>Ga0209208_10000682_pt1 | contig 45471 bp, 29 predicted proteins | sample S1TSphfallax_3_FD_187694 | JGI IMG/M metagenome (GOLD analysis project Ga0209208, IMG submission 187694) | Host-associated microbial communities from peat moss isolated from Minnesota, USA - S1T2_Fd - Sphagnum fallax MG (SPAdes) (version 2) | ecosystem: Host-associated > Plants > Peat moss >...
TTCCAAGTGGTTTAAAAAACCTTACCCAAATCTCCAAAAGGACATCGAATTCATGAAAAGATTAAAAAGTATTTGCCTTATGCCTTGAATAATGGCATTATATTATGACACAAAATTTTCCAAATTTTGAAGATTTTTGTATACAAATCCTTTATGATTGCCATAATATTTCCATTGCTGGTCATCTTGAATTTCGAAAGATTTATATGTCAAAAGGGAAAATTATTTTTTGTCCATGGTTAAAAAGGGAGGTGTGGGAAAATGTTTCCCATGCCAAATAAATAAGGTGGAAAAGATTAAAACCCCATGTTTATTACAACTATTGTGAGTCCCTAATACCAAATGGGAATCTAGTAGTATGGATTTTATCCTCACATTGCCTAAGAACCAAATATGTCACGATAACATTTTAGTGGTTATGGATAGGTTAATAAAACAAGCCCATTTCATGACCATTAACTCAATGATGATGACCATGGAAGTGGTTAAATTATGTTTGCAAGAAATTTTTGGGTTGCAAGGTTTGCCCAAGGAAATCATTTGTGACAAAGATCACAAATGTGTGAGCCAATTTTAAGGTTTGTTTTTCAAGATGCTAGATACCAAACTTAAATTAAATAATGCTTAACACCTAGAAATAGAGTTTCAAATGGAAAGGACCAATAAAACCCTAGAAGACATGTTAAAAGCATATTGTAGGAAATAAACAAGGTAAATGAAAACAATTTTTACACCTTGTAGATTTTGCTTACAATGGGAGTTCACATTCTTCCATTGACATGATCCCATTTCATGCCATGTATGGATAAGAATGCTTAAGCCCACTTTTGTTTTTTTAAAGTTGAAGGGGTGAAATAGATGGTTGCAAAAATGCAATTCTTTGAAACTTATTAAGGAAAACATGCAAAGTGCATGGGAACATGCCAAATTCTATCTTGATGAAATAAAACCCTTAAAGAATTTGAAGTGAATGACCAAGTTTCCTTGAAAGTTAAACTTAAATGTAGTGGTTTGAGCTTGGGAAAATGCTTTAAATTATCACTTAGGTTTTGTGACCCATTCACCATAAGGAAAAAGATTGGGAAAATGGCTTACTAGATTGACCTCCCCAATAACTAGAAAATACATGATGTATTTCAAATTAGCTTATTAGGGTGAAAATCTTTTAAGGTGTACCACCGAGGACAAAAAGGATTACAAAACTTTTTTTCTCTATATTTTGATCCCATCAAATTTAATGAGTTAAAAAATAAAATAAAATTCAAAAATATTATATTTAAATCATTATAATTTAAAATTCCATTGTAATCATCCATAAATATGTCTTTACATGATTGAAAAATGACTATATATAAAAAAACAATTTAAATGACATTGTGTCAAAATTTTGATACACCTTATCAAATTTTGACCCATTAAGTAGATATGTGTCTAACCCAAGTCATGTACTTCTGAAATTATTAAGGACCTCATAGGTAGGAAGGTGAACAATAGGTAGTAGAACTTGAGGAAATACTAAAATTGAGGGTACAACATTTTTGAAATAATGCATGGAAGGAACTCTTGATAAAGTGGAAAGGCTATCCCCTAGAGGAAGTTACTTGGGAAATGGAAAGGGACTTTAATGCTAATTTTCCTACCTTCTATCATTGAGGACAATGATGTTTCCAGGAGGAGGAAAATATAAAAAACCACTGGACATGGGCGACAACCATGTCTTGGAACTATCAATTGCAGCTGCATTAAGACCGTGGAAGCACATAGGAGCTACAAGATTGTGAATAATGTAAAGAAATAGATAGTAGCTATTTAAAGTTAAAAGCACAAGGGAGGGCTATAAGCTGAGAAAGGAAAAATAGCATGGGAGGGGAGAAGACATGAGCCCTTTTTCGAAAGAAAAGAGGAATAGGATATTTTTGTGGAAGTGGTAGCCTCTGGCCTCTGATTGGGTGCAAATTTGTACACTGGAAGATGTTATAAAAGGTTTTAAGTCTTGTGCAAATTGGTAATGTTTTGCTGGCGTTGGTGTGTCTTTTGAATCCTTGCTGCTTTACAAAGTGCGTGTGTTAAATGGTGTGAGTACATTGCTAGGGTAAAATGTGTGTCCTTCATGAAGTGCAGTGAAAAGGCTCAGGCAACACCAAGCACTTGGTGAGGGATTTCATACCAAGTAAGCAAGTTAAGGTATTATGGGAGTTGTCAAAAGAATGAGTCAAGGATTTGATACATAACCCCTAAGTAGAATTAGAAGAGTGCCTTATAGACATGTGCATGCCATATAGAATATGAAACCAATAGCCCAACTGATAAGGATTTTCAACCATCTTGCAAGTGTTAGGCCATAAGGACCTTAAACCAATAGCATGCATGGTAAGAATTTCTGATCACCTTGCAAGTATTGTGGGTTCAATTCATCACAATGGATGTTGGACGTTACCTAGTATAGCCAACCTGGATATGATGGGCCACTAAATTGGTAACCACCAAGAATGTAGGTTCAAATTTGGGATAAATCTTGCCATCAAAACCAACCAACTGGATTGCCCCTTTTCTCTTGATGGCCTTTCAGGTTAAGGTTAAGAGTCAAGTGATTCAACTTGCTTTTTTATTGAATAAATTGAATGTCTCTTGTCTTTTTTAATTTGAATCAATGTCTGCTATGTACTTATGTGCTGCTGGTGTCATGAATGTCAGAGAACCCCTGATGAGCTTTTCTACTTTGAATATCAGTCTCAATTTCTCTTCTTTACGCTATTGTTGATCGTCATTTCATAGCCATGGGTCCTATGTGCATAGGGTTTTTACTTTATTTTTGCTGCATATTGTTTGCTTTTGTTTTTTCTTTGAGTTGTATCTACTTGTGCTCTTATTTGCCTTGTACTTTTGATGGATGGGTTCCAGTCCTTGATTTTTATATACAGAATTTTTCTTCTTGTTTTTTTTCTTTATGCTCAAAGTAAAGCACCCACCATCCACTGGATGCCCCTTTTTCTCAGGTGTGGATGAATCTTAACTGAGTGAATATTTAGTTTCACCTTGATAATCACAGCTGTAGGGAATAGGTCTCATATATTGGTAGATAGGCAGGAAAATAGATAACTACTAGGTAAGTAGATGGTTTATACCAGTGTTGGGCGATTCTCAACCCACTTCTTAGCTTGATTTTCACAATGAGAATCAATTGACATTTTAAAATGTGAGAATCGGATTGAAAACCAACCTCAGGTTCTCACATGACTGAGAACCGATTCAAATGTGTATATATATGTTTTTGTAGAACCGGACAGGTTCTCTCATAGAGCTCAAATCTGGTTCTCAGCGTCCTCTGTATCATTTATTGGTTCCTCTTGTTCTTCTTCTCACTTGGGACTGCTACCCTTCTCCTGTTGCCATTACTTTTCTCCCATTATTATTCTTCTCTCTTTATAACTATTACTCTTCTTTTCACTCCTATGACTGTTCTCCCATTATTACTGCTCTCTCTTTATTACTGTTACTTTTTCCCATTGCTCTTATTCTTTTCCTGTTGCTGTTACTTTTCTCACACGGTGTTGCTCTTTCCATGTGATGAAGTCATTTAATTATTAAAACTGATTTTAATTATGAAAAATTTAATAATCAGGTTGTGAAAACCGGATGTGAAAACCAGTTGTTGTATAAATGAGAACCGACTTATGTGAGTACTGGCTGAGTTTGAAAAAAAATAAAAATTGATAACCTGACCGGTTCTCATCAGTTCAAAAAATTATGTATTAGAGAACTGATCAGGTTCTCATAACATCATAGAGAACCAGAACCGGCTGGTTCTCACAAAAAAAGTGGGAACCGCCCAACACTGGTTTATACACAAGCAAGGGCTGTTTTTACTACCTACCTATTAACAACCTGCTTGTGGGTTGATAGTAGGTAGGCAGGAAAAAAACAGCAACTGAGCTAACCACCGTGGTTAGCTCGGAAACTGGAGCCCAACAGAAATCTGTTTTATGACCACTTACCATTCATCCTTCGTGGTGCACTGGTGAGTGCTGGTTTACTGTGACCCCTGTTGGGGACCATTGAAGGCTTTACTGTACCATGATCACAATTCACTGTATCGGACAACAATTTTAGTAACTAGGTCTAGAGTCTAGAGACTAGACCAGTGTTGGCTTCTTATTATTTTTTTGAAAATAACTGGCTGGGGAGGTTATCTCAAAAAATAAAATCCACCAGTTATCAAATTCAATGTCAAAGTCATACCCTTGATTATCAATTTACCTGGTTATTTTTCAAGTAGTAATCGTTGATTATGCATAAGGATTGGTTCTCAAATATCCATTTGAGAACCATTCTTTATATTTTCAATTATACACTGATTATAGAAAATTTAAAAAGTTTAATTTTAAAAAATTCTATTTTTATAGAAACATATTAAAGGTTTTAGGATTGATAATACCAAATAACTTGGATGATAATTGGGTAATCTGGGTAGGCTATTAAAATTTGAAAATTCAATACTAAGTGGTTAGGCTATTTACCAATTTTCAAAAATATCAATAACTGATTGGTAAGTTATCAATAATCAGGTTGATAATTGGCCAATAGACTAGTTTTGTGCAAATATATTGTTTTTGATATAACTATAAAATAGGTTATATAACTTTTAAACATGATTTACCCATAGGATATTACCACCCTAAATAGTCCATTAGGGTAGGGTCCATGTATGAAAAATATAGGTTTTGAAATTAGGGTATAGTCCAAATACCCCCATCCTATACCCTCTTTTGGGCTTAAAAATAATTATCTATTTTCTTTCTTTTTCCCTCTTAAATAATTTTTAAAAAACTACATTTTCAGCCTATTCAACCAATTAAAAAACCCCAGATCTAATGGAACATTTTTCACATTTTAGTGTACCCTTTCATTTCCAAATGGAGATTGTTAGGATGTAGAAACATTTCAACTTGCAAATTGTCAAAATGCACAAATCATACATTGAGTACAATATCTAAATAACTTGGAATCGCTCAATGAAATCCTCTGTACATCTCCTTTGTACATCAAATTTCTAATGCCGAACATACAAACATAGGTAGGGTTAGGTTATATCTGGGTAATAGATAAGTTATACATGTATAAACCCTATTTACCCTAAGACCTATTTATCCGATCTCTCAATCATATATATCCCTGGATATGCATAAGTCCTACACATGCAAAATGGGTATGGATAGTAAGTCATAAAAACACTTGCATGTGACAGAAGGGTATGCAAAAGTTAGGGTATAGCAATTTTGAGAAATTAGGTTAAGATATCACCAGGAAGTAATAACCAGGTAAACAATATACCTGGACTTCCAGCAGCAGCCTATGAATTTTCTTAGTTAGCAAGTTCCCAGGCTAGAGTGAACCAACCACATCATGGCACCATGCAAGGATGGCTGGTATGTGGACTGTGGACAGGAAACACGTTTTCATTGCATTCATCTACCTACCTAGTAGCCATCACCTTCTGACGTACCTGCATAGTAATCACTTCCATCCTCTACTTATGTATTGTAATTACCTACTACTTATGGTAATTGCCCACTTACATACATAGTTACCTCCGTAGGGGGAAGTAGGAGGGTTTATAGCAGTATTGTGAGGGTATCCAGTTTTAGTGTTAAAACCCGGGCTTCAGGATCAACTTTTTATGACCCAGACCCAGCTTACATCTTTTTGTTGGATCGGCACAAGAACTGAACTGTTATTTTGCTAAATCTGGACCGGAAATCGAAATTGTGAACAATGGCCGGTTTTTAAGTAGACAAGTTAACTTTTTTTTTAAAATGTTGACAAGTGACATTAAGTTCAGAGTTAAATAATAATTCTTATTGGCTATCGAATTCCCTATCTATATAAACCTTGTTTTTTATTTTGATATAAAGCTTTCTATCTATACAATATCTAACAAAGGGGAATGTGTAATGTGTACATGGAAAAAAATAGAATTTTGAACCAGGCCCAAAGGTTCTTGAATTTGAAAATATGTGTCATAACCAGAACTGCAGGGTTTTTAAATGGGGAGAACTGGGCTCAAACTGGCACTTAAAGAACCTACAATTTTCTTTAAAGAATTGAAAATGGGACTGACGGTTCTCTTAAAAAATAAGAACCACACAAAACCAGTTTATAGGACATGGTATCAAGGTGGAACCCTGGTAACTCTGTTGTGGAAGGGTTTTCCCAATGGACGGTGCATGGGTGAGTGCTGGGTCATATAATCCAAGTTCTTTAGTGTGGTCAGGTGCTCGAACCCACAGGTAGCCCATGCCTCCGGTCCAAAAGTAAGATTTGGCTGGTAGCGCATGTCTCCCAAAGAAACAGTAAGGATTGGCTAGCACCCACGACTTCTAACAAGTTGCACCCTGATTCCTGAATACTAACTAAACCCAATACACATGGCCCTCGCCGCGAATCACGGCTTTTAGGCATGTGTAACTTGTCTAAGGCATCTTGATTTGTGTGTGAAGAAAGGGCCTGCTATGAACCACAATCTGTTAAGACCTGATCTCCTCCCCCTCCTCCTCTCTCCCAGGGCAATTAGAAATTCTGTCTCATTCAGCTTTGGTTTTTAGTTCAGACTGTTATTGATGTTGAGATGGAAAGAAATTTGGTGGAGCATTTGTATTCATATATGGGGAAAGGTGAGGTCTGCTCATGACTATTGGAAATAGTTTGCATCTGCACACACCCTAATTGAATGGTTAGATTACTAGAAATGCAACTGTTTCAATCTTTACAGCTGCTCATAAGTCCACCTTAGAAATCAGGTTTTTGTTTTATGTTCCCAGGATTTTTAATTTTCAGCATGGCCCAAATTCACTACATTTTGGGAAAAAAATGGTTGCAATATTTTTATAATAGATTCTAGTATATAGGTAGCCAACAATATAGAAGGATGCCTAAGATTTTAGCTTTCAAATCCTGTTGATATCCAAATTTGGGTAGATCTTCTTATGGCTGAATCGACATTTCAGCTCAATCAGAAAAACTAACTGGTTGTAGCCCTGTCACCAAAAAAAAAAAGTAGACTGCCAAAAAATCCAAATTTTCTTTTTTTATCCTGGTGTTGATTTGCTTCATTTTGCTGTTGATTTACTAAGTACAGCTTACAACTCGGTCAACTCTGCACAAAGTACTCAAAAATATTTCTGTATTGAGACATGGGCATCTGGGAGGGAGGGAGCCTGTCATGACAGTTGGGAGAAAGGTTCTAAGATTATGAGTCACAGGCTCTCACACCACACCTGCCACAGTCAGGAATGAGCTTTCTCCAGTGCATTTTTTCATCCTTTTTGCATCTTGCATGGTTTTACTTGGAATTGTATAAATGTAATTTTTCTTTTTTTCATATTTTAAAGAATATTTTTATTTTTTATTTTTTTTGTTCTGCTATCCCACAACAATTTAAGACCCAACACCTTTCAAGAGAGAATGATCATCAATATAATTTTCAACAGTAAATAATAATAATCTTAATTTTTATTTAGCTTAAGAACTAGGGTCAAAGTAATCAAACCTTGTGATAGAATCATGTGATTTTACCTAAAATTGAACTCTTTCAGCCAAGAAATGCACTTGACAGAGCTTGTTAAAGACTATTTAGCATCTTCCCTACCAAACTGAGCCAATACCAAGTAGTGTGCCATGCAAGATGAAAGAAGTGTGAACAAGAAACAATTTTCATTGTATTCCTAGCTCTTGCTTAACCCCAATGAATAATTATTAATATTTACCTACCTTATAGTAGATGCACGCTTCATATCAGGACCACCTTAGTGGGGCATTAAGGTAATATGAGAGTTAGGCTAGAATTGACTCCATGAGGTTCAATTTTTCTAGGAGTCGAAATACGTTCGGACTTAGGGGTCTTGATGGGCTAAGGTGGGAACTTGGGCTCCCATCGGCCAAGAACAACTGGGGTTGTCTTTGGGACTATAGTGCGAAGCACTATCCCCTTAAAACCCTCAACGGACGATTAAGTGTTGTCCTAGGTTGCCCAAGGGTCGGGCTTGTTAAAACACTTGGGATGATTAGAAGTTACCCCTTTAAAGCTTTGAAGCTACCAATAGAAGGTTGGCCCCTGAGACAACTTGGGTTGTCCTAGCCTAAGTCCTTTTGGACCGACTCTGGGACTTGGTCCCTGGAATTAATTCGGGTTAAGGCTAGGTGGGCTGGCTCTAGGAGTTTGGTCCCTAGCTTGTTCTAGTTAAACTAAGACTTAGCCTTGATGACAAGTTTAACAAGTCTAAGTAGCAAGTATTAGTCCGTCCTGAGTGGTCAGGACTTTAGGACAAACCAAGTGTGCCGTGGGGTGCACAACTAGCTAAAAGTTTAAGGAATCGATGTGAGAGGAGCTTGGCAAAGCACATGGAGCGCAAGGCGGCAAGCAAGAAAGGCCGTGTCATCTGGTATCAAAATTAAAATTAGATTTGGCAAACAAAAAGATGGGAAAAGAAATGATTATCGTGTTCCCTGTCGCAAAGCACTCATGCCAAACCAAGGCGGAAAAGGTTGCCACAAAGGAAGCTCGTGAGTCCAAGAAGTTGGCCAAGTTGGTAACGATGGTCAAATTAGGCTCTACCAAGAAGCTTCCCAAAATGCCCAAAGGCAAAAGGGAAGAGACCTTTGGGTCCTTCAAGTCAAGAAGTGGGGAAGGAGGGGCATCAACAAAAAAAGAAATCTTGTAAAGGGGAAGCCTCCAAGGACACCATCCAAGTGGTGGAATAGGTCTAATCTTCCTCCAACTCCTTGGATTCGAACAAGGAGGAAAAAGAAAACTTGGAAAATGTTCATATTTCGAAGAAAAAGATTAAAGTTCCAAAGCAAACAGAGGAACCCAAGAAAGCTCAAGAGGCTCTAAAAGTTCAAGCGGCTCAAAAAGCCCAAGTGGCAAAAGAAGCCCAAGAGGTGATACTTTAGCTTGAGGTCAAAGGAATCCTCTGAGCTGCAAGAAACACAATTCGATTGGAGATGGAATTAAAACAAGCTAAAGTTAAGGCCTTTCAAACTGAAAAAGTCCCTTATTCCATGAACGCCATGGCCAAAGCCATAAAGGTGTTGTAGACCTTTGTGGTTAGTGAGATTGAAACCAACATACAATTGTCCTTGGAGCTGACCTTAGGTAAGGTATGGAGACTAAGGTACTCTTTTGCTTGACTGAAGGAACTTTCATTTTGGGGAAAGGGGGATAAAGGCCCCAAAAACATGAAAGCCTGTATGAAAATCAGGAAAATATACTTTGAGGGAAACAAGAATAGCACCTCCACATTACACCCAGGATTTCTTAAATTTCCTAGATGGAACAGGGACTGGGGAGTATATGAATTCTACTATCCTAGCTGCTAAATTAAATGTTTGAAAAAATCTAAACCATGGTAAGTGCCAATTTTCATGCGTAAACCAGTGTTGGTCTAGTTTTTAGGCCAGCACTTGATATCACACTACAGCTACCAAGGACCCTACCAGTGTTGTGTGTGTAAGTGTCAATAACTGTATATGTGGTGTGTAAATCCAGTGTAAGTATAAATCATTTACACCTACACATCCAAATTTTTTACACTTAAACTTATCTTGTAGCAGTGTATATATATATTTTTACACGTACACGAGGCCAGTGTAAACATTTGTCAAATACACTTACACGCCCCGTGTCAATGTTTTGGGTCATGTAAGTGTAACTAAAATTATTTGCAAAGTCACCCTGCCTTTGGGCCTCCTTTCACCCCCAAACCCTTCTTTGAGGGATATCCATAAAGTCAGGAAATTTTATTACTGGGAAAGAAATGCTGAAAATCAGCATTTAATGTACAAGGTTTAAGACTACCAAATTATAATAACTTTACAAGTAGGATCAGTGAACAACAATGGAGGCGTTAAAAAAAGGAAAGACAGGGTGAAACTCAGTTCACCGCAAAAACTGATGTCCCCCCTCCCCATTGAATGCTAATGGTTTTTTATTTTTTTGAATCTCACCCTATTTATGATCAAACTCAGTTGTTTTCCTTGCTTTATAAATAATAATATTATATATCTTTAATGACCAGACCTTCTTGCAAGGTCATATGAATTAGTTGTGGGTGTATGTTTTGATTGTTTTCTTTTTGCACTGGGCCATTTATCTGGCTTATTTGCAAAAACATTATGAGATCTTCCCTTCTCAAGTAAAATCAATTTTTTTTCATTGTTATATATTTACATAGTTTTACATAGCCATGTAGAATCCTATCAATATATATATATTTACATTTACATTGTTATATTGAACACGTAAAATAATATAAATACTTTATTTTTACACTTACACTGTTTTACACAGCATAAAATAAATTTAAATGATTTTGCACTTACAATTACACATTTCGTATTCTACACCTACACACACAACACTGGACCCTACCAAGCTAATATGACCTTGTGAGGCCGTATCAGCCTTATGCCAGTATCAACTTGGTAGGAACTTGAGATAATTTCAGGCATATACTAATTTCAGTCTCAAGAGTATAACTCCCTCATACCGGCCCAAAATTAGTCTTGGACACAATATCAGGACCATAAATTAAATTTTTGTCAAATTTGACCAAAAGACTATTTAAATACATCAAAGATATGTCCTTTATATTCGTCATCAAGCTATACTTGATTAAACTCTATAGAGACTTTAATGCTGACAATTAGATATATTCGATGAGACCGATTCCTAGTATACTGATACTTTCACACGATGCCATTAGCTTTTATTGTTATCTAATTTAATTTCTGGGTATATTTCCTAAACTTATTTTGATTAGCATTAATATTTTACAAATATACTGACATCGCCACTGAATTTAAATGTTTTGTAACTTTTGAAGCATGACAACCTAGTGGCCACCACAAATGTTTTCTTCACTAGGCACACACAAAATTGTTAGAAACTTAAACGTAGATATGATGATGTCATTGCTTTAATAATGCCATTAAGTTGTGAATCATGTTAACTTGACTATATATTATCTTGATTTCCACAAAATACTATTCTTTCTTTTGAATGAAATAAGTGAATCAGTAGCCAAGGTTGTGCATCTTAGTGATGTAATTGTTACACAAGTTTTTATCATAATTCATAGGGTAGATAGCTGGTGAGAGAACACTTGAGAACTCAAAGGAGGACAATTGTCACACATTGTTCCTCTGGTTCTGAAGTTGAAAGAACATTTCTAGCCCTCCAGCTAGAGCTTTCAACACCACAAAAATTTCTTAATTTGGTAAAAGGAACTTGTAGCCCTTCAGCCACTGCTTTCAATATCACAAAAAATTCTCAATTTGGTAATGGAATGGGGAAGATGTGGGGGTGTTTGGTGTAAGGGGGCTTAGTGTTCGATGATGTGTGAATGAAAACAACTTAGGATATTGAGCTTAAAATCTTTAATGGTTGCTTTTTTTGTTTTTGGAATACAAAGACATTTTACAAAGCTATAATTGGTGGACCCATCAAGTTTGAGATTACTCCAAACGGACTAAAAATGAAGTAGATATGGGCTGGAATTGAACAGCTGTCTAGAACTATTTTTTCAAAAAAATTGTAGCAAACTATCATTCATCCTCTTCTTATGTTCCCTCTCTTGCTCTTCTACTTCTGACCCTCAAAGAACATTGTAGCCCTCTAGTTTGTGCATCCAATGACACAAAAATGGCTTGATTTGGTTAAGGAATGAAGAAAATATTAAAAAATGTTTGATGATAAATATGTGTCAGTGATGGGTGGTTCTACCCTAACACAAATGCATTCACAAACAGTCTATATCACTACATCAAAACCCGACATTTATGATTATATGTAATATAAGGTTTATAGGCATACATGACCCCATTATCCATCAAAACACATTGTCTTAGCATTTGCAATACATTGATGTGATGGCCACAATGTCAAATTGCAAACAATATATTTATGAGATCACATATATAATATATTTATATATGCACATGTATATTATACCTATCATTATTTCAGTAATAAAAAATTCCATTTGGAAAATTTTCAAATTTTTGATAGGTTCTTAAACCTATTGTTCTTATACTGACATAACCATCAATTTTGTATATATTCACCTTCCTAACTTTTCAGTTGCCATTAGAGCTTTGCTCATCCCTTCATACATAACTAGGGCAGCCTGTGCCATTGGCCCAAGTGTTAACACGTCCTCAACTTCCAAAACCTGGTTTTTTGGAATTTATTTGAATTTTCAACCGCAAAAATCACTTAAAAATCAATTGCTCCCACATTCTGAATCCAAATCCTACCCAATAAATTCCACTAAATCCTGCTCATCAAGATCTTTCCAAGAACAGCAAAGGCACATTCCAATTCCTTCGAAATTTTCAGCTACGATTTAATTTAATTTTCAGTGAAGAAATCATTCAATATTCAAGAACTTTTGCATTGCAAGTCCAAACATCATGGAACCAAGTCCTTGCAACCCTTCTCGTCGAGAGCTTTCAAAAGATATGAAGAACATGATTTGAAGCATCCCAGTTTGGTGGATCTCATAAGTACAAACAAAACAAACAAACTACCTTCCTTCATAGATAGATTATATATATATTAGTTGTAATCATTCTTAAAAACTAAATATCACCCAATTTCTATGTAAAATCATGTTGTGCTTCAAATACAAAGGAAAAAATAGGTGGAAAATGATTTCAAATAGCCATAAATCATATGTCCACAATCATGTGATAGCCAAACGATTTTGCATCCACTAGCATGGGAGTAGTGTGGAATTGTTTGATGGCCTCAAAACCAATATCCTAGATTCAATGTTTGCCCTCCTGTTTGCGGGAGGCAGTTACATGTCACTAAAATTATGTCTACTTTAGCACTTCACATTCAAAAAGCTAAACAAAGGCTACTATGTGATTTCCTTTTGGCTAATGATTTTACCTCCAAAGTCTTGTCGTAATTTCCTTGATTATCTCAAGCTTGTTGAGATTAGTACCCTCCTTGTTTTGGGCTGTGTGGAGGATGAAATATGTTTCTGTACATTGACTTTTTTGGAATTTAATCTCCATAATAGGCTAGAATTGCATATGCATAGGTATCATAATAGGCTAGAATTGCATCTATACCTATGGTTGCGAGAATGGTTGAACCAGTTTCGTAGTATACATTGTTGCATATTAGGCATGGGCCTTGCAATCCACTTCCTTAAACCCTTGCTTTGTTTTGAAAATTTCCACTCCTTTGCATGTGTAGTTCTTACCTTTACCTAGTAGGTTTGATTTTTGTGTTTGATTCTCAATTTTGAATACTAATCTGTAAGTGTTAATACCTGACTTTTGCTAGTTGAAAGATTGAAGCATAGAATTAAGCTTTATGCAATTTCAATATCAAGATAAGACACCATCAAGTGTAAATCATGTCTACGGAGTCTGAAAAGAAAAGTGATGTTTTGTTGCATACTTTTACATTAAAAATTGGGGATCCTCACATCTTATCCAAGAGATTTCAAAATGTAACCATCATTTTTTCATCCAATACCCTAAATTTGAAATTCGAAACTTCTTTATAAAAACCATTAGCCAAAAGACTCCAATAAAATAATCCTATGTTGCTAGCTATAGCTAGATCATTTAATGGCTTCTGCCAGTCTAGCACCATGGGCTACTGGTGCAAGTGCTGCTTTGAAAGTGAATAAAAAAGACTGATTGCTTGGTGCCAAGATTGAAATGAACATATATATGTCTGTAGTACACTATGATATTCATTAACAAATCTCACACTTTGTGACTTTTCAACATAATATAACTCAACAATGTAGTTTCTTCTACTTTGCAGTGATTCTTTTACTGGTGAGATTTTGCCAAATTTTGACCTGAAAATTATGGTTTTGACCTATACAAAGTATTTTTCATCAAAAAATGGCCCAAGTTTGCCAGATTTCAAAAGAAATTCCAAGTCACAAGATTTGTAAGATAAGTTCCATCAGGTAGTTAAGAATATAAGAGGATCCTTATGTTCACCTAGCCAAAAAATTTATGTATTCAAATTTGGCTCAATTTTTTTCTGGATGATCGCCATCTGGGGCTTCGCAAAACAAAAAAATGGCGAAAAGAACACTGCTACTTTGGTGTTTAGTAGGAAAGTTGTTCAGAAATTTGGCACATGTGCCAACTATTCATTTCACTGTGCACCCTTTTCCTCCTACATGTGATTGCCATTGATCACCATTAAAGTTTAATAAATTCAATTCCTGTAAGTTGAATTGAAGACACAATTCCAATCACATATTAACAATCAATGTAAAAATAAAGGTAGTTGTTGATAAGCAGATTTGCATGAAATATAGCAAATGTACTCAATAGCTATTGTACTGAGTCCATGCTCAACATACATACATTCATTGTAACAGTGCAAAAACTTTGAGAATATCCTTGAATGCAATCACAACTAAGAGGTTGAAGTTTGTTGATACTGACTACAATTACTGCATTGTCCACAAACCACATCACATGCCAATGAATCTGATAAGACATATAAAAAATCAGGGCAACATGTGAGAAGAAATTGGGGCTATCCCTCTCCAGTTTGAAGTGCCCCATAAGTTTGCTGGGAAATCCAATCAGAACTGGTCAATTGAAGTAAGAGGATTGTTCACCCTCATTTTCTTCTCCACCTTTCCTCTCGATTAATTTAAACTTATGTATGCTCTTCTCTTGATGTTGGCAATGTGAACATTGGAGTTCAACAAAGTTTGCAAGTTCACTGCAACAGAGAGAATTTTCCTACAGCTTTGGCTTGTGATGTGTATGGGATAAACCTTTGTTGTTTCAGCCAACATGATATGAAATAAATGGTGTTTATTGTGGCACATATTACACTAATGTTAAACAAATGTCAAATTGTAATATTAGTGTAATATGTGTGCCACAAATAAACACCACATTTTATGTTGTAATGGACGAAATCAAGAAGTTCACCTCACACATGTGTCATGCGCAAAGGCCTACTACTGTAGGAAAAGCAATATTCTAATGTAGGAGCTGCTTGCCATCTCACCTACCAACCACTGCTATTAACGAACTTGTGAACATCCATCATCAAATATTATACTACCTACTAAAGTCTCTGGGTGCAGGCTCTCCCTCATATTCAGGAATCTTATGTTGTCTATTTGGTCTAACAGCTGTTGAATGATACTTCTCTGTTCTTCTATTATTTTGTTAGTGCACCAGAAGCTGGCTTTATTTTGTCCACCTCACCTGTCAACCAGTTTCTGCATTTTCCAAATAAGAGAAGGTACACAAATTGATCTGGCAAATCACTGTTGCTCGGAATAAACTAAGAACCTTTTGTTACATCCCAAAAGAAAAGGTGGGAGGGTAAGAGTCTGGACGCTAGAGTGTCTGGGGAAGAAGTACAGTTGTACTAGTTTCTTCAAGTTCCAAGTCATGATGTCCTCTAATTAAAAATGACTAAGTAATCAGGTTAGGGGTTGCAACCATGACATGATGAAGCCTGACAAGCTTTATTAAAAAGCACCCAGCCAAGGGGGAAAGGAAGGACAAAGGGAGAGGACCCAAGTCTGAACCAGAAGTGCAAACACCCAAAACAGGTCACAAAAGGCCAAAGGAACAAATTATGTTTCAGAGCTCTCACTAGTCACAAGTATATCAAAGAAAGAGAGGGAAAGGAAACATGAAAGCAAATTAAGCTTGGAAGAGCCCTCACTTGCAATGATAGCACACCTCAAAATAGAAATGACATGCGCTTTCTGCAGGGCTTCCAACACTCTCTACCTATAGAAGGCATGTAGAATTGCCAAAGGAGGGCCATCGGTGCCTTTTGCTAACCATGTCATGTTGGCACATTAGTGAAGAAAGTTGTCCCCTTGTTGGTGTAATCACCCAAAACCTCTATGGCAAGGGGAAAAAAATGCATTTGCCAAGTATTTATTGTGGTAAAATCCTTCTTTTGCCTCAATTGCCATTGTTGTGGCCACCCCATGAGATAAAGTAGCTCAAGAAACCAAATCTCCCCAAGTGGGATTGGTGATGATCATGTCCACCAAGGTGCATATGCTATCACCTGATGACAAGATGTCAATTCATCAACAAAAAAATTAAAAGGAAGGTGGTGGAAAGACATGGGTTTGCTCATGTGACATATGAGACCTTGCATCTTTCACGATGGAGGTGAAGGCATCTTGAACTACATTTTGGGATGCAATTTGTTCCCCACCATGGGAGCAACAAAGGTGGGTCCTTGCAAGATCTAGGGGTTGGACACAAATGTAATGAATCACCTTAAGAGTTAAAGGAGGGGGGAGGCCTAACTTGGTGCATAATGCACAAAAAAAAACATCAAAAACTAGATAGAAAGGTGGAATGATTAGGCGACCAAAAAGTCAAACACCCAACCCCAAACTCATGCAAGACCTCAAATGTGTGTGATGCAAATCAAAAACCATATAAAAATGATGCTAAGGAAATAATCGTCATGTAATCTATTTGAAATGCTCTCTTGCTGCTAATTTGATCCCCTTGTAGCAACTATATGAAAAGAGGAATGCATGTCACTACATTTAAGGGAAGGAATTATTGCACCAACCTCAAATGGGTTTAAAAGGGGAATGGACTAGAATTGTTAGCACTTGTCACCTCCAATGAGAATTAGCGATGATCTGATAAAAATTTGACAACAATGGTAGGTGTAATAAGTGCCCAACTCCTTAAATAAGTTGTTGATGTGATGAACTTTATGGAAATGAGGCCAACCCCCACAAAAAATGGGGAGAAAAACCTATCAGCACATTAAAGAAACATACATGCAATCCAAAGAACTTAAGCCCAAGAGTTTGTAAAAAACCTACATGAAGGTCAAGTCAAAGGAGGTGAGCTAATGCTGAAATTTTATTAAAGGAAGGAAACAATGATGCAAATAGAAGGGTCTTTGGGCAAAACATTGAAAGAGGATCCCAAAAATAATTTAAACATCCCCTAATTTTGAAAGCACCTTTACATGTATGGCGAAAATCTTTGTTTAATGCATTTTGTAGGAAAGAGAAAAAAAAAAACCAAAATGGGACACCCAAAATCCTGATGTCATCCAACAAGCATTAAAAATCAACAAGAGGAAAGAAACCAAGAGGCAAACCAAAAAGTGACCAAGTAGAACACTTGTAAGGTTAGACCACAAACCCCACAAACTCCAACTACGAAACAAAATGGTCAAAAATAAAATGAACAATAGAGGTCAAACCAATGATGTGAATTTCACTCAAAAGGGAAGGGGAAAATAAAAAGGGAAAATAACCTTGTAGAACATCACAACACATGAAAATAGGCCAATACAAAAAGAAGTATGGCAAATGGATTGCCCTAGCATGTACTTTCCAAAAAGTGGAGATTAATAGATCTCCCAAAGGGAAATTGTTAAAAAATAGGGGAACATGTTGAACATAAAAGAATCAAACAAAAAGGAAAAATTGAAATAATTAACATCCTATCACATGAACATCTTTAAAAATGGTTCTCTTGGAAATGGTGTTGAAGGCATTTGTGACATCCACCTATAGCACAACCCAATTGGGATGGATGTTTAAAACATCTCAAACACCATGAACCACAACCTTGCTTTTGGGCTTTAAGGGTCTAAGTGATTCAACACGCACAAATGCATTAGTCTCATTTTTCAATCTAGGTGGATGAAACTTGCAAAGGAGTTTTTTTTTCCTCTTTTATCGTCCCTTTGACCACCAACGGCCAATCCTCCTTACTAAAACTTAAAGCTAGGGTGCTTTCTTTTTCACACGATTTTTTTTTTTTTGTTGCTACAATCTACAATGACAACCATCATCATCCTCTTTCATCGTTGTTGTAACCATAGCTTGCATGAACCCATACAAGAATAACCATCACCCCTTCATTTTTTTTACAACAACAACCCATGCAACAACTTATAATGATAGCCCACCCAGTAGTGGATTACCTAGAGCTTGGAGCCACCATCATTGGATCCTAGAACAATATGGCACATAATAGTAACTTGTTTAATAATGGATTGCTTAGAACTTGGAGCCACCATCATTGGAGTTCAAAGTAGCGAACAATAACAACCATCATGAGCCCACATAACAACAACAACAATGTCAACAAGGTAAGTGCCTTCATGTTTTTTTCTTTCATTGTTTTTAAATTTCAAAACATAGTTGTGTGTGTTTTAGTGTTTTGAAGTGGAGGCGAAGGTAGCTTTGGTGGTGTGAGTTGTGGGAGGAAGCTAGTGTAAGAGACATCATTATTTGACCTTAGTATTACTATTGATGGAGCACATTTTTATTTTTATTTTTGGTCATTTAAAAAATAAAATTACATCTTCCAAATAAGCATCACCAAGTTGCAAATACATTGGATCTATAAACATTGTTTTGAAACCACCATAATTAGTCCCATACCATGTTCCAAAATGTTTGATGGTATTTTTTTCGTGAGGTCAATATATGTTAAGAAAACAATAACTTCACATTTGCAAATTACCATGCAATGCCCACTCGTATGTGCAACATGCATATTTGGTGAAAGGGGTTGAAATTTTGTAAATGACATCCGAATGCCCTTAGCTCCACACCATTCAAGCATCATCACCATCATTGCCTTTAATGGTAGGTTGAAGCACATTGGTGTGTGGGATCAACAATTTCTTTTCCACATTCGATGTGATAACTTGTTTCATTACATTGTTTTTTATGAGTTTCCTTCTTTTATGATCTTTTTTTCATGAACCTTTTTTAAAAAAATCTTGGATTGGTGCATATAATGTTGTGCCATGGTCATAGTTAGCCTTCACATCAACCAATCAATGTGATGCCCTGAAGACCCTTTGTATCAAAAAAGAACCACCATTTGAAAACCCCATGGTAAGATTCTATGATGGCCTAGGTTTCTTGATTTGAATGCCGCACTCAACAGAAATCAATCATCCATATTTCACATGGAGATCCATAATGCATATAAAGGTTAGGTTGTAAAGGGAATAAATGACCCAAACTAAAGTAATTTATATTACATTAAGTACCAAAAATGAAAACAAATGTTTGAAAATGATGGAGGAATATATCAAGTTGGCAACAACAAGCCCAAAAATATTGTGTTCAGTCATCATTAACTAGGTTTAAGGGTATCAAAACATTCCAATACCTTTTCCTTCCCACATGCCTTGAAAAATTCAATGGTTTTCTAAGGGTTGATGGACATGACCATCATTGTGTGCAAGCAATTTAATATTGCATGCATCACCTCCACATCTTTGATTATTCCCATGAATCATAAATGTTAAGCTTTGAACACATGCTAGGTGGAAAGGGAAATTGGCACATGGTCTTAGCTCTACAAAAGCCTAGAATTCACATAAAGTGAACATAGAAGGAACATCCTTGGATTGTAGCATATGCAATCCTTAGCTTAAGCAAAAACCTGGATTTATGACAAAACAATCAAAATGTCATGACAAAGTACAACCCATTGTAATGTTTGTACAATTTTTGTGGGGCATCATCCACAATGAAATATAATTGCTTCTAGTCTAACATGTTTGATAATACAAGCTTTACATGTAAGGGAATCATCAACGTGTATAAATTGTATTTCATGTAATTGACGCCAAAAGTGACATACATAGAAATAGTCCCATTATAACCAAATTAGAGCACTTTTTCAAATTGTGCAAGTATATGGTTCCCTATGGTGAAGGGGAGTTGAATCACATTAACCTCACCTATGTCTTAAAAATAAAAAACATCATTAGGGTGACTTTATACTTGTGATTGAATAGGGACAATGGGGTTATTGTGCAAACAATAATTTGTTTTGTTTTGTTTATGGTATCAATAAATGTTGTCTTGTAGTTTGATGAAATCATCCTTAAATTTCATGTGCTCCCTTGGATTGACCCATGTGCACGGGATTGTTTTATGCTTGTCATAAATTTGTTTCATAGTGTACCTTAGACCTAGTCAAGTCCAAACATAGTCCTTTAGGGTTTGCAACATATGTGAAGCACATAGAAACATCCAAGCTTTGGATTTGGGGTCATGTGCACCATGGGTGGGATCTTTGATTTGTTCAAATGTGTGCACAATGGTAAAAGGTCATTCTTGTAACCACATGCCTCGTGTACAATCTCTTGACAAAAAAATGGGCCAAATAATCGTGCTTTATAGATCTTGCATGGTTTGGGTTTCCATGATGGCCTTCCATCCCATACCTACAAAATATGGATCCAATTATATCAAATTACATAAGTGTGAAATAATGAGCAAAAATGCCAACTAAAAAAAGGTTTAGTTGTCACCTTGTACCAAGTATGCCCAAGGTGATTCTTGATTGTTAGTTGTTTGACATCCATTTGTGGGGGCAAGTTTTTGTGCTTCTTCCATTCAATTGGGGTTTGTGTATCCCCTTATTCACCTTCCAAAAACTCAACACATGAGCATAAGGGATATATGTTGTCTTGTCACCTTGTTCTAACCTCCATGCTTAAATCCATTTTTCCACATCAAGTTCATGTTGGAAAAGTATAGCAAGTCTGGTTTTAGATTTCTATGGATTAAGGCAAAAGATATTGGTTTTGCCAAAAGGTGGAAGTTTAACAAAGAAGTAAAGTTGTTTTGCAAAGAGGTGAAAGTTTAGCCAACAAAAGATATTAGTTTTGCTAAAAGATAAGGGTTTAACCAAGAAAAGATATTTATTTTGCCAAGAGATGGAGGTTAAATCAATAAATAAAGGGGTTTTGTCAAGATGTGTAAGTTTAGCCAAGGAAAAGATATTAGTTTTGTCAACAAATAGGGGTTTAGTTAGGAAAAGTTAAAGGTTTTGTTGAATGCTAATGGTTTAATCGATAAATAAAAAGGTTTTGGTCAAAAAGTAAAAGTTATTGGTTTTGCCAAGAAATAAAGAGGTTTTGTTGAGAGATAGAAGTTTACCTAGGAAGTAGAGATGTTTTATTGAGAACAAATGTTCAATATATAAGTAAAACAATTTTTTTTGAGAAATAAAAGTTTAGCTATACAAATACAAAACTTTTGTCAATAAGAAATAATTTTTTTGTTGAGTGGCAAAAATTTAGAGAAAAAAAATAGAAATTTAGTTGCAAAATAAAGAGGTTTGCCAAGAGATATAGGTTTTGCCAAGAAGAGATAAAAACTTTTGTTTAGAAGCTAAAAGTTTAGCCAATGAAAAGATAAAGAGTAGGTAGGTAGGAGGAGGGGTTGATTGTTAGTTAGTAGGTAGGGCCAAGACGTAGGTTAGTAGGGTAGCTAGTTCAATAAGATTGCTAGGTCAGCAGGGTAACTAGGTGGGAAGGTAGTATGGAGGTCAAGGTCAAGAAAAAACTGGCCCCCCAAAAAACTCATAAATCAAAAATTGAAAAAAGTTGATTGATGGAGGCTGAATGAAAATGCAGCCCATGCAGCCCGTCCCATGGACAAAACAGCCAACTGGTGCATTGGTGGGTGCTGGTTCACTCTGGCCGGGTTTTTTGTCATACCTTAGCAACAATCACCAGTGACCAACAGCTACTCACTTATCATGAGAGATGGATGGTGGGTTCATTGAGTTATACATAAAATGTGATTTTTCCCTTGTGGTTCATCCATTACAATGTAAAATATGTTGTGTTTACTATGGGACATATCACATTCATATTTACAACTTGACATTAGTTTGACATTAATGTCATATGTGTGTCAAAAATGAATGTCAAATTATAAAATAAGTGTAAAATGTATTACAATAAACACCACATATTTTATATTGTAATGGACGAAACCACAAATTTCACCTCACATGTGCCATAAGCCATGGCCTCCTACCATAGGAGAAGCCATATTCTATGGTAAGCCATATTCTATGGAGTGCCAGTTCCATTGCTAAAAAAGGTAGTTAAATTAATTTCTTTTCTTAGTACTATCCATTAACATCCCAACAGCGCTTCCTTATGTACTAACCATTACATGTGTCTACTTACCTAACAACCACCTTTTACAGCTGTACTTAACATGTCCTTTCCTTACTGATCATGCTTTTGTTGGTTCTCATCAGGAGTGAACTAGGTCCTGAGCTCTTTTGACTGTGTCTGGTTCATGAAGAGGAACATATCTAGGGTAATCAAAGCCTTGTTCAGTGCAGGATGCTAAATCCTATCTAACAAGCATTGCCTGGGCAACAATATTGTGACGCTTGATACAGCGGTTCTACATGCGGTTTGATTAGTGTTTGCAAAACAAAATCAAATACAAAACAAGTTTCTGGTTTTTTAATGCTAGAAAGTAAGCTAGGGCGGAGTATTGTTTCCTTCCTGGAGTCCTGAGTTCAAATCTCGTCAGAGGACAACAGAACATGAATGAAAATCTTGTTAAGACAAGTTTTAAGTTTTGATGGTGGAGGACACAAACTGTGCACTAGGCAGAACCATGCAGTGCTCCAAGAAAAAAACTCTGACAGAGCTAGTAAGGGGTATTTGGGATCCTCCTTGTTGAGCTGCAGGTCCTCCGCATATGGATAAATGCTGAATTTGCAAAACTATGGTCATGTGGGAAATTTTGTGGGCTTACCAGTGAATAGAGGTTTGTTTATGTTCACAGTGGACTTCCTCGTATAGGATCTGCCCTGTAAAGGATAGTTTATAGATGTGAAGATGTCAACTCAGTTTGGGTTCATCCAGAACCGAGCCATAACAGGTTTTCCAATGGGTGGTGTGCTGGTTACTGTTGGTGCAATCTGGTTCATATTACAGTCAGGGCTCCCAATGTCATGAACTGAACTGCATACTAATAGACAGTAGTGTTAGCAATTTTGGGGGAGAGGCATTGGGTTTCAGGTGTCCAACCTTCAACTAAAGTGGAAAGGGGAGCATTGAGTGATATGCCATTAATAGTGAGCTGATTTTGAAACACTCTTGCTAATTCACCATCTTGCTGCACTTGCTTAAAAGGATGGTGAGGGGTTGTTCTTTGAGAAGCACCAACTCCAATCATGGAAGGCCCAATTATTGCAAAAGATGGAACTCTGCATTGAAATGTTTTCATTCACTAATACTTTAAGAGAATGTGGTTTTTCTCACATTAAAGTTGCAGCCATGACACATTTGTGAGTGATGTCCTATCACCTAATGTCAAATTGCAATTTAAGTGATATATGCCACAATAAACACCATGTTTTGCACATTGTAATGGATGATATCACAAAATTTAGCTCAAATATGTGTAATTAGTCATGGCTTTTAAATCATATTCTCTTAGTAGTGTAATTTAAGGTGGGATAGCACAGGTCAGCACAGCCACCTCACCAACGGCATTCCATGACTTGCCATGTGGAAGATCAATGTGTGCCTCTTCCTCCCCCTCTTTCCCTCCCTGGAAATGACAGGAAATATAATAAAATAACCTGACTCTTTTCCCAACTATGTAACAGATATTTGTGGTCTATTTACCAGGGACAGATCTAGTACAGATCCACCCTGTACAGGTATCCTTTTGCAAACATGAAGAACTAAAAACTGCTTTGTGTTGGGAACCCATGCAATAGTTTTGTGTTTCTTGGAGAGGTGTTTTTGTTGGAGTGCATGGTCAACTAACCAAACAGCCTAGCACTGTCGAGAACCCATTATTTTCATGATGGGATTCTCACCCTCACTCATCTGAACGAAGACACCATCCCAGCTACTGTTTACAAAGTTGGTTGCAAGTTTTTGGATTTCGGCACTCATCAAAATAGGTGACAAAGGGTTAAGTTGGGAATGATATTTTGTTACCATTATTTTGATGATGGGTTTTTACTCCTCACTGATCTGGATGGAAGGCACCTGTCACCAAAAAAGGAGGGTATATTGACCAGAAGACACCCTAACAGAATCAAGAAGTCTATTCTTTACTTTTCATGGATTCATCAGAGTAGAACTAAACTGAAGGCAACATAGCCAATTTTTAAACCTTGTTTTTCTATGACTTATACAACATAAAAAGTATAGATTTCAAGGTATCAGATCGCTCCTGATTTTCTCTCAAGAGCCAACTGGTCAATGTTGTGGCAACTCGGCACTCAACACTATTAAGCTCAGATTTCCAACAAATGCCCTTATCAGCCCTTCAATTGAAAGTGAATAGAAAACGACAAATTATCGGACAGTGCAACATTAAAATTCCATGAAGCCCACACCCGTCCACATAGTACATTTCCCTAGAGCTCTTGAAGAGGTACTCTTTCTTTCAAACACAGACAGACCGATAACTTCCCACAATAACACAAACAACTCTCAACAAGACAATCTTGTCACAATGACCTTGTCACAATGACCGCTCATGGAATCCTAAAGATTGTCATCCCTTCTTTTATTCTCATTCATGACTTATATAGCTAGACCTTTCTATTTCTTTTCTGAAGTCTATGACGCAATGGAAAGTCTGCTGCAAAAAGAAAGCTGAAGATCAACAGCTGGGCATTCTTTCCCATCTGTCTCTACCAACAACACTCTGAAAGCCAAATCACATATTCGAAAGAAAAACTTAGCTTTATTGCATTCTCCTACCAATTGAAGATCAGCATTCCCTTATTATAGTTCCTGCACCAACCAGCCCCTAGCTCCATGACTGCATTTTCATTCAAGAGCCCATCAAAATCAATTACCAACTTGCTCCATCACCAACACCGACTCAGCTCAATTGAAGAGCAAAAATCAAATAGAAAAAACCTGCAAACAAACAATATAAACCCAAAACATGGAAAAGAACCCAGTATATCAACTTTTGGCGTCCACAATTCTTGATGATGTATAACCGCCTCCTAATTTGGCACCTTTTGCCCCACATCCATCACTTTTTAGGGTTCACACAGTTCATCCATTCACATCCACAAATAAAAATTTCAAAACACCATTTCAGCACCATACACCATCTGCATTTTGGTTGCCGAAGGTGGATGCCAGTTTTTGAATTTCCCCACCCATCAAAAAAGCCGGTCAAAGGCTTCCAATTGGAAGTGACATTTTGTTAGTTGTTTTATTAGTGTCCAGCAAGAGTGCAATTCCTGAATTTTCTGGGGGTTGTTTGTTGACGGTCCTTTTCTTCAACTACTCTGCAAACAAAAAAAAACAAAAGCTGTCAGACCATAGAAATTTCCAACATGTTTAGTTATTTTGTTAAAGCTCTTTGAGAGCTGTGACACGGAAATAGTGGAATAGCCTACAAAAGCTTTTTGTCAGGTGGTCTATGACTTTGCACGTCAATACCGTCTCAAAAGCTCAGTCCAATCAATGTTAGGGTCTCTCTGTTGGCCAGAGCGAACCAACAGCTACCAGCACACCACTCATTGGAAGCCTGCTAGTATGATAAAGCTGTGAATGAACCCTAACTGATTTGATTTTTCCTTTAGTCTCCCTAGCTTAGAAGTTAGAGCATCTCCACAGTGGATTGTTAAACTCCTCCCGCAAAATCGCAGTTGTGTTTGCAGGGGGTAATCGAGATTATGCTTTTGCAGCAAAGTAATCCCCCATCGCAAACACACGTAAAGCTTGCTAAAGCACTGTAGACTCCTGCTTTTGAAGCAAACTTTGAAGAACCAAAACCTAAAGTCTCAAACACTAATTCCATCAATAGAATCATCAAAAAAATTGTTTGCCTCTAGCAAACATGCAAATCGTTTAGTAGGAAGGAGGAAATTTGCAGTATGGATCCATGTGCTTGTTTGATATTCTCATGTCCATGATTTTTTCTTTTCGACTTAGTTGTACCTCTCTTTGATCCATGATTTGTGCTCTACTTGATGGTGGATGCAATGTTTTACTTGGGGGAAATTTTAGTCATTTTAAAAGAAATTGATTTTTTTTGTTTTCCTAGTGTAAATTCGAATTTTGCTATTTTTTTTTTGTTAAATTTCGCCAAATTTTCGATACCACACAAAAGAAAAAAGAAAAAAGGGCAAATGTGATTTTTTGTTGACTTGAAGTATGTAGAAACTCACAACTGAGTGAAAGTGGAAGGTGATCATATGATTATAGGCATGACGCATCACGATTAGCCTCTCATGTATGTATGAATGTTTTCTTGCACAACCATCACTAGATTAATATTTTTTCAACAGTTAGATTCAATGATTGAATGAAAAGCAAATGTGTTTGAGCATGTATTTATTAACATTTTTCCTCATACAATATGTGATGATAAATGCAAGATTTGGAGATATGGGCGCAAGCATGACAAATTAGACAAAAGAAAAAAATCATTTTGATATCTTATATATGTCTCACACCCTTAAGACAAATGTCCTATGCCCTTAAAACAATGACCTTGGGTCAAATTGTAATAGCTCCAAGCCATTGGACCAAGAATTTTTTGTATTTGATGCAAACAGACATTTAAAATAATAATAGTACATGTATATTGATTTAATGTTAGACCTCATGCCAAGAAAAGTTACCCTAAGACAAGACCAATTTTGCATATGCATATTGGCCTAAGGTTGAAATAAATTTCACAAATATGGCGTAAGGTTAGAATTTTTTTGACACTTTGGCCTAGGATTCGAATTCTTTTAGCACTTTGGCCTATGGTTGAAATATTTTTTAACAATTTGGCTTGACATTGCAATCATTTACCAGTAGGCCCTTTTGATATTGGGTAGGCCATCTTCGCACTTGCATCACAGTTAACCATTGTAGGGGTTAATTATGTATGGCAGTGCAGATGTTCTTACCTTGTAAAAGTAGAACCATTGTTGTATGTTGATGTTGGATTTGAAACATATTAATTCAAGTTTTCCTTGTTGAAATTTTGGGAGAATTTTTCTTGACATGTTCAAAATGTCAGAATAATTTTATTTTGACTTTGCCTAATAATTTTTAAAAAACTCTTCATTCTCTCCATCTTTGTTTACCTCAAAATTTCACTAACTTGCCTACTTGCCTTGAAATTGTCGAAAAATTCTATGCTCCATGTGTCAAAAAGTGGGGTGTCAAAATGCCTTGAAACCCAAAAAGTAATTGTTTTGACCCTTGAATCCTGAAACTGGCAGAAACATATGGTAGGTATTGCAGGTAGGTAGTGAGTATAGGTATGACAAAAGGTCAATATCATACAAGGAGATGCATGTAGATGGTTGGGTACATAAGTAAGGCATAGTGGTTGTTAGGATGGAAATAGCAAAAAGTAAAAACAACGGTTGTTTTCACCATCGTGGCTAGCTGGGGTATTGCAAACTAATGTAGAAGTTTTTCCTATTCACTCACCATCCATCCGTCATGGTGCACTAGTGGTTGTTGGTTCAATGGGGCCCTATCTCTGTGGGGCCCATTGCTGTAGGACGCAGGGCTGGCAGTATCGGGTTTTATTCAATCAGGTTTTATTCGGTTTTTAAATAAAACCCGAGTCCCAGGTTAGCGTCATAATCGGGTTTTAATGGATTTCTTTTATTGCGGTTATATTAATAACTAGGGTTTGGCATTCAATTTTGCCTTTGCCACAGTGGCCCGGGGCTTGACCAACTCCGAAATAAAACCAGGTTTTATAAAGCGAAAATCGGGTTTTATTCATTAAAACCAAAAACCCGATTTTCTAATGGAAAAAAATCGGGTTTTTTCCAGCCCTGGTACTAGGACGTCGCCCTAAAACTGTTAATGTATTTGAGTGCAGAAGGAGTGTCCACGTTGTACTGTCCCATAGGTCTAGCGGCAAACTGTTATGAATGCTGCAATATACCGTTAAACGCATTGATGACCGACATCTGTATATCTTTATTCTATTATATATTTGACATTCATACGTGTGTGCACTGTGCACCCAACAATGACTGATTGGTTATTCCAATTGAGTAGGTTGTAGCAAGACTTAGGGAGCTCATAAGAGCATCTCCAGCGGTTGTATGTGAACCTGCGAAAATATTATTCGCATCCAAGTTTTGTTCTGTACTCTTTTGCAACCCCACTCATAAAACTGAAAATGGGACAGCAAATAGGTGGGGGACTGCTAGTAGCAAACCACCTGGACGAATCGTTATGATGGGCCAATCAAAAACACTCAGCAGGAGTTAAATCATATTTATTACACTCTTTTCTGCAGTTGTGCAGCCCTGCTGCGCCTTTCACCAGCCATGGCAATCTGTGCAATTACGCGGAGCCAAAACCATTTTCCTGAGCTAAACTGGGATATGTTGGATTTTCTTCATCCAGTTTTACTCTGCACGATCACATACGGAACACCTCTGGAGATGCTCTAAGGACTCAACAACCAATCAAAACGTACCATAAATCACTTGACAGCTCTAGCCAGAGAATTTAGTAGCTTTCAATAACAATAGAGTTCAAAATATGATGAATGTCAAATGTTTGATTTTTTTTCTGTCTTTGTGACTCAATTTGAATCTACTCCAAGTAGAAAAGAGCAAAACCCTCTATTTCTGGAAATTGCTCAAATTGAACTTGCCTCATTCTGGCAGGGACAAAAAATAAAAGACCAATGTACAGTTATGGCAATTTTGGGCAGGACCTTATACTCCCCCATCCAACTTCATGGGGGCCAAAGCTGTGGCCCACACAGTTGCACAGTTGTATCGTGTGTTCTGTGTGGGAAAGTCATGTTCATTTGTAAATGATAGTCACTACATTTGAACCTGGCACCTGGCAGAATTGAATAGTTACCAGCAATCCAGTTCCGGCCAACATAATCCAATGGGGTCTGAATGCCATAGTACCTGGGACAATTTGACAGTAATTATATTAGTGAAATTGAAGATTTTCAATAATATTGGAAAATGTTGAAATTTTCCAAAAATAAATTTCTTCAGAAATATTTTTGTTGAAGGAAAATGAAGAATCTGATGGAATATTTAGGAATATATCATCTGTTGAAGTGACCAACATACTATGGTATAGTTTTAATTAAAGTTTCCACCATCATCTGTCCAACCCTGCAGCAAAACCAAGGCGCTGCCTGTTACACTACCATGACATGCTTGGAAATCATGTTGCCGTAGGGAGGGCAATGCATTTTGCAGACTTTATGATCACAATCAGTTCTAATATCCAACATGGGCATTGGGGACATTGCTTCTCAATCTTCTTTTGCAAGTTCATCTCCAAAATGCGAAAACATGCACCAGTTCCCAACTAGTTCCAGAATTTGATAAAGTCCACTGTCAACAATCTTCAAGAAGGGGGGGGGGGAAGACACAGTTGCAATGGGGATCCTATAGTCTAGTATAATAACAATTAATATTTGGACTTATCTTCTCACGAAACCAATTTGACAAGGATTGAGAAAATTTATGCTGGGCAAACCCTGCCCAATATGTAGTTAAGTGCAAATGTTTCATTGCTAAAGCTAGATGGCAATCGTGGAGGGGAAGCCTATCACAGTAAAGATAACTGCAAAAGCAAGAGGACTTCAGATAAAAAGTAGCAGTTTTCTCATTAAGGGGTGAGCTCAAGACACTTTACAACAACCAAAAACTAAAATTAAAATAAATAGGCCCTGAAACCCTCTTTTTCCCCTACCCAAGTTTCAAATAGAAGAGTCTATCTCAGTATTCCAAGAGCTTTTTCATGGTTCTTTAGCTGGAGTTTTTATTCGTATTTCATTTCTGTTGACACCGCTGTGAATGTCGTGCAATAAATATCTCTTGATGAAAGAACTAATGGTTTTCACTCTCCTCTGCGAGAACTGCTCCTCTTTGCCTTGCGTCCTCTATATTTTGCAAATAACCAACTTTAAAAGAAATAACTACCTTGTAAAGGTGAAAAGTGATTTCAAAATGAAAGAGGGGTCCAAAGATCAGGTTATTTTCAGGAACTAATTCATGCTTCAGTTGATGTAGGCTGACCATGATTATTTGGTCCTTAAATACATACACACGTCTTTTGTAAAAAGGATGACCTGATGATTTTAAGTCTAATGAATATTTTTAAACACTAAAATTTGTCGGTTTCCAGGCCAGATTTAAAAATCTAGATTACTAATTCCTCAAGAGAATTGACAATTGTAACCTTTACAAGGCTTGTTGATTCTGATTTCAAGGTGTGGTCGGGTTCAAGTTTTTGGATTGTCCACACAAGTATTTTTGCCAAGGAAGTTTTTTCAAAGTTTTGATTCTCTTTCAAAGAATACATGTCTCTAATCTCATTCTTCTTCAAATAACTAAAATCTAAGAAATGAGTTAGTCTCTAATTTTCATGGTGAAACTCATAACATTGAGTGAGAGGTGAAGAAAATAAACAAAAATGCTAAGGGATCTGATCTTTCACATGTTGACAGTAGGTGGATGCCACTGGCAGATCAGCGCTAGTTGAGATTGGTTCATTTTCTGGTCACACCAAGTTAGTTTTGACCACCTCCACATCCAAGGAGAGCCCAAGATATATTTTGCCATGTGTCTCTGAGAGGACTTGAAGGCACTTGGAATGGGAAGATGATATTAGAACTCAAAATTGCTCCCAAAACAAAATGAAGCAACCATTAAAAACCCCCTTTTTAATGGTTGTTTTGACCCTAATCAAAAGTGGGGGCTCCTCTTAAGCTCAAAACAACCGTTATGGGAAAAAAGGGCAAAACTTCGATGGTTTTCTGAGTTAAGTAACATGTGAATTTTTTCAATTATGAGCAATGTCTTTTGAGATAAAAAGCTGGGAAAGAAAGGATTAACTTTTACGCATTGGCCAGCTCTGACAAAATAGCTGGGGAAACGATATTCGAAGGTAGCTGTGGTTGCCGGTTCACTCCCATAAACCCATTTCGAGGACTGTAAGATGGGGTTTCCCAAAAACCAACTCGCTATCTATAACCCCTATTAATCACCCACCTGGTGATGGCGGCCTGTTATTGAAGTCAGCAGTCTATCACCAAGAGACGGAAAAGAAAGCCCTACATTCACAGCACGTGTGCTTATGTCAGATTGGAAAATACTCCATTGCACAACTGCAGCAGCAGTTGCCCCTAACGGCAATGGTTAACTAGATCACCAGTATTACAGTACTAGTGCTGCAACCTGCTCCCTGAGGACAAAACTCATGTGCCTAACTGACGTTCTGTAGACGACAAGTCTGCTGGACAAATCCAACAATGAGTGGGCAGTTATAACAACATATACTGGTATTTCAGAGGGAGAATAATATATCTGCCCTAAGGATTATGTGATCCAGAACCCATCAGTGCAACATCCATTGGAAAACTGTTATGACTCAGTTGTAGATGAACTACAATTGAGTTATCACCAAGTTGGTAACCTATCTTATTAACCCCCCTACTTCCATGTCACACTGCCTGGGTAACTATATCTATTCAAGAGGGTAAGTATCATGGGTACACATAGGTTTGTCATGTAAGCCATTATGTGGGTATGCAAGGCCTGAAGACCGAATGTTACCCGAATGAAGAGTTTGCCTGAGGCAGAGCTGAAGGTACATTTTGAATCCTGGTTACACCTGCTCAAAGGGCCTTAAAATGTGTAAAGAACTTGTTAGGAACTTTATGAAGTGTAAAAACCCTGCTAAAAACATAAGATGCTTGCCTCAGGAGCTGAGGTAATCCACCACAAACTAATTTGGCATTCCCTGTAGGGAAAATAACAGAAACCCCTACCAAATTGAAGTTAAATTAACAAAACATAGGAAAACCTCTCCAAGGGAATTGTGGGATCAATATTTTAATGTTTCATTCTAATTTTCCCATTGTGAAATGGGGGGATCTTTGTATTTTCCTATTGTCAACCAAATCATTTCACATTTGCATAAGGAAAATTCAAGTTTTTCAGCTTGATGGTCCCACAGTAAATCCTAATTTTTTTGGTTATAATCTTATTATTCTAAGGTACCCTCCAACTATGCTAAAAGTCAACAATTCTTTACATAGGGTGGTAAGTAGGTAAGACATTTGACCAGCTGGTAGGTGGATGTTTAGTACATAGCTAACCACAATGGTTAGCTATGGACACGAGCACAAAGAGAAAAAATGTTTGTTGTCCACATTACCATCCATCCTGCATGTTGCACTGGTGGGTGCTGGTTTACTCTGTTATTTCACCACAACCAACAAGTTTGGGAAACTAAAACAGACACTACTAGGCTAGTGCTGCAGTTGAACTTAGTGTTATCTCTAACCTGCACTAGTCTTGGTATCCAATTCTATCGGTTACCATGTACATCCCTATGATGGTTCCCCATGGTGGCTGGTCATGAGTACCATATGTGGACATGGGAAGGATAAACCTAACATAACCTAATTACATCGCCTAGTATACGCCGCCTGTGTTCATGGTAAGCTGCGTGTAGCGTTCATGGACTGGTCCTGACAACTGTTTTTAATTAAAAAACTAGAACTCTTCAGCAATATGAACTCAGGAGAGATGGTGCTTTGTTGACGCACTGTTGGTAAAAAAGTAGTATATAGCAGACTAATGAGGACAATTCATTGTATATTTATTTATATATATATCTATAAATTTGGTACGATATATAATACTTCACCCCCCTTCTGATCTCAGATTCTCTTTAGTTGCAAACTTCACTTTCCATTGGTTTTTCCAGGGAATTAGTAACAGGTCATGAATCCTTGTGCAAAAGAATTGGCAGCCTGATATATGAAAAGATCTTGCAGATGTCACTGGACCCCATCGAATCAAGATTCGACTCACTGGTTACGGTAGGGGCCTGAGATTATGCTTCGTCAGCCCTTGTACACAGTTGCAAGATCCACAAATAGTTGATCTAGTTCAATGGACCCCACTTACAAATTCAGTATCTCGCGATTTAAAGGTCGGTCTATGTTTCACTACTTAGAATTCACTGAAAGTTGCAACCCGAGCTCGACTGGCAGTTATAGTTATTACCTAATATTATTCAAGCTAAGGGCAAGTGGAAAATTAGGGGAGCATACATCACCTTGAATCTCACGACCTGCTTAGTCAGCTCCTGCAGGCAGATGAACTTGCAAGAAGGAAAACTGTCAAGTGGTCCGACTGCTTCTGCAACTCCTGCAGCAAGCACCTGCAGTTTACAGCCTTATACATCTATCTACAATAACTGGACTTTCACGTTATAATGAGTTTAGTTAGCGCTGCTAGTATCCATTTTCATAACCATGACTGAAATTAATGCTCTAAATACAATGAACGAATTTCTGGCTTGGATTATAATTACCTCATCAAATACCAGCTTATTGTGCCCTGGAGTTCAAAACCTTGTGCTGTTGCTCATTAGTAATGATAGTTGATCTGAAGCATTTGCCAGATTAGATATGAATCACCCAAGATGCCAGAGAGAAGAAAAATGTAGGGGAGAGCTAGGAACCACTTTTGTACACTGGTACTACTACACATCAGACAGTTTTCATCACTGGCTAGCTCGACCAAACACATGCTGGAGGAGATAATCATAGCAACGGATGGTTCAGTTCATGGGACCATTAAGCCCAAATGGCAGCTGGAAAGAACTCAAGAGACCAGTAGTTGAGACAAACAAAAATAGTCACTAGGGCATGGCAGCTCACAAGCTAGTCCAGGCATCTCACCTTGGTTTAATGGAGATCTAATGCAGTCAAGTCATGAGCTTTGCCCACAACCACTCGGTAATCTACGGCAGATCAAGAGGAAGAGGCAGTGTAAAATTACTTATAAGCAACTTCAGATCGTCCTTGAATACGCCAAGTTGACCGATCATTTTCCAACTCGCCACATGCATCCAACACCAACACGTCTCAGAGCTCACTCAAATCTTGTGCTTCAGAAACAAATGGAAATTGCATTAGTAATAAGTACATATCACCTTCTAGATATGGATTAAAAAGCATGAATTCTCATTACTTGAGAGCAGCAGCAGCAGTACGTATTTGCCTTCATCCCCAGACCATTGAAAGCAGAAGCTTCAATGAAGCATAAAGGCTGGATCAATACAAGAGTAATACAGAATGAAGCACATTGCAAGGCGTTGCTGTTCATGGTTTCACCTTCTAATTATTGCCAGCTTCCAGTGCACCACAACTGCCTATCAATTGGGTTGGTGCTAGATCTCACACAGGTACTATTAGTCGAAATTGAGCACTTCTTTGTTTGGCTGCATTGCTGCACAGTGTATTTTGTGAGATGAATGTTCCAAAATATGTCAATTTTGCCAATTTTTAAAAAAATTACTTCTTATATAGAACTGCACAAGAAGGAGAGAGCAGGAATAATGTTTCTGCAATACTGATCTACAGCTATGTCCTTAGAGAAGTTCTTACCTAGTGACAATCCGATGTGCCTGGTTCCTAGTCTGCTTAATTAGAGAGCGCCTCACTTACTGGGTTATTAAAGAAGCTTGCAAGCTTGTCCTTTTACTGAAAGGAGGAGGATTGAGGACACAAAAAACATTTTTGGGCTTAGCTGTCAGCAAAAGAGTGGAAACCTCTGACAAATTAAAGTTGAATTAACAAAACAAGGGAAAGCTCTCCACGGAAATCATGGGACCAATATTTTAATGTTTTGTTTTAAAATTCCCATTTTGAAACAGAGGAATTATTGAACTTTCCCATTGTCAAACAAACCATTTCATGTTTGCATAGGGGAAATTCAAGTTCTTCTTGATTGTCCCATAGGAAATCCTAAAAAAGCTTCTTGAGTGAGAATGGTTGCTTAAAACATGTTCTAGATCTGTCCCACAGATATCAACCAGCTCTTGGTTACACCAGCCTGAGGCAGCAAGACTGAACCCAGAGAGACTGCTAATGGTTGCAACACCAGCAGCCAACTTGAGACTGGATCTAAACAGGAGTTAATTGCTAGACTATTTCACACATGTGATGATCCATCTGCATTCTAAGTTTCCGACTTATACTAGGAGATCCTAAATGATTGCAACAACCAGAAACCTTTTCACTCAGAATGAAGCTATATTATTAGTTGCTGCTGACCACAAGCTGGAATCTACATTTCATGATCTGTCAATAGCCTACAGCTGGGTCAGGTTAAATAACGACATGACGTTAGTACCTAATGAATGAGAATTGCAAAATGTCTTGTTGGATATACATACATATATATATGTGCAAGCTTCCCTTTTCGTTGAATGTGTAGGTTAATGCACCGACCTCAGGGGCTTCACAGGGGCTAGTTTGAGACCCTGTGAACTAGGGCAGAGACTGAGTTCACAAGGGCTCAAACCTGTGAAGCCCCTAAGGACTGTGCCTTAGCTTGAACAATTTAGAAAAAAAATTCCCACCATGTGCCTTCTTTTAAGGGGTAAGAAGAGTTGGTTACGTGTAGGCCTCTTTGCCAAGACTGGGTAGTGGGTTACACATCTGTGAACCTAAATCCCACCTACTTCACTAGTATAAACACACTAAAACAACCAATGATTTTTTTTCAAAAGTGTTTACGTTTGAAATCAGGCTCTGAGTCTCTTTTCGACACTCCTCTCATTCAAACACGAAATATAATTTAGTAAGTCAGGACAACATAACTGCAGCTTGGGAGCAAAAATAAGGATTCACAGGAATGACACCGGGGTTTCTTAAGTACGTCAGTTGCGGCAAATACAGAAGAACACTACTGTGATAAGTATCCAGCAGCGAGAGGGAACAAACTTGCAAGCCTTGTGTGACGCGCGAGCTGTAGGGTCGAGCCCGCGCTCCTCGTATCACACAGTCGTATGGATCATGACAAGCTAACAAGTTCGAATACCAGAACTAGGAAGTCTTCGTATTGTTAACATCTGCTGCAGGCCTCTAGAATGGGCAGCTGAGGAGGTTCCTCTCGACAAAACATATATCTGCAGCTCCACCTAACGAATCGTAACTCAGGAGTAAGACCTACTACCCTGTCGCATGCTTCTCTTCGCTATCCATTCAAGCAACATTATAACGCTGCACAGGTGGTGGACAGGTCCTAGATCTAAGAAAAATGTCAGAAGCCAGCAGCTTCGAAGCTGGGGCAGCTAACGTACCTTGCCATGACTAGCTCATTGAAGATCTGGTGGCGCGCTGCAGCTCAACGTTCATGAAGGTGTACCGTGTTATACGTACTTCCACGTTTTTCTTCACAGACAGTTCATACGCAGCTGGTTATACCACCTCAGGGAAACCCTCCCTACCATCTCTAGACACGCAGATTGCACAAGGCAAGATTCTGCGGAACGGTTCGACAAATATACACTGAGACGACTCTCTCCAAGCAACGAGAAAGTCGCAGCTCACGACTCTTCTAACTCTTGTTTTTGAAAGCCGGATCGACGTCTGCAGGATCTGTTAAGCGCGCGCTGACAGACAGGCACGCGGCTTGTTATTATGAGCTCTCCAAAACTCCTCGCGAAAACGTTCACAACATCTCCGAGCTCGCTTCCAGACCTCCTCCAACTTTCCCCGTAACGGCCGGCCGGAGTCGTTCAGCTGTGTGCTAGCTCTACATTGTCTCGAACAAAAAGCCAGCAAATGTTAAGTCAGGAACACAGCGCCTCATGACACAGTTGCAAAGAGTAAGAAGTGTACTACTACCTGCGCATCAGTTTCGTCCAGCAGCTCTGTAATGTAGCTGGAGCTGCTGCTGCTGCTGCTGCAGGCACTAGTCCCAAATGTGTGAAAAATTTATGAACTGTCCAGCGGCCTCGCCTTCATGTCCCTGGATGTCGACTCCAATCGCAGCTTAGCTCCACAGACTAAACAAGTATTTTTCCAGTTTCCAGTACGTCCTCAAACAATTAAGTGACAGTTCATGAGTACGAACACACTTTAAGTGTCAAAATATTTATTTTATTCCACAGTTGACTGACAGACCCCGCGTCCTTATTTTGCCCAGGGGTCATGAGAGATTAATCTTGTAACTTGGGCGTAACGTAAGTACTGCCGCTTCTGCGTCATGACCACCGACCGTTCGACCATTGACGGAAAACCAGTGAATAGCCGTTGATCAATCGGAAGCTGCAGCTAGCTTAAAGCTGTGGAGCGGTTGGGTCATAGGAAACTAGCTACAACACTGTGAAACTCAGCGATACAAATTGAACCGACGATTGTAGATGAGAACACTTGTCATGAGTGTGAGTCGTCTACTCTCCACCCCTCCGTCTCTGTCTCTGTTTGTCTGTCTGTCTAGTCTCTAGTCTCTAGCTCTGTTGCGGAGATAAGCAGTGGAAGTATGACAGGCAATGGGTTGAAGAAGAGAGGTGCTTCATGAGCTGATGACGGTACCAGCAACTGCTGCCGCTTGGTAAACTATTGAAATCCTGCCAGATGATGGCATCCATGTTTGTGTGTAGCTAGCAGGGAGAATGGAGGCGGGACTAAGGAGCTCTTGGATGATTCCCTTGTGGGAAAATTGTCTAACTTTACCTCCAAGAATACATTAAAAACTCAAGTAACAGGGAATTCTGCAACACCGGGAGTTCTGCAACATTCCCAACACAAGAAACTTTTTTGGGATTCACGGTAGGGAAAAGAGTGGAAACCTCTGACAAATTAAAGTTGAATTAACAAAACATAGGGAAAGCTCTCCACGGAAAATAAGGGGACCAGTATTTCAATGTTTTATGCTAATCATCCCATTGTGAAACAGAGGAATCATTGTACTTTCCCATTGTCAAATTACAAACCATTTCATGTTTGCACAGGGGAAATTCAAGTTCTTCTTGATGGTCCCATGGGGAACCCTAAAAATGTTTCTTGTGCATGGAGCCTTGAGCACAAGGAAAGTTCAATGATACCATCTAGAAGGGTACTGTGAACCAATGTCAGAGGGGGAAGTTGGTAAATTTTCTCTGGTTGGAAAGCACCTATTGGGGGAAACGAATTTTCGCTTCGACATTGGTTCTAAGAGGGATTTCTCACAGGATAACTGAGAGCTTTCCCACATTGCACACAGGGAGTTGTACGAAAACTCGTTGTTATAACTACTAGCTTAGTGGTTGCAGGGCGCCTGCAATTTTCAGCGCGCACTTGTTATATAGCTGCGTAGGTTTATGAGCTTCTCCACTAATTTCAGTAGTTTCAGCTGCCAGGAAAAACAGACTTGATCATCGCCTGATAAACCATAGAATGGAAGCTAGCTAGCTAGGCTGGCTAATTGTGCGCCTCGTGCAGTTCAAAACATTGGAGCATACAAATTTGATGATATCAGGAGAGGCTGCAGATGATCATAGCTGCTACTAGAATTAAATCAGACTTTTGGAGCGCCAGGTCTCCAACAGAGGACGTGTGTGAACTCCTGTTTTGTGATTCCAGGCAGGCTGTGAGCCTTCGTCTGTGCCACCAAGTCTAAACTCTTCATTTCCAGGCTCTATGTAATTAATGCGAACTTAGATTTATTTGACGATAAGGAAAGAACAATGGTTCAATGTAAATGTGAACTTCAATTCTTTTTGACAATGAACATTTACAACAATCTGACTCATGTAAATGTAAACTTAATTTGTTTTTGTCGATGAGGAAAGAACAATGATCTTAAATGTAAATGTGAACTTAAATAATTAATTTGACAATGAGGCAACAACAAATGACTTGTTAGACTCTGTTTCACTCCAACATGCGCCAAAATCCATCCAAATCTTGGTCCCCAAATATCCTCACTTGTCCCCAGGTCCAATTTTTTCTAATTTTTTATCTAGATACAATGTCAGTTGTTCATCAGAGGATTCCAAACTTTTCCCAGCTAGACAGGAAACGTCATTTGTCTCAAGTTTGCTGAACCATGCACCACTGTACAGAGTCTAGGGTTCGACAAAATTTCCAAACTCTAAAGAATGTTTTACAAGAAAAGTTGCAATTATATTCATGTTGCATGACCAGCTCATATTTGTTGAAAAACTTGAGTCTTTTTCGCTCAACCTTCAAATTTGTAAACTTGCCTTAGGGTCCATTCACAATTCAGGTACCAAAAGAGAGAAAAAGGACTTAAGGACTTTTTAGAGCTACTTTTTACAAATAATATTAACATGAAACAAACTTAGGTGAAAAAAATTAAATAGTCCAATATAAGATAATTCATGTGTTAATGGTGATTTTTCATCTTCATACATAATTGTATATGAATATTTTGGTTTAATACTGAAAGTGCAGAAAATTTCAAAAAATCTCAAAATGAGTTTGAACAGACAATAAGATATGTTTTTTGACAAGATTATTTTTTGCACATGTGACTTGCATTTAAAGCTAGACATTTTGAACTCATTAAACATTTTTTTTTTATTAAATGGTCTAAAAAATGAGTTCTTTGTCTTGCAACCTTTCTTTGAAAATTTGAAAACTTTGAAATTTTTGTTTGATTGTTTTTTCATCAAGTTCATTCAATGAATATGTACTTTCATAGAAGGGGGCACATTTTTGTTGTACAAAAAGTTTGAAATCAAATTATATGACTTTATGCATTCTTTGAAAAAAAACCTAATTTAGACACTTGATTATTTTAGTTTACAGAACTCAAAATGACATTTACATACTATCCAAAAAAATTTAAAAATAAAATATTTTTATTAATTTAGAAAGATATCATTTTATCTATTGGCATACAACAATCCACTGCAATTATAATGATGTAAGATTTTTAAAATCCAAAGTTGTCTTTTGTAATCATTTTTCAATTAGACACTCTTTTTGGTACCCCAATTGTGAATGGACCCTTTAAATTTAAATGCCACTTTACTTTTGTCTCTTATAATAAACAACAATATTAGCAAAATTAGCATCATTAAATCCAAAAAAACCCCACTAGGTCTTTTTTTTGTCCTCTAGCATTACGAAATCCAAGTGTACTAATAAAGTTTAATACAATAAATGTAGACCTAACAAGTAGGTTTGAAACTAATTGACATGTAAAAAAACTTTGTGAACATGTATTAAGTTTTAGAATATAAAACTCATCATGTGTTCAAAGGTGTCAACAATTAACTACTCTACTTTCTCATTGTTAAAACATATATTTTAAACACAAATTTACATTGCATGAAGTAAATTTTGTAGTTACTTACATTTAAAGAAACTACTAACATAATAAAAAATTTGAATTTTAATGCATGAAACATAAATGAAGAAGTATATCATCTTTGATCTTTAAATTAAAAACATTAAATATACATAATTAATACTTTCAATCTACAATAATTTTATGGTGAAATTTGTTGATATTTTATATATATTTTCATCTTGATTTTCACCTAATTATCAAGGTAATCCATTGATTGTTTGTTTTATTTTACTTACACCTTTACACTATTATAAATATATAAAAAATTGTTAATAGCGTCACAATCTTAAAATGATCATAAAATCAAGTTCATTTGTTTTAAATGATTAACTTGTCCAATTTTAATAAAATCAAAATTAAATATGTTTGTTTTGACCAAAAAATATATATCAATTTAATCAAAAAGAACATTGTGTTGAACATGTGACATATGTGGCAACCATGTGATATATCCAACTTGATTGATGTGATTTTAATGTGATTGAAATCAAGCATCTAAATATGATTGATCGTGACTTCAATTTTACTTTTGATGGAATGGCAATATTAAAATAATAAAAGATATGATTTAGCTATTCTTTGAGCTGAATTAATAAATCAAATGAAAGTACAATATGGATCTTATGTTTTCATTTTTTGTTTATAACTATTTGCACAAAATAAAAAATAGGGTATAATTCAATTGAAATATAACAAAACATTGACATGTAAAAAAATGGAATATCAAACTGAATTATTTTAATTTATTACTGAAATAACATAATTAATGTTCCTACAAAACTTGAATGAATTAAAAATTTCTAAAATTGAAATTAAAAGTAGTAAAAATTAAAAATTATATTAAAAATTAAAGATGTGTGAATTTTAATTACATAATTTCAAAAGTGATGCAATTCATTTTTTAATTTTTAAAAACATTAATACAATCATTATATTTTAATTTCTACCCAAATTAAAATATATAAATAAATTTAATTTTTTAACTTTCAGAATTTGAAATTTTATAAAATTAAATTCAAACTAATTAAATTTAATCTAAGATATTAAAAATTCATGTATACTTTCTATATTTTGAAATAAAAACATTATAAATTTTGTAATCATGAAACTGAAAAATACATTGAATTGAATAATGATATTAAACATGTATATACATGTGTAATCGATTTCATTATGAAGTTATTTAATTATATCATGAGGTTATAATGTGAGAATTCAAAAAATATCATTATGAAAAAATCAAAGGCTTTACAATTGGGCTTGCAATTGGGTTTTGAATTACAACAACACTTACAATTCATGTTATTTATATGCCTATGAGTTCTATCAGACAAGTTGCAATAGACATGTATACCATCCATATATGCAACAACTAAGATGTAACTGGTGTATTTTAGCTGCAATTAGTTGTTCGTGTCATTTTCCCATGCAAATTCTTGCAAACAATTAAAATGTCTCCATGGCATTTTATTCATCCATTAATGGATGATATATGTTCATATCGTTTGAACTTACTCACAACTATTTTACAACTAAATTTTGACAAAAAAATTCAATATTTTTCATTCATGCATTGATGGATGAATGGATGAATGAAGCATTATATGTTTGTTGCAACGAACTTACAACTCAAAAAAAATGTGAGAATAAAAATTATTCAACAACTATTTAACAAGTATGTTATGTAAATTCATACCAATGTGTGTTGGTATTAACATGCAACATCTCATGTTCCCCTATTGGTACTAGTATTCAACTTACAAATAATGCATTACTAAAAACTATTGTTTTGTGACTTATGGATTTTTCCAATGGTATATTTGTTGATAGAGTTAATTTTTAATTAATATCCATTTATGGATGGCAGTTTTGTGCACCTTTAAAAATTAACAATAATAATTTTGCACTTTGAAACACCTAACATATGTCCATTGCACAAATAATGAAAAACATCTTATTTGCAATAATGTAATTATCTGTATTAATATTCAATGTTGAAAAATGTAATACGCGTACATGAACATTTTTGGTGATCCATGGTCCTTTTCAATAATATGTAGTTAATCTACATCTCTAATACTAAAAGATGTGAAGACTATTACTATCCAATATCCTATCTAATATCTATGATTAGATACAATGTTAAAATATCCACTTTGGCTCTTTACATAAATTGGGCTACCAAACATAGAATGATGTTAACACCCCTAGTGGTATATGAGGGTCCAAGCATGGTAAAATGGACCAAAAAGTGCATCCACCCAAATCCAAATTTTTAATATTGTAATTTTTCAACATAAACATAAGAAAATAAAATCAAAATTTTTAAAAGGTTCATTATGGTAGCCTCCATGCTTCCATTAAGTTTTGATGAATTGAATACAAAATTTGAAAAAATTTAGTACATTAATAAAAGGCAACAAGTAGGAATGAAACTAACAAGTTAATATTGTGTTCATTCTTATTTCTGCACTAAATGTTAAATATATTTTCATTCTAGTATGAAAAATTCAAAAGTCCATTAGTATATTTAACATGTCATTGATTTAAAAATAGATCCAATTTTTAATTGAACTAGGGACTAATGAATTGCACCCACATTTCACAACAACACATCTTAGGTTTTACAACCGATTAATAAAACGACTATTTTTTTTTAATTACAATTGTAATTACAAGTTCATGTTAATGACTATGTAATTATTAAAAACATTGTGGTGCCACATGGCATTATCGTTCCATTGTAGTCGATATCATGACTTGATAGTTTTTACACAAATATCAAATTTTCAAAAATGTATTTTTCATGTATTTTTAATCATCCAAAATTAGGTAATAACAAAATTCCATTCATTTTTGCAACTTTTGGTCAATAATAACAACTTATGGTCATGTGATGTTGACATGGCATGCCACATGGCAACAAGGTTGACTGGTAGTTGCAACACCTCATGACTTGTGACACTAACTTCAAATCATGATTCATGTCATTGATTTGATGAATTAATCTCATATATTAGCTAGTTGAAAATATTGTTGTCCTTTACGATTAATAATGACTTGGTCTTCCATGTGACGATGACATGACATGCCATTTAGCAATAAGGTGGCACAAATTTTTCATGGTAATCCATGATTTTTTGTGACACCATAAATTTTTGTGTGTTTTGAGTTTATGGCACCAATATTTGTCATGGCATGCCATATTTTTGTGTGCCATGAAGTTTTTGAAGTTATGAATTCACACACGTGTATATGTACTAAACAATCTATTGTTAATTGTAATTATGACTACAATATTAATAGTCGTTTTGAAAAAAGTTAAATTTTAGTTTAACCCATGTTCAAAATTTAGTTCAACCCATATTCAAAATTGATTTTCATCATTGCAATGATTCACAATGCGTTTATAAATTCTTGACACATGTCATCCATCCATCGAGGCATCTTTTATAACACATAATCGAATAAAAAAACTAAGTTGAGATGGCAATCACTTTACATGTCATATCAAGGTCATCAATGACATGGAATTTCAATATTAAGCCAAAATATAAAAATCTTAGTTGATAAAATGATTGGGCTTTGCGATTAAATGTCCTTTGCGACTAAAAAGGTGAAACAACATGGGTTTAGCAACTCATGAATGACTAGTTGCATATGTCTTTCTTGACTAAGACATAATCAAAAAACCTAGTCACAAAACCTAAAATGTGTTGTGTTTTGTAATAATGAGAATAGATCCAATCTTTAATATATTTACACTTGAATTTTAATCTATTTTGGAGGTTATGATAACTATTTGAATTTTGATGAATATATACAAACCTACTTTAAATATGTGGTTTTAAAATATAGTTTTAGCAAAATAAAAAAACTTCACATAATTAAACATTAAAATAATTGAATTTTTAAATTCAATATATGAAGGCCTATTTGATGGCCACTTTCCATTTATGTTGCAAAGTAATGTTTTGGTCTATTTTACTATGCTTTCACCCATGCTATCATATATATGGTGTAATTCATTTGCAAGTCACATGTAACTAGATGCAACTATCTATCCATGACTATTAATAATTAACCAACAACACACATATAATCTATAACTACAATGCAATCATCAAACAACACATAGACAACATTTGTAACTATAATGCAATTAACGAATAATGTGCATGATACAATGTTAGACATGTAAATGTAAACTTACATTCATTTTCATTGTTTCAACATAAAAGTCTATTGAATTTAGATGCCTCCAAGGACTTGCACCATCAAAATTCATTTAAATGTTATACATAATGTGTTTCATAGTTGTTTCACAAAAACTAACAAGTTTCAATTAAAAAATAACAAGTATTTCCTTATTCATCATTTTTATTGTTTTAAACAAAAGGTGAAATGCATAAGAACCGTAGATTTAAGTTTTAAAATTTGTTAATAGTTGTAGCCACGTGTCACATGGCTTCACATATCTAGTGCAAATTTCAAATTTCTACGAAAAGTTATAACTTAATTGTACACCAATTACAAAATAGTCTTGTTGATAATTAATTGCAACATAATAGAAAGTGCCAATTCTAATGAATGTTGGCAATGCACACATGTGGCATGATCATAAAAAAAGTTGAACACTAGTTACAAAGTAGTTGCCAATTAAATGTTAGTTATATCATAGTTGTCATTTACAACTCTTCTGCAACTTGCCTACAAAGTCAAAATACAATGGACTACCTTCATATATACAGTGCATACATATGTTTGTATAGGTCTCCATCTTACACAACTATGCAACTACACTAAACCTCTATGAATTTTTGACCTAAATTTTTGTTCTTATTTTTTCGTATTTCCATGAAATAATTGTAGCATAATTGCACATTAATTAGTTGTTTTGAACTAACTAATTACATGGCAGTGTAGTCTCCATGGCCACATTTTTCTCATAATGTATGTGTTTATATATTTTGTGATAACAATTTATATCACCATGTGAAGTCATGATCAAATGACAATATTAGTTTTAATCGTTTTAAATAATTAAGCATCTCAATCAAATTCTTGGCATAAATAATTGCTCCAATTTTACTAAAGACATTTTTGTGCATTATTCATTGTGACTAAATTTTAAATCATAAAAAACGACATAAAAGTTCCATGTTATATAATAGTGTTAGTTAAAAGCTTGAACCCTTGTAAAACACAACAATTTTAAGATCACTTACATGATTTGAAATTTGTTACACCATCTTTGCAACTTCCAATATAATGATGTATGATATTGCTTGCTATAGTATTATAATGAACCTTATTTGATTTTAAAAAGAGGTTATTTTACTCAATTAAAAAAGGTGAAACCATTGATATTATATTTCATGAATAGTTTTTTTTGGGTGATGTTGAAGTTAGATTTTGCAATTCCTTGGGGGGGGGAGAGGGGGAATCTATGGCATTAAATTGTAATGTGCATGAAAACAATTAAGATGCAAAATTTTCCAAAGGACA
>Ga0209208_10000683_pt1 | contig 45469 bp, 36 predicted proteins | sample S1TSphfallax_3_FD_187694 | JGI IMG/M metagenome (GOLD analysis project Ga0209208, IMG submission 187694) | Host-associated microbial communities from peat moss isolated from Minnesota, USA - S1T2_Fd - Sphagnum fallax MG (SPAdes) (version 2) | ecosystem: Host-associated > Plants > Peat moss >...
GTGTTGTTTTGTGATGCAGGTTCGTGTAATCTAAAAGCTTGATCTCTTCCTAGTCTAATCCCGGGGCTCCCAACTCGACCCTCTACCCCTTTCTAGAGTTAGAAGCCGGGAACGTGCTACCAAGTCTTGATTCCGCAACTTGACTTTGTGAGACCTTCAACTTGGTCTCACCCCGTGACTTGGGAGCGCGTCACACAGACCAACAAATTGCGCTCAGAGAGTCTTGATTTCTCACTCCCGCTGATGAAACCCAGAAGAATTTCTTTCACAAAAAAATTATTTAAAACCCAATTCCCTGCAAAATCAGAGACAACTGACCTCCTTCTCCGGTCCACCCATTTGTGATGCTGGAGATGGAAGCTCCCTGAAGCTCCCTCACTTGATGGCGCTGCGACACTACAAGAGCAACAGTTTCGCAGGCAACGTGATGGGCATAGCTGCTTCTCTTCTTCCTTTGGCCGCCAAACCCTAACCCTCATTCCTAAAGCCCTCCTCGTTTCGGGCCCCAGGGGGTTTTTTCGGGTATCGCAGGGTTCCATAACAGTGTTGGTTTCCTGGGTATCACCTGATCCGGGTATCACGGGGTCCGTAGCAGCGTTGGGCCATTGCCCGCTTTGATGATTTAGAACTGCCGGTTCACCCTTAGTAAACATTTACACCATATAGTGAACCATTTTCACCAGTGAAGGTAAGGGTAGTGAAATTACAGTGAACTTAATTCACTTTTATGGTTGCATAGTGAAATAGCCTAGTGAACTTTGGCCGCATCTCCTAGTAGTGCATGCTCACACTCATGCTCACACGTTCACAAAATAACATCCCTATGGATGTAGCCCTTGCGAAGAGTCACAAAGTGCACTATAGGGAAAGGAGTGATTCCAAAGGTTGTAGATTGTGTAAAGCTTGAACTTGAGGTTGTCCTTACTAAGTCCATTGCACCATTTGTTTCCAACTTGCACTAACCACCCTTTTTGTTTTGTTGTGCAAGTTAATTTCACATTGAACTCTTGCATGTGAGTTCGTCTTAGTCCTATCCTGGAGCTCTAGCATGCCCTCTTACCCCACAAGTGTGACAAACTCGAGAGCACGCCTTGATTCTTCTCTTTTTCTATTGTTTCATTCTGGGACCCACATTTGGGTCCCTCAAGGAGTTAGGTAATACGTCATTGAAGGCTAAGTACTTTGCAGGGAAGAAGGATAGCCCAATCAATATTGAACTTGCTCATGGGGAAAGGTTAAAGGTTTATTGGTCCAAACTTGAAATTGAAAAGAAGGTAAAACAAATGAGTAATGCCATGAACAAAATGAAAAATATGGGCAATGTGGGGTGATTGGGAAGACTAGGGAAAAAAACAAGGATGATAGTTGATTGATTTCTAACCTTTCTCCATGATTTTTTTGATGTTCACTTTGTTTATTGGGAATCTTGCTTTTGTCCATTGACTTTAATTTCCATCTCTTGTTGTTAAATAAAAAGGCAACGCAAATATGGTTTGACAAAAATTGCTAAGGAATTTCAAGGATTGGAACAAACCTATCTAACATTATTAGTAAAAGACTGCAACCTTGTGATCAAGTTCATATTACCAATCATTTGTTTTTAGATCTATTTACTTAATGGAAATGGGATAAGTCAACATTCACCAAAAGTTATTGCTCATGGTACTCACGTATGTTCATTAAGAATATTTTGAAATGCAAGTTGAATTGTTGAACTTTTGAAATAATATATTAATAAATTATGCTTCATCACATGTGGAAACTTTTTTTTTAGATTTGTCAAAATTGATCTTTTTTCCTTGTGAATACATATATTTATCATAATATAAGTACATCAATTTGATGAAGGTGTATAGTGATGTGATTTAATATTGTGCTATTGATTATTTGAAATAAAATGTATCTAGAAAAATGTTAGGTCAAATGAGAACCATGGAAACAAAAAAAAATGAAATGGATGCCAAGATTGCATCCATGTTGGACAACCAACATGGTCATACTCAAGCCATTAATGACATTGTTGATATTTTCTAAGTTTTTAAGAGGGCAAAAGGACCATTGTAACTTGGTTCATATGGAACCAATATATGCCTTTGAGTATCAACAATAATGATTTCCTCATAATCTTTTAAATGATACATCAAGGTTGAATGATGTGGACCAAAGGGAAGACTATGTCGTAGGTAGTGACAATGAAAATTTTCAATTATTTTCCTTGGGAAAGATTACTTTTGAGTGCATGGATTGAACACAATTAGAAAGGAGTGTTATAACACCATAAAAAAAAATGGTGAAAGAGACTTCACCAAAGAAGTCAACTCCACATCCTCAAAGTGTGGAGGGTATTGGTTAGGTTGTTTTGTAGCCAAGAACATCACCAATGAAAAAGTTCAAGCAGAAATCCTTCAAAAAGGAATGTGGATGATGGTCAGAGTGATGAAGGTGTGGATCAAGTAAGATGGTTACTTTGGTATGTTGTAGTTATTTGTTTATTTTTTTATGCATATCAAATATTTGTTGGCTTTCAATTAATGTGAACATGTTGTGGAATTGGTTACAACATGTGATGGTTGGGAAGGAATTACAAGGTAAGTGGTTGCACCTACAAGAGGCAACAAGGAGAAAAGAATTTCAAATCAAGCTTCCTTCCCTAATTCCTTACTATTGGTTTCAATCTTTCGTTCCATTGCAATATGTTTTGATGGTATATAACATTAATCATTGTACAAGAAATATTAGTTACTTTGCAATCACAACCTTGATCTTGATGTGGTGAATTGTTGGGTGGATTATAGTTTCATATGGGACAATTTGTGTTATTGGTGAATCCAAAAAACCCCAGGCAAAAGGTGGCATCTAGCAAAATAACACCCAATGAGTGGTGGACAAATTTCATGGTTCACTTATTCCTAATTTTTGCTTCAAGGTGGATGTTGCAATTGCTCATATGCTTGATATTCCTTTTATGTATCCGCATGAAGTTGATGATAGGCTATAGTGAGAGATATGGTAGGCACATGCACATTGTGGATTTGAAAATATGTGAAAGCTATAGTTTGAAATGCTTTAATCATAGTGAGTGTGATTTTGTAATGTTTGACACTTCATTTCATGGGTGGGCAACATTAAACACTAATTTCTTTTTGCTGACATTGAACTATGACATTTTTTGGTGAAACTTGAAATGGAACATTATAGTTACCATGTAATATCTTGGTTCATTTTTCTTTTATTTTGCAAGGGTTCCATTTGGAAGTTAATGTGTAATAATATTACATGAAGCACAATTAACTATAGATTAGTAGCCTTCCAAGTTTAATTACTTTGAATTAATTAATTTTTTAAAAATATAATTGCTCACAAGTATGACTAATTGACATATTTATTGCAAACTAGAAACCAAGTACATAATGACTTCTTTATGACTCTTATATGACATTTTTTTAAAAAGTATAATTGTCTCACTACTTACAAATGATTGTTTTAGGTATGGAATTTAGACATGCAAACAAATTCAATTTTGGCACATGGAAAACTTTAGCTCTTCCACATGGAATACCATATTGCTATGGAATAATCATAGTTTAGTCCTTTAGTTTTTTGACATGTAGGATGTTGATTAATCATGTGGACCCCACAAAGAAAAAATAAATGCAACATAGGATAAATGTATGTCATGATCTAGTACATGGTTAATCCTATTTGGCCTTATGTGTCATGTATGACTAATGGATTATCCTTTATGACTACTAGATGAATACTGCCATGTCACTAATTAGATGACTATTTGTTTGAAACAATTCATCCGCAATAACTATACAGTCGTGAGTCATATGTGTCTTCAATGATTGGTTTTCTAGTCGTAAATATACTCAAAGATATTGGATTTTCTACTAGTGTATGGAAAAGACCCATGTATGGGAAAGGCATGGCCTATCATGAAGACAATGGAGAAACACGTGTAATCATTGGGTGATCCACCATTGTCATTACCACTAAAATTGGCAAGTAATGTTAAAAGTCAATTCCAATGTCAATGGAGGATGATGAAGATCGACCTTCATTATGCTTAGGCATTTTTCAACCCCTATCTTCTTGGAAACAATTTGATCCATGATGATATCGATGCAAAGGAGGGAATAAAACATGTATTATGAAAAATGTTAGTTGATGCAACATCATATGTGCAAGCTTTGATAGATTTTGTAGACTTTGTCAAGGGTTGAGGTCTATTTGTAAACATTCCTATTACAATTTCGCTAAATATATATGCCTCCCCATGAATGGTGGGATTTGATTAGAGCAAGTGCTCGCACACTTGCACCCACGGCTAAACGTATTTTTGCCCAAGTTTGCTTAGCATCATCATGTGAATGAAATTAGAAGTCATATTTGTTTATGCATGTAACAAAGTGCGAAATTGCTTGACATTTGACAAAGCAACAATTAGTGTATATGTACACTAAATGCAAACTTTTGAGGGAAGGACTTGGTGCCACTCCTACAACATGGTATGAAAAAAAATGTCGTCACAAGATTCAATGTTTGACATTGATTCCAACGCAAGTAACCAAGATGAGGACAATTTCAAAGGCTACACTATGGACAAACACGAAATTAGCAAAATGCATGGAAACACCACTAATGGCATTTAAGGATGTTAACAACATTGCACTTGTACTATGCCAAGGAGATCAAGAACTTAACAATCCATATACATTTGTTGATGAATAGGAATTCAATGTTAGGCCTGGAATTGGAGGCAAAGTTGCTTTTGTTCAACTTTTGACAAATGAGGGGTATTGGGAAGGTCTAAATTTTGAACCATTTCAAGAGGTACAAAATGCAAATTTGCTTATTCCTAAGTCAAAACATGTAACTAGGAGCCAAAAAGGGTGTCAGATGTTAGACATAATCAGTCAAAATCAAACATTTATTTTTTTATCACCATTTAAAACCATAGTAATCATGGCAAGTTAGTCATTTTTCTTTCATATGAATGTCAAGGAACTTAGAGTAAACAATCATTTGATCCAATTTTAAGTTTTGGTTTTAATTTATAATGTTTGAATATGGACACCTATTGCATAAAATGTAGTCAATTTTGCAAAGGACTATCAAAATGACTCATATAATAGAATAATTTTCATTAAAAAAAAAAAAGGTGATAAGAACATATTAGCTATAATAAAAAAACATTCATAATTTTAAAAATGTGAAAATTTAAAACTTTAAAAATTCAAAGAATGTTTCAAAATTGCATCAAAATTTTAGAGTTTCAAGAGTCTTTTACCACATTTAAATGGGTTATAATGTACATGATGTATTAAGAAAAGTTATAGCTTAGAGTATAATAAAACCAAATAATGTGAAATTTAAATTTTGGTGATGATTTAAAATTTTGATCATTTTTCAATATGAAACATTGAATATGTAAGGAATTTGCACACTTTTAAAAATCATATTTATTCAATAATGAATAATAAAAAAATGTGATGCATTGGGGAAATTTAAATATTAAAAGAAAAATTACAAAAAAATTCATTCAAAAATTCATTTGCATGTAAAAGATATTTTTGGGAAAAAGGATTTGTAGTGCTTTTCCAAAGTAATCCTTTTGGCTCCTAGTTACAAGTTTGACCTTGTTGATGTTGTGATTATTAGACTGAATGATTTTGGCAATGTTGGAAATGTTGGCCCCATGAACACCATCAACATTGGGAGTGTAAAGGTCACCATCCAATTAAAAGCCATAGAAAAAGTGGACCAATCTTTCGCCATGGAACACCCCATTGATGTACAATTAATGCATGCCCCAGAAAACATTCAACTATTAAGTGATGAATTACATGGCCCACAAGACCCACAACACAACATTAATAACACCCTTTACATAACACCCACAAATGATGGAGATGCAAGTTTGTTTAGGATCATACCCATCAATAGTGAAATTCGCGAGTTCAATTTGGACACTACACCTCTTAGGACATTTAAATCAAGGCTTGAAGGGTAACATTTGGATCGGCCCATGAATGGTTGCATAGTAAAATTTATTAATAGATCAAGTGGGTGAAGAGGGGCACCAATGGCACCTCCACCACCTTCAAGACCAAATGAAATCACAACAACACAATTTCAAATCAAGAGGACCACATAGGGGCAAAAATGTGAAGACAAGGTAGCCAAGGCATTTGTTGGGGATGAAGTTGATGACTTGATATAATTAGTTTATAGGACTCAAAATGACCACTAGACTTTTTGACTTTAATGTTTAATATTTTTTAGGCTTGTGCTATAAGAATTTTCTTTTGTTGTTCCCTTGTCATTCAAGCACACTCTAATTTTTTTAAAAAAAATTCTTAATATGAAAACTCCATGTGTACATGGTGATATGGTTGATGTGTTGGAATATTCGCATCTATTAGGGAATGTTTGAATATTCTTTTGACATGGCAACATCTTGGGACATGTCAAAACATATTCAATCCACGTTAAGTGAACATGTCAAAAAAATATTCACTTGGATATTCTATGAAATATTCTTCCATGTTGAGTGTTCATGTTCACCAAATAAGATTTTTGTTTCAAATGAAGGAATTTTTAATTGAAATATTTTGCAATTAACTATTAAAAATACATATAATTTTTCAATATATCACATAAAGTGTTTTGTTGAATAAAAATGAAAAATTGAAAGTGTGCAGATTTTGCATTTTGTTTAGAAAAGTTATCAGAATCTCAAATCATACCAAAATATGCTAACTATTTTAGGTTTCATTTTTTTGTATTATAAATTACAACTTTGTTCCATATGTCATGTGGTAAAGTACTTTTCAAATTATATGATTTTGAAAACTATTTAGAACTTTCAAAAATTTCAAATTTCTTAAGTTTTAAATTGTGAATGTTTTGAAAGTGTGCATAATAGGCATAGTAGTGACATACGAAAATACGAGTATTTTTCGAAGGTGCTCAAAAAGAAGTATTTTCACGTATTTTTAAAAAAACATTATAAAAATACAAAGGCTTGAAAATTGGCCTTTGTATCAAGTATTTTCAAGTATTTTTTAAAAAGCCCAAAAAAAGTAAAATACGCGTATGTTTGAATCGAATTGAGAGTATGTCACTACTATGATAATAGGTTATTATGATCTAAATTTTTTTATTAAAAGAGTCTTTTGCAAAATTGATTGCTTTTTACACAACTATTTTCAAGTGCAATAATTTTTTTTTATTGAAACCAAAACCTAAAATTAAATTTTAAATGAAATTTCAATTTTAATTACTTAACATTCATCACGATAATCATTTAGCACAACTTCCCATGATTAACATGGCATTAAAGTGGCACCACATGTAACAAAGTTAGTAATTTTGCTAATCATTAACATGATTTTTGGCTCCTTTGATTATGATCCCAACCTAAGGTTGAAGGTGATGGCTTGAGGTGGATTAGGGAATTTTTTTTCCTATGAGGTTGGCCACATCTCCAATAATTTTTTTTCCTTGCTCAACAAAATATGATAAGGATGCATGACCTTGGTATTTTGTCACATGGTTTTATTTGGCTAACCAAATGATTGTTGAACCAATAGTGTTGATGAGTTATTTGGATGTCCTTATTAGACCTAAGAATCACCACATGTTCCTTCATCATGTTCAGTTCAATGTGTTCCAATAATTGGAACACACGCACCAATGTGGGTTGTGTAGGTTAAAATAACATAATGTCTTGCATCCATAATCACCTAAGTTCCTTGTCCAAAATCCCATACTAGAATTAGACAACCTTTGTTTTGGTGACCTTTTGTGTCACAATGATCAACCTTTTCATCCACATATATACCTCTTACATGCTCTCATGTGGTTTACATTAACGTTTTTGTAAATTCCATAGCTATTATGTTAAAACCCTTCGTAATTCCTTCACAACTTTTGGAAGAATTCCATAACGAGGTTCAATGTTGACATGGGGCCTTGTTTACTAATGGAAAGGGTGCCACCACCACTTCCAATGGTTATGTTGTTAACACTTTTGTTTCCAATAGCCCCAAATTATTACTAGAAGTTGTTACAATTGTATTTAAAGTCATTGCAACATTTGGGGCCATATTACTTTGAGTGATTGAAACATAATTGGATTCATAATTTGGAATTCAAAGTGGGATACATTGCAAACACAATAACTATGGTTTATCGATCATCAATTCAGTTTCACCACCACAATTAAACAATGGAGTTGGTATGATCATCACCTTTGAATGCAACCCACAACATCACCAACAAAGTGTTATAACCTAACCCCCCCTTAAATATTTAGTTTTATTGTTAGAGTTTATACCTATGAAGTCAAGTGAACTAAATTAGACATTTGCTTTATCACTTAATTGCAATTAACTGAACCGGTTGTAATCCTTGAAATTAATTGCCTAAGCAAAAGAAGGCACATAACCTTTCACCTTAAGAATGTTTCATTTTAATATGCATAAGTGTGGGGAAAAATCAATCCACAAGTTGTACACCTCGTTGGATTGTTGGCAAGCCACACACTCCCTATCCTCTGATAATGTATGAACACTATTCCAATGAGAAGAGTGAACCGTACGTGCAATTTCAAATAACACAAAATGAGAATGAACTTTTCATACAACATGAATTCCCACTTTTATAAAAAAATTCGTGGAAAATATAACAAAAATTAAAAATTAATAGCATAACATTCCATGGGGGTTGATTATGTTACATTCCATCACTTGTGGGTTACAAGATATGTAAATTTACTAGCAAAAGCTTCGAGTTGTCAAAAATTTGGCCAAATTTGATCCCATACACCCCCCCACCTTCAACACCTTGTAGAAACCTTCTAAATTTTTTTTTGTTTCCAAATGGATTGAAATCTCCTATGTGCATAGGCCTCCTTTTTACAAACCCAATGGTGTAGATGATATCTAATCCCAACCTTGTTTGTGGAAGATATGAATTTATAAAGAAATCCTAAAAATCAATTTTTTTTCCCTTCATGTAACCTCATATTATGATGTGATGTGACATGATCTGATGTGGTGATGTGTCTAGTTATGGGCACCAAAATGTCCAAACTTTCTAAAAATATTATTATTATTTTAGTTCTATGTTTGGTCATTAAACTATTGTTCACATATAGGTCAAATGAAAAAGTTAAACAAAAAAACCTACATCCAAATTATGGATGAAAAGTTGTGCACTCAGATGAAAAATATTTTAAAAATGAACAAAAGGAAAATGGGAAAAAAATTATAATTAAAAGAAATGCAACAAGTTTGGGTTAGTCCTAAACTGGCATTTCAGATTCAAAAAAATTCCAAAAAATGAAAAATAAAAAGGGAGGTTTAGATTTTATTCCTTTTCCTTTGTTGTCATAAACTTGACTTGAAACATATGAGCGTATGCTTGTGATCAGGTTCGGGAGGCTCAAAAGAGAGCATTGAACTCCCACTGATGGCAATTAAAACTTGAACTCACTCCATTGCACCTCCTTTGTGTGTACTTTGTCTTTCTCCCTTCGAATTGCAACTATTGTCTTTATTATGCCATATGCCCCCAAATATGAGAATGACAAAGAAGGTGAAGAGGAGGAGCACCCACCCTTTACCCATATTTTTTTCATTGCTAACAAAGCCCAAGGAGGGTGATGGTGCCCCCCCCCAATTCATGCCTTTTTGTTGTTAACAAAACCCAAGGAAGGTGATGGTGGCACCCCCCTTCTTTTCTTTATTGTAATAATAGTTGGTTAACTAGTGATTGTTTCCATGGGTAGCAACAAGGGTGAGGTTGTCATTATTGTTGTTTATTTATGTGTGTGCTAACAATGATGTCAATGGTGGTAGCTATTGTAGCGACTTTTTTTGTTGCAACAATGGCTCTTGTTATTGCAACAACTATTGGGCACCCATTACTCAATGCAAAGATAAAGAAAATGAGGGAAGAGAAAGAGCCCCCCCCCCCCCCCCCCCCCCCCCCCCCCTCCCCCTTATGATAAGAATAAATATTGTCATGCATTACTTATTGGCATTGACAACTATTGTTGTTTACACACACACACACAAATGACAAAAACCAACCTAACAATGTATAATCTTTAAACCAAAATATGATTCACTAGCAAACAAATAAAAATTTAAGCCAAAACAAATGGAAAAGATCAACACAAAAACCATGTGTAAGGAAACTTGCATAAAAACATTAAAAAAATGAAAAGCCATAAGTCACAAATCACAAATCACAAAAAATGTTTTGGAATCTCAAATCATGAAAAGTGATTTGAAAACTCATAACTTGGGATTATATCCCAAACATTAAATACTTCAAACCATGTTCACCCATGAATCGGTTCCAAGTTAAAACATAGTTAATTACACTAACCTAATTTAACACTAACATAAATAGTTATTTAATTAAGTAGTTAAACTAACATTCTTAAGATTCTTATTGATTTTTTTTTCAAACTCAAACTCCAAGGCACCTAGACCTTATTTGGGTTCAACTTCCAAAGGAGTTTTAAATGAAAATGAAACCCAAAAACATCAAAATTACCAAGTGAGCTTCTTCAACTCAAGAAACAAAGCAAGAAGCCGCCCTCACTACAATTCCAAATAGTTGCAAACTCAAAAACAAACCAAAATGTACACACTTCAAAAAACACAACTGCATGACATTTGCCACTAAAATTTTCTTGTGCAAGACATGACCAAAACAAAAAAAAAACTAAACAAATTGAATCTAGATGTAGCACAACACAACTAGATCAAACTTTTGGCAATTCAAAAGATTTACTACCTATGGATAATAGGAATTCAAGCCCAAAACATAAAATGGAATACACACGAAACCAAGTGTCATGCAATGGAACTTGCATAAAAACATCAAAAAAATGCAATGATAAACTTGTGTGTTTTGAAATCTCAAATCAGTTACACAACTTGGGATTATATCCCACACAAAAAAAATTTCCTCACCTAGTTCATATCTAAACTAGTTTCGAGCTAAAACATGCTTATTTACATTAATCTAGCCAAGGATTAATCTAATCAAAACTTAATTAGGCAACTAAGCCATTCTTGACAGCCCATCTTGTTTTGTTAAGATTATTGACATTCCTGAATGATGGAAATCCATAACTCAAATTTTGCTAGTTACAATCAATAAAAAAATTTGATGTGTTGTTTTGGATGTGATAAACCACGTGCATTAGCTTTGATATTGAAAATGGGGGAGGGGAGAAGGGGGTGTGTGTTTGGGTGTGGTTGTCAATATAAAATTTGGAAAGTTAACAAGCAGAAATGATTATTTTATAGGAATGTGTGAATATTGCTTTTAACCTAAATTAATCAGTAAGACAAGATGTAGCGCCCCCACAACTTTTTTTTGGTTCTTTAACTGAAATTTCCTGGGCCTTCAACATCATGAGAAAATGAGAGTGTACTTGTGCTAGAGCATGAGTGAGTTCCTTTCTTCTTATGTTTCTTATGTGTGTAACATTTTTCCAATTAGGGTTTCCTTGGTTTAATAAAAGATTTAGTTTATATTTTCAAAGCAAGTGCTTAAGTTCAATGATAAAGAAGCTTAAAACAAAAATATTGAAAATCAAATAAAAACGACCAAAAGTTTTCATGTGAAGGAAGGAAGGTCCCTTCAATTGATGGAACATCTTCTGTGCAAGGGGTTCAAATACAAAGAAATAAAATCCCATGCTGTACTTCACTAGAGCATTGAAATGACCTTGTTGGTTGACTGCATCCTAATTCTCCAAGAGTAGTGGACTTTATTTTCACAAAAGCTAGCTAGCACTTCAACTTGGCGTGGCCATGAGCAAAGCTGCTGTGTGCAGCAGCTTCACAGCATACTTCTGTGCCTAGTCAGTTACCGGTGAGATTTGGGTTTCTGACCTTGGCATAGTTGGAAACTGTCTGAAGTATGGGTTGTATCTTAACACCTGGAAGATCACCGACTCTGAAATTGGCGATGGATTGCTTAAGAATAATCTGGCTTCATGGCAAATCTGGGAAGTATACTTCAACCTCTGTTATTTCGTTGTGGATTGGCATTTTACCTTGAAAGACCATCGATCTCCTCAAGTTCACATCTTCGCCAAGCCATCAAGTTGGGTAGTAAGGGGTCAGCATACCTGCACACAAGTCATGCTGATCAGAGGGTTTGTTGTGTCATCAATGTATTGAAGCAGGACCCAGAGAAATGTCAACTTGTCAACTTAATCAAATTATAGACTGACCATTGAGCAAGAGTCAGAGACCAAGCGGCCAGGCCAAGGGAGAGATGCAGGGGTTTAGGGGTTTTTTTAAAAAAAATTCTTACCAATTTTGTGATGTAGCTGAAGTGGTGAGCATCCATAAGATGATTTAGCCAGATTTGGCTACAGACTAGATATGAAAGTAGAACCAAAACAGAATCCTTCTATATTCTTGGCTACCTACAGGAACATATCATAAAAATCTGATAATGCAAAAAAAAAAAGTCTTCGAAATCTGGCAAATAATAGTTTCATGGAAAATCCTTCGAATAAGTCAAAATCATATTTTTCAAGTCGAAATTTGGCGAACTTTGGCGAAATAAAAACACTGGAAAGATGATAAAGACCCTAATAAGGTGGCAGAAATAAAATGTTTAGGGTTGTTCTGAAAAATCTCGCTTGGCACATTACATGAATTGACTTGTCGTTACGTGCGAACTTCCATCTAGCTAGCGATTCCAGTTTCAACGCAGTTCCAAAGCAGCCTGGTCGGTTGTTCGAGAGCTGATCACAAACCAAGCCCAGAAACTTGCAAAAACTTTCCACTTCCAGAGTCAATGTTTTCCTTGTCAGAATTCTTTAATGGATTTGGCAGTGCCCTTCAAAGTCGTAAGGTGCACTCACACTTGGTGTTAGGGACTCTAGTGTTGAGTCCCCTAACAACATCCTGGTAATTTTGGAGCCCATTTAACCTTGGGTGCCACCTAGGATGCTACCTAGATTTCATTTAACACTGACTTAACATCAAGTGTGAATGCACCATTAGTTCTTACCAGCTTTGAGGTGTGGGCCCAAGGTTTGGATAACGCGAAAAAGCCCTTTTGCCCTGCAACCATGAAGTCATAGGGCTTGGATCAATAATTCATGCGTATGTTTTTTTTGGCAAGTTTCAATATCGAAAAAGTTGCTATTGGGACAGCGAGGGGGGAGGGGTGGGGTAGAGGATGTGGGGTAGGTGTTGCTAAAAGGCCACTTTTTGTTTCTTTACGGATACCGTGTACACTTCTTACACCTTTGGAATAAAGCTTGACATCGTGTGAAAAAGGTCACATTGTGATAAAAAAGAAAACTGAATTGTTTTCCTATTTTTTTGCCATAATACTCCAAATCATTTGTCCACAAGAACAATAATAGGTCCTCCCCACCCTAGTGTGTGGCTAGAGGGGCTTTTGGATAGAAAGCTTTGGAGCAAATTGCATACCAATAGCTATCATGCATCAAACTTGGGATCTAATTGTTCTTCCAATTGACATCCACATTTCTGACAAATGTACATGTTAATTTTTGCCCTTGAATTCAACACTATAATTTACCTATGGTTATATTTGACTATAATTTAACATAGGAGGTTTTTGCATAGATGCTTGGAACACATTTCATACAGATAGCTACTCATGAATCTAAAGACTTTACAAATGTGCCAATTCACATTCTTGGCCACCATGGACACCATGGTAATTTTTCCCTTGAATTTGGCATCACATTTTTTTAATTTGTTAAATAAGAATGTTGTCAACTTAGGTATTTCTCCAAACAAAATCGAGATCCAAAACATTTTCAATAGGTGTCATCTAACATTGCGTGGATAGAAATTTTCCACGCCCTTCACTTTGCGAATATATGAGCTTTTACATACCAATGATATTTTTTCAAAAACTATTTGGTGGCACTATAGCAAGATGACAATAACTTTTTCTCCAAAGTGGTTCTAAAAGAAAATTTCACATAGAAAGTAGGAGTGATGGTAATGTTGTGTGTTGCTTGCATCTTGTGACAAAAGTCATAAAAAAGAAAGTCTAACTAGCAATTATGATTCCCTTGGGCTCTGCTCTGCTAGACATACAAAAGACAATCGATGGATAAAAAAATGATTTGATTTTGTGAAAATCAAGCTCCATTCAAATGAAAATATTAAATGACATTGCTTGCAACTTGAATTGATTGAAGGAAAAAAAATAAAAAATTGTTGTAAAAGATATTTTTAAAAAAATTGTGAATATGATGATATTATTATTATTTGAAAAAACATCTTTTCATTCCTCTTTATTTAAAAATTGACTAAATAGATTCTAGTTTGATATTGTCCAAAGGATGACTTATGAAACCTAAAGTTTGTCCTACCTAAGCCCATTTCAATGAATCATTGTCCCTGAAATTTGAAAACCTTTGAAAAGTGTAAAAACTTGTTGCAGAAAAGGAATTTGGTCCAGCAGCCAAACCCATCATCCCATAAATCAACAATTTTCTCAAGAAGTAACATAGTCTGGAGGATAAATGACCTAGTTGAATAAACACACTTGAAGTAACAAAGTAAAAGAGGCAAAAAAAATCACCAGTCTAGCAAAGGAAAACGGCAATAGACTAAACCAGTGTTGCACAGACAGGTTAGAACTGTTGATTCCAGTTCCAGATAATAAAAACCGAATTGGAATTGTGTTCTATTTTTGGAACCAAAAGTGAAACTGGATACTTATAAAAAACAGACCAAAATCAGAGTTCTCAAGTTCTCTGTTTTTATGTTTGAAATTGAAACTAATATTGAATTTTAAAAAAGAAATGCTAAAACTCGACGCTAACTGCAGATTAACTGACAATTAACCATGGATTCCAGTTTGTGTTACTTGGAACTGGTCCAAAATCATGTCTGATTTTCAGAACTGGAACCAGAATCAGAATCATTTTGAAATAAAAGAACTGAACTTAGAACCTGATTCTGGGTTCCATTTATGTATGGAACCAGATCTGTTCTAATTTATTTGTTAGAACTGGAGTGGGAGGTTCTTCATAAAAGTAAAGAACTGGCCAACACTGGACTAAACCCCTTACAAATGGTGATGACACGACAAGAGTCAAAGCCAAAGGATGTAATGCATTTAAAACCATGAAAGGAATTTACAAAAAGGACGAAGAAATAGAGCAGAATAATAGAAGAAGAGTACACAAAAGATTAAAGGAAATAATAATTAGAGAGAATATACAAAAGAACGTGGAAATGGAAGAGGGGTGAAACAAGACATAGCAAGAAATGAACAGGTGGATAAGACAACACATTGAAAGAACCATGAACAGCTTCAACATCCCTACACACTACAAGATCACACTTCCCTTTATTTATGTCAACCATAGCTGCCTACCATAGACTCTGACCAAGCCACCAGCAATATCATTCTTATGAACTTTTCTTCCTCTTTTTCTCTTTTGTTTCCCTTCATGATTTGAAGGATGACAATATTATCCTCAAAAATTGCATTGTTAGACAAAAGCTTTATCAATATCTTTGGGAAAAGCCCCTGCATCTATCAATTATGGAAGCTTGTTTGTTTGATCATGTTCAGATCTCTCAAACCACAGCACCCCTCTCTGCTCTCTTGGTACCATTGAAAAGCCCTTTGCGAGTAGGGTTGCATGAAGCTTTCATGATTTTTAGACCTAAAGTGCAAGAGTTAGTGAATATTGAACAATTTTTGCAAAGGAAATTCAACAAAATAAAAACTAAAATTTTAAAAGGAAATTGAGGCAAGTTCTTGATATTATTGAAAAGCCTTTCATGAGTGAATTTCTTGGTATATTGAATTTCAAATATTTTTGTATTTAAAATTTAATTTAATTTCAAATAGTTTTGGGCTCTCTTATTATGGTCATGTTCACCAGTGAAGCAATTACATAATCATGTTCACACTTGGGCCAAGGACACATGCCACACTAGTCATACATAATGATGACAAATTCCACATCGAAATATTTCCACAAGAGCTTTACACAATTTAATCGTCAATGGATATTATTAAACCAAAACATAATTTTCATTTAAATCTTGTGATTATATTGATCATCCATGGGAAAGTAGGTCAATTATGACAAATTTGTCTGAAACATATAGTGTTTGGCAAGTCATACCCAAATTGTGTCAATAGTTGTATATATAGCATGTAAATCCCAACTTATATTGTTGTTGTGTATATATATATATATATATATACATTTACATGGCTCTATGTAAATGTTTATATCATATACTCTTAATGACCATACCTTCTTGCAAATCAATATTAATTAGTTGTGAATGCATCTCAAAGCTCAATTTTTTCTTTTTTACAATGGACCATTTTGATTGGCCCATCCCAAATAATCATGATACTTTGATATTCCCCAAACATTATCATTTTCTACCAATGTGGGATTATGGTGGTGTTATTCCAAGAAATATCTTGAATGCACATTTTGCTTCATCTCATTGTTTGAGTTCAACTTTTATGAATAGTATTAATACTTCTACTTTTTAACTACTACTTATTGTAGCTTTAAAAAGAATGTAGGTATTATTGTGATTCATATTAATTAATTTAATTAGTTGTGATACATCTCAAAGCACAAATGTTTATATATAAATATATGGGCCAGGTGGTTAGCCTATCACCAAAAACATCACGATAGAAATCACTTTTTTAACATTGTTTTATATAGTTGTGCAAAATCATATAAATATATTTATTTTTACATTTACACAACAAAAAATAATTTTACACAATTTTACACTTCCACATAGTTTAAATAAATTTTATTATCAGATTTACACACAACAGTGGTCGAAACCATCAGTTCCAGTTAGTGAGTCTCAAATCAAAAGTAAGTCTGATTTTCAAAACCAAACTGAAACTGGATTTTATTTTTTAAGAACCGGACCTGGAACCAGTTTCCTGGTCTATTTATAATGCAGAACATGAACCAAAATACATGTCTTTGACAAGAATTACTAGAACCGAGGTTAACCGGCAATTAACTGCTGGTTCCAAATCTGGGTTAGTAAAGAAAAGGGCATGGTTTTCAGAATTGGAATCGGAATTCATTTATTTGAAGCATTGAACCTGCAACTGAATTATCAATTCCATATATGTGTGGAACTGGAACCAGAACTGAGACAGTTCTAATTTATTTTTGAGAGCCAGTTCCAAAGGTTCTTCATAAAAGTAAAGAACTGCACCAACACTGGTTTATTCCTTTGGACAATTTTGGTACATCTATGTTTTGCCATTTTGGTGAAACTTCACTCAAAATCTCTCATTGTTACATCTCCAATAATGTTGGGTATAATTTTGAAGCAACCAAGTGCCTAATGGCTATATATGATTCTCTTTGGGATGACATATTGATGGGCATTAAGATAATGGTATTGATAATTTCATTCTAAATGTTTGATTTTTCATCCCATTAATGTGCATATATGAATAAATATGCATTTGTTGACTATTATGTGTCGTGGTTGTAGACCTATATACAACTGTATAAGATAAGACATGAATGCACACACACAACTACATGCTTTAATAAAGTTGTTTTTCTTACTACACAAGTACAAGGTCCTTTTTCAAAGTGGTCTTTAAGCGTACATCATCTTGGAAGTTGGAAGATAATTATATAATGCTATTTTTCAGCATGGATTGGTTAATGTTGAAATTCATTTGGGCTCCTTACATCCACCTATATTGAGATGCTCATATGTCCCCAAAAGAAACTCTAGGTATGAAACAAGGCCAATTAAATAAATCATTGGGAATGTAATTATAAACATCTCTTGTAAATCAAATTGAAACCCTTTTTTCCACGAATATATTGCATACTTGTCTAGTATCTATAGGGTAGAAGGCCAGTCATAGCACACTTAAAAATACAGAGGAACTTGGTGATCTCATGCAACGTTGGTTGCCTCTGAGGTCCAAAGATGGGTTGTAGAGGAGGCCTGGGCGCACCTAATGTGCTTTAGATTGTGCAATTTGGACTTCAGACCCAAAAGTTATGGACTCTACAAGGTCTCAGCCTCATTGAAAAAGAAAAGAAAAGAGTCATCAAACATTGCATATCCTATCAATGAACATTCTAACACTCACACTTGTCACAAATCTTGCTTATCACCAAACATTAACACAAGCAAATCAATCACACATGTTGACAATTTCATGCATTTGTATTCAAGGGCCGAGATCGAAAGCCTAAATAGGGCAAACATATGTTTAGTGATCAAACCCTAAGGGTTGTTAAATCATCACTAACATGTCGTTCTCCCATGTGGCACCACTCTAGAACCCTACTTCTTCCCCCTTCCCTCTCCTCTCTCCTCTCCCCATGCCTGATTTTGACTTTCTCTCCCTCATTTCCTATTCACAAGCTTGAATGCCCGTTTTTGTGAAGCTCCAGAGGTGATGGTAGTTCATTTTCGTGGAGCTCTCAAGGCGATTGGTCATGGTTCTATTTGAAATTCATGTTTAATTGTTCATGGCATGGTTCTACTTGAAGTTTTTACTTGATTGTTCGTGGTTCTATTTCAAACTCCTACGATAATTTTTTTATGTGTGCAAGTGGTGGCCCTCATTGAGGCACCTTGTTCTTATTGTTCCTCTGTTGTGCGTGCAGTTGTTCTTATTTCGCTTTTGTTGTGCATGCACTTGTTCTTGTTGCACTTATGTTTTGCACTTGTTCTTATTACACTTTTATTACATGCACACCTATTCTTGATATGTTCATGTTATGCAATTGTTCTTGTTGTTCCTCTATTGTGAATGCACTTGTTTTTGTTTTGCCTTTGTTGCAAACTTGTTTTTGTTGCACTTCAATTGTACGTGCACTTATTTTTATTGCATTGCTCCTTAGGTCTTGACCCTCTTACACTACTACACTGAGTTGTTCCTTAACTTTTGATCTTTTTGTGTTGCTACCTTGCACTGCTTTTCAATTCATGACCCTTTTGCATTGATGCGTTATGCTATTCCTTAGCTATTGACCTTCTTGTGTTGTTGTGTTATGTTGCTTCTCAATTTTTGACCATGTTACGCTATTACAATGTTTTTTAGCTTTTGACCCTTTTACACTAGTCTTTAGTTTTTAACCTTTTTGCACTACCCTTTAATTCATCTTCAATAGTCGTTATTATTTTATCTTCTTTGTTCATTTTCACCAGCAATTGTTTGTTTTTTTTTTCCCCTTTATTCATTATTAACAACAATTGCTAATGCCCTTTTACCTTCCCTTTCTTCATTTATTGCAACGACAACAACTACTGGTGCTTTTCTTTTTTGTTGTTTGTTCATTATCACCAACAATTGCAAGAGCCTGGTGTTCCTCTTTTTTAAACAAAAAGCTCCTCTTATCTATCCTTTGTTCATTTGCAATAGTTGTTATTGCTCATCTTTTCTGTTCTTTGTTCATTCTCACCATCAATTGTTAGTGTTCCTTTTTTTTAAACAAAAAGCTCCTCTTCTTTATCTTGTGTTCATTTGCAATAGTTGTTGCTACTATTTTTTTCTAAATAAAAAGCTCCTCTTTTCTATCATTTGTTCATTTGTAGCAACTATCACTATTCCTTTTTTTTGTCGTTTGTACATTTTCAACAATAGCTGATGTTGTTCCTTTTTTCTATCCTTTGTTCATTTGCAGCTATTATTACTCCTTTCTTCTATCCTTTGTTCATTCTCACCAATAATTGTTGCCACTCCTTTTCTCTTTCATTTTGTCAAAATCACTAACATGTGTTACTCCCTTTTTCTTTTTTTTTTTGTTCATATTCAATTGTTGTTGTTTTCTCTTTATTCATTCTTAACAATGTTGCTACTCTTCTTGACACTTGTTCATCTTCAGTCTAACCCCTTGTTGGTCTTTGTGATCACATTTTATTTCATTGAGCATCAAACGCCCCGCACCCACCTTTTTAACTTCAATCATGTGTTTAAGGTTGTTGTAAGGATGTTGCATTCAAGCCTTGATTTGCTATTGGGCTTATTTTTGTGTGGATGTTGTTGAACCAAAGTTCATACCCCTATATCCAAGAGGGTCAGCTTGCATACCCACTTTGAAATTGTGAAGAAATCTATTTCCTATCTTTTTAATTATTGATGATGACAAAGCTAAAAAATGAAATTGGCTTGTTGTTATTTACAAGTTCTCTTCTAACCAATCTTTCAACTGCAGTCAACGTTATAAGTTTTTTCCTTGCTTTTTTTTTTCCCTTTCTATTTTCTTTTAATTGTTTTGTTACTTCCCTACCTTCCATTGCCTTTTGTCACATAATCCTCAAATATTCTTCTGAAGTTACAACATGGCTTTGAGAATAATCCACTAATGCTTATCTTCCATTAATCCTTATCGTAGGCAGATGTCGCAATGACATCATATTATGACACCCTTGTGCCAATGCCACTTGAGTTGAACTTTCAAGGTTTCTAAATTCTATAGTTTCATCCAATGAAGGTTGTGCCAACTTTTCAACCATGTTTTTTTATTTTATTACAATTGCATGGTTAATGACTATAGGAATTTTAAGCATGTTCACATTATACCTAAGTTGATATTTAAATAGATTAACATTTGGAACTTCTATTGTTAAACCTATGTTGATGAACTCTTTTGTAGCTATATGTTTTGTCCAATTTTGGTCACTTCCCTCTTATTTTGATTCTTCTTCTTCCATGGCTTGTAATGTGTACAAAATACTAAGGTCAATTTTTGAATCCATGGACCTAGGGTTAAGTGGCCAAATTCTTGTATTTTTGAACTTTGACATGATATTTTTTCTTGTAAATATTAGGTCTAATGCTTTGTTTGCCCACCTTGCCAATATTATCGTATCAAGTTTTTTGTAATTCCTCTTAACCATTGTTGCGTCTCTTTCCTTTTCGAAATCATTTTTGAAAGGCTTGAAGCAAACCACATCCAAGGGTTGAAATGCATGAGATGTATGTGAAAGTAGATTAATCATATATAACCTAAACTCTTTAGCTTGTTCAATTGTCTCCAGGGTGACATGGGATCCATGCCCATCCAAAATGGGCAAATGCTTATTTGTTAAAGATATTCCACTTGGTATAGACCTTTGAAAAAAGATAGAAGCTCTTTGAAAAGGAAGGTAGTCATGCATGCCTTTGATTACATAACCATACAAATTCTTGGTTTGTAGAATTATATGTAACCATCATGTATCCTTTCTCCTCTAAATATGTAAAACCTTGGCAATGTTGTTCTTACTACATTGACCACATAGTTAATAATCAACCATTCCTTGGATTTTGGGATAATGTTATACACTTGGTGTGAACCTTGTTTTACAAAAACCCTTTCTCATGATTATCTTCCTGCTTGAATGCCCATTTCATCATAATTTCAAATATGGTTTGTAACATAATTGTGTTTGTTGTAAAGGGACTATAAGTTTTGGTAGAAGTTTTGGCAAGATTGAAATATTAGCCCTTGTGCTCAATTAATATCTAATCCCTTTGCAAATGTTGAACTTAGGATGTCTCCTTTATGAGATTTTTTTTTTTTTTGCAATTGGCCTTGCAACTTGATTTTTGAGTTATAGAGGACACTTGCAACTCACTATATTTATATGTCGTGAGTGTTAACAAATAAGTTGCATGAGTTGTACAATTTCAAGTCACCATATATACAATGCAACTCATTGCAATTCAATTGCAACTTAATCAAAACAACACATTTTCAACTACTATGCAATTCCATTATAATCACACCCATGATGTCATATTGACATCATTGATTGTTATCCATCTATTAAAATCTAACACATGGCACTATGAAAAGTTTTGGACATAAAAATGATTTTCTTTTTGAAATACTGATCTCCATCATTCATTATGATTGTTAATGATGGTCCAACATTGTAACATGTGGCATAATAAAAAAAAATTAGATGGCATATTAATTATATTTTGGAATAAATAAATAAATAAATAATCTATTTTAGTAGGTAGGTAAATCATACATAACCATAGGTACCTTGGTAGGTTTTTAAACCTACAAACCTATGTATTTACCTAGGACCTAACTACCTACATAAGTAGGTAGAAAAACATGTCCTACTTACTTACATAGGTAGGTAAGTAGGTAGGAAAGCACAAGATTAAGTGAATGAAAGAATAACCATGAATTTATTTATTTTTATTTGATGTTTTGCTTTTAAATTAAGTGTTTTTTAGTTCATCCCAAAATGGCACTTGTATTTTAATGTGAGAATATGGGACAATAAACCTTGTTTATATAATTTGTAACATGGGATTTGAAAACAAAACATATGGGTTGAACTTTTCATTGCTCGTTAGTTGCAAATTGAGTTGTAATTGAATTGCAACTCTAAAATTTAAATGCTTAGGGCAAGTTAGACCTAAGAGGAGGACTCCATTATTTTTAATGTCCAAAAAAAACTTGAACCTCTCCTATTAGTGCCTTTAGGGTACTAAAAATTGTTAAAAACAAAATATAATTGAGAAAGTTATGGCCCCTCAAAGTAGAAGAGGTCAAAAATTCAAAAAAACAAACCACCAAATCCTACAAAAGCCAACTCCCGAACACCCAAGAGAATCTTTGTATCTTGTTTTGTTGTTATTAAAGTTCAAAGTTGGTTTTTAGAACTTGAAATGACATTCTTACAACACTTTAAATTGTTTTAAATGAATAAGAAATAAGAAAGTTATGAGGCTTGAGAGTAGGAGGGGTCCAAAGAGAAAAAAAAAGGAAAAAAAAAATGTTTTGTAAGTTGGAAAACTTATTTATCTTCTTGTTGTTTTTTCATTATTCCTTTTTGTTTGTTTACATTTCAAAAATGATTTCTAAAGCTTGAAGTAACATTCCCATAACATTTTTAATCACTCAAAATGAAACACACATGATGAAGATATAAATAACTAATGAATATGTATATTTATTAAGTTATAAGTAGTTGTATTATAGTCATAACATAGTTGAATAATAGTACTTTAGTAACGGCACACTAGTGGTTGCACCAACTATATCAATGGGAATTATAATTGAAAATTAGTTACAAATGTATTCCATGATGGGTGGTGGAAATATCAACACGTGGCATGATCACATGTTTGTACATTGTACCTAGTTGTAACATAGTTATTGTTTTGATGACACATTTACAATAGTTTTAAAGCAATTGCCACATGTAACTACAATGCAACTTTTAAAAAATCAACCATGGTTGACTACATATGTATGTACGATGTGTATAAATTACTATATAGAAAACCCATTTTCAACTCACTTGCAACTAAAATACAATTGACTAATTTTTTGATGTGGCAATTTATTTATTAATACACCATATTTCTAGGGCAATAGTTGCACACTAGTTGTAATATCCAAAAAAAGTTGCACAATAGTTGTATATGAATTGTTTTTTGAGTTTTAGTTATAGGGTAATGTGGTTTTGATGGATGTGATTTCTCATAGGGTTTTAAACTAATGCCACCAACAGGTCCCTAATACCCCTCCTTGAATTTTTTTTTGCCTTGTTTGAGTTAGTTTTGCCACTTTCATTTTAAATTATTGTAGGTTAATTAATAGCCCAACTTCCTGCATAGACAAAACTCAAGCAACCATAACCCAATTTTCTTATATTGTTAGCACACTTGTCGGTCCAGGTTTCCTAGATCTTGTTTTCCCATACAAACGATTAGACAATGAAGTAAGAGTTATGTTTTAGTGCCTACTTGCCTTCCTCAATGAAATGTCCCAATTTCAATTGTAACTATGGCCTCTTCTAATGCTTCACTAATCCATTTGCCTTTAATGATTATAGGATTACATCTATTAACTTTTCTTTGTTTTCTTGTTGGTTCTTGTCCAAAACATGGTGGGACATTCTCCTTTTCTTGGCTTGGCTCCTCTTGCAATCCACTTCACCTCCTACAAGGTACATTGATCATCATGATGTAAATCCCCTTGGTGCCAACCTCCAACACATTGGGGGTGTGTTATTTGGCCCTACAAGAGGTACAAACTTGAATTTTTTGTATTTTGCCCAACTCTCAAAGAAGTATGACAAATCAAGGTATGTCTAAAATGCATATATCTATAGTTTTTGAGAAGAAGTTATCAATGCATAAAATTGTTCAAAGTCATCCCAAATTAAATTTTGGTCTGTTGTTTTGGTACAAGCAATAAGTGTGTACAACAAAAAGAGAGACATGAATGTTTGGATGAATTTGTGTCTATGGATACATTTGAGATAAAATGACATCAAATGACGTCACATTAGTAGCCATGGTAATTCTAGGTCACACAACGAAGATGAGTCAACAAGCCATATCACACATCGGATTGGTGACTTGATTTGCACAAGGAATGAGATGATAAAACAAATGAAGGATCATCATCAAGGCTTTGACCATTTTTCACGTTTTTCCTTACAAGCAAACCAAACACGTCACTGGGTGCTTACTGTGCTTACTTATTTTAATCCAGTGATCATTCACATGCTGTAGTACCTAGGCTGGTTCGGCAGCAAGGTGCGTAGGTGCCTAATAATTAATTATTTTTGTCAGGTATTGTTTGGCAGTAAAATAATAATAATTCACAATTCGGCAATATGCTGAAAGATGAAGATATTTTACTTGAGAGCTTCGTTTAGGTTTTTGGCATGGTAGGTAAATACATTTCCGAATTTTCTGCAATTCCAAGAAATAATTAATTAGTGCCTAACAAGTCTAGGTACTATAGGTACTACGGTAACCACTATAAAGAATTTGTAGTCTTGAAACATTAAAATACTTTGTAGGCTAACAGTCAATAGAACAATCTATTTTATCCAACTCTTTTTATTGTTGGTTTGTAGGGTTGTTTGTTTGATGATTCTAAAGGTCTTTAATGTTTGGGGAAGATGTTGCAAAATCAGAAATCCAACCTAAGGTAGACTTCTAATGTGCAAGTCATATGCATGAAGGCCAGTCCTGCCAATAATCAAGCTAATGGGAATCAAAATGGCAATTCAAAACTTCAAAACTCACCACTGATCACTGAACATACAGGCAACTTATGGTTGTTGGGCATTGTTTAGATTGTGATGTGGAATTATGATTCAAAATCAAAGTATCACACTAAGCATCAACCAATGAGTTTATGGATCAATAGCACTTAACAATTGACAATCAAAGTATGAAACTCATTAAATTGCATTAGAATGTAGCTTCCATTTAAGTAATACCTGCTTTTTTAGAATGGTTAAGATTTCATTATCTGATTTTCACTTCTACATGATGCAATTTTGCATTTATGAGTTGTGCTTTTTACAATGACAATTATAAATGTTGACTTGATATTTCTTTTTTAACTCATTTCTAGAACAAGTGACTTACAGAATATTGGATGAGTGTCCATTTTTCCATAATGCCTTGATGTGCCAATTATTTAAAGTATTGGTTTACAACTAAGGAGTTAGTGTTTTATTTATGGCAAATTTTCGCACTGGAGTGACCCAAGGAAAAAAAAGGGGGGGGGGGATATTTTGACAAAAATGCTTGGCTTTTTTTTTCTTAAAATTCACCCCAAAAAATGAGGAAATTTTTTGTTTTTGAAAACGTGTAATCAGTTTTCATTTGCTCCCAAAAGTATGTTATCTAGCCTATTAGGAGAAAACTGTTGAACTTTGTCATTGTTTGGAGAAAACTTTAAACAATTTTTTTAAACTTAGTGTCAATAAATGCTAAATCTACAGTGGGATGCTTGTCACCTACTCCTACTTCAAAAAATCGAGAAAAAAAACATTGTTCAGGACTTATAAATACAAACCTTGTATTTACAAGTGAATGAAAAATATGTGAAATGATTTTGGGCAAACATTCAATACAATAGACATCGACCATGTCGGACAAGAGCAACATCCAACTTATAGGAGTGATTGCATTTTTATTTTCAATATACGACATCTATTTGGCTCCTACACTTATTTTACAATATTAACCCGAAAAGGTTTAACCAACCCCATTTGCATTGATGGATGACTTCACATGATGGGGCCCTATATGACAGGACTCCAATCACATTCATCCTGGAACTTAGATAGGTTTTCCCTGGGTGTTCTGTTCATAAGGGACAATCTGGGCAGAGGCTGGAGGTATTCCAAAATTTCTTACGATATAAATAAAATGTGACAGCATATGAAGATTGTAGCCTTAGGGGTTGCTGAAATATGTGAGAGGCCTAGGAGCAGCTATTTGGGAGGGGATCCAGAATATATTTAAGATACAAGCCAAGATGCTTTCTGTCCACACAGTGGATGTATATGTAAACTTTGCTCTCTTACCCTTTTTATACATTCTGTATTTCTAGCTCATTTCTGGCCATTTGACAATGCAAGGATAAGATATGACAGGCTCCCAACCTTTGAGGCCATTCTTGCTCCAATCTTTCAAATAATTCTTCGTTAATAGAGTTATCCATAAAGTAAGACAAACACAACACCAGAGCCCTGAGTTTGGTCATACACAGGGTGAGATTGTAAAAAAACCTGCAAAAAAGCACATTAGCATTGGGAGGGGTGGGGGGGGTGGGGGGGGTGGTTTGGTGAAATTCAGAAAACCATCAATTTCGGTGGTAAACTGAGTTTCATCCTGTCTTTCCTTTTTCCTGAGCGCCTCCACTGCTGTTACATATTTTTTCACTGCTCTTACGTGTACAACTATTATAATTAGTCTCGAACCTTGTGCATTAAATGCTGAATTCGAGCATTTTGTACTGAGTTGCAGCATTTCATACTGAGATTTAATAAAATGTCCTTACTTTGCGGATAGCACTGAAAGAGGGAATAGGGGGTGAAAGGAGGCCCAAAGACAGGGTGAAGACAGGGTTTCTTTACGGATAACTCTATTGAAATTTACGGATATCATATGAAAATCTTGATAAAATTGGTGTTTTCAGCTCTGTCTCTGTGCGTCAACCATGGACGTATTCATGGTAACAATTTGAACGCTCTAATTGCAATATTTGTGTGAGTTTTGAGGCTTAAACTGAATTTTGCAGTTTAAACATGCTTTTGGACCTTGGGGAGTGGGGAGGTTGGGCCATTAGGGGTAAAAGTCAAATGGTAGTCTCGTCAACCTGGTTTGACATGTGTAATGTGATATAATAAACCCATCAATTTTGGTTAATTATTTATTTAAATGTTGGTGTACTTTTGTTGAGGATTGGAACAGCAATTTTTTTCAATTTTGTAGCTGAAGCGGTGATCATCCATAAGATGATTTAGCCAAATTTGGCTGCAGACTAGATATGAAAGTAGAAAAAAAAAAGAATCCTTCTATATTATTAGCTACTTACTAGAACTTATTGTAAAAATCTGGCTAATTGGGAAAAAAAATTCTAAATCTGGCAAATTTGGGCCATTTATCTCATGGAAAAACCTTTGTAAAGGTTGAAATCATATTTTTCAGGTCAAAATTTGACGAAATTTTGCACCAAAAAAAAACACTAAATTAGATCACCAAAAAATATTTACCATTATTGTCCCTTGAAAAGTTAAATGCATATCAAACAAAAATATATCTTGCCCACGTCTTTTCTAATCATGAATTTACATATAAATTAACCTCTAACCTTGGCCCACCAATCCAACCCCTTTATAATTGAAAAATATACTAATCCTAAGAATCAAGAAGAAAAATAGACTTTTTCACTTGTTATTCCAATACTAGTTTTTTTAGTCTGATAATCTATGGAACACATACATGGAGTTCAAGGAAAATGACAACAATTCAAGGCCCGAAGGCACTTTTACATGTGCCCCTTGCCCAACATGCATGGTCAGTTTGACGACCCATTGACCATGGGACTAAAGGTTGTTTAGGTTAAAGACCTTTGATCTTTAATGCTCTTTGGGTCCATTTAGAGCATGGTTCTCCAAATGCTTTCCTTATTTGTGTCCCAAAGTGCAACCCCCCTAGCCTAGAAAGGAAAAAATCAACACTTTTCTTCGTCAACCTTTGCTGTCAATTAACATGTAATCTATTTGGATGAAGGTCGTCAAAAGTGGATTACAAGACCTTTACTTTCCTAGGAAACCACAAACCCTTTGAATCACATTGCAATTTGCAAAGCTTTAGCCATCCACTTTGCAAAGGCGGTAAAACGATGACCCAATTCGCAATCCGAAGGGGATTTCTTTAATGGGCTGAAAGTCTACTATATTTTGGTGATGTCATTTGATCCACGTGGGTCTAAACGTGGACTAGGAAAAGAACCGTGTGGTGGGCTTGGCATATATGTCCACGATGCTCTTTGGTGATAAGAAGCTTGTAAAATGTAACATCATTTATTTGAACCACCTATGTCTAAACAGCTTTATAATAGATGGTCACTTGGGAACAAGAGTCGTGGTCACAACAAAGGATCTCAATACTCAAGACAAAAGAAAGCTTGAATAAAATGAATCCCACCAAGACGCTATTGAGAGTGGGGGAAAACCAAAAATGTGAGCAAAAGATTTCCATAAAGGGTAAGTACTTCTTTCACCAGCCCCACCCCCCGCCCCCATCTCATGGTGATTGGACCTCCCAGCCCCCAATTTTCCTTTTTCTGGAAACCAAAAAAGAAACTGTACTTGTAAAGGAAGCAAACCACATATCCTTTGAATTGTTCTTCGAATACAAATTCTCCCCATAGTATAACAACAGCCATGAGAAGAGAAGCTTAACACACAGGCATTTACTATCTACTTTAAATACCAATGATGTTCTCATCTACCATAAGCCGAGCCTACATGCCAAATTGGATGGATGGAAGGAAGGAATGAATTTGAAGGTAACATTAATAATCAGGTGATGAATAGGATAGGTATGTAAAACCTTACCTATAGATATTAAGAGTAAACACTAATGGTCTAATCACACCAAATGGTAGGTTAAATTTGTGATAGGCCTTAATGTAGATAAGGAGCATTGTTCAAGCATTTTCACATTGTGAACTAGTTATTTGATCTATGATCCTAGTTGTAAGAGTATGTTTGTGATCATTAAAGTATTCACAAATCAAGTTTGGTGGGTTGAGTTCACAATTTGTTATAGATAGTGGAGGCATTCAAAAACTTGTCAAGTTTTGCCAAGTATTCCAGGCACCATTGATACAACTCAAATGCACATCCAAAAGTCAAAAGCTCATGTTCTTACAACAAGATATTAGTCCTTCAAATCAAAGGAATACAATATGCACTTGCATGTCATTGTTGACCACATGAAAAAATTCATTGACATTTTCGTGGGGATACCAAAGTTTATGAATGATGTAAGAGTTTTTCATTTGTCTTCAATTTATTGTAAGGTTACATGGGGAAATTTGTTCAATGAATATAATTCACATGAAGGTTTCAAGCCATATGTGATCAAGGACAAAGGCTATCCGTTGTTTCTGTGGTTGATGGTACCACATAAGCAAATAATCGTCAAATGTTATGTTTTAAAAGCTTTATATAATAGGTAACTCTCTTATGTTAAAGTTGTGGTAGAAACAATTTTGGTATCTTGAAAAAAACCTTTTGGGAACTTATGATAAGTCCAACTTTTTTTTTTAAAAATTCGCTAATGTAATTTTGTATTACTACATTTTACATGTCATGCATTACCACATCAACGCCTATAATTATTGTCGTCATCACACATACAACACATAACAAATAAAACCCTAAATCGTACACCAAAGGGGGATTTGAGATCACAAGAACTTGGGTTTTATACCCAAGCCATAAATTAGCTTGAACCTATTCACATTAAAATTGATTCACATTTAAACTACACACTACTTAAATCAACTTAATTAAACTAAATTAAGCATAATTAATTTAAAATTAATTATACAATCAATCATAACCACTTGACATATACAATATGATCTAGGATGGTAAGGTTATAGACATTGATGAATTAATGGTTTAATTGGAGGTAAAAAATGTGGTTGCATTTAGACATGGTGGCATGAGACAATTTGATGATCCAATTAATTAGATAAATGAACTTCATTGCAAAGAGGGAAAATTCAAAAATCAACCAAAAAATTTCATTAGAATAATACTTGGTGAGCCACATACCACAAATTCATAAACAAGGTTGAAAAAATGCATACACTTTTATTTTTGTTGATTTTTGAACAATTGACATGGTGCATAGTACATCAAAACATCAAAACAAAATATGTAATGTGATTTGAACATTTTATGTAGGATTTTGAATTGAAACATTAATCAAATGATTGAATTGAAAACAATGTAATGTCTTTTTATCAATATCCTAGTTTTTATATTTTGTTATTTCTTGTGATTACAAATCCCCATTCTACAACATTCTCGTCTATTCATATGATGAATCAAGCATGGTAATTAGTGGAGGCATGTGTGTAGCTTGATTTGTGATGAATGCATAGCACATAGTTGTGCTAAAGTTTGAAAGAACATTCACAAGGTTTTTATTCATTTAATGCACTTTCTTATCCTTTGTTTTGGGATACTACATGTGTTCCTTGAAGTTGCAATTGTGAGTATCAAGTTGCATGGCACTAATCTTTTCCATTACATCCACAAAAAAATTGTTATTTTTGTTTGTAAATTTAATGAAAAGAAATAAAATTGTTGCATTTTCATTTGACTCTAGTATTGTCATGTGCAAGTGTTGTAGGAGAATTAGCAAGATTGATCACAAGAGGTACCCAAATGTTGCAAAACTCTATTTATTGTAATAAGTCCACAAAACCTACAACTTTTAGCACACTAAAAGTACTTGTAATTCAATTTTGAAAATCATTGGTGTTGTCTTGCAATTGAAATTTATCATTCTCATTCTATGTTTCTTTTGCAAGTGCTAGTCCATGGATTCTATCACCTTCAACGTTGACGTCCTTAGTATGTAAAGGAATAATGACACTCTTATTTCCTTGAAATGATTCAATTGATTCATAAATCTCCTTATTGAACTAACAAGGTAAATGATACATTTCTTTCTCTTCAAACAACAAATCCCAAAAACAAGTATGATTTTTTATTCCTTTGTGATAGTTAACAATTTTTTTGTAATCAAAATTTAAAAAGTTCCTCTTATTTTTTGCACATTGTTTTGTTCCTTGGAAATTTGCTTTTGATCTTTTGTTACAATTCTTTAGCAATCTTGTCCCAATGTTATGTTGTAGGAATAAATTGCAGTGATGGATCAAGATCATGATCTCATCCATACATATGTGTTATGTTTGTTTGCAAGAGATGAATGATAACAATTTTATATGCTCCCAATTTCCATACCTTTGATGAGGAGTTTTAAATTCTCTATTGTTGCCATTATGACCTATTTTGTCACCACCTCGACTTCTACATTGACCGCTTCTTGATTTGTTTGCATTCAATTGTGTTCTTATTTGCACTTCAATTTGCAAATATTATTATTGACACCTATGGATTTGTTGCCATAACCTATGATTTTGTTGTATGTGAGTGTGTTTTTGCTTGTGATTAAATGCTTGCATGCAAATTGCCACTAGAGATTAACACCATCACTTCTTCAACCAAACACTTCATCAAGGTCCTCACAATAGAGTGATGGTGCTTCGCACTTTTTCATGGTTCTTTGAAATAACATGATGGTGCTTCGTGCTTCTCCATGGTTCTTCACAACAGAACAATGATTTTTTGTGTTTTTTGATGGTTTTTTGAAACAAAGCATCGTGATAGTGCTGAAATGTTATTTTATCATATTTGTTTTCAATTTGTTAGTTCAACAATGTTGTTAGACCACAAACGAACAAGAATCTAAGAATTTGAAAAAAAATTAATTCATGCACAGGTCTTAACATTGCACTATCAAGAGTTGATAAACACATTGTTAATATGTAATGTAAGTGATACACATCAACCAACTATTGATAGACACAAACATGTGTGAACATTGTTAAGTTATGGACAATTAATTGACATTGCTATTTGTTGGTGTCAATGGACCTTAAGAAAATCATTGCCAACTAGTGAAAATGGATGAATCTGAAGCGAACACTGGAAGTGAGATAACAAACAAATTAGTCAAAACTTTGCACGAGGAGCATGTCAATGATGTGAAGTCTTTCCCCTCTCTTCATGGGGAGAGACTAGAGACCAGTGTTGGGTGGGTATGTTCCAAAGTCCAAACCAGGGGTATATGTATCCAAAATATTGTGAGAAATTGCAAACAATCCATTCCTGGCACACAAGGAATCTTCAAAATCACAAGCCTGTTATCGACTAACAAAATGGATGAAATTTGTTATGAAGCTGAAGTTAAATATGAACAGAATCTGCAAATCTTGATGAATCCACAACACTTAGCAAGGATCATGTTACTAGAGCAAAGTCCAAGCCAGTGGAGTTTTGGAACTGATTTGTTTTTCTTTTCAAATTTGTGAAATAGTGTTTTTTGGGGTTTCTGATGGCCAAATTTCAGGGATGCTAGTCCAGTGTTTTGAGCATCCCAAGAGGGATTTAGCATTAAATAATGACAAGTTTCTAGAACCTGTCCAAAAAATGTAAAAAGCTGTTACAAAAAAATGTGGTGAGAATTTTCCCCAAAAAATAGTTAAATTTTTTTTTGACCATCCTCCCAAAACCAAGTGTGTGCGAAATTTCCCACAAAAAAGTCGCTGGATGTTACCTTAGGTTTCAATAGGTAGCCAACAATATGGAAGAATAATTAAACATTTTATTTTTCATATTTTGTTGTTTAGCTATAAAATCAGCTACAATCGTCTTATGGCCCACTGACGCTCCATGACCAAACCAGACAAAAACCCACTGATGCTCAACGTCCAAATCATCCAAATCACATGGATGAACACAACTGGTGCTACACCACAAATTTGGAAAAAATACCCTGATGATGGCGTGCTAGGCTACATCATAAAATTGGAACACAAGGGCAAAACCAAAAAATCACACACACTGGTGCAAAGTCTGCCCCTTGGGGTAGGAACTAGGACTAGAGACAACAAACGGTACGCTTTAATTTGACTTATGTCTCATGAGAAAATGCCAAGCTTTGGGTGTCAAGTGTCAGTGGGCAGCAGTGTGAGACGCAACGGATGTGTTTTTTGCCTTTCCTGCACACAATTTTAACACCCTGACGCAACACATTCGTCATTGGGGTCCAACAGATTTCAAGATTTGCATGTGCCGAAAGGAAGAAGCAACAACAGACTTTGAATGATGATGGCCAAATGATTCGGGTCTTTCATGGTTCTTTTATGCAAATTGTGACTAAGGAAAAAGATGAATGATTTTGGTGGCCTTTGATTCCACAGTGAGGTGCTTATCTGGATTTTTTTTAGAACCTGGGGTTCTGGTTTCCAAAAAAAGTTTGGACATCACCAAATCCTCCTCTGGTTCTGCTTCATTTGAAAGTTTCCAGAATTGAAGAACCTCCAATTTCAGTCTTTTCAAAAAGCCCCAAACAACTGGTGGCTTTCATGAAACAACAACCAGTTTCATAGGAGGTTATTTGATGGGTTAGATGGTTTTCATGAAATAATCAACAAAGAACTGACACATTATGAAAGGTTATTTTACAGGTTCTTAGATTTTAAGATAACTACGCTCAGCTTCCCTGATGTAACAAGTAATAAATGAGGAGCTCCATTTAGCAACGGGAATTTTACACATTACAATTATTCATGTTACCTATTTATAGTTGTCAATCAAATCGTATGTGTCCATTATAAGTAGAGCTTAGATAGTGAGCTGAGTAGTTAATTGAGGGTTGGGTATCAGCATCAGTTCTCAGATTTCTGTGAACCATGGTCATATTATCAGAACCAGTTATTTGACTTTTTGACAACCGTGCTTCTGTATCGTTAAGAGCTTCTAGTTATCAGGTTTCCATTTTTTATAACCACCAGACACAAGGCTGGGTTGAGTCACATCAATGTGCCTTCAGGTGGAGCTTGTAATGCAATCTGATTGCAAGTTTTTGTTTTGATGGGAAACTTATTAGAACATTCCCAGCAGTGATCAGTAGGTGACCCTGGATGAAGAAAAGTCAAAGAACGCCCCCTTTGGTTCAGCAAAATGGTTTTGGCCCTGCATTTCCGCAAAGTTTGCTGAGTCTGATAAAACGCACAGCAGAGCCTAACACCTGTTGGCAACGAGTGTAGTAGATATGATCCAACTGCTACTCCTTGTTTCATTGACCGATCATAATGATTGGTCCAAGTGGTTTGCTAGGGTAGTCTCCCACCTATTTGCATAACGAGTTTTAGTTTCATGGCTGAAGTTGGAAAAAAATAAATAACTAAACTTGGATGTGATAAATATTTATGCAGTGTCACATACTGAACACCGATGGGATGCAATTACGGTACAACAACAGTGGGTATGAAAAATGAAAAGCGCTTCAAGACATGGGTGGGGGGGGCGGGGGTGGAGGGGACGGTCCAAAGTCCAAACAAATGGAATACCTAGCGAGCGCACTACCCGCGTCAGTCAACAACAAGAACTACACTCGCGCATCGAAGTCTTCTTTTTCCTTTTTCAAGGAGGAAAGTCTTTTTCGTGTGCGATGACACACAAGCTCGGTTGGTGTGGGAGCCGCGGTTTCCGTGGTCTTTCCACGGCACCCCCGCTCGCCCTTGCTCGATAGGCGGTCCGACCCTTTCCTTTCCTTTTGTTTTTGTGCCCTTTAAAGAAGAAGCCATTGCTCCTTAACAAGCTGCACAACGCAGCGGAGTCCGTCCAACACAGATTCTTCTTACTTTTCCCTCCTGCCTGCACACACACACAGAGATAGATAGCTCTCAACAGAATCCCAAATTCAGTTTGCTAGCTCCTCGCGGACTCCAAGACAGATTCTAATAGACTGTTGCATATCATGTTGGTTTTTGTCACAATTTTATATCTCCAGTTGTACATGATCAGAGACGCTGGCCATATCATGATGATAATAGAGAATTTTATCTTCAAGGATATCATGCAGTGTTCACGAATTTATAGAGACAATTACAGTGGTGGTGATCAATAAAGAGGGTTCAATTTTGAAGTCTTACAAGTAGATCATTGGTTCTAATCTTCCAGGAGTTTATGAAGGCAAAGTTTAGACGGAATCATATATTAATGTTATAGAAAGCAGCGGCAGAATTAGGCGAGAAGCCTAGTGCTTAGAGTTGGAATAAAACTTGAGAGAGAGAGAGATCAGCAGTTAACAGCAGCAGGCGCGACTCGAGATTTTGGGGACGGAGCGAGGGAGTATGGATACTGCCCGTGTGATGAGTCCCGGGAGAGTGTTGTTGTTCGTGTTAGTGAATCTAGTCCTCATGATCCTAGTCTGCCCTTTGAGTGTTGATTGTGGACGTGTGTGGCCGGCAGTAATTACAGAGCAGCAACGTTTCATTCTCAGGCTGGACCCGCGTGATCATGGCGCTGCAGGGTCGAACTCCGGCGAGGATCATGGCAAAGACGCGAGGATCGTCGTCGAGCAGCACGGGAACAACGCTGGCAGTAATGTTCTTGCAGCCAGTCTAGCCTCACCGGCAATCTCAGAATCAGAACGTCTTACGGCAACGTCGTCAGGCACACCTCTAGGATCAGTCCTAGGGGGCACCCGGGCTGCTGCAAAAGGGAACAATTCCGTTCCTTCAAGCACGGGCTCGCTTAATGGAGAAAAAATTCATACTGTTCATGGGTCAGGAACAAGACCTGCTTCTTCAAATGGCCACCTGAATTCAGCACCGGCTTCCACAAACATCAGTACTGTCCCGGGGAGGGGAATCTTGAAAGGTGCTGCATCTCATATTGGATCCAAATCTCTTTCAAAGGGTGGTGGACAATCATCCGCTTCTGCAGGGGGATCAGGATCACATTCTTCCACAAGGGATAAGTCCAGGTTTTCTAGTAATTCAATTGCGGGTAATTCAAACTTCGCCACCACCTTCAACATCCTTGCTAAAGGAACGACAGCTCCAGGGTCCGGAACCCCATCGAGGGGCCACAACAGCGTACCTGTGACCGTCAAAGGAAATTAACGTCGACCGCTTTCATAGAGGATTCAACGTCGAGATTTCAGTCTCGAATTTTCGATTACAGAGCAGCTGTCACCGGATGCCCTGAGGATGAGGCGGAGAGAATCGGGCGGTCACTTGGTCCACACCTACCGCTGGATGCCTAGGAGGATGAGGAGAGAATCAGGCAGCCACTTAATCCACAGTGCACACTTGTCACTGGATTGCCCAACTGGATGCCCAGGAGGAGGAGGCAGAGAGAATCAGGCGCCCGCCCAGTCCACACCAGGCTAGCAAGGACAGACATGGATGCCCAAGAGGAATGAGGCCGAGAGAATCAGTTGGAGGTTTGGTTGCATCATGTCTAGATGCCGCCTGTTGAAGTGGTCATAAGGCAAGCTCATTTTCATCTTGGGACAACGGTGATCAAAGCTCGCCCGCCAGAGTGATGTTTCTGCACCACAACAGGATTGAATCCCTTGAGAATATCCTGGCCTGGGGCTGCAAACATGACCCAGCCAACGAGAGCTGCATCCGAAAGTCCACAGCTGTGCAGAACGTCGTGTGAGCACTTCATGCAAATTCCAAAATCTCCAAAGACTTTTCTGTAAATAGAAATTTTGAGCTAGCAAATTTCTTAGCTCAAAATTCTTTGCAACTTTGTTAGAATTCATCCTCTTCATGGCCCCAGCTTCAACTTGAAGCTGCACTATTGTAGAGAGAATTGCTATAAGGGGCTGAGAACCATGTACATGATGATGATGGGTCCAATATATTTGTGCCAGATCATGCCTCACTTAATTGAGAGTTTAAAGCCAGGGTGCTATGCCTAAGGGCAGGCTATGGTTGATTGGACTGGACTGGAGCACTCATCACACTTTTGGAGGCCACATCATTATTGGGCTGTGATTAAGCAATGTGTGAAAACATGTGCTGCTATGCAAGCAAATTTGTGCAGGACCTGATGACAATTGACACACTCCAAAAGCTTGAACTCCTTGTTTGTCAAAGCTGGAGGGGATTTAGAATTTCCTGATGGAAGAAAGAGGTACACTGTGCATCCAGTGCTCAAAATTGGCATTTTTTCCATTGTGCAAGGAGAATATAGTGAGCTTTCAGATTCAATCTACTAATGAGTGCATTTTGCAACCACTTTCTGACCCAAGTGACAAGGCCAAGAGCTTTATTTGCCACAGTTGCTGTTCCCCTGATTGTGTGACTGGCAATTTGCAAGGAAAGAGATTGTTGTGGATAAGCTTGAATCTCTAAAGGTCATCTCGTTCTTTTTTCTCTTTTGTCCTTGAATTGAGATTCCACTTATACAATCTCCTTAGGATTTTTTAGTCCTTGAATTTAGATTCCACTTATATCAAGTTCCCACTCTTTTTATTCAACTGAGTAGACTAATTTGCTTCAAGTTTGCAGAAAGATTTGAGAGAATCTTTTGATCATGCAATTGCTTCTTTTGGTGTGACATCACTGGATCAAAGGCAGCTGAATGTTTTGATTGTAGAAACCACTCACTGCTGGACACATTGGGCATTTGTTTGAATGACTAGGTTCAGCTTTGTGAATTACTTTCAGCTACACGAGAAATAGACAATTCATTTACCTTCAATGTAAGGCCACAGACAAGCCAGCAAAAGCAATCTTCTTCATAGTTCTCCAATTTCTTTCAACACTTTGTCAATAGGCCAATTTCACAACATCTGCTTTCATGACACTGTCTATTCTGTGGTTAGATACAGGATATATCCCAACCACCATAAGGGATGCAATTGTTCACAAATATTACTTTGGCCTGCAAAATGGTTAAAGGTGTGTCCATGCTATCTCTAAGCAGCTAGGCCATTTCAGAAATTCTGCTGGTTTCATCCACCTACTTCCAACAAGAAGGTTTGAGTTTGATGCAGTCCTCCATGTGATGGACTTTCAACTCAATCCATTGTCAAGGTGTTGCTTATCATCACACTTTCCTGCTTGCACGAGTGGGATTGCAACACCACCTGAGACTTGCACAGCAGCAGGTACGTTCAATTGATAGACCAAGCCACCTAAGGTAAGGCATTTGCCAGAAGCCTGAATGTTTTGATTTTTTTGGATCATAACATGGCAATGAGGGCATAAATTTGGTATTGAGCCCTTCTCCAAAGATGATCATGAACTAGCTGAATTGTTGAACAACACAAAGCCCTTTACTTAACACACTGTGAAAGTCAAACACAATGCTGAGCTTCATCTGCTCTATGACATTATACTTGGTTTCATTCCACCATGTGAAAAGAACAGTTTTTGGTTCTTAGTACTCAACACTAGTTGGCTATAACTGAGAGAACTTCTGTCTGGTAAGCCTGAGATAAACCTGAGTGGTTTACAGGCAAAAAGGAAAACCATGAGAATTGCTTGAAAAGCATGTAAAATTGAGCTCTCATCATCTGCATAATCAGCAAAAAACAAAATGAAAATAAAATCATGATCCCTACTGGTCAAGCCACACCACTCAGAAACCCCCATGCATGGTCATTCACTTGTTAAATTGCCTTTAGGTTTATAGCACCTAGTGAGTTGATGATCAGTAATAGTGAGGTGATCACAATGTAATACATTAGGGTCAACTCAGTAGCCCAGCTATAGCAGAGCAAAATGTTCTTCTACAGGTACAGTATTCAAATCTGAGTGAGGTGAGAGGAAAATAAAAAGAGAAGGAAAGACATACTGTAACAATGACTCTTCAAGTGAAGGATGTGTCTTCACACCAGGCTGGCCATCTGGAACCAACCGAAGTTTTGTGGACCTCAAAACAGAGCGGCAGTCCTCATTCTGTCCCCATATCACAAGATATAATCCAGCAACTACTAAAACACTTCCCAGCAAACTGAGGCACCCAAAAATCCCCCTTTCCCTTATCAGGAACCAAATTTATGACATCACACAATCTTAGACCTGAAGGCATGTTCAGTTGTGGAGTCAAGGAATCAATTCAAGCCCCTCACAAAATCATGGGTTTCTTAAAGGAGTAAGGCCCCTGTAGCCCACCTGCCCCAGTGGTAAGGATCTCCAAGAAAAATGAGAGAGAGAATTGTGGTTAATATGGTCTGGACAGGTGCAAATATTGACACAAAAATTGGTCCACTTCTTCCCAGACACCATGTCTGTAGAGAAAAATTCAACGCTGAATTTATAACCCCCTGCAAGCAACCAAATCCAATCAGATCAAACCTGACACAAACAGTGCTCTCTATGCAAGTTCAACTTACAGCCTGAAGTGATCATAAAACTGTATGAGATAGTTCTTGCTATACCTCTCCAATATGAATGCAGCAAGAGCAGGTCGAGGATGAGCAATGCAGGTAAGGGAAAGACAACAGAATGGTGGTCACTACCTTCATTTCAATTACCTTGATGACAACAGTCTACACAAAATTTTATATACATGCCACCTGGTGTAGACATGCAGACCTTAAGAAAAGTTAGATCCTCAGACATGCAGGGTCTACTTATCTCTTTACAAGTAGGCTGTGCCTGCTCTGGCTGGAAGGGCTCATAAGAGTCCAGAAGAAAGAGAAAAAGACAGGAGCTGCTAATCAAACCAATTGACCATGTCATTTCAGATGTGCTTTCTCTTTCAGAACATAAATGGTGACATGAAAAGGTGATGAATCCAGGAGTAAAAAGAAACAATAATAGGATTTGAAGGAAAGAGAAGCACATACCGCATAAGCAATGGCTAGCAGGTTAGCCCTTTGGCTAACAGCCCAACTTGAAGGATCCTTCACCCAAGTTATGCTTGTGAGAGCCAAAAGAATGGCACCAACTAGATATTCAAGTGCTGTAACTGATACAGGTGCAGGATACCTATCCAAGATCGGTCTCTGATTTGAAGTTCACAAAAACTCTGTTAGATTCGAAGACAAGGGGACATTGTGCAAACTTACTAGTTCAAAATCTGCTGTATAATTATCTGATATTTTGACCCAAGAAAAAGGGGACTACTTAATCCTGGATTATTAGCATCTAGAACTGTCCAACTGACCAAGCTCCAGTTGGTTCCGTGAACCAGTTCCAGTGACACTATGTAGCATAATCTGCAATGTCCTGCGCTCTTCTTTCTTGAAACAACTATACAATCAAAATTGGGGAACATGTCTTCTATAACTAGAGATATAGATAGGACCTAAACCCTCAGGGTTTCATTGAACATCATTGAGCTCCTGCCTGGTTCACAGAAGACCTTGAACACTAACAATTGCTGCAACAGCAAAGTTAGTTCTGCCAGAGTGTGGTCCACACAGCCCTTTTGCAGTAGAACATTTGATCCTCTTCTTTTTAATCTGGGGATTGCTCTTGATTCCAACCTTACACATGGCTGGAATTCAACAGTTCCAAGAAAGAAAATGGCCTGGGAGTACAATAATAATAAATTAGGCAAACCATTAACTTATTTTGTTCTGGGGAGAGCCAATGGACATTTAAAAGTGCCCAAAATTACATTTGCTTAACCCAGCAGTACTGAGCACACTGCTGCATGTCAGGTTCCAAATGCATTCAACACGTGCATTAGGCATGTGTGAACAGGCCCTCATCATTGAACAGTGCCTAGGTAGCAAAGAAGGACAACGGCACATACCTGTAAGTTGATATATATGCTGCTTAAAAAAGAAGATGCGATCCCACAAAATGACCCGAACTTCCAAGAGTCTATCTTCCACTCCACAATAAATTTCTTGAGCCCTTCAGAAATCACTATATCAAGCCCTTGATCTTGGAAATTTGTACTTCCAGATACCCTGCTAGATGTTAGCAGGTTGGGGAAAATAACCGGCCCCTTATAAAGAGACATGGTTACTGCTCCCCCAACACATGCCAGAAACCCTAAAATCTGAGCCTGTCCACTAGGTCGAGAATATCGGATAGTTTCAATCCTATAAAACAGTTAATTCAATACTATGTCAAATAGATATGTGCAGCGATAGGGGATAGATTGCTCTTCATGCATGTGCATTTCAACAGCAGCAAAACATCAAATTCACTCTGTCTGGCATTAAGTTTCAGATCATCACTACTCATGCAGAAATCAACCCTCAACTCTGGTGTCTGCCATGAATAGAACTTGAAGGTGTAACTCAGAAATGCATCAATCTCTTCTACAAAGATTTTTGCTACAACTGTCCTCTATCAGTGGGGATGTTGGAAGAAAATTCTAGTCATCCGCAAAAAAAGGAGGATTGTGACACAATGTGCCTGAACCAGCTCTTTTCATTTGTCTTCAAGCTTGATATCATCATGTCAAGCAGACTTGTCAGACAGGACTGTGTCTTAGCCAGATGGCCTTGAAGGCTATCTTCAGCAACCTTCTTACACTGCAAGGTTGTTCAAGACATTCCAAACTCCTCACAAATACATCTGAATCTGCTCTGAGTTCTTTGGGACAGCAAGAAGGTTTAAGGAAGGAGAAGCTGTTGGAGTGAGTGTACCTGAACACAACCCCAATAATGAAAGTGAATACAGGTGTCAAATTTTGTATGCCTGCAATCAAGGGGGCAGATGTGTAAGCTAACCCCAGCAGGGCGAGAACCTGAAATGCATAAATCCTGCACAATACAAACCACAGTGTTTGTGAGCTTTGCTAGAGCATCACCACCAGCAGAGATGTTTTGGATGAAGATCAGTAAAAACTTGCCCAACATGCTTAGTAAAATGGCTTTGGCTCAGCATTTTTGCTCAATATGCTGGGGCTTGCAAAAGCCACTGCACAGTCTTAACACCTGCTCTTGATTTGCCAGCTATATTGATTGGTCCAGGTGGTTTGCTATTAGTAGGTTCTGATCTTTTGCAGTCCCAGTTTCATTTGTTATGGGTGGGGCTTGGGAAGCAGTGAATAAGTAATCTTGAATGTGAGAAATTCTGTTGCAGGGTCAAATGCAAGTATGGCTGGAGCTGCTGTTATGCACTCAAAACAGAGTTCTCAAGATGATACCCGCAATCTATAATGCAGCACTGTCATGTATCCATCCCCATTGTGCTACACCACAAGTCTGGAAACTACTATCTTTTCATCGATGAAGGGTCACTCAATTCCTACAAAGGCTGGCTTCAAGATCCAGAAAGAGCTGCATGATATCATCATCCTCAACACATGGGAGAGTGACTCCTGGTCACCAGCAAATGTCTGAAACTGAATTTCTGGAGATGGAAGTGGGGCTTAATCTTACCCAGTAATCCCAGAGAAGAGTAACATGATGAGTACTGTGGGAGAAATTCGAGTCCATAGTCTCCTGTACATAGAATTGGAATCAAAACTCAATGAATGAAAATCTCCATCTCAGCCATTGCAATTTGGAAACAGCAACCAGACAGAACCACAGAAATAAAATATCAAATCTTGCAAACACAGCTTAGAGCATCTCCAGCAGGGCTCACTATATGACCATGAGAAAATATTTTTCACATCCAAGTTTTAGTTACTTACATTTTTCCAACCCCACCCATAAGCCTGAAAATGGGACTGCAAATAGGTGGGAGACTACTAATAGCAACCCACCTGGACCAATCAAATTATCTAGCCAATCAGAAACAGGGAGCAGTCAATAAATTCGATTTGACTGTGCTTATTAAATTGTTCCAGGGCTCTGAAAGCTGCGCATTTTTTCAGGGTCGCAGCAGTCTTCCAGTGACTCCACTGGGCTGTACCTCATCGAAGGTTTCCAGTGCAAGGTCACATTCTGAGTGCCGGTGGAGGTGCTCTTAGTGAGTACAAAATATCAAAATAGTTTAAGGACCACGAATATTGGGTACCAACTATCAACACTCTTCAAAATTCCAACAAGCTTCGGGCATGAGAAAAGACGGGGAGGGGGAAGAGCGCAGCCACCTTTCAAGGAAGAATGCCAAGGGCCAAAGCATGAGCAAGGCGAGCAAGTCTCGGTAGACTGCGAACACTACGGGATTGATGCCGGTGACAAGAGAAGCCCGCACCAAGAGGTTATAGACGCTGTACAGCAGCTGCACCAGCGCCATTGTCAGTACGACCTTGAGCTCCGCCATCGCCGTTCTCAATTTTGCAACAGGCTCAGCTAACTGCTGTTGGTTTTGCTGTAATCATAGTAACTAGTGAAGCCTGTGCCTTTGACCCAAGTGTGAATTGGTCACCCAACTAATTTTTCCTTCCAAAATCATTTTTTGTAATTTAATTGAATTTCCACTGGCAAAAACTACTCAAAATTCAATATCTCTTGCACCTTAGGTCTAGAAATGTTCAAAATACCTTTATTAAATTCCACTCTACCACTCAACCTTAGGGTTTTCCAAGAATACCAAGACCTCTCTGAAATTCTCTTATAATTTATTTTTATTTAAATAAATTTTCAGTGAAAATTTTGTCTAATGTTCAATAACTTGCCATTGGACTGTAGGTGGAAACATTATGAAACCAACTCAGTGCACCCCTACTCATGATGCATTTCCAATACTAAAGAAGAGCGTGGCAAGAGACGTCAGGGTTTGGCAGATCTCAACAGCACAAACAAAACAAGCAAACGACCGGTCTTCATAGATAGACTGGAAATTTGAACTTTGGGAAAACTGGTGTTTTTTGTGTGTGTGCCAATAATGCATCTGACGCAACCTTCCTGTCTCAGGCGAACTCATTTGGATTCCCAGACAAACACGCAGTTCACATGATGACTACTTGTTTTCAGCAAAGGACAAGGACGGAGAGCCACATGGGAAATGTTAAAGAATTTGACAAATGGTCTTTAATAACGCTGATCCCTGCTTGGGTGCTGGTTGTTTTGGATGAACATTATTCCTTTTGTCGTTGTTCTCTTGTCCTAATATCACACCCAGGAAAACAACAAAAAGATTGGAGTGATCTTGGAATTGCAATTTACAGGGCCCAAATTAGCTAAGCTTATTCCATCATAATTTTTATGAACAACCTGTTTTTTTTGTGTCTGTGTATTTTATTATGAATTGGATACTGGATGGCAGACGCTAGATACCCCCTCAACGAGCTCTGCCTTGACATCCTTGCCATGCCCCCTACGTGGTTCTACACAGGGTTTGACTCATGTTTTGTAAAATAAATATAATAAACATAATAAAAAGATATTGTTGTTGTAGCCGCTAAGAAGTTGGTTGGTGGTAGGTACTAATGGCGCATTCACACTTGCTGTTAAGTCAGTGTTAAATGAGAATCTAGGTGGCATCCTATATGGCACCCTATGGTCTTAAATGGGCCATAGCTTAATGTTAAGTGAATGTTACCTTAACATAAAATTTTCATGGAAACTAGGTTTAAGTCCTAAATTCGTAGCATGGTGTTAAGGGACTCAACCTTAGAGTCCATGACACCAAGTGTGAATGCATCTTAATTCTTGCTTTCTTGGTAGTGTGAGTTCAAATTCAAGTGGGAAATGAATATTCAAGCATTTTTTCTGTGAACAAGACAAGTGTTGATGATGAAGGACAAGAACTTTGCAATGCATAAAACCATGCAACAATCTATAAACAGCCTCCACCTAAAACTCTTTAGTGGGTTATTTAGCATCTCCCATACTAGATTACTTTCCTTTGCCCTTCTATTTAGAAAGCTGATGGTCGTAAGTTGTATCAACACCACATGTGGACAAGCACTTACACTAGTACCATGAGTGACGATAAGGCTTTGACTGGCTTACCAAAATAGTGGAGTGGCCTTTTATTTTCTTATTGTAGGGGCTAATCAAAGTTATATGGTTAGTATTATTTCATCCCCATAAATATTTTGATGGGTGATGGAGTGTTAACACTACTACATATTGTGCCTTTTTGCGAAGGGCCAAAATAAAAAACCTGAAGGGTTTGCGAAGCTAAAACAACCTGCCATATTTGCGATGCCACACGCATCGCACCTTGTGGTACACCAACCATCGCTACTCTATAATGTACATTAAATCATCGCAGCACTTTTGCGACATATACCACAAACAAAAATTTCCAACCCGCTCATGCTCTGTCCACACTAGCGATATTCCACACTTCGCAAACTTTTAATCATACTCAAAACATCGCAAATTTTACAATACAAAACGTATCGCTAAAAACTTTGAGAGTCGCAACGAATTGCAAGCTTGCGTTATTTGGCGCATCGCATTGTGCGTTGAAATATGTATCGCAAACCTCATCACAAATTTTTACAAAACTTTCCGGTGGTGGAAGTATCGCAAGTTGCAAGGTGCGGCAACTCGCAAATTAGTAAAAGGGTTACTAAAGAAAGAAGTTTCGCAAAAGGTTTTGCAATGTCATCTGATTTATCACGGCCTTTTTTAAATCGCATAAAATCTCAGTGACATTGAAGTAGTACATACGGTAGTGTAAAGGAGAGTAGTACAAAGTTCCCAGAAGGCCTACTTGCAGAACTATAAAGGC
>Ga0209208_10000684_pt1 | contig 45417 bp, 40 predicted proteins | sample S1TSphfallax_3_FD_187694 | JGI IMG/M metagenome (GOLD analysis project Ga0209208, IMG submission 187694) | Host-associated microbial communities from peat moss isolated from Minnesota, USA - S1T2_Fd - Sphagnum fallax MG (SPAdes) (version 2) | ecosystem: Host-associated > Plants > Peat moss >...
TCTCTCAAGACTTTTGAATCTCTATCCTTAATAATGCAGTTCGAAATACAAAGTGATGGAACTGTTTGCATAAGTGGTATGAATGAATGCTACCTGACATCACGGTTGGCTTGCAAACACTCAACCGGGCCCCTATCAGATAACAATTAAGCAAATCTGAGGAAAAGCCAAACGCTTTTCAGGATCTCAGAGCCCTCCAGATCTAGTGCTGCTTCCTATAGTTTGATGCCTAGTCATGTCTAGTGTCTACCAATCTCCACCTAGTAGGTTTGGAACTCTCACTCTGAAATAAACTGGTAGAAAGCAGATTTGGGCAGGTACTTGTGGATGGAACCCTTGTCTAAATAAAATATCCAATACCAGTACCAGGCTCGTATGAATTTGAAAAAAACATTTCATACCACTACGAGCTGATAAGTTCCAAAGCCGATACCTGCCCAACACTGGTAAAAACAAAAGGGAGTTGCCAAGCATGTGCAAAAGCAATAATCTCCCACGGGCGGCATACATACAGAACAGTATTGGGGGCAGTTCTCAAAAATAGGAACAGACCTCTGGTGGTTATTAGGGTGGTTTAGGGTTTTAGGGTTTGCCAGTTCTTATTGTGTTAAACCCTAAACCACACCAATAACCCCTGGTAGTTATCAGGTTGGTTTAGGGTTTATTAGTCAAAGAACTGGTTATGATATATATAGCCACAATTCCCCAAGAATTTGAAAAAAAAATCTAACCACTGGTTCTTGCAAGAAAACTGCCAGTTCTTTTCATTTTTTGAAGTAAACTGGAACCTGTGGTTCTTTCATTCTCATTTTTTTAAATCACCGCCCAGCAGCGGTTATTTAATTTTGAAATGTTTAAAAAGCATGAATCGACTTTTCAAATTATAAAATTCAAATAACCGCACAACACTTGTCTAGTCATGTCCAGTGTCTACCTCTGCACAGCAAATATCGTAGTACCTTTTCAGGTTCTGCACCTCAGTGCCGAATAATTATATTAATTTTCAATTGTTAATTTGGCTGTTAAAATTTGAATTCTGAAAATTTTCGCACTCTGTATTAAATTTATTATAACCAGATGTCTATAGAAGAAAAGTTTAGTGCTTTTGTGTGGCTTGGTGCTCAGTAAGTTCCTACTGAAACCCAGTCGGAGCAGTTCAGGGGTGAAACTTAGTTGGCTGCATGAATTTTTTTTTTAAATCTCATACCTAACTATTAATATCCAATTTTTTTGACAAATTTGAAAATAATTTAATTTATGCCGAACCTGGAAAGGTACTGCGATATTTTCAAAAAATGCCCACCTCTCAGACAGGGTTCCTCACATTTTGCTGCAAAGGGGGGATTTTGGTTCACACAGCCAAAATTGGGACCACATGGTATTTTGGATGGTTTCTTGGGATTTGTTGAAACAATTTTTGATTATGGGTTTAACTTCAATGAGGGGTGATTTTAATTATTTTGTCACGGTGTTTTCAATATCAAATTCATGAGTTTTTCGAGGTGTTTCTAGTACTTTTTTATTTCAAATATCATTTCTAATCGCAAGTGATTTCATATGCTATTTTTACTATTTTCACATTTCTTATCATTGGTTATTTTGAGTTTTTGCTATCTTAAGGTGTTTAAGTGTTAATTTCCAGAAATCCCCTTTACAAATAAAATAAACAAATCCCGATTGAAACCAAAGGAGAATCCCTCAAAATTTAACACAGAGTTTTGTGAAAACCAAGTTACATGGTGGATTTTGCCGTGTAACTCAATTCTTAAGGGGGAATGCTAAAAGGTGCAAAACACAAAGAGCATTTAAAGAATTTCTTCTAGGTTCACAGGGGAGATAGTGGAAATCTTTGATATGTTGCATTAACTGGTGGAAACAAAGTGCAATATTGGAACAGAGGAAAGAAAAAGATAAATTGTTTGTGTTTATAGGAAGCCAGGAGCTGCACGTTTGATAGCAGTCTTCGTGCTGCAGGGTCCAGGGATTAGGGGTTTCAGAGCCCCGCCTGCTTGATGTCAACCCATACCTTGATTGTGAAACTCTCAGATGTGCAACACAGACTTGTTCAAATCTAGAGTTCCAATTTTCAGTTTCAGGTTTTTCTAGGAGACAAAACCCATGGCGAGGCACATGTAGCAGCATCCATAGATTGAAAGTATTGTGTGTGATATGACCTTCTGGTGAGGTGTACCAGCTGCTTCATGGATGCACACACCTGCACGTGCACTGTTGGTGGGTTCTTGCTCTTCTTTTCTTCCCTGGCTAACCGTGCATTTGTCTCTGTGAAATCATTATTTTTGTCCCACACAGGATATCAAAGACCAGGATCTTGGAATATTTTGAGATATGCTTACAATTAATTTGCATGTTTAATCAATACCCCAGCTCAGCGATTTCCTTGGTTACTCTTATTCTGAAATATCTGACATCATATCTCACTGAAAAACCATTTTTAGTATAATGTCAAGGTAGGTATTTGGAAGTAAAACTTATTGAAAGGAAAATAAAATTTTCATGTGCATTTAGCACAATTACCAACTGATAGAGATCAAAATCAAGCTAAAAGGGGAGCTAAAATCAGAGAAGTGCAGCCAAATGAAAAGTGACGACTCAAAGGTTTAAATGTTTAAGGATTCAAGAACTTGATGAAACAAAACATGCAAAGATATAAATCAGTTCTTTGGTTTTCATCAGAGAAATACATAGTTCATAAGGGGCTTATAGGGTCTGTACAAATTATATACCAAATAGGTGGGTCTACATTTTGTTCTTAACTATCTTTAGACCTTTGCTGGTAATCACCATTTTCTCAATGACCCACCAAGCCTGCTGCAAACCTTCTATTTTTTAGGAATTAAAAATCACAACTGACTTGTTTCCTTGATTCTTCTGAATCTAGAAAAGAAAATTGCAAGTTTAGGGTATTCAAGGAGGTTTTTAAGGGATTCTCGATCAAGTTACCAGGTATCCACACTATGGGTTTTGGATTTTTCTAAAATGAATTTGGATCAGAACCATGCAACCGACCTCTTGCTAGAATCAAAAATTAGATCAGGCTGCTATCCCAATTTCAATAGCCTGTTTAGAATCTCTAATTATGTCAATACCAATTTTTTAAAAGGATAATAGTTAAGCCGTGCTTTTTATGCAAGTTATTAATTTCAGTTGATGTGCATAATAATTAATACACAATCTTTTGTCTTGGGCGTTGTGTATTCGTTGGACAATAGTAATACTGTTGATAGTTTTGAATTTAGTTGGGTGCAATGTATATGAAACTAAAATTGGTCTTAAATTAGACCAAGCTCCAATTCTTTGGGGAAGTCTCTAAAACCCAAAATTTATAAGTCCTTTTTCTTTCATAGAATTGCACTAGGGATTCAGTGGAACTAAAGAAACCCAAGCAATCATAATCAACGGTTCCTTGTATGATCAAGAACTGGACAATGCTGAAAAAAAACTAGTGTTGAGTGGGTATATTGATTTATATATATCAGCCAGGTAAGGGTAAGTATAATTTTTGACAGATGAATCAGTTGGGTAAAGGCATATGGGCTTCAAAAAAATTCCAAATGGGATAAGGGAAAGGGTATATAAGCTTTGCAAAATTGTCAATCCTATAAGGGTAAAGGTAAATGATGAAGATTTACCCTGTTTGCGGGGTAACAATAATGATAATTATGTAATCATTTACCCTAGGCATTCCATGTGGGTAAAAGGTCAAAGAAAACATTTACACAAGAAACAATTATTGCACATTTTGAGACAATTTCCTTGCCTTTGGCATTGCAAACAAGAACACTTGAAATTTGAAGCATTCTATCAGAAAAATAAACCAAAAATAGAATGAAACCAATGAATAGCCTTAACAATATATTCAAAACATTGTAACAATTTTGTCCGTGTCAATTAATGTAATGAACATAAATAAAATGTAAAAATAATATATATTATATAGCTAGTGCAAATCCATCATAACCACACGATTTTCACATATACCCCTGTTTTTCTTGCTTCAAACAATTTCTGCCCTGTATAAGGGTAAACCTAATATATACCAGCCAGGTATAGTAAAGACAAAAGGCAGGTCTGGAATATTTACTCGCCAAGAATAGTAATTTAAAGGGTAACAAAACATTTGTACTAGCTATGTAGGGTATGCATTTGCCTTGTTATATACCTGTGGGTCCATTAAGATAAAAGACTTATCCACCCAACACAGTGTATAGGCAAGTATCCACTTTGGCAGGTATCCGCTTTAGGTTATCCCTTCCTCTTTTGGTATCAGAATGTATTGATCCTTAGGACATTAGAGCAATTATAGATAATGTGTTTGTTAAATATTGATGTCTCTAAGAAACTAACATGTGATGAACAAGTGGTTACAGAAATGCAAGAAATTCATGAAGAACATATGATAGTTAGGTTTGATTTCCCTAAAAGACTAGGAACGCCATAGATAAATTTTTTGATTCTACATCAATTAGGGTTTGGTGTTGTTACAATCATGGATATAAGCCCTAATGAAACACAAATTGGTGACATTGTTTTAGAATTAATGCATAACAATTTTTGCAATAGCACACAAGTTTGGGTTAAAATGCAGTATGGAGCAAGGGGATGGGCATCAATTGCAAGGTTCTAGAAGGAATACCACTTCACCTCCTATCTTGCATAGAGTGTTGACTTATAGGTTAAAACAAAGGCAAGTATTGCGGATTGGTGATATTTGGATTCATAATTATTTGCATGATTCACTAAATCATTTTAGTAGATTTTATATTCCGAGTGTTGAAGATTTGTTTCATATTGTTGATTGGATCATGAGGGTGGAGAATTTTGGACATAAATCTCGTTTAATCCATGAGAGAAGTTGTCATAATGACAAGCTTGAATTGTAGTGGCAAATGGATTCCACATATGAGAAAAACTTCACTCTATTACCATATGATGTTGTCACATTAAACCCTATACAAGGAAATCAACCAGATTTATCTACATAGTAAAATAGTGTCTATTTTCTATGAAAAGAATAGAACAAAAGATTGATAGATTAAGATCCATGTGCCATGAGCTAGAAGATACAATCTAGCATATTTATTTTAGATGAATGTAATTTTCTAAGTGAGCCAATGATTAGTGTTGTTATTCTAAGGATTACGAGCTTTACAGATATTAAGATCATTGGTTTTGATCCAATAGTTGTTGAAGTTGGAGGTATAGTTGTAAGTTATATGTAACATTCCAGATTCCAAACTTAGGTAGCAATGTGGTTGAAGACAAGGACAAGCTCTGGGACAACAGTGGAGCCTCCTTTAGCATAACGAAACAAGGTTCTTCTTTATTAGCCCTTGGCCCTTTGAGTTGGCTTGAAAATCAGAGATTAGAAAAGGAGAAAATCAATTGAGTTCTACGAATTAGAGACATTTGTGTATCATCAAACATCATAGTTCTAGGATGTTGTGCTCAATTTTACAAACCAAAAGTGGATGCACATGTCAGGATGAAAAAGACATTTTAGTTATTGAAGATTTGAAGAAAATTCCTTGAGAACTAAATAGTGGTGAACCATGATCAGTCGATAGGAAATGGGCAAATTATTTTGGGGACAAGATCACAAAGATGTCAAGGATTGGGTTAAACAATTGACTATGGCAATAAAGGTCAAAGACATGAATGCAAATAAATTATTTAAGACTATTAAATTGAATTTGAGACATAGAGCCAAGGAGTGGTTCAAGAAGTTGAATGTTGCTCTAGTGGATTAGACATAAATGCACACTTGGATAGTGCAAAAGTATGGCAACATAGATGCTAGGTGAGAGCATGGTTCGATGTTTCAAAAGTGGCATTTGAGAGTCTATAATCTAACATTAATGATTTTTTTGTAGTTTTAACAATTATCAAACCATAAATCCTATAATTATCCCCTATGTTTTTAATCATAAATATTAATAAGTCAACTTATGAATATCCCTAAACATATGATTGATAAAAAAATCCATGCAAAAGATCAAAAAAATTTAATGTGAAATGGATTTTCAAGGATAAAATTTATAATAATAATGTCATTTAAATTTTCTTAAAATATACATATTAGGAAAGTTTCAATGCACTTCACTAATCAATTCTTCATTTGATGATGTTTTATTTATTAACTTTTATTTTGACACTACTTTGACATATTTTTTGAGTCCACATTTTTCATTTTCTTTGTGTGACAAACATAATGTTATCACTTCAAAAGTCCATTATGAGTCCATAATCTTATTAAAATTCATCCAAATTTTTAGGATGATTCCCATTAAAGTCTATAACAATGTGAATAATTAAAATTTTGACAATGTTAATTTTTAATATCGCTTTAAATTTTACATTTGTATGTAATCCAAAATAATTACAAGTGTGACAGTCCAAACAATCCCCCCTATTCATAGTTTCACCTTGCTAATGACATCCAAATCAAACTAAATGCCAATAAGCAAGAACTAAAGGAAAGGGTGCAAAAATATTATTAAGGTTGGATAAGTTTTTTCAAAGATGACAAATTCAAGATGTAGGACAATGCCATAGATTATTCACCATGCTGAGGCTAAAAAATAAGAAAACATGTGTGGTCGGGATTTACACTAACATTGAAGAGGTAGTTGTTGTAGCTACCAAGATTGAAAGGGTGTTAGGACAACTTAGGGAGAACAAAATGAGATGGCATCTAAAGAATCTACCACAAATTGACAATTGAATGGACCCAATGCAACATTTCTTACCAATAGTATTGTTGCCAATTATGCAGCTCAGAAAAACATGTGGCCCTAACATGCCTTAAATTGATTGACACAAGGCCAAAATGTGCCAAATGTGGTGATCGGCACAAGACTAATAATTGTGGTCTAAAATGTTTTTTTTGTTTTGGTTTAGGTCATATGAAAGATCGATGTTGGAAAAAGACCGCAAAAGGACATGCTACCACCATAAACTTTCTTGAAATTTTAGTTAATGATGAAGAAGCAACTTTATCATAATTAAACCAAATCTATGGAGATGACCAACATGTGTTTTCTAGAGTTAGAATGCCAAAAAGGCAATTGCTTATGCTTACCAATCTTACAAAAGACTAAGAAGAGGGGATTGCAAGTGAAGAACACAAGGAGCCAATTATATGGGTAGAGATAACATTAAAATTTAAGATATTGTTAGACTTCATCACAAGGAAGATTTTTTTGATTCCTATGGAAACTATCTTGATCATTCTAAGAGAACTAGAATATATAAAAAGCTTGGTTGAATTGGGGAGAAGGAGGAAGGATGTTGAGGTACATAGAAACCAAGTAGTTACTGTTCATCCAACTCATGCAATAAGGAGAATTAATGTCAACAAAACACATTGCAGCAAACACTACATTTGGCAGTAGAAATGAATAAAACATTGATTGAAGGTCTGGTGGATACAAGAGCATCCATGTTAATCATGGTAGCTAATGTTCTCAGAGAGCTTGGCATAATGTGTTTAATGGTTGGACATGAAACCTACAAGATAACATTTGGGATAGTGACAAACACTTGGAAGAATTATAAAACTTCTAATGAAAGTGGGAAAGATTGTATGTTAGATGGTTTTCTTAGTGGTTGACACTAACATTTATGACTTGCTCCTTGGATTATATTTCTTTATGAAAATTGAAAAAATTGTGGATGTGGAGAAAGGTGTCATACAAATATGTAATGGACCAGAGATGGAAATGGAAGTGTTGCCATTAAACATGGTGAACATGTTGTAAATATTGGAGAAATCTAAAGAAGAAAATAACAAAATATAGAATGAGTTGTTCAATGTGGAAATGGAACATATTTAATTGAGTGCCTAATCAGATTTTATTTAATCATCAGTTCCTAATTGGTTTAAATGATGCATCCTCCTTTGATGAAAAAGTGATGGAATACAAGGAAAAGGTAAAGGATGACTCACAACAAGTATTGTTAAATCTAGAAAATTAGATTGATGAACTAAATGATCATGAGATGGATATGCTAGTTGATGAAGAAGCATTAATGCAAATGTTAAATTTAATTTTGAACAATACTTATGAAAAATTGCATCCATTAAAAGCACATTACCCTACAACTAAAACTCAAAGAACAACTCATATACAACTATTTTGTAACTATTTTTTGGGTATTATAACTAATGTGCATCAATTTCTCTAAAAATATGGTGTATTAATAAATAAATTATCATTTGAGAAAATCAATTAGTTGTATTATAATTGCAAGTGAATTGAAAATGGGTCTTCTATATGGTAATTTATACACATCATACATACATATGTAATCAACCATGTTTGACTTTTAAAGGAGTTGCATTATAATTGCATGTGGCAATTATTTTAGAACTATTGTAAATGTGCCATTAAAGTAACAACTATTTTGCAACTATGTATAATATACATACATGTGATCATGCCACGTGTCCACATTTCCACCACCCATTGGGTCCAAACATGATTGGGGTACCCAAAAGGACCGTTTCATTTTATATTCATTAAACCCTTTCATTTAAACATGTTGAAACTTAATGACACTTTCATATTGAAAGTTTGATTTTATTTTTAGATATATACATTACAAAGGTACTATTTTATGCATAAAAGGTCAAATTTGAACAAGTTTAAAGATTCCTACCAAGTCATTGAAAAAATTCCAAGACTTTGTTGCATGAGAAAAAAAGTTCAATGATTCATAAAAAATGTCTAAACAATTTTTTTTGGCCCAAGATTTTTATCACAAACACCTTACGTGTTAACACATATAAAATGTATGAATGTGACAAGAACCAAATGCCCTACTACAGTGTAAAAGGTTTCAAAAAGTCAATTTTTTGGGAATTTTGGGCCATTGATAGAACATGGCCCACATTGGATATATTTTCTTATTTTCACTTTCATAAGTGGGGGAATTTTTTTAAAAAAAAACTTACATAAAATTTGGAACAAAATTATTTCATTTGGCATGATAAAAAAGGGTGAAATGTAAGATAGGTCATGGGAAAAGTGAAGAAAAAAGTGAATTTGGAGTCCTAAGAGTGATTCCTTATGTTTCAAAGGGGTACCCAATAATGCTTGGACCCCACTATGGAATACATTTGTAACTAGTTTTCAATTATGATTCCCATTGATACAAGTAATATAACCATTAAAACACCACTACTAAAATACTACTATTCAACTATGTTATGACTATAATACAACTACTTATAACTTAATAAAAGATACATATTCATTAATTATTTATATATATTCATCATATTTGTTTCATTTTGAGTGATTTAAAATGTTATCGAAATGCTACTTCAAGCTTTAGAAATCATCTTTGAAATTTAAAGGAAAAGGAGTAATGAAATAATAACAAGAAGAAAAATAAACTTTCCAACTTATAAAACATTTTTTTTCTTTTTTTTTTCTCTTTGGACCCCTTTTACTTTCAAACCTCATAACTTTTTAATTTTTTATTTCTTATTCATTTTAAACGATTTAAAGTGCTATAAGAGCGCCACATGAAGTTTTACAAATCATCTTTGACCTCTAATAACAACAAAACAACATAGAAAGATTTTTTTAGGTGTTCAAGAACTGGCATTTATTGCATTTGGTGGTTTTTTTTTTTGAGTTTTTGATCCCATCTACTTGGGGGGCCATAACTTTCTCAATTTTATTCCATTTTTTATGTTTTTTAGTGCCCTAGAGGCATTAATAAGAGGGGTTCAAGTTTTGTTTAAACACAAAATACAATGGAGCCTTCCCTTTGGATTTGGCCTGCCTCGAGCACTCAAGTGTTATAGTTGCAACTCAATTGCAACTTTATTTGCAACTAAGAAACAACTAAAAACTTTAACCCATATGTTTTGTTTTCAAATCCCATCTTACAAATTATGTAAAAAAGGTTTGTTCTCTCATATTTTCAAATTAAAATACAAGTCCCATTTTGGGACGAGTTCAAAAAGTTTAACCCAAAGGCAAAACATAAAATAAAGAATAAAATTTCATGGCTATTCTTCAGTTCATTTAATCTTGTGATTTTTTACCTACTTACCAACCTATGTGTCGCAACCCCACTTTGGCCAAGTGTGGGGGTGAAGCCCAACACTTGGAAAAGTTGGGGATTTGGAGTCCTCCGGGACTCCCGAATGTTCAGAGCTCAACAGCAAGGGGCAAAACACCTCGCATTGGGGTGTCCTTGGTGTCGTTGGAAAGGTCTTGAAACGTAGATATCGAAAATGCCCTCGCATTGGCAATTCGGACATCTGCAGCCCAAGTTATGGGCAAAAGAAGGGCCGGGAGTCAAACTGGCAGTTTGACTCCCGACCACTAAAAGTCGGGAATCGATGCCTTCCCGACATCCGATCTGAGCGTGCGACATGGCGTTGGAAAGATCTCGACGAAGGCTACAACTTCGGTTCAGACCTCGTCGCGATCCATGTCTGCAATCGAGAGCTATGGCGGTTCAAAGTTCCGGGAGTCCCGCCGGGACAATTTCAGGACGATTTCGGGACTCCATTTCGGGAGTCCCGAAAATTTGTGCCACTTGGATGTAGGTGCGGCGGAGCGTCGCAAAGTATACTATATGGGGGATGGTGGTGGCATCCCCCGAGTCCGGGCCGTGGTGAGTCTTGTGGTCCGAAGTACCCGTGGCTTGTCCCAACACCAAAGGGTGTCCCGGAAAGAGAACTAACCACTTGGGTGGTTTGTTTTGATGCAGATTCCAGCTTGATCAACTAATACCTCTTCCTAGTCTAATCCTTGGGCTCCCAACTCGACCCTCTACCCCTTTCTAAAGTTGGAAGCTGGGAACGTGCCTTTAAGTCTCAACTTTCCGCAACTTGACTTTGTGAAACCCTCAAGTGGGTTTCACCCCGTGACTTGGGAGCGCGTCACTATGTAAGTAAATAAGTGTTTTTTTTACCTACCTATGTAGGTAAGTAAGTAAGTAGATCTTAAAATCTATCAACCTACTTACCTATGGTTATGTATGACTTACCTAACTACTAAAATTATATATATATTCCAAAATATAATTAATATACCATGTGGCAAAAACGTAATTGTGCCACATGTCACAATCTTGGGTTATCATTAACAATCATAATGAATGATGGAGATCAATATTTCAAAATAAAATTTATGTCCAAAAGTTTTCATACTGCCACATGTCAAATTTTAATAAATGGATGACAATAATTGATGTTAGCATGACCTCATGGGTGCAATTATAATGGAATTGCATAGTAGTTGAAAATGAGTTGTTTCGATTGAATTGTAACAAATTGCATTGTATATATGATGAGAAATTGTAACTCATGCAACTTGTCCATTACCATTCATGACGTATAAATATAATAAATTGTAAATGTTTTCTACAACTCAAAAATTGAGTTTTAAGGCCAATTGTAAAACACCCCTTCTTCTCATAGTGGAAGGAGCAACATTAAAATGTTTTAAAAAGATAATTAAACATAGAAGTTGATGATTATGCAAATTGGATTAAATGTGCGTATGCAAATGAAGATGTTCAGATGCAACAAAGGTTTGGTAAGAACACAAAACTTAAGGGTGCATTTATATTTAGTTCAAGGGTATAATCACAGTTGGGGTACAATATTAAGGACCATGAACAAGTCAAAACCCCATGAGGAAATCAAATTTCTTGTGTAACAAGAAACCAAATATTAGACATTTTTAAAAATTATTGCTTACTGTTTACAATTTTACATCCATTTGGGACTAAAGAATCCATTAGATAAAAGGCAAATCATGGAGGACATATTATCCTCTAGTATTGGCAACATGCCACAAACTTGGGCAAGGCAACCATGTTCGTAGTTCGCATGAGTTTAGCAAGAGTGTTAATGTGAGTGAGGGGAAGGGCCGAACAAAAAAATTCCTTAACTTTTTGTGTATTTAGACAGACAAGAACAAGTGCTCTTCATCTTCTACCTGCCCCAAGTTGTAGCCTTGACAAAGTTTCTTTGCATATGGCACACCCTTCCACACACCTAGCATTACCTCAAACTGCGTGTTGCCACACTGAAACCGGGCTAGAGCTTTCTGTAGCTAAACACAGCTGAAGTCACATAAATAGCTTTCGCACTCGTACGACATACCCTTGAAGCGCAAGTATCTTGTTTGCATGTTGGTCCCAATCTCACGGTTGGTAAAGAGCTTTACGATGAAAGCCAACTGCATATTATCTTTCATCCTTTTTACACTCAACATTGTGTGGGGAAAACTTAGAAGGGGTGGGGCCCCAACTTTTTGGTTGGTCGGGCCTCATGCCGTAAATCGAGCACCAACTGGCTGCACTAGTAGTAGTGCGGCTAGCTCAACCATCTGAGCTCCCACCTGTACATTGTGCGCATTGCACCAAAGTACTTAGCCTTTCACCCCTATTAGACGGGTCGAATGTATGTGTGTTGTCCCAGGAATCGTTCCCAATGGCTGTTGAGCACTCTTGCCTGTAGGGCATGGACCATTGTAGGCTCTTCAACCTACAACACATGGGCTGCTATAGGTTGAGGCACCATTTCTAGCGATGGTTGAATCAAAGGTAGAAAACCTGCCACCTCTTGGGGCTAATTCTTGAGTAGCCATTTTTTCACGGATCTAGCCCAACATTTCTTTCCCGCAGCAAGCATAGCAAGCTGGGCTTCCCATGCCTTTCCCAAGATGCAGTCTTTAGTGACCATGCTCACACGGTTATAATATAACAGTGCTTGTCTACATGCAAAGTGTTCAAAGGGTAACTTGCCAAATTTTGCCAGCACGATGGATGTGCTAGTTGTTTTTTGTGCTCCGAATAAGGACTTGAAGAACCTTCGATACATTATTTCAAAAGTTTCTATTTTCTTAAAATCCACCCAAACCTCATAGGCATAACATCCTGTGGAACGCACTAGCGTGTTGAAGAAGTCATAGTGTAATTTAAAATCCATAATATGTAGCTCCGCACAATGGCAGTTCAACGTGAACAACGAGCGCTTGCTGGCAACTACTAAATGTTCCACTGCATTGTCCAGGTCCGAGGTGGTTTTGAGCAGGATCCCCAGGTATTTGAAAGTTTGCACATGTTCAATAATGTCACCTTCAAACATAAACTCTTGGCGTGGGTCAGCATAATTGAACACCATGACTTTTGTTTTTTTCACATTCACTATAAGTCCACGTTTAACATAGAACTGTTGGAACATGTCTAACTATTGTTATAGTCCCACCTTTGACTTTGATGTTAGAGGAAGGTCATCTGTAAAAAGCAACAGCCATATGTGCAAATTTGCTAAGGTTAGTGCATCACATTTTCTGTTGTCCAAGCACCCCTTTAGGGCATCCAAATATAGCTAAAACAACAGGGGGCTAAGAGGACTACCTTGTTTCACACCTTGTTGGCACTTGAAGCTAGAGGTGACACCTTCACTTGGGTGGTTAATGTGTATGATATCCTTGGCATACATCACATGCAGGCATCGTAAGAAGCGTCCCTCCACCTCGAGGACAGCCAACACTTGGCACAACACTTCACATGGCATATTATTGAATGCCTTTTTTAAGTCCATAAAGCAACAACAGAGTGGTTTTTTTTTTGCCTTGCTTTGTTCTATCAAAACCCACAACATGAAGAATTGGTCAATAGTGTAATAATATTTATGAAACCTAACTTGACCTTTGGCACACAACCCATGTTGTTCAGCCCACTTGTTCAACCTTTTGTCAAGGATCATAGCAAACAACTTTGCTAAAATAGGCCCAACTGTTATGCCCTTATAGTTGTCAAATTCGAAGGTAATTGCCCCCTTTAAAGAGTGCATGGACCACCCTAGTGGAAAGGACTTCTGGAAAGCCTTCCACTAGAAAGTAGTTGAACGCTATCAATAGTGGCATATATAGTAGCTCTCTCACATCCAAAATGAACTCAGCTTTCATACCATCCAAACCAGTAGCCTTGTTCCTTTGTAGTTTTTTTAACGCCTAAAGCAATTTAGCAAGTGTGATATTTGTGTTCAGGGTGTGGCTAGGTGGAGGTTCTATCACCTAAATCGAGTGATCAGTTCGTAGCCATACGGGTGGTGGAGATTAACCAACCAGCCCGCAAAAGCCTTCCAAAAGCTCAGTTACACTAATCTTGCCTATGACGAGTGCCCTTGGCCAATTCTTTTTCCACAACAAGAGTGCATCCACCTTGGCAAGTGCACACATATCTTGAGCTCTTGCAGTTTCCCAAAAAATTCATTTCCTTTTTAATACATTTTTAAGTTTATTTTCTTTATGTTTAACAACGTGCGGATCAGGGTTAGCTTTTAACCAGAGGTCCAATTCACATTTTGTTGTACAGAAATTAGCATCAAACCAGGGTTTATGGCAGTGTCTCTTTCTATAGCTCCCTCTTGAAAGCTTGATGCCAAAAGTAGACTTTGTCGCAGCACCCACACATTGTTGCAGGAGGTCACTTAACCCATCTGCCCCTAGATGCCCAATTGAATCAGCAACCTGGTTTCCAAGACTCACTGTTAGGGCAAGCTGATACTCTTCAACTTTTGATTTATCATATTTGAACCTGGGCAAGAATTGTTTTTGTTTCAACCGTATGTTGTGGCTTAACAAAGTTACAATCAATGCTCAATTATAGGCGCAATGGCATGTGGTCAGAGTCTCCCCCCACTGCGCAATAATGAGTGTCATCTATTATCACCTTGAAATGTGTAGTAGCTTGCCAAATTGCAGGTGAGCCAACAATATAATTGATAGTGTTGTGCCACCCATTTGCCAAGCAAGTGAATTCCCCTGATTCATCACCAGGCGTCCGACCATTGAGGATGAATAGCCCAATGTCACAACATAGGTGCAGGAGCTCATGGCCCTAACCACCAACACTGGCGTCGCAGTTCTGTTGCTTAGCCACAACATTTGGTTGCTTAGTTTCAATGAGCTCTGGCACTTGTAATAGTTCACAAAGGTCACTAGTGTCAATGGTATCTAATAGTGCTATAGTACGTGCATTAAAATCCCCTCTCAATAGTACTATGCCCCTTAGAGTTTGAATTTCAGTAATATTTGTTGCTAGGGTTTTGAACAAGGATTCATTCTTGTGTTTGGAGCTAACAAGGGCATCACCCCTTTGACCCGTAGCCATAATAAGAATTGTGGCTTCTTTCCTTCCACTGTGACAGGTTTGGGCTGAGGTGGCTACAAAAGTAAATAACAACCCCCCTGCTATGTTTTATCCCTTTTTTTTTTCCCAACTACATACTGCACATTACTGCAAGTGAGTCAAACCCTTCAACGTGTGGCAAATGTTGGCCTAACAAATGTTAGGTTTTAGTTAGTAATTTGAGGTCAACACCTTAAAATAATTCTATTATTTGCACCCCCATTTTTAGTTTATTTACACCACCCCCATGCATGTTGCATAATACCATGCATGAGTGTTTTCGGTCCCCATGCCCCTAGACAAAAGAAGGCGGGCAAATCTGAGTGTTGTCGATGAAGAGTTCGGCTACACACTAGAAGGCGGGCTTGCCCGCCACCTTGGCTTCATTGAACAGTGGCCACATCTTCGACTTGTGCCCTTACTGCGTGGGCGTGAGGTCTTCATCCAAGTCTAACTTGGTCCCTGCTAGGCCCTTATGCCCTCGCAGCATGGCCTGGCGATCTTTGCTTGTTGCGAACTTGAGTAGCATTGCGGTCAAAGTGCGCCCCCACCATTGAGGCGAAGGATTGCACAATGGCAGGCCGTTGCTGCATGGTGGCAACGACCTTGGTGCACAGCTTCATCTGGCCTTGTAACAACTCTATGTTGATCCATTGCACTAGCTCCTTCTTGGTTTTGCCCTCCTTGGCTTTGAAGCCCGTGAGGTGAATGTTAAGCTTACACTCCTCTTATTTGGGTGCATCGGCAAGGGTCTCCATAACTCAACAGACGACCGGGCGCATGTTCTTGGCCATCACCATGGTCCACTTGGGCTCCTTTGCAAACGTAACCTAGGCTATGATAATCGCGGCCGCCTCACACTCCTCAACATTGTTGTAGTGCATCCTTCTTCAACGTGGAAATGTTCGACACTGTAGTGGAAGGACACAACATCAATGCGGTAGCAAATGCCATCGCGGAGTTCTTCAAACCCTAAACCCTAAACCATGTTAAATGATTTATAGAAAGAAGGAGAAAAACAAAAACCAAAAAATGGGGAAACACTTAGCTTGTCATTTTTCTTTTCTTGGTTTTCGTTTACTCATTTCTTTTGTTCCATCTACAGCTCTCTACTTAGGATGTTGATGTTGTTGTTCAAAATGACATGTGTCCACATAGGCCAAATCTCCAAGCAGTTGTGTAGCCCCTCCTTCTTGGAGGCATCCTTTGTTGGAATTTCTTTCTTTTTCTTCTTGATTTTGTTGCTAGTTTATTTCAATTTCAGCTTACTCCAATCTCATTTGAGGACCTTGCAAAGTTTTGAACAGCTTGTGATTCTGCAAATCAATGACCTAATCCAGGGAATTTCGAAAAATAACCCTTCGGAGGTTTTTGAAATCGTAATTTCTTAGGGTTTGAAGTTTGAAGTTTGAAACAAGAATGACAGCTTCAAGTAAGAATCAATGGTTGTGTAGTTGGAACCTGGGGCACCTCAAATAAGGACTCCATAAGAAATAAGGAGTAAGGACTTTGTGTCAATGATGACACATAAAGAAGAAGCGCTAAGAAAAACGTCACACAAAAAGAAAAACTTCAACCCTAGAAAGAACTTATAACTTCCAACCTTTCACCACGAGTTTTGTTACTTAGTGAAGAGTGAACACATTCTCCCACCTTGGAAACCACAACAACAAACTTAGAAGAAACAAAAAATTAGAAACTTCCCTAAATCGAACCAAGCAAGAAGCTTTGTAGCATGCACAATCTATCGCTGCATGTTCCTCGCCACTATTTTCCGCTACTCAAAATATGAATTTTTTTTCACACGTGTCTAGTGAAGATGAATTTTGGTAATTATTAGACATGGTTGGATGAAAAATGAATGTTAATGCTATGCGTTGTTTTTTGTGCCTTCTTCCTTATGCAACAATTATGACAAAAACATTTCCCTCATAAATTTCTTTGGACCTTGTTTTTGAAAATGACATTTTTTGCCAAATTTTTAACATAAACCTTAATAAAAGTATGAAGATTTTTTTTTAAATTTAAATATTTTTCTAGAATATTCCAAGAATATTCTAGGAATATTTCCCAAAAATTAGTCACAAAAGCAATCAAAAAGCAAACAAATGTGTCTCATGTTATCCTGTTTGCACCCCTATACATAAAAAATAAGGTTTTGGGAAGTAATGAAAAGCCTTCACCACAAGATGTAGGGTCCCATGAACCTATTTAGATTAATGGGTCAAACATTTAAACAAAGTAAAGAATAATGGACAAGCTAACAATCTTGAGTATTGTTCTTGGTCCAAGGTCATAAGTCCTACAAGGAGTCCTTTAACATATTTTTAATCAATTAATTATTGTTAGATTCTTTGATAGTTTTACACAAAATATAAAATAGTCTTGAACATGAACTAAATACTAAATACACCTCAAACCATGGGCATAATGTAAAGATGAAGATACTAGTATTGACATCAATTCAAGGATACACATCAATTCCTTCAATTTCATAGATTTAATGGTCACATCACCTTGAACACTTCAAGCTAAAAGAATGGCATTCCTTGAAGGACTCAAGATTGATAGAATTAAATTGCCCATCTAGAAGTGAAATCTTGGTTTTTAATTTGAATTACAAGAAGAATGTGAATTGCAAATATGAAGTAAAATTGAAGACAAATACATGATTCTCTTGCAAGAAATGAGCAACATGCTTTTCCCAATTATTTGTGGAAATCAAATGGCGAACAACATCCTTCACATTAAGGCTCATTTTAGTCTCTTCTATCCACCACTTTATAACAATTTGTTTGACAATCTCACTAATGGCATTGCTTCGTTGTTTCCTATTAGACTTTACCCATTTCAACCCTTCCATTTCATTGTCCAAGAGCCACCTGCGTTCCATAACTTGTTCAACAAACCTAAAATTCAACCCTACACAATTTATGGTTGTTTATTTGCTTGAATTGCTTTGTGTAAAAAAAACTATTATTGTGGCAATGTGGTGAACATGGTAATGGTCTTTTCCCTTCCCATACTTCAAATCCTTCCATGTTGTTTCAAGATTCTCACAAATGGCCTCACAATATTATAATTTCTTCTTGTTCACTACAAAACCCAACATTGTTTATTGTAGAAAATGTTGTTTAAGGCATTTTTTATAACCTTCTTTTGGTAATCAATCCCCTCATGGGTAGTGAACTTGTGAAGGGTCAATGTAACCTTTTGAGCATATGTAGCAATTGTTTGATTGGTGGTGGATGCATTGCCTTCAACAACAACAATAATAAAATCTTCCCTCACCTTGGTTTTTTCAATGGCCCTTTGCAAAGCTTTGCTCTTTTGTTTTTCGGCATTTGATTTCAACCTATGGATGACCTCCACAACAAGTTGATGTTTGGTTGATTACCCTGCAACCTTTCTTGAATGCATGTTCACAATGTGGGGGTGAACTATTAATTCACAAGTAGTAAATTTTTAAAAATGTTCAAAAAAAATGCATGCCAAGTTTCTCTTAGATTTCTCACTTCCGCACCTTCATGACACATGTAGATGATGCATAGAAAAAAAGGACATGACTATGTTGAAAAGACAAGTTGTTGGGTAGAAACCTTAGATTCTTACAAAGTTTGGAAATTATAAGAAACTTGAAGCTTGAATGTTAGTCTTTACATTTATATAACTTATCAATTTCTTCAATAAAATTATGGAAGTTTCAAAGCTTTGTCACAATGATGGCAAAATATATTGAATAATGGCAATGTAACATGGACATTGATTAGAACAAACAACAAAATAAATGACAAAGGTGCCAAACCCTAACTTGTCATAAAGAAGATACAAAAAATGGATGGGATCATTTTGTTTGGCAAATGAATTGGATGAATAATAGAGATGATGGTGGAAATTGAGTGAATCATTATTACAAAAGTGGGGTGCAATTTACTAGCCTAATTCACTATGGGACTTTAAAAATGAAATAACTTCATTACATTTTACTGATTTCACCCTAGTGAAAGTTATTTCACTATAATGTCACTATGTAGACGTCATGTTTCATTACTAGTTAACATAATTCACTATTATAATTTACTATCATAAATATGTTTATTTTATGTTTTTAAAAAATTATATATATGTTATTTTATGATATACCTTATATTATTTTAAGCTACTTTACTTATTTTAATTTATATTTTGTGTTATTATAAGTTATTATAAAATATTGTACCCTAAACTATTATACGTTATTTTACCTTAATTAAGGTATCTTAATTAGTTTATTGTAAGCTTTTAAATTATTCTAAATTAAATTATTCAACTAACTTTAAGCTATACCATAAGTTATTTTATTTTAAATTAATTTATGTTATTTCAAGTTATACTTTAAGTTATTCAAGGTCATTCTATTTTATGTTATTATAAATTATTTTATTTTAAGTATAATAATTTAAAATAATCTAAAATATAATATAATGACCAAAGGTAAAAATAACTTAAAATATAAAATAATAACCTATGAAAAATAATTTTAAATACCTTATAATATAATAACTGCCAATAACATATGATATAATAACATAAAATATTCAATAATAATTTATAATACAATAATCATCAATAGTTGTAATATAACATATAATAACCAATAATAACTTATAATACAATAACCATTATTAACCACCAATATCCACCAATATCCACCAACAAAATATCCACCAATAGAATAATCACCAATAGCCACTAATATAATAACCATTAATAACCAACAATATGCACTAATAAAATATCCATCAATAACTATTAATAGAATAGTCTTTCATATTCATTAATAAAATAACCACCAATAGTCATTTATAAAATATCCACGAATAATCATTAATATAATAACCACTAATAGCCATTAATAAAATATCCACCAATAGTCATTAATAGAATATCCACTAATAGTCGTTAATAAAATAATAACCAATAGGCATTAATAGAATAGCCACCAATACGCATTAAGAGAATATCCACCAATAATCGTTAATAGAATAACAACCAATAGGCATTAATAGAATAACCACTAATAACCAATAACAGAATATCCACCAATAGCCATTAATAGAATAACAACCAATAGCCACCAATAGCCATTAATAGAATAACAACCAATAGCCACCAATAGCCATTAATAGAATAACAACCAATAGCCACCAATAGCCATTAATAGAATAACAACCAATAGCCACCAATAGCCATTAATAGAATAACAACCAATAGCCACCAATAGCCATTAATAGAATAACAACCAATAGCCACCAATAGCCATTAATAGAATAACAACCAATAGCCACCAATAGCCATTAATAGAATAACAACCAATAGCCACCAATAGCCACCAATAACCATTAATAAAATAAACACCAATAGGCATTAATAGAATAGCCACGAATAAAATAACCACCAATAGGCATTAATAGAATAGCCACGAATAAAAATACCACCAATAGGCATTAATAGAATAGCCACAAATAAAATAACCATCAATAGCCATTAATGGAATAGTCATCAATAAAATAACCACTAATAACCATTAATAGAAAAGCCATCAATAGCCATTTATATAATAACCACCAATAGCCACCAATAGAATAACTATTAATGGCCATTAGTAGAATAACCACCAATAATTATTACTAGAAAAACAACTAATAAGCATTAATAGCCACCAATAGAATAGGTACCAATAGCCATTAATAGACACCAATAACCTTAATATAAAAAAATCAATAGCAATATATTAACCAATGTAATTATGTACATTATTGAAATTTTTTAAAAAGTAAACTCGAATCATTTCATTTGAACAAAATTTCAATAAGATATGAATTTCAAAGTTTATGTTTTTGAAATGTTTAAAATAAAATATTTGATAAATAGAATGTAATGTAACATATTACCACAACAAATGGGCTGGCTTGATGGTAAAGGTTTTTGCTTCCAATCCAAAGGTCAAAGGATCAAACCTCATGAGTGGTGTTGTGTGTGGTCAACATTGGTATGTTGATTGAATATTCCCCTATCAAATTCCTAAAATAGGTGCCTAGCTTGATTATGTGACCTACTTGGGTTAGGTTTTTAACCTAGCCTAGGTAGTGACACGTGTCAATAAATCATAGGTTTAAAAAATGAAATTATAAGTAATATTATATGTTAAATAATTAAAATTTAATTGATTTCCATGCTGGTTAGTTAATTAACTAGCAAGTGAATGGTTTGATAAATGTGTATTTCACTGGAGAGTAACCTTGTTTCATTAGGTACTAGTGAAACAATTCATTATTCATAACAACTAGTCCTTGTTCACTAGGGGGTTAAACAATTTCATTAGGTGAAAATGTCCGAATTCACTCAAAATCTAGTGAAACCCAAAGTGAAATAGGACGCATTTCCTAGTAGTGAATCGAATAGTTGAAAGATTCTGACATTTTAAAAATCCCCCCCAAAACAAGTCATGTTTTAAGAATGGCCAGGACATTGGACTAATCCTAATCTTTTCAAGAAAACTTGTCCCACACACAACTTGTTCCAACACCATGTAAATTGATTTAAAATTGTCTACTTTTATTATAATCATGTACTATCCTTAGGTGTGAGCCCTTTGAAAGAAAAAAACATTTAAAATAATAATAAAATGTGTCTTTTCATATGAACATGATTACCCAAGTTTTAAATATCTTCTTTTATTCTTTGTGGACAAACTATTTGTCCAAAATGATTAATCTTTATCCCAACAAATGCAACATCCATTAATTTATTATACACATAAAGATCAAGCAATTTGCAAAAAAATGGAAGTTCCTTTTGATTAATTTTCTACCAAATTGTTTAGTGGGATACGGTTCCTAAAAAATGTTTTAGGACAACTAAAGACACCTTAAAATCATCCAAATCACAAATGAACATGACCATTTTGATCACAAAATAGGTGAATATTTATTGGGAAGAAAAATTAATGAAATAAATAAATTGGTAAACATAATGATCATTCAAAATGGTGTCTTGAAAATGAGTTTTGGGTGAAACATTCTTATTGTGTACACCAACTGTGATTGGACCCCCAAATGACTAATGATCAAGTAGAAGAAGGTGGTAGGTGGGTTTAGATTAAATTTAAGATAAAAGTAGATGAATCTTTGGATGAAGAATAAAAGAAACAATTATGGGAGTTGTTGGAGGAATTCCAAGGAATTTTTGCATGGCACAAAGGGGAGTTGGGACAATGTTTTGTGGTAGAACATTTTATTGATATGCAAGGATTGCTTCCTTGTTGCATGACTCTGACACAATTGTCTTACTGGGAGGAGACCGAAATAATTCAACAAATACAAGATTGGTGGATCACTTGGGGAAGATGCATAAATATGCATTTAAATATGCATGTAGAGTGACCTTGCCAATCAAGAAGGATGGTAATTAAAGATTTTGTGGGGATTATCGTCCTTTAAATTTTTAGACAAGGTGAGATTCTTTCCCCATGCTTTTAATTGAAGATGTTTAAAGTCATTTAAAAAACTCTTAGTGGTTATTAGCACTGGACTTGTAGTAAGGTTTTTGGCAAATACCAATGGCACTTGATGATGTAAAAAAAAATAGTTTTGATCACTAAGTCAAGATTGTTTGAATGGAATGTGATGTTGTTCAGCCTAAAAAATGCCACTAGCACATTTTTGTGGACTATGGCTAACATCTTCAAAGATTAGACTAGTCAATTCTCAAAGGTATTTGTTGATGATGTCAACATACATCTGAATAGAAAAAAAATTAATTATTTTTCTTTATATTATGGTGGCTTGGAGTATATTTGCATGAAAAAAAATGTCACGACATATTAAAAGATGCAAATAGTTATTTCACATGATTTAAACCTTTTAAAAAATTTGATAATTTTCATGTCATAAATCAGGTTTTTTTTATAATGCTAGTCATAAGTATGTGGTAAAATTGACATTTTCACAAATAATCATTTGCAAATGGAATTTGACAAGTGTTTTGAGGTGTGCCTATATATATATAATATTAAGGCAGTTTGAAATGACAAAACAAACTTCGTTATATTATGTACATAGAAATATATTCACAGCTCCTTTCCTTTACATTATTTAGATTTATTTTTAAAAAAATAATATTATTAAATAAAATTATTTTTATGAAAATCAAAAAATTTAAACCAAAACACCAAAATTTAAACTCAAAATTAAATAGATTACATTTTGTGGAATTCATACAAAAATTCTTTTAATAATGGATGGAAAATGTCCCAAAGGGGGTCACCATAGTGTGCTTTCACCCCACAAGTCTATCTTTAATACAATGCCGCTTCCACCGTATGGAAGGAAAGTGCTATGCTCTAATATGGGGCATAATGTACTTTAAACAATATCTTCACTAGACCTATTTTTGTTATGAACAAATCACAAACCATTAGAGTGGTCTTGGCCACTATCTTAGATGCGTATGGGAGAAGAGGATGCTACATTAGTCTGCTACATGATTTCCAATTCAATATCATCCACCGTGTAGGTAATAGACATCTTAATGTTGATGCATTCAACAAGAATCTAATAAATATATTAGAAGAGGATGATGACTTTGGATGTGATGTGATGTGATGTGATGGAATCTTATGACAAGTCATGCCCATGGGTGACCAATCCACCAATGATACTATTATTAATCTATTCATTTTGCAATTCATGGACTAGGAAATAGTTGAATATGAAGAACATCAAATGGAGGTTCAAACTAAAGAGTAGAACATGGATTGTACGTTAAAGGAGGAGACGCATCAAATGACTACTAGAGACTACCAAAGAATGGTCATCAAGGGTCAAACCATGGTAGATAATGCCAAGGATAAATAGAAGAGTAAATATGTTGGAACTATTGGGTTGTGTAAGAAGGAGCAACTAAAGCAAATGGATATATGGGAGGACAAAGTGGCAACAGTGTTGCTTATTAGTGGACATCTAGAAGTTGACACTCATGAAGCTTTTAACATAAAGAGGGCAAAGAAAAAAATGATGAAGTACCATTGGGCTGAAGACATTTTGTTCTTCGAAAATCTAGTGGTACTTATACCTGAGGAAATAAACACTATGATTGAGAAGATCCATAAGGAGATTGGACACTTTGGTGAATTATGGACACTTGTTGAGGTAAAAAAACATTTTTTCTAACATGACAGAACATAATTTGTCAAGGCATTTGTCAAAGCATGTGATAAAATTTGTCAACTTGCCATACAATCCAACAATATGAAATCTAGAATTGAAAAGATGAAAAACATTTCAATCTGTGATTTTTTCTATTATGTTATTTTCAACACTACTGGACCATTACTTGAGACCATTGATGGAAACAAGTATGTGCTTGTGGCCATTGACCATTATTCCAAATGGTGTGAAACATTACTTGTTAAAGAGCATGATGCTTTCACCACTACCAAGTTTTTGGAAGATGAAATCATCTATAAATATGGAATGTTAAAATTTATTATGATTAACAATGGTAATGAATGGATGAAGGAGTTTGTTGAGATATATGGCAATTATTGTCGCAACCCCACTTTTGGAAGAGTGTGAGGATGACATTCACATTCCCGAAATGGGGACTTGGGAGTCCTTTGGGACTTCCGAAACTTCAGAATTCGATTGCAGGGGTCAAAACACCTCGCCTTGAGGTGTTCCTTATATCATTAGAAAGCTATCAAAGTGCAAATGTCGAAAATGGCCTCGCATGAGCCATTTGGACATCTACAGCACAAGTTATGGCAAAAAGAAGGGCCGGGAGTTAAATTGGCAATTTGACTCCTGACCTCTAAAAGTCGGGAATCAACCCGACACCAGCATGTGCAGGTGGAGTACGATACACCGTTGGAAAGTTCTCAAGGAGAGCTATAAGTTTGCTTCAGACTTCATCCGAATCGGAATTTTGAGCAAAGAGTTATGAACTTGTAAAGTCCTGGGAGTCCAAACTGGGAGAGTTTTGGGACTCTTCCTTGGCAGTCCTGAGATAAAAAGCCATTTGGATGTAAGTGCCACGGAGAGACACAAAGAATACTATATGGGGGAAGGTGGTGGCTTCCCTAGTCCGGGCCGTGGTGAGTCTTTTGAGTCTAGGGTTGCTCATGGCTTGTCCTAGCACTAAAGGTGTTCCAGAATGTGAACTAACGAACTTGTTAGTTGGTTTGATGCAGGATTCAGGTAAGTAACTAAATCTTGTCCCTTTTCCTAGTCCCATCCTAGAGCTTCAACATGCCCCTCTACCCCTTTTAGTGTTGAGAGCTGGGAGCGTGCCTCAAGTTCCAAACAATTCCATTATTTGACTGACTTGGACCCAATTTGGGTCCAACAAGGAACTTGAGAGCGCATCAATTATGGCATAACTCATCAATTCATTGCTCCTACCTAGCCTCAATGTAACAATGTGGTTGAACATCTCATTAAAATTATCAAGCAAAGGTTGACGATTATGGTAGCCTCATACATACAATGTTAAGATGTAATGTTACCTCACAATCTATTTGGCTACCATTGTGGTATACAAGCCATTACAAAGTATTCCCCGTTTATGGTGTTAATTGCATATATACCTAGGTCGACCACTAATAATAATCTCAATGGGTTGTGTGATGTATTTGATGAAGATGCAAGATTGGAAGTTATGGCCCAGAGTAGATGGTTCACAAATGTAATTGATTACTAATGTGCACAAATCACTATTAGAGATTGTTGAATAGGTTCAAAAGAAACAAAGAAAGGTTTATGTCGCTCGCAAAGGACTTCAAACCTTTGATGGTTTTGAAAAAAACAACAAAGTGAAGATGTGTAGACTTGGCAAGAATAAATCTTTGGTCTACAACTAAGAAAGACTATACATTTTTGTGGACTATAAAGATGGGAAGGGTCCATAGATGCAAGATCATGGCAATTGAATATGCGCTATTAAGGACCTTAATGAACAACATTGGGAACATGCCATAAGATATTTACAATTATACCACTCTACAAATTGATGATTGATTTATGAAGACATAAATGTTTTTGGAAGGAGTGGTGACACATGTGACACAAAGCTAGTGTCAAACATTTTCTATGAGTATGTGGATGTGGATGAAAGGAAAGAATCACCCCGAATTCATGATGGCAATAAAACCAAGATATGGGACAATTGTTCATCATGAATTCTTGAGGGCATCGAAAGTCCAATGTCTGTTGTTCATTTCTATGTTTGGGTGTGTTTTGTTTATTTAGGTTTATGGTGTTTGAAGTTTGCAATTCAATGGAAATGAACTTCTAAGTTGATTTTGGTGATGGAATGGGTTTGTTGCTACAATTGGGTTGGCTCCTGAATGAGGAATGTGGATCACATAGTTGAAGAATGGTTGGTGTTAGAGATTGGATGGAGGCAAATGAGAACTGATAATGGACTATAAATAGGGGAGTTTAGGTCTTTAGAAGGAAATTAAATGTTCATTTTCAATTATTGTTAGAAATAAAAGTTTGTGTGATAAGAGTGTATTTGTGGAAATAGAAAGGAAGAATGCCTCTTTGTTAGTATCTTCTTCTAGCTTGAAGCAAATGCTTTTTGTTGTGTTGTAGTCTTTTTTTAAAAAAGGATTAAGTAATGTTAGATGTAGGAATTGATTTAGGGGAGATGATGATAGTGTCTAGAGGTTTCAAAGTGGTCGATGTGGTTTTTTTGTGGATTTGTGTGTTGTTGGGAATTCTAGAGGAACCAACTAGTTTGCCTAAGTTGGGGAGAGAAAATATTTACTAACTTATGGGAGCTCCAGAAAGAAAGGGATTCTAGGTTTGTTATGGGCGCCATCAAAAGAATTAAGTTTCTAGAATCTAATTTATCTCCCTATCCAACTTGTTTTCCGAGTGATTCTAGTGGAAAGGGCATGGGTGCATGAAGTCAATGTTTATTTGTAAACAACCACAAGACTAGTGGGCTCTTGAGAGAAAGCTAGGAAAGTTATGATCCCTTGAAATCCTTTGTTTATATTTTGAACATAGTTTAAAAGAAAAACATGACCTTGTTTGTAAATATTGTGATACAAAATTAATTGCGTCCACAATAGAAAGTTTGATATTGATATTATGAACCAAATGCAAAGGTTTCCTATATGGGTTATCTCTCCTCTTTTGGTGATGCTCTAAGTGGCTTCATTCACATTAGTCAACCCTTGTCTTGATGGCCCAAGTATATTAGACCTCCATAAGGTCACCCATCCCCATAGTATTCCAGTTAAAATGGGCTTAACTTCATAGTTCTTTATGAAAGGACCAGTTTAATAAATAATCAATTTTCAAAGGCAAAATCACTTTGGATTCAATAAGTTTTGTGCAATTGGTCCAAAATTTGTGAAACAACAAATGTGCAAACCACCTTGTCCAAAGCTTTCTGGCGATACCAAAAGCACAATGAGGGGTCCATAATTCGAGAGGTCTTTGGGCATGGTCACATCCAAACAAACAAGCATCTATCTTAATATGTAAATTTATTTTGTGAAATGTTAAATTTGGACTCATAGACCCTGAGTCAGTCAAGATATTTCTTGAGCTTAGAAGCAACCAAATTTATTTTAGGGTTTTTGGCATGGTACCTAATTGTAGCTGCTGGTTCACTTTGGGTTCTGGACTTATCAACCATAGATAGATAGGTTACTTGGCTGCAACCTTTTTTTTGGGCAAAAATCAAAATGAATTATTCAAATCTGAAGTGATTTTTGTGGGGGTTCAATAGTTGGAAGTTAGAAAATATTAATAATAATAACTATCAGATTTTTTAATTTGGTGTTCAGTATGTAGCCAAAAACATAGAGGTATTATTAAAGCTTTGTACATCATATCTGGTTGATAGTGCTAAAAATAAGACGAATTGAATATTTGAAATTAGAGAGCCAATGTGAACATGGTTTTTATCCCATTCAGGGTCTTTCAAAATTGAAACTATTTCATATGTATGGCTAAATCTTCAAAGGGATGATCAACAACTTTTTGATATCTTCCTATGGATGATCACCACTTTGGCTGCATAAAAAAATTCCTTAAAATGAACTGGTTGGCTGAAGTACCATTTACATCCATGGCAGTGGAATAAATAAAAGAACATTATGATATATATGAGTTGTCTTCGAAAGGACGGATACTTTAAACAAACACAACAAATATGCATGCCAAGTTGCATTGCATCTTTCTTGTATTAGCCAAGTAACTTGGTGGGCTGCCCCATCATAAGGACGGGAAGGTATGGATTAACTAAAGGTCTATAGTACCCGCTGATTCAGCCGGTTTTCAAGTCATCTTAAATAGTAAAATTGGGTACCACTGCTGATTCTGATATTTCCTACCTACATATGCTGCATACCAACTGACCTGTACAAGTTTACAACTTTGGCCAACCTCACCCTAGCAACTTGGTAGGGGCAGAATGCACTTTCTCTAGGGTGCCCTGTGTGGTCTTTGGTACAATAATGAAGTGCATCCACTTGGTGTGTGGTGTTTAAGCATAAGTTATTAGAGTGATCTAACTTATTTTATACTTCCTCACATTTTCTAAATTTTCAGATTCAAAGTACCTACTGCTGCTGGAAATGGTGTAAGACGCGGTTGACATGTTGGGGCCACAATGTTATAGCCAATGGTGTTACCTGTACCACCTGGTATGTTCTTATTTTTATTCACGCACTTAACACCAGCGTGTTTGACAAGAAACAAAGCTTTGGCAAAGGTGCCAAATAATGTTTAACAAAAGAAAATAAACAATACTGTGCATGCAATTGCTATTGTTGACACTTTGGGGAATGTGTATGAAAGGTTCCTAGTGGGAAGGTATGAACTATGAACTTCGTTCGTTGCCCCTCTTGTACTCCAGAAGCTTCAATAACCCATTCAATATCCTGTCACACAGTTTTTAAAAAAACTTCTCCAGAGATAATCTATTCAATACAAAAAGACCATTGGTAAAATCAACACAATCTAGGTGTGGGGGAAATGTTTTGTTTTGCATCTGTTTTCTTTGAGTTTTCTATTATATTTTGTGAGGTGTGGGTTTTTGTACAGGGGAAGATATACATCCTGAGTCCTCACTTAATTTGAGGGTCATAACTTATAACCCCAAGGGCAGTAGCCCAAGGGCCAAAAAATTGGGGAGACCCATGATATCAGGCCTTCCCCATAGTAAAGTGCAAAAGGTTTTCTTTTGCCCGCATGATGGAAGAAGGTCTCTGCTTTTCACAGACACATTTTCAAAGTGGGGAGGTGCTTTCACATACAAAGAAAACAACCTTGACATACTTTAGAAAACAAGTGAAATGTTCAGAAGAGGAGAATTCAACAATTTATCTGAAGGACCTAGTTCAGATGATTGTTGTGAGAGTATGCAGTTTGCAAGGTTTACATTGGGTTTCAGGTCTAGGTTCTTGTGACCCAGACCTGAGTTCACACCCTTTTGTTGGAATTGGCACACAAATTAGACTATGAAACTAGTCTTTTGATAGATTCAAAACATGAAACAGTTATTAATTGTATTGGAATTAGACTCAATTTTTGGATTGGGCCTAGAGGTTCTTGAATTTGAAAAAATATGCTAAAATCAGAATGAAAAAGTTTGGAAATTGAAAGAACCAAGCTCACACCCTGACCTTGGGAGAAACTTTCAAATAAAGTTAGTGTCAAAACCAGGACTGAAGGTTCTCTTAAAAAGAAAAAACTGTCCAACAGGTTCGGTCGGAGTTCCAACTCAACTTAATGAGGTCACCCAAAACAGTATATGGGTCTTTCAGTAGGTCTTATACTATTCACATTGAAGGTCTGGTTGTCAAGCGCCCCCTTGTGAAGTCTTGAACTTTAATGTAATCAGTCATATGATGTGATTCCATGCACAGCCTTGTCGCACTAAAAAAATAAAATGCCCCTACTTTCCAGTGCATAATGATCATAGGCATGCTAACCCACTCCGGCTGTAACCGGCAATACTCTTTTAAAATTCCTCATGCACTAGCGACCAGTCTTTCTTTAGGAATATTTTAATGCAGCCAAAGAGTGGCTATCATACATAGGAAAGATGTCGCAAAGGTGGCGATCATCCTTTATAGGAAGATTTAGCCAAATCTGGCTATAAACAAGATATGCACTACAAATCTTTCAATCATCCTTTCTATTATTTTTAGCTACACACTAAAAACTAAATATAGAAATTTGGCGATTTCAACTGTTTTTCAAACATCCTAAACCCTAAAACCTCTCCAAAATCGCTTCATTTTTTATTTTTTAAAATTTAAATTAGGGTTTTTGGCGGAATTTCACCAGCAAACAAAAGGCTGCTAGCTAGTGACTACTCAGATCAGAACAAAGTCCAATCCTTGCCTTGAATCACATCTTTTTCATTAGTCTACTAAAAGCACACTAGGGTTCAGGCCAAAAGCAGCGTTTGGTTTCTCATCACGTTTGGTTGAGGAAGAGGACGTGCGCGCACTCCAAAAAAATTATGGAACTTGTGGAAAGAGAAAGGGAAGCTGGACGAGAGAGGAGCCAAGGGGCGGGAGGCGTGGGGAGACACAGAGCGAGCTTTTTGTCTGTAAATAGCCTGCCTCTCAAGACACCCAGATGTGCTGCTGCATAACAAAAACAGCAGGGACCACTAATATACACGAGAGATCTAGATCGATAAGCCACCCCCCCTCTGCCTCCAACACTGCAGCATGCACCCGGCCCGTTGTGTCGTGTATAGTACTCGTACTGAAGTAAGTTGAAGTTCCAAAACGTGGGTCCGTATGGTCCGGGAAGATGCACTAGTTTCCCCGACCAGCCTGCCTTGCAGTGCGGATGTGTGATAGACTGTGTGTCGCCCTTTTCTAGATCCGGCTTGATCAAAGGTCGACCCATAGACAGCAGCTTTTAGACGCGCCTTTTGCCTTTAGTGTTTTCTTCCCTTGTTGTCTTAACCCGCTTGCTCAACCGACCACTTTAGATCAGCTATATTCACCCCCCCTTCTGCCATTGTCGACGACCCAAGCACTTTGCACAGAGACTGGTCCACTGGTCCGCTCCACCGTCGCGGCCGCAGTCTGAACGCTTTGCAGAAGACTGCTGTATCTTCTCTGGTCAGAGGTGCAGCTCGGAGGAGGTCTACTAGGTATATCGGAGCATTGTTGATGTAGTGTGGAAGCCTTTTGGGGAAACGTCTCATGATCTAGAGCAGTCTGATCTAGTCCAGCCGATCGTCCGGCGGCTTCTGAGTGAGTAAATGAATACATATGGAGAATCCGTCGCGACCAACTCGCGGTGTTGGCTCCGGACTCGGAAGGTCATCCTAGTGGGGTCGAAGCAGGGCAAATGGCTGCAGCAACAGCGCTGCACCTGCAATGTGGGATTGGGTTTCTAGTGATTCTCGTCAAGTACTGTTGCGGCCAAGTTGGATTTGCGAGAGTACTGAGAAGAGTAGTAATTGGAGCCAGAGCTCCTCGTAGGTGACACTGACGAGAGATTCTTATGGATCGGACTAAGTCGAGAAGTTGCGAAATTCATGCTCATGGTACTTGTCTGCACATGATGTATGATCTGACAAGGGTGGTGTGAAGAGATCAGGGAGGAAACAGTCGAGTCCTTGATGTAAGATCAAAGCGGCGGATCTGACCAACTAATTAAGAGGGGGACTTCGAGACCTGCAGGTTTGCGTGCTTGCAAGAGATGCAAAATACTGAGCTCTAATGAATGTCTGCTTGGATGAGTTACTGAATTTATGATGAGCTCGGGTTTTTTGGCTCTCCTCTAAAGCGCGGATAGATATCTAACATTATGTATGCTTGCAGCAAGCTCAAGCACATGAACGTTGGATCGACCCACTACTTGCAGCAGCCGCGGTATTCGCAAAAGATCGGCTGAGAGAGAGGGGTGAAGTTCACAGAACAATTAGCAGCTAGAAGAAAAGTGCAATGAGTCGGAGGTGTAACCACCATCAGCATGAAGGCTACATGTCAGTAGCAGTGCCGCGATCATCTCTAACCTCCATACCACCTCATGTGCATCGACCAGTACAACACTTATGTCATGCAGAGTGGTCGAATCCGCGGCATGTGCAGCAGGTGCCTGAAATTAGTTTGCGATGGCCCACAACAGTTACCACGGCCTTCGTCGATCGGCCTTTCACTGACATGAGTTTGTGGCCCGGCCGCACTACTGGAACCCGAAGCAGCCCCATGAATTCTCATGAATCCTCTGCAACGGATTCTCCCAGTAACTCTGTAACCACGGTGGGTGTGATCCGATGTTGGATCCTTAAAACCCTATCTTCTTCCACCTTGAACTGCTGTTTTCTCTAGTTTTGCTAGGTTCCTTCAACTTATTAACTTGAGAATATTATTCATGCGTGATACTGCTGATGTTGAGCTGCAGTTCTATCCTCTAGTGGAGCACCCACAGCAGACTCGCAGTTCTTTACAGCGTTCAAATCAAGACTTCTATCAACAAAATATGTACAAAAGGCAGCGATCATCTGTGACCGATGCTGAAGAAGCATCAGCTCCTCAGCGGCGGGTGCTGCCGTTTTTAAGTTTAAGTCCTCCGACTGCAGATGATGATGATCAAGGATGGGATCATGGAAATCTGCAACCAGACATGTCAAAGTCCGGAGATGCGGGACCTCGAACTTCGACCGTGCTTGATCTACGGGCTCCCAGTGATTCGAATGCATCATGTCAGGAATATTCTGACGACAATGATGTGACAGTGGCACTGCACATTGGACCTCCGTCCAGCTCTCACCACCGTACTGCCTGCATGGATGGCGCCAGATCATCGCTACAAGCTGACGGATCCGTACTTCATGGTGACTACGACGACATGGGTATCCCGGATCATCATCATCTTCAGTACAAACAGAGCTCCCAGAATATCACTGCGGAGAGAGTGGGGCGGTTGCTACTTGAAGGCCAGTATTGGATTCCCACTTCCGCACAGATTCTGGTCGGGCCTACACAATTCTCCTGTCATGTTTGCAGCAAGACTTTCAACCGTTACAACAACCTGCAGGTGCGTAATCAAAGCCCCTCAACTTGAGACTGAGATACCCTTGTGAATTTTTTAGGGTCTAGCCTGCAGCAGATCCTGGTGGACTACGCCGAAGTACATGGCTGCTGGGTACCTTCTCGTTTCTTTGTTCGCAGCAGCGGCCGATGACTGCCGTGGTCTAATACAATTTACGTACTTGCAGATGCATATGTGGGGTCATGGATCGCAGTACAGGAAAGGACCGCAATCGCTGCGAGGCACACAACCCACAGCCATGCTTCGCCTTCCTTGCTACTGTTGTGCGCAAGGATGTCGCAACAACATCGCACACCCCAGATCCAAGCCACTGAAGGACTTCCGCACTCTGCAAACACATTACAAACGGAAGCACGGAATCAAGCCCTTCATGTGCGGCAAATGTAGCAAGACGTTCGCCGTTCGAGGCGACTGGCGTACCCACGAGAAGAATTGCGGAAAACTGTGGTACTGCACCTGTGGTTCCGAGTTCAAGCACAAACGCTCCCTCAAAGACCATATTAGAGCTTTCGGCAATGGACACGCTGCACTGGGTGCTGGAGACTCCTGTGAGGAGGACGACGAACCTGTAATCATTTCAGAAGATGATATTGATCCATGAATATATCTCATGATAGAATTCACCTCTATAACAGGCCTGATCTGCATATGTAGCTGCAGGTCCCCAGCTGCAGTAAGACATTCATGCGGCAGCAACAATGGATCTTCAGGAGCTGCTGGAACAAAGAGATGCTGGGCTTATAGTCATCAGCCGGTGCTTCATGCATGCTTGATGACTACAGATGATGATGACAATCTCACTAGCTATTGCTCATGCAGTTTAGTACTCCAAATTGAGCTGAGGCTGACAGTGCAGACCGCTGCAGTACTTCTCGTGAGTCTGGTACTATTTCCTCTTCCATGTACAATTGATATAGTTTATCAGCTGAGCATGATGAAGTTTTGTGGTCAGACCTTTGATGCCCGTGCGCTCTGAGGTAGGAAATCTTCTGCACGTTTAATCTGCAGTGCTTGAACATATAAGTACATAATCAGTAATTCAACTAGTAGAGAGTTGTTAGTCCATGTGGTTACTGCCTGCACCGTCAAAGAACTATGGATGAAGAACGCCAGCTGATGTTGTGATCTGAAGGGGTTTAAGGCTGGCAATGACACTAGGCCATGGTGCAGTTGGGTACACAGCTGCTTTAGAAGCTATTGAATCGTTGCCCAAAGTCTGTCTTGATGTTAGTGTATTTTTGTTGGGTTGAATACTGCATTAGGAGAAGCTAGCTTGCCTGCCTGCCTGAACTTGCAAAATCTTCAGATATTTCTATTAGTGGTAGTTCATTTTTATATCTAACTTGGCAGCTAGCGGTTACACTAGTACATGCTCCTTGAAGTGGAGATAGACGTAGGGATCCATGCAGACAGACTGTACGCTTCAGACTAGTGGAACAATAAATCACCATTACAAGAATTTTCTTGAATTAGTCGTTCACTCTACTGCAGTTGAAGTTATGTCCCTGAAACACAGAAATGTTTGTGCTTATGATCTAGACATTAAGATTCTTCAATCCTGCTTGGACTTGTCACTTGATGATTAAATGTTGACAAATTGCAGTCTTGTTCCAGACTATGATTTTATCGTTGCCAACCGCCGGCAATGCTACATATTCTGAACTTCCATCTCTACGCTGCGATTGGTACTGTCTTTTCATCAGTGATCATCACCTTCACTTGCAATCTGATATAATTCTTTCATCGAAAGAATGATGAATATGATATTATAATTTAACTCTGCAAGCTACCCCAAAAATCTATTGCCAGGACGTTGTTTCTTACAGCTGCATTCTAAGATTAAACCCGAAAACTAAACACTTGTGATCATGTACTGTACTTCCTCAAAACTCGTATATGTAGGAGTTGCAGGAACTTGATATATACAAGTGCACCCACGATCTAAGATCTTGTGACAACAAATGAACAGCTTGAAACTAACTAGTTCGAAGGAGTTATTAATTATGACCGGCTATAATCTCTCAAGCATCTGATCATGTGCCGGAGTTGATACTTCAAAAGGCACGGTGTGTGACCGATGAGAAGTTCAGACACAACTTGCAGCAAAATATAACTAACTAAACAAACTTGGTACACTTACACTTACACTGTTGCTACTCTAAGGGTCTCTTTCCATTAGCCTGCTGTGATCACAATTAGAAACAGTGTACTGTGATCACAGTAATCACAGCAGCCTAATGGAAAGCCACTGACATACGGCCTTGTTTGTTCTTGCAGGGACAGCTTTCAATTGCAGAGCTGCAAGTGCATTGAAAATATATATAATTAATCATGTTAAAAACTCTCCGAACACATGTTCTCGTGAAATAAAGGACATATGTCATTGTAGGGTGAGTCACAGTTTGACTCACAGCTCCTTCAATTGGTCAATGCTTGACCTGTAGAGTTGTGAGATGACTGTGAGCACAACTAGTTGAAAAAACATAATGGAGAAGTGCTGTGATCACAGCAGCCTAATGGAAAGATGTCCTAACTGATGTGCAGCCAGTAAATTGGAACTTGTCATGCGGCCCGGGTGTGATGATGAGAACAATATTTTATAATTGTGGACACATGCAGAGATGATGAAGCGAGCTATCAAAATGAATTACTACTACTAGATCGTTGGATTATGCAATAGTAGCCAGTGAGATCGTGCACTCCTAGTCTGGAATGCTCGTGTTGATCAGCATTAATTAAGCTCCATGTACATGATCCACTTCTGTTTCGAATTAATGGTCTAATTGATCAGTTCAAGTTCCATGTATAACATATTGATCTACTCCAGTCTCCGATGCAACTGATCGTATTGATCAGCAAAGTTAATCTATGTAACCTAGATTCCAATATGATCCGGTGCCCATATTGATCAGCAAGACATACTCCATGTGTACAGATCTAATCTCCAGTATATATCCGACGCTCATATGCAATCACCAAATTAATCCATGAGCACAACTACTTCAGGATCCGATGCCACAGTACCTATTTATCGGCAAGTTCATCCATGTACAGAATCCACTGCTCCAACCTTTTCTCTTGTGCGAAATTTGCACAAATGTATTAAAAAAAAAAAAAGGGCATATTACCTGTTTTTTGGGTAGTGTATCACCAAATTTCGAAAAATAAATTTCAATAAACTTTCGCCATATTTTAACTTGAGTGCATTCTTTTTAGGAGTTTCACTTTCTAGACAGGTTCTAGGAAAATGAGACTATTTAATGCTAAATCCTTCTTGGGATGCTTGCAATTGATGCAAGCTCAGAAATTTTATTTTATTTATTTAAAAAAAACTCTGCCCTTCACATATTGATCAACAAGTAATTATTATTATTATTATTATTGAAGCACAACAGCAGACCAGACCGACAAGCCGTCGGCACCCCAAGTCAAGCGCAGTAGCTGAGGCAGGCAGATTTTATTCATATTTTGAAAAAACAGTCAAGATAAATTGGATGTGTATCATGCTGTCTCCTCCCTCCCGCCGCCTCCGCCAACAAGTGTTTATACACAGTGCATGCGTTGTTTTCTTTTCCCATTATAATTTGATCCACTACAGGATCCGATGCTCTTATTGATCAGCAGCAAGGTCCAGAAGGAAGACTTCAATGGAGTTGGAGTTCTGTGTCACAAGTTTTGGAAGGCAAAGGAGTTATATGATTTATGTGAAGTGAATTCTTCAAGCCTAAATTAATATCTTGCATGGCAATGAGAATGTTGGATTCTCTATATTATGAGAGAAATTATAAAACTGACTCCTTCTTTTGCACATTTTTGAGTTTACAGAAAATTCCCTTTGAAATTTGAATGATGTCAGCTTTAATTTTATTTTTATCTTTTTTTGCAGTGTACTAGTTTTATTTAATATATATCAACTTTCTAAGAGCTCAGAAATATATAGATATATGTAGCATGTGCAGGTGAAATTGTTGAACGTCTCTTAAATTATTTGCAATAATTTAAGAGACTTTGGAATTTGGTGGCCAGTAATATTTTGTTTTCATTTCTTAAAAAAAAAAAACCACGATGTGTGGAAGGTAGGTAGTTGCACACTGTTTGAGGTCCTCTTTTGGAGAAAATTAATTAATGAGCCTTTAAGTTCTCGCTGTAATGTTTCCAAAGAAATTATATTTTCTGATTTGAATCCTGGTCAAATCTAGATAACATGCCCAATTTCGCAATTAGTTCTAATCTGCTAATTGAGTTTCACACTACTTGACCAGGATTTGTTTTTTTCAATTTTGTCAAGTAGGTGGACTGGCATTCATCCACAAGAGGAATGAGCCAAATCTGGCTAGAGCTCAGGCATGATAAAAGAATTTTTCAGATTCCCACTTTGTTCTGATGAAGTCCATCAACTCAGCGCCTAAATGTGGCAAATTCTGACTGTCTTTCCTCAAAATATGGCAACTTTTGCAAAAACAAATTCAAAAAATCAGGTGTGAATTGTACAAAAGAAACATTGTACAATTCACATGTGATTTGAATTTTTTTGTTGCCCCAGTGCGAAAATTCGACAAAACAAACACTGTAATTGAATAATATACTTCATCCAAAATCTAGTGTACAGGCCATTTTACTTGCATGGGTGGAGATGCTCGGAGCTACTCAAATGTTTGTAACTTCAAGCCCTATTATCTTTCATCATCAAGATATAGTATCCATTATACAATTATATGTGTCCAGAGCATTTAGGAGTTTGTCTCAGGCTCTGCACCTCTTAATCTGTACTAAGCTAAATTATTCATTTTGAAATTTGTCTCATTTGATGGGCACACTTCCCACTGGACACAACTACAGCATATTCATCCTAAAACACAAATCCCAAAGGCCTTGAACATATGTATATATTTTTGTGGGACTGTGAATTGCTCCCAAAAACAATTGCTTTAAGATGGATGGGTTAGTAGTTAGTTCTAGTGGCGATATTACACTTCACTGTAGCAAGTAGCCCTACACACTTCCAAGCATCTCGTAGAGTGTTTTATTTGGGGTCTGGCAGTTTTTCAGGGCAAGGAACAAATCATTGCAGAGTGGGAAATGACCACAAGGCACTCCACTACAGGGACCATGCAGATGCAACAGGATATATAGCTTAGAATTACAATGAAAAAAATGTTTTTTGAAGAATGTGATTTTTTTTTTGATAAAACAAATACCTAAGCCAATCCATCTGTGCAAGGAATGAGCATAGTTGAGTGTAGGGCAATACACTCTGGACCTCATGCTCCACCTTGATTCACATGGATAAAGCCCGGCTGCCAGAGCATTGCACAGCATATTAACTGAGGTGTGCCAGTGCATTTTGTGTAATTTCCTGCCGTACTAGTGTGAGGGCCCGCTGTACTGGCCTGCCATGCACAAGGGCATTTTGCAAAATGCAATGGCCAGCACAATGGGTTATTTTGTGCTCTCAAACCACAGCTGGCCCTAGTCTTCACAGGGTTTCAAGGAATAGAATATGTAGAAGCACCTTTCACGATTTCTGATGGTATTTATGATTCTACTTTTTTTCTAGCCATGGGATTTCATGGTTTTCATATCATTATAGGTACCATATTCCTAATAATATGTGCTATTCGTCAATATCTAGGACATTTTACTCAAACATATCACTTTGGCTTTGAAGCAGCTGCTTGGTATCGACATTTTGTTGATGTAGTTTGATTATTTTTATTTGTATCTATTTATTGGTGGGGAGGTAATTAGAAAAAGGAGAAAAAAATCTAAAACATTTTTTTACCAACCCAAACGTTGTGAACATTTCCAAATGATAAACACCCAGTGCAGGATGTGGAATGTAACTAAAGGGTGGGCATCATAAGTTCATTATATGGTAACAAGACTCAACATGAACAATGCAAAAATCATTGTAACTTTATTGTGCCATTGTAAGTGATTGAATACAACACAAAAATGATGCAGCTTCTATTTCCTCTTCCAGACTATCCCTTTGATATTATGGACCTGTCATAGGACTACATCCCTCCTTAGAAGCAAAGGTTGTCTTTTGAAATTCATAACAGGTTGTGACTAGTTGCCTTACTAACTGTAACAGTTCCCATTAGCTACTATCGAGATTGAAACTACCAATATATCTAGTCTAAAGCTGCATTGCAATGATAGGCCACCCACCAAATATTTCAGTGATTGCCATTCAAATGTCAGGGGTTCACATGTACATAGTTAGTTTGCTGACCCACTATTCTGGTGTGATTGCCCCCGATATGGTGGTTACCTCGCCCTGCCCACCAGACTGACAACTGCCAGTCAAAAACATTTTTACTGCAATTTATTCTTAAAAGGAAGTTGATCTTACTTTGCTATCAAATTCACTTCCCCTGCCCCCCTGGCCCCCCCAACCTCCAAAGACCCCTAATATTATTAGACTTCCGAATTGGATCAAGAAATGGCAAAGTATGTATATAAAAAACATGCAAAGTTCATGGAGAACATTCACAAGACCATTTGTGATGATGAAACACAATTGAAACAAATGAATGTGAGAAAAAGTAGGTTTCTTCAGTCTGATCCATCAGATGGCAAACAATCAATCCTCTTTAGGTTCACAATTTGCATCCCAATCACATTTTATAACTCCAGTGGGAACTCACTCATTGCAAAAGCTAAAAATGAGCTTAGTCAGCCCACATCAGATCAAAGACACCAAAATCATGCGGCCTTCCTGCTGCAACTCTCCACCAAGAATTGCGCATGAATAATTCCGTAATACCTATTATCATGCAAACATGATAAGCGGTGCTTCTGTGACCATACTGCATTTACTTTTTATGCCTCAACCTGACATCTTCAATGCATAGATCTCAACTCTGAAGGCAAAACACAGAGATGCAGCAACATTGGCTTGGATTACAGAGCCTAAGACCCCAATACTAGAAGCAGTTTCGGTTGGCAAGAAAGGAGAGCAATCTTGTTACAAAAATGTACCTAAAACATTCCTCTGAAGTTTGACCCCTACCTATTCAAAATCGGGGAAAATTATTATTGAGCCACTGTGGCACTAAACTTGGGGCACCCACTGCCATAAATTGGCACAGGTACTTACACTACCCCTTGAAAGATGAACCCGCTCATAACCTTTTGTTGCTTAACTTACAACCCTCTGTTGCTTTGTAACTTTGTGGGTCACACTGATAATTCCAGTGATGATATTTAGCAGATGGCATTCTCCTGTGTATCTGAACATTAAATGGAGAGAACCTGGTTTCTACCAACTAATTTTCTTGAGTCACACACACATGGCACGCAAACTGTTCAACAAACCCTTTTTCTCTAGTTAATCTCAGAGGTCTGAAGCACAAACAGGTTGCAATAAATTCCTCTACTGGTCGGAAACTACCCAGGTTCAACTCATTTGGCCTGTTCCAAGGATGTTAGAACTTGAAGCAAACTCAGTTCTCAAATTGAGCCAATCCTGTGTTCAGTTGTAACAAGAAACAGAGTATCAGTTTCTTGCATGGCTTCAAAGCAACAGGGTCAAAAGTATATCACCACAGGCCAAACAATGTCACTGAGTAGCCTGAATAAAGGAGAGTAGTGTGCATTGTAACTTCATTTAAGGCGGCCCAACAGGGGCAAAGGAAAGGCCATTACGTACCTCTGCATTCAACATTGATTGTTGTGGTTGTATTGCTGCTGCAGATTGCGGAACTCTATGTGTGAACATCCTAGCCGTCTCCTCTGCCTGCCATTTGTTGACAAGAAACATCATATTAAGGTTGACAGTGCTCTACTGCAATGCAGCTTTAGTAAGTCCCATCTCAGGACTTCTTGCCAATCCCAAGGTGGTCAAATAGCATTGCATAATGAGAGAAAAGGCTAGTTCAAAATTTCCAAGGAGCTTTATTGTAATTGATAGCACAACTCACACAAGAGAGGAATGAGCTGACCTTTGCATATACAAGTGCTGGGTTGCGCAACATGTCCCCAGGGGTAGGCTCCAGCTTTTTGGTGGAGAAGCTAATGCGTCCCTTCTCTTTGTCCTGGCTCAGAATCATCACCTGCATGGTTCAACCATCCCCATCAACAACAAAGTGCACAACATTTTTCTCAAACCTTCCAAATTTTCTACCATCAGTCATGAGTCAAGATCATTGATGTCCATGGCATGGATTGAAAGATCATAAACATAATTTTGATGGATTTGGTTTAAGAATTGCAAAAGGAAAAAGACAAAAAACTTTTGAGCTCAGTTGCAGGTGCATTTCAGAATCACCTTGAGTTTATCACCAGGAGCAAGAACAGCCTCCACGCTAGTTAGCCGGTCATGGCTTATTTGACTAATGTGAAGGAGCCCAACAACAGTTCCTATATCAATGAAAGCTCCATAAGGCTTCACACTTTGCACTGTACCCTCCACAACAGACCCAATAGTGTATGATGATTGATTTTCAGCAACAGCCTTCTTGTTACTGAGGATCAGCCGCATCTGCTCTTCATTGGCCTCCAAGATCTTGAATGGTATCTCCTTGTCCACCAATTCTTCTACCACATATCCCTACCAATACAATCTCCATAAGTGAACATGAAAATTCTGATACATTTCCAATTGAACACTGACAAATACTCCAGGAAATTGCTGTCATGAGCATACCAAGGTAGAGCACCTACAACCAAGAAACTCCAATGAAACCATCGTGCTATTTAATTGCACAAGATGCAAAGGTTGGAACTGAGGGACAGACATGCATCACAAAGAAGGATTTCTTACTTTGGACATTTGAGAGAAGGGCATAAAGCCAGGAAGTCCTTCCACATTCACAACTACTCCACCTCTGTTCACTGTAAGTGCCTGCAATCAAAACCCCAACTGTAACAAAACTCAATTTTCCACCCAGATTTTACACACTTTCAGCAAGAAAAGAATGCCACAGAGACAGGATAGCAATAAAATGAACACATTTAGAGCCTACATTGGTCTTGTTACCTTTGCCCTAATGGTCACATTGTCCATCTGCAACTGCCGACATCGCTCCCATGCAATGTCCTTTTGGAGCTCCCTCAAACTCACAATCATACGGCCATTGTCATCATCCTCCCTCAAGATCATGTACTCCTCCTTGCTACCTGGAAACAGCCCCACTTCTTCAACATTCTTGAGTGGGTGGATGCATGCCTCATATAATGGCAAGTATGCTGGCGCTTTTGCTCCAATATCTATCAATGCACCTCTCATATCTGACTTGATCACAACACCTTTCACCTGTTCTTCCATCCACCCCACACCTATGCATCATCCTTCTGTCAGTCATTTCTCAAAGACCCCAAAGACCCCAGATCTGCTTGCAATTTCTGAATACATGCACAACAAGTCAAGGCTTTCACATTTTTCCTAGTGGTTTGACAACAGGAGTAATGGCCATGTTGTTGCCTTGCCCCACCCTCTTTCATTGCTCCTCAAACTTCTCTTGCTCTCTCTCTCAGTGTTGTTATCAGACACAAGTTTAGAAGGTGTGAGACATGTCCAGCCATCACTGGAAAAACATATCTGCAGAGCTGATCATGAATTAAATATCTATTCTCAACATGCAAGTGAAATTGCAAACGATACTCCTGTCTCAATTGGTTACCAAGCATGCACCAAAGGAATTATTACAAAAGAAAGAGACAAAGGATGAGCATCTCACTAGTGGGACAAGAGATGTCTGTCACTATTCTACAAAACTGGGAGAAACCCTAAAAACCTATACCCTAAACCTGGACAGCAGCATACTGGGCTGTCTCTCTGGGGCCATACCAAATCACCAACATCCCAGCTGAAGTCATACTTTGCAAGTGCCTTCTCAAAGTCTTCAGATGTGAATGTTACACCTTCCAAAGGATTCTCCTGCACTTTCAACCATCGCTCCTCTGCCTCATCCTGCACAATCTCTCACTGATCTGAGTTACAGAATGCATGGTTTAGGATTAAGCGTTTAGGGAGCCCTAAGGAAAAGAATTGACCAACAACCGGGGCCCCAATTACAGATGTTAGAAGTTGTTGCAGTGTGGTACAGTCGGGAGGGCGTCAGCAGATGAGATTTCTCCTTCTTCTTCTTCTTCCCAAAAGGTAGTAACACGACCCTAGTCAAGGCTCGAAGACCCAAACTCTCAAGCTACAGAATGCTGCAATTCACAAGTCGGGCAAAACAGAATGCGAAAGCTCACTCTTAGATTCCATTTCTCTTTGGGCATGGCCAACGCAGCCACACGATTCACGCCCAAGAAAACAGCAGGAGCAGCAGCAGTCCCTGCCCGAGACTTTGACCCTGGCAACTTGCCCAAGAATTTGATACTTATCGGCCCTGGCCGCACTGCTGCATCCGAAGAGCTCAAAAACGGTACACGTATCTGCTGCTGACAGCTAGAAAATTCCTGAGCTCCGATCATAGACGATGACGAAGCAACCATAGCCCTTGCGACCATCCCCATTGTGCCCGTCCACACGCCGAGTACTCCTGCAAACCACGGCGCCTCAACGTCCCAGAAACCAAAGCTCCCCAACAACCGAGAAAAATCGCTCCACCTTTCTCATACGCAACATCCTTGTTATAAACGGAACTCTTCTCTTCTCCTAACTCGCTTTTTGCCTTCTCCGAATCCGCTGCACAAGGGATGCTCGAGAAGCAACAAGAGACACAGCGACGCAAACGGTTCTTCCCCGATCGGCGAGGCCGCAGTCACCCGCAGCAGGGTTTAGGGGTTTAGGGGTTCCGCGCAGTTGTAATTTTCCGACTGCACGTAATGCTCAGTGTCATTCCAAGCTTTGACAGAACGACTCGGGCTCAGAGTATGAATCTATTCAGCGGAATGTGTAGTACTATTCCAAGCTTTGACAGAACAACTTGGGGATAGCAGATACTGCATTGCTTGGTACATTTGGTAGAAAATCGTTAAATAATCTAAGATGTTAGAAGATTATGCATGCGTAGAATCTCGTAATTGCACTCCTCACCGGCCCTCCTCGCCAATTGATCAGATTGTCAAGTTCTTAGTGTGTGCAATATGCCCAAACTGCACGTTCAGTCATAGGGTTTTCTTTGAGGGGTGGTCAATGCAGTTTTGCTTGCTAACCAACCTGGACATTTGAAGCAATCCATTCATGGACATTAAAGGCAAGAACCAGCCAACACTGGTCTAGACTCTAGACCATGAAATGCATGTCACACAAGCCCACGACACCAATCTTCCCTTGATTGATTTTGGGTGCAAATGATCTCCAGCCAAATCACAAATGCACACATTTTTACAGACATGGAGATGAAGGACAGCTACATTTGACTCAACAAATAATTTTTATTGCCAGTCTCCAAATCCATCTGGTTTTCTCAACAGATTTTATTTGTGGGTCCAAATTGCTTGCAGAGTGTTCTGCCCATTCAAATGGAGATGGACAGGATGATCAATCTTGAGAATGTTTTCTTTACTGCATCCCCACATCAACAGCTGAGCCTGGAGAAAAGAAAGAGGATGTTCACCATGAACTCAGCCTTTAGTTTGCAGGTTGTAGAATCCAGTCAGGTCGCCACTGAATGTCAGCTTGATAGCCATGGATGCAAACCTGATGGCTCCTTACTTGGAGGTGAGACCTGGAGGCATTGGAACATTGATGGGAATTTGAAATATGCTGAACAGGACCCAGATGAGGAAATTTCCAGCAATATCAGAAACTCAGAAGTTCATATTGAGAGGAGCTTGTGCAAAATCAACAAGCAGAATGTTTATCACATTCTGGTCATGAGGATGCACAAGAAGTTTTGCATCCTTGCCTACAAGAGATTCATTACACTCTAGAGACTCCAACCAATCCCAAGCTTACATACATTATAAGTTCAGCTACAGAACAGTGATGTAAGGAGACAATGGTGGGGGTTGAAGAGTCCACTAAATTAGCACAGGACTCAGAAGACACAGTGGCAGGCAGTGACACTTAATTGAAGTTGATGGGGTGGTTGAGCATCGAAGAAGCCAATTATGAGCATGACATGCTGATGGCTCCCTGTCCCAATTGGCAAATTGATGAAGCCCAGTATGAAATTCAACTACCTGTGCTTGAGCCTGGCAGAGAATCCTTCAAAAAGGATTGTAATGATATCCC
>Ga0209208_10000685_pt1 | contig 45400 bp, 36 predicted proteins | sample S1TSphfallax_3_FD_187694 | JGI IMG/M metagenome (GOLD analysis project Ga0209208, IMG submission 187694) | Host-associated microbial communities from peat moss isolated from Minnesota, USA - S1T2_Fd - Sphagnum fallax MG (SPAdes) (version 2) | ecosystem: Host-associated > Plants > Peat moss >...
TCAAATGATTTCAAAAATTCAAAAAATAAATGTACATATAAAGGTTTTGCAAAAAAAAAAAAATTGAAATGTAAAGGTTCAATTGGCCTATACTGAATTAGTTTAGTAAAAAATGAAAAATACTTACGACTTCAAACTTTTACAAAAATTTTGTATTTAGTCTATTATAAAATTCAACATACACATTGAAATTTTGTTCTAATATAAAAACAACATTAATTTCAAAGGTAAAAGTCCAACTACTAAAAAAGTTCAAATTAGGTGAATGCACATTAAGGTGACTCATTTTTTGCATCACAATGTCCACTTTTATAAAGTGCCCTTTCTTTGCACACCTATAACAAATAATAAAACTTATCACATTGAAAATTTGAAATTGATTATACATTAACAACTTGATTATGAAAATACCTATGTTATTTTTTTCAATAAAAGTACACTAATTTTTTACATTGGACTTTTGAAGTACAAAAATATGGATTGGTCGATAGACTGGAATGGTAGAAAATCAAAAGGTTAATATTGAATTTTATTCCAATTTATCTATAAAAACTGGTGTAACATCTATAAACAACATATTGATGGCATGAGCGTCATGATACTTTTCTTTTTTTTAAGTTAATTTTTTATGGAAAATAATCTTGTTAGGATTAACTAATTCGGAATACACCCTCACATATTGATGCAAGTTGTCATTTGTTGCATTCACAAGGTCACAAAGTTTGCATCTTGAGATGTAATCAAAAGTTTTTGGAATGAATTCCAACTCAATGCATTCCTTGAAATATTCCCATGTGTAGCCATGGGTCTTCCCTTCCTCTTGCCTCATTATCCTCCACCATGTGGAAGCATAGCCCTTTAAATAGGATTCCACAAGTTCCATGATTGAGTGTTGCCCAACTTTGGCGGCATGAAAGTAGTCCTACATTTCTACAAGCCAAGCATCTACCACCTTCTGATCTCGGACCCCATCAAAATTCCTAGGTTTAATGGGCTTGAATCCTACACCTTTTGATGATCTTCCTTTAAGGGCTATAACCAATTCAGTGAAATCGGACCTATTCATTTTAAGTAAAACCTCTAATTGTTTTAAAGTGAAAAGGATTGTGGTCAGTTACTCCTCTTCATTTTCATGGTCATTGTGATTGTCATAGTCTTCGTATTTTTCAAATCCTCTTGTTCCTCCTCCCCCTAATGGCCTCAAATGGAACATCTAAGTCTTAGGTGGGTTATTCTACCATGGTCTCTTGTACTAGTTTATGGGTCCACTTTGGTGCCATCTGAACTCCCCAATAGGTGGATTGAATTATACCAAAGTTCTGATACCACGTGACACACCCCAAACTCCTTGATCGACTCAACTACGAGTTTAAGGTGAAAACAACAAGAAAATAAGTAATTTGGGTACGTTCATTGGCTTATAGCACTTCGAGGGTAGAAGGGCATGATGGAGCTCCGAGATTAAAGACTAAAACAAGTGACAAGCGAATCAATTATTCGCACGGATCTACACAAACCAAACAACAAGTTGGTTAATGCATAGTTGGAGCACTTTTGATGCACGGATGAGCCACAGGCAAACACAGATTCACAAAACTCACCATAGCCCAAACTTGGGGAAGCCACCACCTTCCCCCTTATAGTATTCTCCGTGCTTGACCATGATCCCTACACCTAAATGTCATTTTGTTTCGGGACTCCCAAGTCGGGACTCTCGAAATTCCCAAAATGGGGATTCCCGCAACTTTGGAGGCCCATAACTTTTTTTCAAACCTCCGATTAAGGTGAGGTCTAAAGAAAAGTTGTAGCCCCCATTAAAATGTTTCCAACGATATGTGGCACACCACCTACATGCAAGTAAATCAGGGCAATTCACAACTTTTAATGGTCAGGAATCAAATTAACAATTTGACTCATGGTCCTTCTTTTGGCCATAACTTATGTTTTAAGTATCCAAATGGATCATACGAGACCATTTTAGACATTTACATCTCAAGATCTTTTCAATGGTATAATGAACTCTTCAATCCAATGAATTTTGACCCCTGAAATTGCCCTCTAAAAATTCAAAAGTCCATTAAAAGTACAACTTTCAAAATGGGAGCCCATTTGGGAGTGTGTGGGTTCATTCCCTCACATTCTCCTACACTCCTAAGAGCATGAAATGTGACTCCCGAGCTTCACTTTTGGCCCGCACCTTTGCAAACCCTTACTTTGGTCGCAAACCCAAGGCCATGGTTATGACAAGGAGGTCATTTCAATTTTTTTTAAAACAACATGCATAGACATATAGGGTGCTTGCAAATTATTGAAAAAAAATAAAAATTATAATTCATTTAAATGTAATTAAGGTATCAATAATTCATTTTGAGGATATTTTGAAAAAATATTTAAAATATAACTATAATATGTTTAAATATGCCATTATTTCATAGCATATTCATGTGTTTCTTAAAATATATAAGGAGTGACCTCCCCAAGTTTTCAATTAAATGCCAAATATATTCACTTTATTTGTTGTTTCTTTTCATTCTTCATTGAAATAGGTTGGCCTTATTAATGGACCCATTCCCCGTTATGTTTTGTAATTGAAATTCCTCATCAAATATGACATCCTTACTAATAATTAAAGTGCTAGAAGAAGGGTTGTATAATCTATAAGTTTAGCATTATCATTATACCCCAATAAAAATGAATTTTTGACTTTTCACATCCAATTTATGTCTTTTCTCTTTGGGTATGTGCACATATGCAACACATCCAAAGGTTCTTAAATGAGTCAAAGAGCGTTTTTTCTTTATCCATTCATTTTTCTTTTTAAATGATTTTTCCAACCAAAACAAGAATAGGTACCCTATTTTGAATATAATTGGTTGTAGACACAACTTTTACCCAAAACGAATTTGGAAGTTTAGCAAAGTTTGTCATACTTCTCACATTCTCAACAAAAGGTTTTTTTTGTGTTTAGCTCCTCCATTTTGTTCTAAAATATAAATTGTTGTCATTTTTTTTATAATTTATTTTTCTTTACAAAATTTCGTAAATTGTTTAAAAAAATGTTCACCCCTACCATCATTTCAAATAATTTTAATTTTCTTTCCTAAAAAGGTTTCTCTTTCAGCTTTGTACATTTTGAAATATTCAAAAACTTAATATTTATATTTCATAAAATATACATTAGAATTTCTTGATTTGTCATCAATATAAGAAATTCTTGAACCCACGATTTGTGATTTTGTTTATATTGGTCCATAAACATTTGAATTCACAAGGTCTAGCATGAAATTAACCCTTTGTCCTCTAAATGTTGAAATTTTGTTTTTTCATCACAAACTTCATGAGACACAATTTTGCAATAATAGTCATGCAAATTTTGTTATTCATAGGTTTGTGTGAAATATATACGAACGTCATTCATTTAGTTATATTATCTGAACATTGATGTCGTGCACATTGTTTAGACATGAATGTCATATGCCTATTCATATTGTTTAAACATGGACGTTGTACATCTATTTGTGTTGTTTACACACGAAAATCATTTAAATAATGCATGACATTTGTGTTTAAAATGTACAAACCTATGAAATAATAAGTTTCACATGAATTTGGAATAAACCCATGAAGCTTGTAACTTTGTGATGTTTTTTGTTTACCATATACACAACTTGGACAAAATGAAATTTCAAGAAAAGATTTAAATTTTAAATTATTAACAAGTTGTTTGCATGCATTAGTTTCATCTTTTGTACATCAATGTGGAGTAGTCTTTGGTGCCATAAATCATGATTTCTTATATTTTGATTATTTTGAATTGTTGTATCAATGCAAGGTGAACCATCAATAAAATAGGGGACCAAAGTGCTTAATTTGTATAAATTGCTTTCTCTTTCACAAATTGTAATAATTTGATTACATTTATCTTGAATGGTATAATTGTTAAAGTTGAAGGTAAAGGCCTACTTGGCATTTGTAGCTTATAGGACAAAAATCAAAATTTTGGTCAAACTTGGTACATGTAAGATTTCAAGAATGTGTTTTGTTTCTCCATTTGTTAATTTAATTGTAATTTTCCCACTACCATGCATTTTATGGTGTGTATCATCACCAAGGTACACATAGGCCTCAATTGGATAAGGATTATATTTTGTAAACCAATTTGTATTGTTCATCATATGGCAAGTGGCATTGAAATCTACAACCCAACTTAATTTATTATTGTTTAAATCAAATGTTAACAAAGAGGCTATAAATAACCTTGCCTTGTTGGAGGTATGGATATTTTTGTTTCATTTGAAAAGAAATTTCAACCTCATTGTGACTTTTCTCATTTGCAATTTTTTTCAACAATTTTGATGCCCTATAAGCTTACACTAGAAACAATTTCCCAAAGGTTTTTTTTAATCCATTATTTTAAAAAATTCTATTTGATTTTCAATTTAGGTTTTCAAAATGGAAGAAATTGGGTCTTTTTGGCCTATAAAATTTTATTCCATTATTTTTACTATACAATGTAAATTTTTCCCCTTTGTATAATTCCACATTTTTTTAGTTTCTTCTTCCAATAAGAGACTTAATGTCTCATGAAAAGTACCCACTCAACATGTTTGGACCATAACCACACTCTTATATGATTTGGGCATTGAACCCAAAGTGTTATAGTAACATTAGCATCAACCATTTTCCCTCCAACTATAATCAACTCATCTAGCAAATAGTTATGTATTTATCAAAATGGGCTCAAGCAATATCTCTCTCATCCAAATTTAATGTATAAAATTTTCTTGTTAGATAATTTTTATTAACAACATTGGTTGTCTAAAAATTAGTTTTAATTTGATCCCAAATTTCTTTTGATGTTTTTAACAATTTAATTTAGACCAATTGATGTTTTTCATACACAAAAATATTAGTTCTTGCTTTTGCATCTTTAATGTCCCAAGTAGTCTGATTTGCAAGATCTGTTCATCTAATAATAGAACCATTGACATGGTCCCATTGTTTTTCTTGGTGGAAAAACATATCCATGTGACTAGACCATGTTTGGTAATTACTACCATCAAATCTATCAATTAGATGTTCAAGCCCATTATTGGCCATGGTTGATGAATACTAGGAAAGCTTTAAAGTTTCCTAAAACTTGCCAAGCTTTAATACCATGTAGAAACAATAGATGTTCAAGAAAGAAAATAGAAAATAGAGTTTTTATTAACAAATGCTTCCCAACCAAAAAACATAGAGCATTCTTCTAGAGTTTCACCCACCTTGTTCTTTAAATTGTTCAAGAATCAACTCTTGGGAACCAATGTGTTCCTTTACCAATTGTTTCTACATGTCTCTTCAAATTAACTAAACTTATGCTAACTTATATTTCAACATGAATGTAGCAATACATTATGCGGTCGAAGTTTCATGTTTCCTCCCTCATCACTCTTCATAAATGATTTTTCATATATGAATAGTTCCCATGATTTGTATTGACTACACTTTAACTTAGAGAGATTTGTGTGAAGTAGTTTGAGATCACCACTATTTAATTGCACGAATGTGTGTCCATTCCAATTTATTGCATTGCAACTTACGAAATGTACCAAATTTGCACAATTGTTTCCCAAGGAATGTTTGATTTTAGATTATATTTCAAGTCATTTTAGTTTTGGTAGGCTTTTGAACCAAAATGCCCATGATTACTACCATAACATAATTCACATCATGACCAACATCTTTTTTCATGTGGCAAACTTTTTCCAATTGACCACAAAATAAAAGTAATCCAAGAATATTCTACCACAAATATCTTGGTTTCAAAGAAAAAAACCATCAAAAATTTACTCTATATTTTAAAGAAAAAATTCACCATATTTTGACTATATATTTGTTTTTGGGTACTTTTCCACCACTTTTCTACTATTTGAACAATCTTAAAAAGATTTTTGCCCATTAATGTTAAAACTTTCTTAGGGAACATCTATGATGATAAATCACAAGATTCAAAAATGGCATACATTGTTTAGATTCAAAAATTATCAAAAAAAAATAAAAGTAACCTTTGGGTTGCAATAATGTGAGTTGATTACCAACAAAGATTGTTGCCCAAAGGCCTGAGAAGATAAATGTTGTACCAACTTGTTGAACATAAATATTTGTGTTTTCTTTTTTGTGTGGCAACATTTTGCAACTTGTTGAATTTTCTCTCTTTGCCTCTTTGTCTCTATCTTTGCCTTTTTGTCTTTCTCTATCTTTCTTAGTCTCTATCTAAATCTCTCTATAACTCTTTGACTCTCTCTCTTGTTACTTCTCAATCTTTCACTTTGACTTTGTTTCTCTCTATTTTCTTAGTCTCTCTTTCTTTGCCTTTCTAGCTTAACTTATAACAAAACATATATTTAAAAGATAAAAGCCCAATGGCCCATTTGCTTGTTCCATACACAAGGGGATTGTTTTCATCCATAAATATTTTTTGAAAATTAACACACTTTATGTTTAAACCTTTTTGATTATAGCTTTAAGGTTGGTTGATAAATATTCTTTTAGGAAAATGACCATTAAAAAAAGTTGTGCAAGCACATGTTTGATGGACTTCAAATTTTTAAAAGGTTGCAAAAGAAAAAAAAACTCTTAACTTAAAGGTCATTTTATCATGTTAAACTAAATGTTTCATGATAATCAAATCCTAGTTCTTGTGAAAAACCTCTTGTGACAAATAACATTGATATTTTAATATTGAATTTAATTTTTTTGAAAAAAAAAATGTATTAATTATTAACTGTAGCTTTCCGTTTGGTAACATTTGGCAAATGTTCAAATTATTTGAATATTTTGTCTCAACCCTAGCCTTGGTCATGAAACCAAGATTGGCACAAGACAAAGGGGAAGCATGTTGGGAATAAAACAGAAGCAATGGAAGCACCAAAACGAGCACAAGCATCATTGGGTGGACTCACTAAAAACATCATGTATCTTCGTTTTCCTAAACCTATGTCAAAAAATTTAAATATATATAGGAATTTTTTCAATATAAATAAGGCTTTTGATTATAAGTATTTGATGAATCATTAACCAAGTTGTATAGACTTTGAAAGGAAATCAAAATTTCATGATATTCTTAAATGCAATGATCAAAAATATTTTTTATTTTGATATTCTTACCCATTTTTATGAAAAAAAATAGGAATGTAATAATGTCTACTTTCCAAGTGAATTTTTTGGTCAAGAGCATAAACTTGAAACATGTTTAAGGTTTCATTTTAAATGTAATTTTGAAAGGTATGATAAATGGTGTTTCATTTCATTTTTAATTAATTAATTAACTCAGTAGATTTAATTTAATTATGAATTTCCAAGTGAGTAGGTGAATGCACTATATCGTGGCTCATTTTTTGAAAAATAAAAAGTCCACATAACTCCATTCTACATTGTTAAACTTTTACATTTTTATGATATCATTCCAGTTCAATGTTAATAAAGCCCATATATCAAAAACAATAAAATCCATATTTATAAGAGCTGAAGTAATGATTCCAAATAAATACACATTTTTAAAAAAATGAAAATTGAAGAAAAAACAACAATGTTAAGGATATGAAGATAAGTTTCAAGTTTAGCCATTCAAAAGTTTGTCATTAGAATTTTGGTTCTTTTTTGCGGGAAAATTTGCATAGAAAAGCCTATTATTTTATGTCACACCACATATTGAATCACTATAGTTAATTTGGAATGAAATTTAATATGAACCTTTCAATTTTTTACCATTCCAATCAATTGATTAATGCATTTTTTTTAATTTCAAAAATCCATTATTAAAGGTGTACTTTTACTAAAACATAATCACATAGGTGTCTTCATAATAAGTCATAATTAATTTAAACCCAATTGCCAATAATTGAATATTATGCCAAAATGTGGAATCCATGACTAGGACATTTTGTGACTATGTCCTCACCCTAGTCATGGAGTCATATAAGACATGTCTTTTATGACTATTGGACTTTTCTAACCAAAATTATGACTACATTACTAAGGTTATTGACTAGTCATTTATGTTATTACTTCTTGTTTATAATCAACCACTATAGTCATGAATTTTAGTATGCATGTGATTACAACTAGCCATTATAGTCATCTTGATTATGAATTTAAAATATTATCTATGTATGTAATGAATATGTACATTATCAAATATTAAAAAATTAGTGCTCTAAAATTTTTAACACCTTTTGCCATTATAAGAAAACTAGGTTTATAATTTAAATAATTTCTAAGGTTTATTGGTTAAAAAAAAAGGTATATGTATGTCTAGGTAACTAAATTTTGAACTAAATATGTAAAAGCAATAATTAGGTTATAAAAAAATAGCAAAGTTATGTAGGTAAAGTAGGTATAAATATTACATGCCTACATTTAAATAACTATTTAACTAACTGCTTACCTACCTTAATTGTATTCACTCACATATTAGCATTATTACATGTCTATGTATGAATTACCTATGATCATTTAATATAGCTTAATTTCATGATTTTATTTTAAAATTTTATTTAATTAAAAATTTTAATCTATCATTTTTTTAATATATTAATATTTCCAATATTCCTATCAAAATATTTTTTAATAGTTGACATTTCATGTTCTAGAGCCATCAAGTTTTAAACATCACAATGAAATCAGTATTTAAAATGTAATCTAAAACATGTAGTAATTAAGTTTAAATTTATTTTTCATCATTATTATCTTTAATCATAAATTATGTCAAATTAACTTCGATTTATTTCAATAATATTTATTTTTGTAATCAAGTGACTTCACATGTGAAAATGTATTTAAGTAGGTAGGTTAGACTAGATTAGGTAGGTAGCATAACTAGGTTAAGTAGGTTGCATATATCTATGTTAAAAAAATTCAACAAATTAACAAAAGAAATATTCATAACCAAAGGATGATAATATTTCTCACTTCTATTGAATGGTGGTGCAATGGTTAAATGCTTCAACCTTCTTCAAGGAGGTGAAAGGTTGAAGTCCTCATACTTGCAACCTATGTTTCACAATTAGGTTTCCTATATACACCATTCTAAAATTGTTTTTTTCTTCGCAATGGTTCAAACTTTTGTCTAAACTCACAAGCTATAGAAACTATCTTTAGCATCACAAATCTATTATGTTGTCCTTCTTAAACAATGATTGGCATTTAAAGTATCCCACTCATTGTTCTATGCATTATTGATAATGGTGTTAACTTTGTACATAGCCTAGTTCCAAACTATACAACATTCATCTAAACTTTCTCTAGCATAGAATCTAAACTTACAAAAAATGGTTTTGCTCTACTCACACAAGGAAAATTACGAATCATTGGTCTATTTTGTATAAACTCTCCTTCACCCAAAATAATTTCATGCATCCTTTCTTTTACACTACTTTGAATCTACTATTTCAGATGTGGTTGTTTTACAAAGTTTCTATCCAACATTTGTTGGCCCACATGTTTAACAAATCCATCCCTCACTTCATTGTCAGTCTATGGACATTTTGTGATCCCATAGATTCTAGAAAGAATTTGAACCAACCTTGCTAAATCCACAAAATCTTAACTTCTATGTTCTAGATTCCTTATTTCTTTTCTAATTCCTTGGCTCCTATGATCCGATTAAAATGGTAATGCTTCCTCCATAACATTCACCTATGCATCATCATACACATATGTTCTTGGGAAATTTGCATCTACCCACTCCGAAATGAGATCCCTTGATGTTTCATCCCTTGAAGCTTCTTGACCCATATGGCTTTGCAACTTTGAGTCACCATCTAATTCATATTGTTTTATCAATCTTTGGTTTCCTTTAATTTCTCATATGCTTCCGACTTTAGTCTTTACAAACTTCACCATTTAGACCTTTTGTCTTCTACTTCCAAGAAACTTAGAGATCAAGATCTTTAAAAACAATATTTTTTCTCTCGAATTTTGACATCTAAAAAAAGCAATGCTTTCAAATAAAACCAAACCGCTCTCAATATTTTTTGTGTGTTTTTTCTTCAAAAAACAATTTGTCCATGAAATGGTCACGAAATGGTAGGTGAAATTTTTACTTTGATATATTCTATGCCTATTAACAACACTACAAATTATGCATACAATAGCACTTAAATCACATACAATCTATTGATCCAAACCATTTAAATTAGTTTTCAAATTGTATTCACACATTCATCTCATTACTGGACCTATTCCATATTTCCCAAATTCTAGATTAATATTCTTGATAATCAAAATCTATGATCAAGTTTTAATTATTACAAGTAGAAAACACAATGGTTTCAAAGTTTACTCATTGTTTCCTTACCAATATGCTACTATTTTCTTTATTCAAAATTTAAAATATCCAACATCTATAGTATTAAAATGCAGAAATCAAAAATGAAAACATAAAAATATGTGATTCACAACCCAATAGAACTCTAAAACCACACATTGTGTTTTTATTTTGTTCTCTCTAAGTTTATCCTTGTGTGTAAACAATAGCTTTGAACCTTAATGTCAATCAAGAACTAAATTTTAAATCTTTCCTCCAAAAGTAATTTGAAAATCAAAACCAAGCAAATGTTTTAATTGTGTCTTGTTAAATCTAGTAACAACAAGTTCCAAGTTTCAACATGCTGCAAGGAGAAAAAGTGAAAAAAAATCTATCCAAGAAGTCCACAATTGGATTATGTGTATCAATGTTTCTCCCCCCACATAGAAAAGCCCAAAAACCCAAAATGCATATACACACTTATATTTGACTCTTGTAATACACGGCATAACTTCAACACATGTCTATTGAATAATTAATTAATTTTGAAAATTCCATGTTACGACTTATAATATATCTGAATATTCCAAAATATTTTCTATTTTCCTTCACAAAATTTTTTTTCTTTGGAAATTATATATATATAATTTCAACATTTCTACAAATAATAATAATTAGTGTTGAAGATGCCAAGGTACTATAGTATAGTCACAAATGCCATGAGACTTAATTTTAACATGTGTATTTTCTCAAGATTCTTAGAAAGATTTTCCAAGCCAAAAGAGTCGAGACAAAATTACCACTAATATCTAATACAAACATGCTCTTTTAAATAATTTCAAATAAAATCATACCAAAAAAATAAATTATAAACGCATAACAGCAAGGATTCTTTGGTGGTTAAGACATTTTCCACTGTGCTAATTTAGCACTCTATTGAGTACTCTTGTGAATGAATTTGATTAACTTTACAATTATTATAACATCAAATCACAACATAAATTAAACTTAACAATGAATAATAGCTTCTATAACATATTACATTGATGTTTGACATGGGATGAATAATTAAAATCTGTACTCAAAGGGAGTATTGCTATAAGAAACCATGTTCTTCATGAGATGGAATACTTAACCACGAAATACCCTAGTATCTTATATTATTTTCAAGAAATGTTGATTTTTTTGTCAACCATTTTTTTCAAACAGCAAAATTTTGTAAAGGAAAATAGTGAATGTTTTTAGAATATCTTAGTTTTCAAAAATGAAAATCTCAAAACAAATAATTATTCAACACTGTAATTTTGAACTTGCTATGGTATTATGATAGTTGTAAATATGACAAGCAAAAAGATTGATATAAACTAATTGATTTGTAACAGAAGAGGCTATAACCAGTGTTTTTTTTTGTTTGGTAAGTTTTTATCACTTGGTGGAAAAAAAGAAAAAATTCAGTGCCAATCATACCACCAAAATTAAAATTAAAATTAAAATTAAAATTGAAAAATTAAAAAATTAAAAAAATCATAGAAAGAATATTTTTGAAAATAGATGTGCCAAAGTTGCCAGATTTGCAGGAAAGCTTTTATGAAATTTCCATATTTGGACAACAAGTTCCAGCAGGTTGCCAAAATATAGCAGGATTCTTAAATTGTCCTGTTTTTTTTTTTTCTGAGATGTAGCCAATTTTGGCTAATTCTTTTTGTGGATTATTGGCCAGTGTGGATAGTGGCAACATCACAAAATTGGGATTTATTTTTTAATTAATAAAATTCCCTTGGCTATATAGCCTATACCCTCTTTAAATTGGTTTCTAACATAATTAATTCAAATGGTTGTAGGAAATAACAGAATATTTTTCCTAATTTAAAGTAACAACAATCAAATTGTTGGGTGAATATTGGAACAATTTTCAATATATCAATGGAGCCCTTGATAACATTATGGAAAGGCACTTGGGAGAAATTTCCTAGTGTATTTGGAGGTCACCTTATATTTGTGAATATCCCTCCTAGAAATGAGGGAGGGACTAAGCCCATTATTTAGGGGCGAGAGTGGTATAGGGATAAGGGACCTGACACCTTTACCTATGAGTAGGTGTAAGATCCCTCTCCCTCCTAAACAGTGGGAGTAAGATCACCCTGCTGAAGCCTTCCTTGTGGTGGTAATTTTTCAATTGAGATTCTTATTCTAGAGCTCCGAAGAAGAGTCGGGGTTTGTTTTCAAATTTGAGAAGTGGACTAGCAATCCTCCAGAAGAAGACTTCACCAAGTTTGGCTACAGATGCCAGACACCAAAGTAGAATTGTTTTGGAGACCCGCTCTATTCTGGCAACATCCTACTAGCTATGGTTGAAATCTGGCAAATTCAGTGTTTTTTTGCTACTCGAAATATTGTGACTTTGTGCCATTTTCCCCCCAAAAATACCTTTGAAGCATTCACAGCTCCTTTTCTTTTTCACTGAAGTGCTGAAATTTCCCCCCCAAAAAGAAATCACTGCGAGTCAGAGTGTGCCAGAAAATGAATGAAATTATATCGGATGATTCATCATATGCAGAGAGAGAAATCCAGTTTTGGATATCTTTGGAATACATTCAGAAAACATCGAATTCATTCGTAAAGGAATTGTACATGCACTTTGTTTCACTACCTGATATGGCAACCCAAAGCAAGCAAATTCACACTACCCCCCGTACTCTGATACCAAGTAATTTCACAAATGGAAATCCGACCAGTAGTTGAAACTCTCTAAAGAAAAAGAGTGAGTTGGTGACAACAATGCTGAATCCATACAAAAACATTTGTGTCAAACAGCTAGTGTGTGTCTGAAAGTACAAGATTTGATTGAGAAACTGCATTGGGTACTAGTGCAATTTCATGTAGTGTTGAAATAAGCCACAGTATTACCCACCCCACAACTCTTCTCAAAAGAAGGCACATGTATGGCATAGAGGTATATACCGTGCATTGTTCACATCTGTGAATTACAAGGGCTGCTCCCACTAGAGGTTGAATTTGAAAGGGACTCTCCTCCTCCTGTCCAGCTTAGTCGTCTGGCATTGGAGATCAGATCTATCAACACCTGAGCATGATGTCTTAATTCTGCATATTACCAAACAACAAGCATCAAGACCTCAACATGTAACTAATACTGGAGTAAATTTGTTCCCGAGTCTTAACAACTTTGTCATTTTGTCAGGAGGTTAAGATATACATACAGCTCTTGGCAATGGATGTGAGGGTCAGATGGTACGGTAGTCAATAATCCACACAGTCCCAAGCATGTCACAACGAAAAGAGAAGAAAATTTGTATAAAATAAAAAGTTGCAGCATTACCTCATGAACAAAATGTGGAAATTCTTATGACGTTTATTTCAGGGTTTTGTGCTTCTCTTTGAAATTTAGCTTTTGTGAGAATTTGGGAAGCTTTTAAACCTCAATGCCTGAGCTGCCAGGAAGTTTAAAGAGAAAGCTGAATCTCTGAGTCATAACATGTTGATACTCTAAAACCAACAATCTAGTATGTCCCTGAATAACTAATAAAATTCATTTGTGGGGTGGGTTTTGGTGTGCACCTATGGATTCTCCCTTCCTACCAAGACGCCAGTTTTGGTAGTTGTCATAAAGCAAGTATGCTATAACTCCCAATACTATCAACCAGCTTGCAGTCCATCCTCTCATCTGCACATAAGACCACCACCACCCCTGCCTATTTCTTAAACAATTATATTGAATGTAAAGGATCATACAGTCAGAGCAAGAAAAGGATTAAGGACTGAACAGACAAAAAAGGACTTCAGATGAAACACCAACAATTGACAAGACTTTCAAAGGTACTACAGCCCACAGAAGGAAATATCATTCAGGTCCAGGAAGAGCTAAATACAGATCTAATAGAAGTCTTGATCTGCACACAAACTGGCAGTGACAACAATGAAAAAGACATGATCCCGTCAAACAAAGGCACAAACAGCATTCAGAGAAATTCTCAGATCAAAATATTTTTTCTGAGCTGTTTTTTTTTCTGGGGGTGTGTGGGTGGATCTAGAAGTGGTGTTGGGATTTTGACACAAGAAAGAGTTGTAACAGCCCATTTGTTTGTTGGTTGTACCTCAGATTCCTCAGCATGTTTCCGATGCTTGTGCTTGTCTCCAGGATGAAGATGCTCACTGTTCGGCCACCCTCCTGCAAGAGGCATGATACATTAGGGATTCAGTTGCCAATAATCTGTTGAAGCCAGGTTCTTGCTGCTGCTTGCTGTATAGTGTTCATACCACATGATGAGCAGCAGAGCAGAGCACAGAGAGAAGAAGAAGAAGCTCATACCACTTGAAAGGACAATGCTAAATTCAAGGCCACAGCTGCCTTCAAGAATTTTCTCATCATCATCATCAGACTCAAATCCCTGCAATCAATGCATTACCCACCCACCCATGGATCATGATCACCCATTAGCTTATGTTTATGTGAGAAGTACTGATCTGCCAAATTCCAAACTACGAAGTGGGTAGCTGAAAGAAGAAAGAAAGGAAAAGAGTTGATCTCACTCCTCAAGATTTCTCCTACCTCACAACAAATTCTGGTGTCCTGGAATCGAAGATGTTTGGGTAAGTCTCCTCGGCACTTCCAAACTCCATGTTCACCAACTCTTACTTGTGTGCAACGAACCATAGCTGCAGAAAAAGAGAGAATGCAACAGTAAACCTTTATCATCGAGCATGATGCTCTCTCTCTCTCTCTCTCTCTCTCTCTCTCTCTCACACACACACACACACACACACGCACACGCGCACACACAGCAAGCTAGCCAGCCCTAAACCATGGAAAGGTTGCGAATGGGGATGGATCAAGTCTCTGTTGAACATACGAGACATACATACATACCTGGGACATATTCACAACCCTTGAGACACCGCAGCTGGAGAATGGGTGCTGCTCTCCTGCTGGTGGTTTTCAGTCCTTTGTAAAACACGATGGTGTACATGTCTGCCATTGCAATCGGTCGTAGTTGGAGAGTATGCAACTCTTCTGCATCACGATGATGATCTGCCCTCACCATCACCAGCAGCATGCCGTAGATGATACACTGTAACAGCAGGCCCAAGCTCCTTCTCCTCCATAACCATACTTGTGCATTGGTGTCTTTCCTCATGGAAGAATATGGCGCTGACATGATCCAGCTACCTCCTCCTTTTCCTCCTCCTCCTGCTGCTGCTGCTCATAGTCCATAGTCCTTCTTCTTCTGCTGCTGATCATCTCTATGATTTCGTGTTTGAACTAGTTCTCTTGTTTCTGTGTTTCTCAGAACACATGTGATGATGATCCAAGTTTTGCAGCAGATTTTGTTTGCGCCATGATTTCGCCCAGTATGAGCTCTCGAGTTTGGAATTCGATCCATTGAAAGAGGAGCAGAGTGATGAGGTGCGACCGTTGGAATCCGTGACCCATTGCTTCTTCAAACCCTTCCTTCACCAATGCTGCTTCAAATCCTTCCTTTACCATTTGCTGCGTCAAGTCTTCACGGATGTATCTATCTGGCAATGATCCATTCAAGATCTTCTGCATCACTTACTCTTCCATCTGCACTTGAACTTCCTCAAGCACCCATCATGTGCCTGCATTGAATTGGATCTTGCATTTCTTCCTTGCACATCTTCTTCGTCACCTCGTCCATCTGCACCTGAAATTCCTCAAGCACCCACCATGTGCCTGCATTGTATTGGATCTTCACAACGTCATTTGAAGAAGATGCTGACAAGGATTTTACAACACAATTGACAGGCTGCTCGTGTGTGTTCTCATTTTGTATTATCTGTTCTCATGTGTTTCTGAATGTGCGTGAAGGTTCCTTCATCTCTTGAAAACCAATCAATGGTCTACAGTAACTTCCAGGATATGAGAGAATGACTAAGATCCATGACAACTTGATGTAACTTGCAGATCTTGAGGTGCCTTCCAGGACTTTCTCATGACAAGGTTTTGCAGATCTGAGGTTCCTTCTGGTTCAGGCACATCTTGTAATTCCAGGTGTGGGAAGCTTCATGCAAACATGGGTCAGGTTTGCAAAGCAAGGCTCGATCCATTCAGTGATCTGAGTGCACAAGTTTGTGATCTATGTCTTGAACATTGGGGGTGGGAATTACCATCATGTGTGCATCATCATTTACACCACAATTCTTCAACACAATTCATGCAATCACATATCACATCATCTACACCATGATTCTTCAAAGACAAATTGCAATCAAGTATGGCATCATCATCTACACCATGATTTCTTCAAGACAGTTGCAATCAAGTAAGTATGCATCATTTGTACACCATGATTTCTTCAAGACAATTGCAATCAAGTATACATACACCGAAACCTCAAATTATCATTTGAAACCTTGATATCTTTTTGTGGTTTGCTTCTGTGTGATTGTTTCAAATCTGGCAAGGCTTTGAAGGAAAAAGGATAACTGCAGAAAAGCTGTAACTTGAGCTTGGTCATGGATGGGTGTTCCACTTGTCATTGTATTCTTCTGAGCTGAGCTCTCCTTGTGGACGTTAAATTCTTGACAAAGAATGACTCTCGACAGATTATGTATGTGAACTATGTAATTGTTGTTCCTCATTCATCATGCCTTGTTACAAGTTGATTTCTTTGCTGATAAAGATGACTTTTGAATTTCTACAAAAAGAGCTCCCACCCACAACTTCATTCCTTCTCAATATATTGACGGTAAAGAGTGATCAAGATGAATGCCCAAGTTCTCAGCAACCCAATACAGAGGGTTGTGGAATAATGTGTCAGAAAAATTTTAAGCTTTGAATTGTGCTAGAGTGTCAGGGTTGTCAAAATGCTGACAATCAGGATTTGATAACAAACACCATGGACATTGTTGTGCAATGCCATTTAAGAAAAGCTTTGAATCTATGTGTCATCACAGCTGTGGGTCTGAGTCCTTGGCACTCTGTGCACAAATGTGCTATAAACTGCTGAAATGACATTCAGTCTAAACCAGTTTGGACAGGCATTTGACTTTGACAATAACCGCCGGGTCCATTTTATAATATTTCAGAATCAAAAAATATTTCTGATTCACAGTTGCAAAAATGAAGGACTGGAAACTTCTCCAACAAGCATGATATGGTTCCAATCTCATGTGTCCGACAATTTTTGATCCAGCAAACTTAGAACTAGATGTCATACCAGATCAAGAACTAGCTGCATTGTCAAGTAACCAAAACCCAACTGTTGAAACCAGTTTCTTGGGCAAACAAGTACTACAACCAAAAAACCCACAAGACCAAATGCACAAAGTTTGCTCACTTGTATCCTTCAAAGTAATGTTGAGTCTGCTGGTGATGCCTGAATAAATTTGTTGTCCCTCCACAATAGTATATTTTGCATACACAATACAAACCACCTAAACCCTATACCCTAAACAAAGACAAAGTCCATTTCTTTATTATACTTGTGATTGGCCTTAAAAGAGTTGTGATGAATACACAAAACAATTTCTCAAAATATTGAACTTTAAACAGTCTTTTACCACATTTTAAACAGATTTTTGTTGGCCATCTGAACAAGTCTGCACTAGACAATTTTTTTTTTTGTGTGAAATTTCACATCTACACCTAACAATAAATAAATTTTAAATCTTTATTTTTTCCCCTGTCACAAGATTCCTTTTAGATGCCTTTTAGATCCCCACATTCTAAGGAGAAAAACATGGAAGTTGCTATATTCAGACACTGATTCTTGGAGGTAGCCAGAACATAGCAGGATTCTAGAAAATGTCTACTCTCCTCTTTGACTTGGAGCCAAATTTGTGGATAGTTGCTAATGTGGTTGCATCACAAAATTGGAAAACAAAACAAAAAAAACAAAAAACCCTAGTCTGCACTATGCAAAAGAGATCCAGGAGAAGCATTTGGAACAGCAGATCTGATTTTCTATCATGTGTGTATGTACCACAAACCCCAATTGTATTTATTTGATTCTTTTCTTTTTTTCCTCCTCAAAAAGACAAAGGAAGAGAATTTTTAAAGTTTAAAAGGTTCAGTGGACAAAACCTTGATTTCTCAATAGCCCAATTGTAAGTTTGTGAAGGAGCTTTGTCCTGGCCAAAAGTTTATGCTTTTCTTTTGTGTTTTTTGTACTTTGGGTTTGGATTCTTGCAACTGTGGGTGACTTTAAAATTTAACAATCAAAGAGCAGATTTGAGCAACACACCTTGTGGATAAACTCCCCCCCCATCATGAAAAGAATAAAACTCTATTCACTCCCACATTCAGAAAATGAGATTGAGCTTCGGGGCACTAAACTAGGTTCCAATCAGTATTTTTTTAAGTACAAAATTTCACATGATTGTGAAATCCAACAGAGGATTGCAAAAGGCTGTGAAGAAAAAAATCGCCAAATATGAGCTGTTTTGAAAGTGACATTGTCAATATTGAATTGGGTGGTCTAGATCTGTTGCAGCCCCAGACTGATGGTCAGATGTGAGTGATCATTGGATACTCTCGAATCATGATGATGCCTTGCATCCAACACTTCAAAAATGATGGTGCTCATGATCATTTCACTTGCCTACGTTTCCCTTTAGGCATTGTCTCCTTCCTGTCATGCTTTAATCATCACCATGCACTTGCAATTTCCCCTAATCCTTTGTTGCACAACTTGTGCAGGAGCTCCATTGCACAAAGGTACTGTCACTTACAAATCATCGCCACACATTGAATGTCATTAATTTATCAAGCGGGGGTAGCAAGTTGAATGCAAGCAAGCTTATGTTGCACATTTACTACAAATTGTTCCAAATACGACAAGATTTGAAACTTTATGTGCAAAGTTTGTTCAAAGATTTATAGGCATTTGACTTTAGTTTCTTGAACATCACAAATCTAGATTTTATTGTACAATGTTCATTGAATATGATTTACGGTTTTTGTTTTGTAAGGTGGAGGAGAACCAATGTGCCATCATCAAAAACTTCAAGTTCACAATCAAATATATTATAAGTAAATCACCTGTTGAATCCTACTTGTATGTCAATTCTTTACTTGTTCATGTTCTCGTGTGAAGGTTTGAGATAAGAAATCTTCTAGAACTTGTGTGAAGGTGTTTTTAGGTTTTGTTGCGGAAGAATCATACATTCTTGCAAGATTTTGATTTAAACACCCTTTCTATTCTTGCATGGTTCTTTTAAGCTTTCAATTTCTAAAACGTTTAAAGTTTTGTGTGAACATGCTTTCAACAAGTCAACTCTTGTAGATTGTCTCAGTTATGCATGAATGTGCTTGTAAGATTTCCATTCTTGCATTGTTTGGGTCATAGGGAACTTTTTAAGGTTTGTGCTTGAAAGCTCTAGATTCATGCACCTGTTAAAACTTGGGATGCTTCAATTTCTTTTATGGAATAGGCAATGGGGGCATATATATCTTGTGGAGATTATGTTCCAAGCTTCACATATCTATAGTATTATATAACCCAAGTTTTTCAAGGATGTTAACTATTTGCTTAGCTACAGGTTTTTGTTATTAGTGCTTATTTTATTATAGTTGTTTGCACTTGTTGATCTTTGGCTAAATAGGTTGTGTGTAGAAATTTATTGGGTGTAAGAACTTGTTGCAATTGTTGTTTTACATCATTCCCATGTAATGTTCAATGTTTAGGCTTTAAACCAAAACTTTTTTCTTGTGCAATGCCTTCCTTCATTCACGAAGGTGTTTGTTGCAGTTTGTTTGGTTATGAAAGTTTATTGGGTGCAAGAAATTGTTGTTTGGCATCATCTCTAAATATTGTTTTAACATTTGATGTTTATTGTATTTGCTTTAAGGTTTAAAGTATAACCTTTTTCTTGTAATGCCTTCATCATTCAAAAGGTGTTAATGTTGTTTGTTTGGTTGCAAATGTTTATTAGGTGTAAGAACTTGTTGCAATTGTTATTTGGCATCAAATTTTCCAAATAATGTCTTTACATTAGGTGTTTGTTTTATTGGGTTTAAGGTTTCAACCAAAAAAAAATTCTTATGTAGTATATTCTTCATTCATGAAGGTGTTAATGTTATTTGTTTGTTTGCAAATGTTTACAAAACTATTGGTTGGCTACATTTGTAGAATATTGGGTGTGGGTGTTTTTTGGGACTAACACTCTAATGTGTTGATTAATAATGGCTCCCTTGAATAGCCCTACAAACTTCAAGTACCATTTGTTTTTCATTAGTTTTAGTATTGCAACTCTAGATTTGGCATTTAGGTCCCAACAACATGTTACACAACTACATTCTTCTATTTCTTTTGGTTCTTGCCCAAGCTCAAGGATTACTATCCCTCTTGCTTCCAAAACCGTGGATGCAACTACCCTAAGAATTAATGACATTATGATTTTTAACCTTATGTAGGTTATAAATAAGAAAAAGAAAAAGAAAGTTAAGTGGGAAATGGAAAGACTTTTCTAGGATACATGGGGAAGCAAATTCCCACGAGTTGAACTTGTCTTAAAAAAAGACAACAAGTTCCACCATGTGAGATGTAAGATTTGTATTATTATATAATGTTGGGCTATTAATGCCAAAATTGGATCGCTTCAACAAGCACAATGGGAGAAGGAAATGTATACACCCTATTCTAGGGCAAACAATTTGTGAGTTTTACACAAGCTCCAACACCCAACATGCTAAAAATGAAAGAATGTCTACCATTACATGGCTAATTTTGTCTTTTAATAAGTGATTAATGGAAAAAAGGCTACCATGATGAAAAAATACATGTGATTTATTTATTTTTCCATCTTTTGAAACATGAGAATTAATAATTGACTTTAAGAACATGCAAGGTCTATTTGAGTTTTTGAACGTTGACAAAACACCAAAGAAAACACTAGAATGATTCCAATGTGTGGGAAATGGCAAACTTCACGCACAATGTGGTCTTAGCTGCAACATGAGATGCTATTTAGACCTCTTGTTTTATTTCATTGGTTTACAATGAAGTAACAACCCTTAATAACTAAAATTGAATGTCTATTTATTATTAGATGATTAAAAATTGCATGAGGGTTTTAATACTATTGAATGTCAAGAGGATCATTAAAGGTGGTGGGTTTAATGAGCTAACCATTATGTTGGTGGATTCTTTGACTACTTTTAGGGATTATCAAATGGGGATTTGGATTCAAAACTAATATGTTTTGGTGTAAATGACATCATTATTTTTTAAGGTCTAAAGATTGATGTGAATGTGCAAATGACACAAAAACATGCACCATTTATGATGGGTATCCATCACATGACCCATCACAATTTTTTGGTCATACAAACATTATTTTCAACTTGTGAAGATTGAAGCCTTATTTGTGTCAATGTACATGTATTTTGCCCAATCTATAAATAGGCACCTTGAACATACCAAATTAGCAAAAATCATGGAAACTAAAGGTTTAAAAATTCTATGCAATGTTAAAACATGGTGGGTTTCTATGTTTACACCTTCCAAGCATCTCTTGTTTGAATATAAATCACTTGTTGTGAAGGTGAGTGAAAATAACACGAGGAATTCCCCTACAAAAATCAATTATAAATTATTATGTGATTCTAACGTTGTTTTGGGTCTAACATGTGTTTTGCCCATGTTGGAGCTAGTGCAAAGTTTGTCAAAGATGACTTAAGGCAAGGAGATTTTTATATTTGATTTTGTGACTACAATCAAATTCATTGTGGGTGACTTGTATAACATTTATGTAAACCCTTAAAAAATATATGTTGACCCCCAATTCACACTTTCAACACTAGGCAAGTTGGTGGACCATACTTGTGATGTTCTACATAATGTGTGGTGGCTAGAATCATAGACTCAAATTGAGTACTTGGCATTCATGTTTCATGGTTGGATGTACATGCTACACAAGACAAATGGAAAAACTAGATATGTGTTTTTGTGAATAGGGCTAATTGAAAATATGAAGTGCAATTCGTAATAAAATAGTGCATGGGTACAACAAAAGGTTTGATCAAAGAACTGGAAACGCACTTTCCTACCCAAAACCTAATGAATACTTCTAAGATCATTTATCCCCAATAATAGATGACACATAATGCAAAAACAACATTTATGGGTCACCTAATTCTTTGAAAGGCACATTTTTGTCACCCTAAAACAATACTCTATCTAGAACTATGGTTGGACCCTTGTTGGATCCATCACTACTTGATCATCAAGCTTCTTTCTTTGTGATTACAGCAATGACCAATAGCTATGGTGCACTACATCCATCACAATTTAAAAACCCTACAAGTAGGATGTGTGGATGGGTGACTTATAATGTCATTGTTGCTTCTAGATTGTTTAAATATGTGAAGTTAATGGAAATGGCAATTGTGATGGTTATTGATATGTTGAGGAAGAATGCACATATTTTACAATGAATTTCATGTAATATAAATTTCCCAATTGGGTAACTGCAAATTTGAACCTAATGATCCGCATGTATGCACAACAATTTCACACAAGACAAAATGTTCCTTTCTACGCTACAATCCATGAATGAGCTAATGGAAAATTTTGGTAAGGTGAAAAACATTAGTTGGATAGAGTTTTTAAGTAGTCAAATTTTTCATCATCCAAGTCCCAAAAGAAATCTTATGTGCCTCTTGCATTTACTTTGTCTAGGCATTTATATTGATTTTGTTTTCAACAACTTTGAGGAGATGAATCCTCCAAATTATTTTTAAAAAGTGTACTAATGGATTTCTTGTTGCCTTATGGGATGGGGGTTAATAGGATTGGTTTTAACATTTGTAAGCACACAAAACGTTGGTGGGCTATGGTTGGATGGGTTTCTAGCATCTAAGGAAAGATTCTTATAAACAAAAACCTTTCAACATTGGGATGAACCAATAAGTAGATGATAAAGCAAGCATAATTGTTTTAGGTGTATGTACTAATGTTACTTGTTTTGTGTAGACCTTCCTCTCACTCTAATTTGGGAAAATCCAAAAACTAGATTGGAGTTCAACTCCCTTGAGAGGCACATTCTTGTGTGTTGTTTAATCTTGTAGTTGCATTTGACATTCATATTTTGCATGAGTTGCAAGTTCCTAGCCCTCTTGTTCATTGTTCTTGCACAATGCCAACCACAAAGTGAGTTTTGATTCCAATCTTCTAAATTTGGTTTTGATTCAAGTCATAGATAAAATTAAACTTGAGTGCCCTTGTCTCCACCTATTTATAAATTACGATATAACGCCCATGTCATAGAAAGTTCATGTGTTATAGCAAAAACTTCGATCTTGTAAAATATTTAACTACCACTCGTTTCAATGAATTTTAAATAAGAAGTGTGAATGACACTTTATCCAACATATGGGAGAAAAAAAAACCAATTCCAATAACAAATAACGATATGAAACAAATAGTTATATATTTTTGGCACAAATGAAAGAATCCATTACTAACAAAAATTTAGTATTTTGCAATAATTACCTGGCAGGTTGTTCTTGTTGGTTGATGATGTTGTGTGATTGTATTTTAATCCTCGAGGCTGATCTGGTGTTGCCCAGATCAAACATTTTGACAATGCCTGAAGTAAAACTTCGTCATGTAGGTTCAAAAGTAACTGGGATAGATACCTCCCAATCTGCCTTGAATTGGAAGCTAGCTGCAGCCCCAGCTTTCATAAGAAGCCCAACATGGAGAGAAGGTTGAAGTGCTTTGTGTGGATCTCTTTATTTATTTTTAATGGCCCCCCATTTCCTCCAGATTTTAGGAAGGTTTTGAACACAAATCCTTTTCATTAGGACTCAATCCCCACAAGTCTCTTGCCTTTTGTCAACTTAAAAAGTTGTGCACAATTGTGTAGTTACATAGACAACTGAAAAAGGCCACTGGAAGTTGCCTCCTCCATACTCTGTTGTCCCAAGCTAGGGGTGGTCCCAATTCCCAAGAGCTTTGAAAACCCCCCACTTTCAACTGTTGTGTTGTCTACTGGTTAACAACATTTTCCAAAAGTAGATCAGTGGGGAGAAAAAAGTGCATCAGCTGAATTTTTAGATCATGAAGAATCATGGTAACTTATATTCTCCAAAACAAAGAAGATCCAAGCTCAATCAAGAGCCAATTGAGCCCATTGTTAAGCTCCCATGATATAGTTGTAGCACATCACCATTGTTATTATAATGAATCTTAAGATAGTTGGTGGGGGTTCCCCATCTCTTTCACACATCAAAGTTAATGCACTTTTGTCTCTAGCCGATTTGTGGAAATGACAGCTCCTTCGTTTTAAGTCTTCTTTGTTATCGTTGATTGTCATTTCGTGGGCATGAGTCCTCTTAGCATAGGGTCTTTTGCCTTATTTTTGTTGATTGTTTGCTTTTGTTTTTTTCTTTGGGTTGTGTCTACTTTTGTTCTCATTTGCCTTGTACTTTTGATGGATGGATTCCCATCCTTGATTCTATATAGAGGGTTTTTCATCAACTTATAAATTCATCATACAATATTGCAGAAATGGGCCAAGCACCCCAACTAGAGATTAGTAAATCACAGTTGTTACAAGTGTTATATAAATTTGCTATGTTGGCTTTATGTGTTGCACTTTTGTGAGGGTTTCTCTCTTATTTGGTTGATGGTTGTAAATGGAAGCATCGAGATGATATTGTACAACAGGGTCATTCATGAATTGATTCATCAGTAGAGTTATCCATAAAGTCACCCGTCTTCACCCTGTCTTTGGCCCTGCTTTCACTCCCTATCCCCTCTTTCAGTGGTATCTGCAAAGTAAGGAAATTTTATTAAATCTCAGTATGAAATGCTGAAACTCAGCCTTTAATGCACAAGATTCGAGAGTAACTAGAGTAGTTGTGCAAGTAGAACCAGTGAGATTATATTATGCAGCAGCAGCAGAGGCGCTCAGGAAAAGTGAAAGACAGGATGAAACTCAGTTTACCACCAATATTGGTGGAAAAACTAGTTTGGGTCCCAGTTACTTCGTTTTGTAAAACTTTCATTTCCAGTTACGCATATGATGCCCTATTATGTCAAAATTGGGCCGTTCTCACCCCCTAATTCACCTAATGTATAGGTTAATGTCATAATCAATTTAAGGTACATTGTGTGATGAGTACATTATTTACAATTCTAAACATGCACTTAGTTCAGATATGCTGGAAAGTTTTAAGCAATCTTTCGAGTCTTGAGCAGTGTTCGATGGGTAAGTCTTATGCCCTGATATATCTCTGGATATACAATAGGATAAATACATACCCTGACCAATTGGTATACCATAGTATGTTGGCCATTTCAACACATGTCCATCAAATTATTAATTAATTAATTAAAAATTCATTTCAACAAATTCCTATATATTCCTATATATTCCTATATATTCTATTATCCTTCACAATATTTTTTGATTTGGAAGAAATAATTTTTGAAAATTTCAACATTTCTGAAAATAATATAATTAGTGTCGAATTGGCCAAGGTACTAAGGTATTTGTTTAACTTTTTAATTACCTTACCCAGTTGATAACTGTTTCAGACTTGCCTTGTCTTTATTCTATTTAGGATAGTGTATATTTGAGGTTTATCATTACCTGGGGGAGGGTAATTCTTTTGAAGCAGGTGAAAAAAAGGTGTACTCCAAGATCATTTTGTAACATCTATGCATTTCCATATGTTGCAATGCATGTGGTTATGATGGATTTACTTGAATTATGGCAACAAAATATTGAACATATTTGCTTTTGGGACTTTATTCTATTTTTACATTAATTACCTTGAACAAAAGTCTTGCCATATGCTTGTGGAACCATGACTTTTTTGGGGGCAAATCCAAAAAATCAAGAGTGACTCATACAAAGGATTTTGTGGAAAAAAAAATGCCAAAGCATGTTGTCAAAACATAACAGGATTTTTTTTAAATTCTAGCTTCCTCTCGCACCTGTAACCAAATTTGGCTAATTCCTCTTCCCAATGGTAGCCAGTGTGCCTAGATCACAAAATTGGAAGACAAAACCTTGCTTGGAACCCTTCTAGATTTATTTACCATTTGCCATTTTGAAAAGAATGCTTTGAATTCGGCTATTGTTGATTTCATTCTATTTTGTTAAACCTTTTGCTACACATGGAGGGTTCCAGAAAACAAAATCTTATAATGTGGCGACTTTGGCCCCTTTTGTTTTTGCCAAAAAAAATGCCTTTGAACCAGTTGGCTCTTTTATGTGGCCAAGATGTGAAAATTTTACAGCCCAAAAAAAAAAAATGCTGGTCGAAGATTAGTGTTGGTTGGGTCCAGGTTCTCAGCTCGGATCTGGGGTCAAATCCAAGTACCCACCCCAGTGGGTCTCAATGGGGGTGTCTAAACCCTAAACCCCAAACCCTAAACCTGCCCTGGGGGGTCTAGAGAGCTCTACCCAAAGTGGGAACTCCACTAGATTGGTGAGGCAAGTCTTTCAACTTGTTACATAAGCATATTGACTATTTAAGTGGGGATAATACAAATAATGAGTTAGTGGGAAAGCATGGAAATATACCCTTAACTCTCTAATGTCAAAAATTTAGAAGATCATTTCAAGAGTACAATTCAAAAACACTTGCAGTTTCAATGTTTTAAAGCAAACTTCAAAACCCAAAATCTGCCTACAAAGCTGAGCATAGAACTGTCTCTCATAAGGATCTAAAACTGACCCTACCTTGAACCCAGAAGCAACAGGCATCACTCAAAAAAAAATGAAACTATATAGAGGCTCCCCAAAATAGGGGGTTTCTCCTCTTTGGCCCACCTATAAAGGTGAAAAGGAGGACAACATTTTTGCCTAAGCATATGGGATAAAAGTGAGGTGCTATGGAGAACATGTTGAGGAACTCATTGAGAACTTGGGAACATATTGGGAACCAGGGGAAAATGAACAAAAAGCCTCCCAAAAGCCTCAGATCATACAAGGTTGGTTGGTCAAGACTGGTTTGTTGGTTGGGTCTTGGTTTTTGTTGGAGCCATGGGGTCCAGGTTTAGGGTTTTCTTTTCATAAAGAGGAAGGCCTTCTGGCTTTAAGTCTAATTAATATTTTTTAAAGTAAAACTCGTGGGTTTTGGGTCTGGGTCAAGTTTTCTTGATCAATGGTTTGGGGCCTGGGTCAAAAAAATTGACCAAGGGTTTGACATGTCAATGTGCAAGTTGTAAGGTATCACATGGCTTCCAAATGCATACAAAGATGAAAGATGAGGGGTAAAGCTGAGAATTTATTTGTCTCTTTAGTTTCCGAGTTTTGGAATAGGTACATGAGAGAGAGAGAGAGAGAGAGAGATATGTTTTAGGGTTTTTACCAGTGACTTGATAGGGGAGAGAGAAGTTATAAGGGTACAATTAGGCATGGATGGAGTGTGGGGATGACTTTATGACTACCTTTTTCACTAATAACTACTGCCTGACACCCAGTGTGGGGCTCCAGTGCTTTGCTAATTCTTTCTATAACAAACTGTCTGTGCATGAATGAGCAGTGGAGATGGTCCCATAAATCATTATTAAAAAGAGTTAAAGAGCCAAGTGAACACCACCCAACTCCATAGTCAGACTTTGCACAATGTGGAGAAGCATCATATGTTTCCTGCATGCGATTTGAGGACAGAACATTGGGGCCAATCTTATATAATAGAGTTATCTGAAAAGTCACCCTCTCTTTTACCCTCTCTTTCACCCCCTATTCCCTCTCTCAGTGGTATCAGCAAAGTAAGAAATCTCAGTATGAAATGCTGAAACTCGGCATTTAATGCACAAGGTTCGAGAGTAATTATTGTAGTTGTGCGCGTAGGAGCAGTGAGAATATATGTAGCAGCAGTGGAGGCGCTCACCAAAACAAAGGAAAGACAGGATGAAACTCAGTTTAAGACCAGACCAAAATTGGTGGAAAAACTAGTTTGGGTCCCAGTTACTTCGTTTAGAAAAGTTTTCATTCCCAGTTACACATTTGATGCCCTATTATCCCAAAACTGGCCATTCTTGCCCCCTAATCGCATCACTTTACGGATAACTCTAATGAAAGGACTACATTACATTTCATGTGCTATTTCTTAACATCTTATTAGGGTTGCTTTCACATGCAGCATTTTTTTCAATTCTTTTGCTTGGAAGACGTTTGGCAATAAAAAGCTATGCCTTTAAAGATTTCCTTGAGAGATTGTTGTGAGATTTAATTCCTACACTCTTCTTAAGGTAGAAAGAAGTTGTTTTTATAGTTCAAAAGCATGTTGGGGTTCTTTAGATATGAAGTGGAAGTTATTTGAACTTTGTGTTGTAGCAATGGTGGTTGTTGCAATTGTCTATTGTGGTTGTGGTGTTTTCTGAATACCAATTTGGTTTCTTAAGCTGACAAAGCTTCTTCTTTAATAATAAGCCTCACTTCTTGGGTTTCTTTCTTGGGAATGCAATTGTCATATTTGTTTGTCATGCATGTTCCAAATTTTCTTTTAGTTGTCTTCATTAATTTTGGGTTTTTTTTCCCCAAGGTTTCCAATTTTTTGTTGTCTTCTTCCTCAAGCCAATAATTCTATTTGTTGGAAAACTCACAAGCTTTCTTATAGTAATGATTTTTTCATCAACTTCCTTGGTTGTGGAAGCAAGTAACTCTAGTGGCAATTTTCTTAAGTGTGGCAATTTGGTTCACCTAATGTCCAATTTGGGTGTCAGGATGTGTTGGAACTTTTGTTACCATAACAATTGCTACATTTCTTGTTTGTTGCTTGAAATAGTTCATGAATATCTTTTTGTGAATATCTCATCAACTTTTCTTTACTTGTGTGGTTTTGGTTTACAACATAATCACAGCAGCTTGAAATGGTAACAAAACATGAATATGCATGGAACTATTGTAATTTGAAACAATGTCAAAAAAAAATTGTGGATGAGCATGAATGGGAAATTGAAACCCTACTTCTAGATGGGTGGCAAATGTTGACAAAATACAAAAAACGATTTTTCATGATCAAGAAGTTTGGATGTTGAAAGTTTGATGTCATGTGTTCTTTTCTACATTTGGGTGTTGTTAGTTTATTTGTAGGTTAATGTGTTTGATGGTTGTTCTTCAATGGAGTGGGTTCCTTGTTACATTGTTGATGGTCTTTACAGGGAATGTGAATGACGTCTCTTGGTGATGGTTGGTGTTGTGGTTTTTGGAAGGCGAAAACATGGTGTCAAGGAGAAGTTATAAAAAGCAGGTTGCAAAAAGGGAAAAGGGAGAAGGCACAGTCATAAATAGTTAAGTTCTACTTCCAAATTGGTGAAATTGCATTGTTTTGGTCTCAATGTGTTTTAGTGTTGTGTTGTTGAATAGTTGGGCAATAATGCCCCTTTGTTGAATCTCAATACCTTCTTTAGAGCACACTCTTCCATTGTGTTATGAACTTCAAGCAGGGTGCAAAAAGTTAAATGTTAGAAATCTAGGATTTGTCCAAGGGAAGTGATGATAGAGTTTAGACATCTCATGACTGAGCACAATGGCAGTCTTCATTTTGTTGCAAAGTCTTGTGGGTTCCACGAATAATTGTCAAACAATCTATTTTGGATGAGAACACTAGTGATGTCATTGGAGCTCTAGGGAAAATGGGAAATTAAAAACATTTGTGGGTTATGGAATACAAATGTTGCAATGTCTAGTTCCACATTCTTTTCTATTCAATTTCCAAATAAATGGATATGATGGAAATGGGGATTTAGTTAATCATAATGTTGGTGTTTTTACAAATGAACCATCACATTCATGCTTAATTGGCTTTTGAAAGGTGATCAAGAATGATATGATCCCTTGGAGTCCTTTGTCTCTGTGTTGTATTTTGAAATAACAAAATTGAAAGCTTAACAACTTGAACATGTATGCATGTTGCTCTATTAATTGATTTGTTGTGTAACCATTAAGTTGGCAAACTTTGATTCTATTAGGGAGTGTTTGAATAAAATCACCCCTCCCTTTTTTTTTGGTGACACACCTAGAATGTCATTGTGACAATATTTGCAAGCTAGAATGCCATTAAAAAACACAAGAATAATTATTTTTTATACCCTTATGGATTATAATGTGTTATCAAGGAAATGGATTGGAATTTCATGAAAAAAGATTCGTGTGTATAATTATTATGTAATCTAATTAAGTAAAATCATGGTATTGTTTCAAAACTAATGATTTACCCCAAATGGGGGGCTTTTGAATTTGCATACATATTTCCTTACAACACATTATATACAATTTATAAATGGACTACCCATAATCCTAGTTTGTAATGCTGAGTCCATTAACCAATCTCCAACATTAATGAATGCAACTAGCAATTCAAAATAGGAGTTTCCAAAGGTCATTTCAAGATGGCATGGAAGTTTGGGGGACTTTTAAAAGCAACAAAACAACAAAGTATTTTACAACATGATCTTTATGGAATTCCTCTAATTATTTTTATCAACATTGTACATTGGGATGCATCAAATGGTGGCCCTAGTGATCTTTTGGGGAAAAAATTATGTTTTTTCTTTGAAAATGAACATTTGACAATTCTATGTTTCTAGCATTGTAAAATACATTGCAAAAAATACTTTAAAGGAATCTTATTGTGCCATTTTGATTCATTTTAGTTTACATTCACCCTTTTGATTGTCATGTGGCTTTGATTTCCATCAATGGAAGATCTTCAAAAAGATTCACAAACATTTGAGTTCCTTATAAATGAAGAGTTGCAATATATGATCATTTGGCAATTGGTTTGCACAAGCTTTCAAGGCTAACCACACTATATTCAATGCCTAATGATTGGAAAATATACATGTGCAATTTTCTTTCTTTCTTTGGCCTATCAATTGTGATTTGTTTCTTCTTAATTATTGCAAGCTTAAAAAATTATGGCATGTTGAAAGCTTGATGGTGTTTAAAGACAATTTTTTTATTCTAATATTTGTTTTAGTAGTAAGCTAGGTAGGATGGAGAAAAAAGGTTTTTAGGATTTAAGGTTTATCTCCTTTGAATTTTTTATTACCAATGCATTGGTTACATTCCTTTTGTAGTTGCTTTTAGGTTGTTTGTATTGTTTTAATGTTGGATCTTTTCTCTTTCATAACACATATTTCTAGCTACACTTCTAATTAAGTAGGTATGAAATTTTGTTGCATCCCCTTCCACTATTGTGATTTGACTTTTTAAAAATTATTTTAAAGGTTATAGTTTGAAGTTTAGAACTTGCATAAAAAAATTGTTACAATTGTTCTTGGTTGCAATTTTCTTTTTAGTGTGATAATAATTTTATTATAGTTTGGGAAATTTGAAAGGTAAAAGCACATTATGTGATGGACTTTTTTGGACATCCTTATAATGGCCATTTCTTGGGTTTGACAAGCATCATTGTAGAGATCCCCAAATGAAACATGAAAAATAAATCAAAAGGACTCAATTTATTGAAAATTTATGAATTAATCTTTCAACTTTGAAAAAATTACACCAAAAGTATCAATATTCAATCAATGATGGACTTTACAATCCACACATGTTCCTGGTCTTCACCCCCTCATGGATTTTATTACTTATAGTCATTGTATGGAAATTATTCAAAACTTTGGGGCATGCTACTTAAAAAATCTATGGAAGTTAAAGTAAAAAAATTTAGTAAGAAAAGAATCTTGTCTTTTTATACTTTCATTTAATGACTTCAATATATCCATGTTTTGCAAAGTCAATTTACCTACACAAACAATCTTTTTCCAAGACTTATTTTCATTATAAAATGTTTACAAAGGCTTATAGTACGTTGGTGTGACAAAAAACATGGACAAAAAATGTTAATTTCAACATCAAATTTGAATGTTTTAATTTGAAAAGTAATTTCACTAGGCTTCATTAAGTTCAAAATACACTTATTATGGATTTTTAAAATGGATTCTCAATTACCATTTTTGATCCATTGTCATGTGTTTTTAGTTTGAAGTCAACCTGTATTACAATAAACAAACATGTTTGTTTATGGTAAAGAAAAATCGTTGATGGATTTTGAAATTACACCAAATCCACAACCTAAAAATGCCTTACATAGCTTCACATGTTTTGATTTTGTAGTTGTTGTTGAAAAATTCAACTTATTGGTTATATAAACTTGCACCAATAACTTAAATGAACCTTAGACCAAACATTTGTTTTGTTTTTGCAATTGTTATTGAAGAACTTAATTCATTGGTTAACCATTATACTAATTTTTCATAACAACCCATTGGATATTGCTTAGATTGTTACAAGTTCATATAGCCTATAATTTTGCAACAAATTTACAAAGAAAAAATATCAATAGAGAGTTTGATTTGATGCTTGAACTTTTCAAATTGTTGATCACCATTGGAAAATTATCAAATTGTTTGGTCATAATAAACACCTGTGACTTTAAAACTTATTTTGTTCCATTTAATGACAACCTTTTTTAGTGGGAAAGGAGGGAAGGGTGTGAATGTATGATATTATGAAGGGAATTGGGTGGTTATTAAAAACATTTATATTGGTAGCAAGAAAATGGCTAGCACATCAAATTTTGGATGAATCAATGCCATAGTGGTGTGAAAATGGGTTTCACAAATGGGCACCCTTAAAACCTTCAACTTGACCTTCTAGAACCTTTTACAATTTCTATAACAAATGTTTTTACAAATTTTTAAAACATTTACACTAAAAACATCTCAACAACACATCATGCAACATGTTTTGGACAAGGATAATTAAAAATTTGTTTGAAAGCTCAATCAATGACTTTGATCAACATTGTTGGTCAATATGTTGAGGTTAACAAATGTCATTATATATAGTAACACTTATTCTTAATTACCTAAATATATTGATTGGTTTGGGTGGTTTGCTATATTATTAGTTTTAGACCTTTTACATTCCCAGTTTCATGTTTGTAAGTGCAACTTGGGAAATGATAAACAAATAATCTTAGATTTTATAAATATTTTTGCAAGGCCAAATGTTGAGCACGTGTGGAAATACTTTTAGATATTTCTAAAAACTTCCATGGATTCCTATGTTCATGACACCTTTCATCTCTTTTGATTTTCCTCCCTTCTTTTCAAAAGTTTTATGCTTGTTTGTGAATCATGGAAATATTGTCATAATTGCTACTTGAAATGTAAAAAATCTTGGAATGTTGCTTGAAAAGGATATGTCAAATGTAAGTCTATATGCATTTTAGTTCTTCAACCCACCTCTTTAAATGTCAAATGCCCAAGTAGCAATGGAAATTAATCTACCCATCTTGACCTTGAATGTTATTTTTTTGATTTGTGAAAGTTTGGATGTACTTGAGAAATAATATTATATCAAATAACAAATCAATTAATGCCCATAAGTATCCAATTTTGAAGACACCCAAGAGGAGGAATGTTATGTAATAGCACCATTCACATCCAAGAGAAAAAAATCATAAAAATATAATATGAAAAAAACCTTTCATTATTACCAATTTTGGATTTTTGAAACATTGCTTAATTTAGTAAAAACTAGCCCATCCATAATTACAATTCCAAAATTTTACATCTTACATCAACCACACCTTGTAGTAAAGCTAACTATAATAATTTTTGATAATGGTAACAAGTTGGATTTACAAGTGGTGCAATAATGAGGATGTGATTAAAATCTATTGCCCAAAAAAAAAGGTATTATTTGAAACTCTTAAAATTCATTTACAAATATTGTTAAGTTATTTGCTATTAATCCCTCAATCACCAAAGGTTTCAAATGTTTCATAATAACTATAGTTTTTATTTTTATAATGATAGTAATGGTTTTAGCCACTTCAAAAATTTCAATGCACATTTGTAAAATGTTATCACTACAACCTAAAAAGAGCACAAAAAAAGGGGAAAATGTATCAAACTACCCTAATCCAACACATCATTGTTAGTTTTGATCGTTCACCATTGTGGGAAATGCAATCTTCCCCAAAGAGGAATTGTTTGTCTATTTGTTTGTGTGGTGTGTGCTTACATGTTTATCAACATTGTTTTTTTTTTCCATGCCAAATCAAGTTACATGGACAACAATTGGTGCGGAGAATTCTATTGTGGTAGGAAAAGTTTGTGGAATGTTAAATTTAAGGAATGAAAAAATGCTTGTTGAAAAGGGGGGAAACATTGATCAAACATGCTTAAATACTTTAATATACTAGAAAAGGTGTAGGGGTGTATTGTTTTTTTTTTGTTGGTTTTTCTAGAAACATGTGTGAAATGAATGCTCGAGGTGTTTGGCTCTTATATTTGACTTTCTGCTGGATTGGCAATTTAAGGTTTGGTAAATAAAATGTTTAGAGATGGGTTGATGGTGAATGTGATGAATAACATAGTGGATTTGTAGAATTAGTCCGTCATTGACATTTGTGTTTCAAAAGTGGATGTTGAAGGTATGATTTTGCTACCCCACTAACTAACCAAGAAATTGCAATGGTTACATATGTTGCAATTGAAATGCATGATAATGAAAAGTTGTTGAAATTAACCTCATTGTTTATTTGAACATCTTCATCAAATAGTTGCCCAAATGTCGCCTTTTCATGAAGCCACTTGCTTGACCATACACCCATACATGTCTCTTTCTTGATGCTTGGTTTGCTTCCATAATGAGAGTATACTATCATCATTATTCCACTATAATATTGTTGACTTGCAACTTGTTGCATTGCTACAAACTATGGTAATAAAATGTCAAATTGCCATGAAAAAATATGAACTATAAGAATGTTGTGTCTATCCTCACTCATCCATATTGGTTTGACTTTTAGGGTTTGGCTTGAAAAAGGAAGAAAGGTGAGGAGAAGAATGATAACAAGAGAGAAAATTTGAAAGCATGTGCATGGTTGAAGCTTGGTTGCTACCTCTCTACTTCAATGACTTCACACATGAACCAATTGACCTTCAGGAAATCATTATTTCATCGAGATTGTGAGGCCAAACAATGAGCAAAAAGTGCTCAAATTTCCCATTCTTGACCCCAAGATTGCCTTGATTCCTAGTCTAAAGGCCTGACACACCAGATTACAGTTTTAGGTTTTTTGGTGTCTAGTCCTTTGCAAGCATTCATGTGCTCCTTAAAAGCTCCTTGAGTGGACATGTAAACTGTAGCAAGCTCTTGTTAGGAATAGTTGGTGGTCATGGATTGTTCGTTGTAGGATTTTTTGGGCTGTGCAAACCCAGTTTTGCTAAGAAGTTCCTCTCATCTGTACCAAAATGAAACTTCAATGAATTGGATCAGAGGTTTGCTCCTAAACATAATTTTTGCTTTAGCATTGTCTATTGGTGAAGACAATGATTGCATTAGAGAAGAAAAACTAGCAGCTGTATACTGAAAGCTAAGAGGTCAGGAGATTGGAGTCCGTGGGTCGGTTTGCTTGACATTCTCCAAGTTACAATTTGCAGCATGTTTCAAGCCCACCCATAGGACAACATTGAATTTTTTTGGTTTGAATCTCTTGAGTCTCTGGCATTGCATTTGATTTTCTGCTGGAAGTTTGCAGGCTCATCATCCCAATGCTTATCACTCCTTGCTGTAAAAGATTATTGCATGAACCCTAAATCAGAAAAAAATGTTTTGCAACTAAGTCTCAATTGGGTCTTTTGTTCACATCTCAACTCACCAACCCAATCTCAGAGGTCCTGAAAATAGTGTGCATTAGGTCCTTTTCCATAGATCAGCACAACTTGGAACTGTTAAGAATGTTGCAGGGCTCCAGATGAAACTCACCATCTGTCACTCGCCATTGTAAGACGTTTCTTAGGCAGCAATGAGCAAAACATTTGCTACCAAGTAGGCTACTCATCTGTTTCTCATGAGATTCCAGCTCCCTTGCAAGCAACTTTGCTTCAAACTTTTTCTGGCAAAATGGATAGAATTCTGTTTAAAGTTTAGCACTTTTACCTGCACGTGAGCTCAAGCGGAAGAAAAGCACATTATATGACATCCCTCAAATAATTTCTTATGACAGTTTTCAGTACCTCAGCTTCATATTCCCACAATTTCAATTTTTACAGCATAATTTAATGATGAAACTAACCCTAGGTAAGGTATAGAACATGACCCCCATCACCCATACTGTACACCCCCTATTTGGGCCTCTACTAGTGTTTACCAGGTCGACAAACTCATTGTTCCCCTATTCGCTCCCCACTTCCAATAAACATGAACAAGGGAATGGTATAAACTATTTAAATGTCACGACATGGGCCAATCACTATGGACAAAATGAGTCATTTCCCTTTACAGCCCTTTTTGGAAGGCACTTTAGCTCGAGCATCTTGACAGCGTTTCGCACAATTAGAGTTCTATACTTTTATCCAAAATGTAGTGTGCAAACCAGTTTCCTGGTGTGGGTGGAGATGCTACTCGGAGCATTCTCCAGCAGTGCTCAGTATGTGACCCTGAAAACATATTTCTCACATCCAAGTTTGAGTTGCTTGTTTTCAAACCTACCCATAAAACTGAAACTGGGACTGCAAATAAATAGGAGACTACTAATAGCAACCCACCTGGACCAATCTATCTATCAAGCCAATCAGAAACAGGGAGTAATCAATAAAAAATGATTTGAGTGTGTTTATCAGACTCTTCTACCACTCCTCCAGGGCTATGAAAGATGTAATGTTTTCAGGGCGTCTGTGGAGATGCTCTTCTTGCACCATAATGGAACTGGACATCAAATCTGTTGCTTGTCCTTCACAGGCCTTTGTGCAGCTTGAGTACTGACCATGATACTAGAAAGGGCAAATATTATTTCACATCCCCGTATAGGCTATATGAGTATTCTTGAAATCTGAATCTTGTCTAGTATGCACAACTAAATTGCAATCATGTGGTGTTATCTAGTACTTGTTATATGAGGATGAAAAATGATGTCGAATGCACTAGGTACTCAAGCTCTTAGGAATGGGTATTAGGCCAGGTCAAAAATGGCGAATTCACAATTTTATAAATAAAAATTTCACTCGGTTGGCTCAACATTCATCGAAGAGGATCCAGTTTTTTCTTCCTTTATGGAGCTCTGAACTGTTTTTTTGGGATTTTGCTGTTCCTAGTTCCTACCATGTTCCTTGCTGTTTTCCCATCATGGTCTCAAATGGTTTTGAAAGATGCTCTCACTGTGTTCCTCAAGTTCTCATGTGTTCCTCAATCTATGCCCAATAGGACCATACTCTATGTCATATCCTTTGCCCAAAATTTTACCCTTGAACATAAATACAAAGACCAAAGGGAAAGACCACAAAAACTTCCATTTACATAATCTTCCATTTTGGAAATAACTGACCAGTTCTGAGAAATGTTCTGTGGTTCTTTGAATTTTAAAGGACTGTTGGTTCCAATAATTTCAAAGCCTTAAACAATAAACAAAGAACCAACAATTCTTTCACTAGTTTTTTTGACTTTTTTGTTTTTTTGAGAGCCGTGGTTATGTAACAAACTGATTCTTTGAATATTTTGAAAATTGACAAGTAAGTGGATATATATACTTGAGCTGATAACCAACAAGTAGCTATACCTCATTTTAAGAACCACCCAACACTGGTTCTGAGCCCGGGGTGCCTTGCTCATTAAATTTGCTTCAAAAATGAGATGAAAAACACATCCTCTTCTCTGTCACCCAACAAGTCGAACTTTGATAAAGGTATGATGACATATAGGCCATTAAGTAGTTGATCTTAGTATCCTTACTTCACCAATGTATGTAATGAGTCATATAGGGAGCTGTGCAACAACCTGCACAACCCTTCCTCGGGTTATGGATTTGCAGTCAAGCACATGGTTGCAAACTGGGAAAAGCTAATGTGTGGATCCCTGCACTTATGCTACAGATTGAAACCATGTGACCATCAAACCCCTAGTTCATATGAAGTCTTGGTGATCAGTTCAAGAGAGTGAGCATCAACCCCCATGCTTGCTTTCAGAGTCTCTTACTAGTTAGCAACTGAAACACAATGGCCACCACTATGGCCGGTGGCCTTCGTAACTTACAAGTAAAACTTGATTGTGGGTTCAGATCATCTGGCATCTAGGAATTTAAGGGACCCTGAGTGATGGGTACTTGACCATGTGCAATACCATAGTACCTTTTCAGGTTTGGCATTTATTTTGAAATTTTGATTCCAGCACAAAAATTTAAAAAATAAAAAATTGACAAATTTTTTATTTAAATTAAAAAAAATGAATTCCCGAATGTAAAAAGGTACTACGATAATGGAACAATCCCACAACTTGCTATTGAAATGGCAAATACTATTACGAATATAATATGTGATCTCAGGCTATCAGACCCAAAAGGAAAAAGGAGAAGATCCGACACCCATGCAGGATTTTCGCATGGGGGATTGTGTTGTGAATTATCATCTTATGGAGGCAACCTCTACAGACAAGGTCATTTTAAGACAACACAAAAGGCACAAAAGGGTGGGCTCAATATAATACAATTCTGATATAGTAAGAGACGGGGAAGTACATTATGGAAGCACACAAGCATCATAGTACAAGAGGCAAGTGGCATGTTGGCATTACAAACAGCTGAATGTTCTTAACCAGTAAACACCCAATAAGCCGAAACTGGATTTATCTAGGAATTTTAGATGGATGTGGGAGCTGGGAATTTTATACATTTCTCAAAAAAATAATTCAGGGGATGTTGCTGGAGGCTTTCCCAGAGCTTTTCAGATGGTGTGCTGATGGGAATCTGTTCACAAATGATGACTATAAAACTCTCTAATAACTTGCTTCCAGGTGATGAATAAAACCTTGGTTGTAGATTCAGGGCAACTCTTGAAGTCCCATGCTTGGAGCATCACTACATAATTGTTGGCATAAGTAACTGATATGATGCCACTAAACTTCTCCTCCCTGACATTTTCAGAAGGGAATTTACTTACCTCTTGTGATGATTCCAATTTCTTCTCTGCCTTGAGAATTGCTAGGCTAACAGTTGCTAGATAGAACCAACTTGGTGTGGCACGAACTCCTGACCAATTCCTCAAAGCTAGGTACTTGAATACTGAATTTCCAAATCTCTGAAAGAACAATCGCCTTCAATCCAAAATGGGGCAGCAGCTAAGTTATACACCAAGTTTGTTTTAGAAAAGTGAAACATGAGGAAGGGCCAAGCCAGTAATAAAAACAACCTACACCGCTTTCTAACCTCAAAATCAGCTAACACAAAACCATGGTGAATAAATAAGTACCCTCAACTTAGAAGGCGGTATTAGTCCATGACAAAGTTTGCTTCTATTTTGGGGGAGGGAAGCATATTTAGGCTTCTATGTTGGGGGAAGTGCTCCATGTTGCAAAAATATTGGTGATGGGCCAATCACATAGCCCCTTCTGATGGAAAGGAAAATAAAAATAAAACTGTGTGCACACCCCTCACTAATTAATAGAAGCATGAACAAATAAGCATCCCCAACATGTAGAATAGGGTTTGATATAACAAGGATTGAAATTTGGCAGCATGCAGATGACCTAAAATCTAGCAGATGACTTGCTTGTTAAGTCTGCTGCTCAGTGGTGGGTTTTACTTACATGCTAATAACATGCCTCAACTCGAACAAGTGTGTGAGGCATTTCCTTTTACATACTAATAATATGACTGATCACAACACGACAAAATAATAGTAATATTAATAACAATTGTAAGGGGGAAAATTTCCAAGTCCAAGCCCCATCACAATTTTTGCTGGTATTGATTTCAGATGAAAAAAGCCCTAAAGTTAGCAGCAGCATCTTTCTTCCCACTGGGTTGGGTCCACTTCCTTTTTTCGGGGGGTTTCACTAAACACCAAAAGAAATTGTATCGTGGGAAAGTGATGATCGGATCCCAGATTGAGAATGTACTTGAACATCAAGGTTTTGAGACTAAAAGAAAATGATAGTATTGAGAGATTGGGTGCAGGGACCCAGTAAAGTGTCTGCCTGTCCTGCAACAAACTCAACGTTCTTCAATATCTTGGTTGTTCGCTATATATTATATCCAGCTTTGTTGAATTTGCACTCTTTGGTTTGTAGTGAGAGTTTAGTAATGTTTTGCTTGCTTGATTGATTTGCTTTCGCTTCCCCCAGTGACAGCTATGCCAGTTTTAAGCCCTATTCCCCAGAGACCACAACTCCTCACACTTTGATTTTTGGGTGGGACCTCAAAACACTGGAATCACTCATACCAGGCGAGCTGCGAAGCAAGCACCACTACTCTCCATTCTTTGTCAGTCTTTTGATCAGTTCAAGACCAGAATCAACAGACTGAAATTCCTGCTGCTACTTCACTGACTCTCACTTCTGTGTTCAACCAACCTCAGCATAAATCTGCATAAATCTTTTCCGCTGGAAATTCATGAGCAGATGTGTAAATTGGATGGGCAACACATTCTAAGTTGTTTACACATTGTCATGAAGCTTCATTGGCCCGTTCTTTCCAGTTACAATGAGATCAACACTCAACAACAACAACAAAAAATAAACACACATTATATTAAACATTGCTTGAAACTCTTTTTTCCTTTTTTTCCTTTTAGTTTAGTGATTGGAAAAAGTTTCGAGTTGAGTTTGAACTTTGTTTTCATTTTTGTTGCTAGTGTTATGAATGTTGTGCAATAAATGCCCCTTCATGAAAAAACTTGTTGTTCTTCATCTTCCTTTGTGAGAAAATTGTTCCTCCTTGTCTCAAGCTCACTTTTTTGGGTGAATAACCAACCTCTAAAAATTTACAAAAAAATTCAAAATGAAAGAAAGACCCAAAGACAAGGTTATTTAAGAATAGTTTTTATTATGTAAATATAAATGGGGTAAAATTTGATAAATCTAATATGGAAAATTTCAAAGTGAAGAAAGATAATTAATTACTTCTGCAATTGGCATTCCAAACTTAAACACATGAAAATCCAACATCATATTGAAAAATTACTAAAATATAATCAAATCAATCAAAAGTGTTAAAAATATATTCAAAATATTTTTACGATAAAAATAGCAATAAAGTCTAAAGGTGTTTCAAGAACATGAATTAAGAGTTTTCTCTAAGGTAATTAATGTAATGAATAAAATTAAAATGTCAAAAGAAAATATATTCAATATTTGGTTATTGTGATTCGAACAAATCCATCTTAACCACATGCGTAGCAAAATATGGAACTATGTAAATGCTACATAATGATTTTAGCATATACCCTCTATTTACCCTCCAACACAATTATCATCCCCAAATAAGGGTAATATATATATATATATATTTCAACTTATATACTTCAACTATATACTAGCTAGGTAGAGCAATTAGAAGTATAGTAGAAAGAACTTTAATCGCGGAGTAGGGTATATATTTAATCTAATATATACCCACAATATATGCCAAGGTAATAAATATATTTACCAACCCGACTACTAGTACATACCAATGCAATGTTGGAGGGGTAAATTTGGTTTTGCAGTTTGCAGGTGATGTCAAAATTGGTATTGAAGATACTAGTAGCCCAGGCCCCCAAAAAAAAAAAGGAATTTTTTTTTCATTTTTCCCTGGTTCCCAATGTGTTCCCACTATGTTCCATTCAAGTTCCCAATATGTTCCCAGACATGTTCTCCATAGCACCCCCACTTTTATCCCATATGCTTTGGCAAATGTTTTGTGCTCCTTTCACCTACATAGATGGGGCCAAGGAGGAAGAACTCTATACTTCAAAATAGAACCTGGTGTGAATAAAATGGTAAAAGTACTCAAGTCCATACCAGATCAAGTGTGGTACATACTCCATACCATAGTCAACTGCTTCCGACACAATTTGAAACTAGAATTGGTGGCTTTATTTTTCCAAGAGATATATATTTTTAAAAAAAACACTGGCAGCTTTTGTATATATTTTCCAAATGAACCCCTTTATAAAAATATATATACACATTTTGGGAAAATATATACAACATTCCATCATATATCTAGTTAGTTAAATAGACAATAGGAATGTTGTGATTATGATAATAATCATGATCTCATGAAAAGGGTGGAAAGGAGAAAGACATACTTAATCATTATTCCTTGAACCCAATAAAGAAAGACCAAGTAGTACCACGTATATGGATCTACTTGGTCATCATATTGCATCAGATAGATAGATCAAAGGAGGGAAGCTGGGAAAATTGAAAACAAAATTGAAGAGAATTGTGGAACCCACATTATTATTATTATTATCATTATTATTATGTGCAATGTGTCAACACGACAATTTTCTCTCATATACTATTTTGGCTGAGATTTGCACTTGAAAAATGAGGAAGGGGACAGGGCAACTGACACAAGCTTGAGAAAGCCATACCCCCACAATACCACCCAACTCCATCACCCAACTATTTTGTAGTCTACTTGTACTTTATATTGTAGGGTAGTTATTCATTTAATATTGAGTACATGGGGTGTACCCCAAGTTCAACTTCTTTTTTTTTCTTTTTTTTTTCCATGGGGGGGAGGGGTTCCAATTAGCCATTTTGAATGGCCCATTCACAAAAAAAAGAAAAAAAACCCTAAATTATTTAAAGGCTTCCTCAAAATAGAAGTTTCTATTTTTTCAAAGATGGAATGCCTTCCCTTTGGCCAATCTATCTAGATAAAAAGATGACAACTTCGAGCAAAGCATATGGGATAGAATTGTGTTGCTATTGGGAACTTGGGGAGGAACCCTTTGTGAGCTTGATGGGAACACATTGGGAACAAAAGAAAAACAAAAAATCCCACCTTGCCCCTCCCCACCCCACCCCACCCACCAAAGAAAAAACCTTGGACCTCGTGGGTGCATGTTGCATCACCTCATTGGCTTATTCCAATTGCTATTCCTAAATTCAAGAGAACAAGATATTGAAGCAAGTATAGAAAAGAGGCTTTTTGCATAATGTTTCATGTGGTGTTCCATTGGACAAGTTCCACGTCGAAACTGCCTTCAAACATGGAAATGTGTCTTTTTAGAGTTGTTTTTCTCTAACAGCATAGTCATGAATGATGGAAATGATGACTAAATTTTCAATACTTTTGTGTCAATTAATTGTAACTCATGTTTTTTTTTCCCAATTAAATTTCACATATTCAATTCAATTGTGAATTTAAATATGAATTCATTTGAATTTGAATTTGAATTTTTGAATTGAATTGAATTGAATTTTCAAATTTAATATTTAAAATTCAGTTCAAGTTGCATGCAATGTCATTCAATATTTTCATGCAAATGGAACTTAACTTTGACAAAATCAACTTTTCTTTTTTATCATTTCATCATCACCACTAGTGTGGAGCAAACATGCTGCCTAGGTTTGTTTGTCACATGTTTTGACCTAGGGTAATTGTAGGGACATTGAGAAGGTTTATTTTTATTGTGGCTTTGTTTCTTTATAGTTTCTTGAATACCCTTTTCTTTATAAAGCTAGTTTTTGGAAATTCAAGGTGTAGAATGAAGGATTTTCTTGTTCCAAATTTGATGTTTATTATTATTATTACTATTATTATGGGTATTGGTTCAACCTTCAGGTGTTATTTTTAATAGCAAAAAAAGAAATGGTTTTTTTTATCAAGCAATTTTTAAATTTGAAAACCCACCTGGGAAATATTTTGGCCAATTTGAAAAATCTTACAAATAGGATCAATGGTGAAGTTTTTCCGAAGCAAAGGTGTAGCTCAAAAATAAAGAGCACAATTGACAAGAACATCCATCCTCATGTAAATTGACTTCCACACACTTTTTCCCTTTCATCCATTCTTGTCATTCATGCTCAAAATTTACAATTTAACAATCCAATACCCATCATCCATCCATTTATTATCCTCATTACTATTTATAATTTAGCCTTCCTCAAGTAACCTAGTAAATAAATAAATAAATAAATAGTAATTAGGCTACCTCCTTTTTTGTATTTCCAGAGGGGCTTCTATCCTGGAACAACACGGTTATGCCATTGGAGGTGCAATTTACAATCTGTAATGCACTCTAGTCTCCAACCCTAAATCCAAAACCCTAAATTGGAGTGCATTAGGGTTGGAAACGCTTTTGGGTCTTTCACTCTTCATTACTCATTTACCTAGGCATTGGATTTACAAATTATGAATGGGTTCTTTTTTCCTTTTTGTTAGCCTTGGCTACCAAGGCAAGGATATTGCGTTTGGACTTCATTTATAGAGTATAGTAGCTTAAGGGATTTTGGCCCCTAGGTAATAAATAATAGGTCTATTTTTATTTGAGGATTTTTTTAAAGGTGATATTTTGGCTTTTGTTGAAACTTGAGATTAGTTATAATAGAGTTATAATATCTTGAAGGATTTTGGTTTCTTTTAGAGGATTTTTTGAAAGATTATATTTTTGCATGGTGAAATATTTGAGTTTTCATAATTCTTTATTTGCATGAAGATAACTTTTTTAATGTAAATGGCAAGGCCATAGTTTGACACATCCCCTTGTTTGGTTTGGGAGAGTATCATGGAAAAGCCTCATATACTTTGAATTGAATTGCAAACGAGCATTCTATGACTATACACAAGGAGTCTAGTAACCCATTTTAGGCTCCGTGGAATACCGATATATGTATTTTTTTACAAATCCCTTGGGATGTGCATCTTGTAAAGTTGTGTGTCACTTAGGTTTTGTATTGCCATGACTTCCGTTATGTATGTGATAATGCCCACCATCAAGACCCAAGAAAAAGCTTAACTTTGTTCGTCACAAGCTACGATACAAGTTGACAAATTGTATTTTTTTCTTCATTTCTCAACCCATTATATAATCTACATGAAATTTTCCCCCTATGAATTTTTCCGTACCCATGGTCCCTTCATGGTTTTGGGGGGAGAAGGTGAAAGAAAAACAACCAACTTGCTCTTGCCCCGACCTTTACACCATTACCCACCCACCCACTTTCCCACCACACCCCCAAAAAACAAGGGGGGGAAGGGGGGGGGGGGAGAGAAGAAAAAGAAAAGAAGAGTGTGCAACAAACTTAGGGACATGCGGCATTTGCATCTTAATTTTCCCCCAAAAAGAAAGAAAGAAACAAATTTGGGCATGTTAATAAATTTCCAGCCCTCTTTTTAGAGCCAACTCCAGAGAATTTAGTATGCAACTTTTTTTCCGT
>Ga0209208_10000686_pt1 | contig 45391 bp, 36 predicted proteins | sample S1TSphfallax_3_FD_187694 | JGI IMG/M metagenome (GOLD analysis project Ga0209208, IMG submission 187694) | Host-associated microbial communities from peat moss isolated from Minnesota, USA - S1T2_Fd - Sphagnum fallax MG (SPAdes) (version 2) | ecosystem: Host-associated > Plants > Peat moss >...
AGCCTGGACCAGCTGTTCTCCGCGCGGCCGATGCTGGGTCACGGAGACTATCGCGGACCGCTGCGGGGGCTCTACATGTGCGGTTCGGGCACGCACCCGGGTGGCGGCGTCACGGGTGCGCCGGGTTACAACGCGGCTCGCGAAATACTCCGCGATTTCAAGCGGCGGCGGGTCTAGGCCCCGACTGTCACGGCCGGCGGCGGATCGTAGCGCTGGGCGATCAAACTCTCGATCAATTGTTCTGGCGGGCAACCGCGATCGAGATCGTGCTCGGCCCAATTGCGCAACGGCGGTTTGATGTTGAGGGAGACTCTCATGGATGCGCTTCAACTTGCGAGTGTCCGATAGCTGGCTTTCAGGCAGTCGGCAGCACCGGCCGCCATTGGCCGTTCTCCAGCCGCACGGTCACGCTCATCAGGAGATGATCCTCGTTGCGGATGATCCGGTCGGCCACCGGGAAGACCTCGCGCGCCTGTGGATCGGCCATCCAGTCCGCCGCCTGCACATGGTAGGTGTACTGCACCAGGGTCTGTAGATGGCCATTCACTTCTTCGGGTGGCGACCATTTGACCACGTCGTCCAGGCTCAAGTGGGCCACGCAAAAATCGGCATCATGCAGAGCCGGCCGATCGTGAGCGCCCAAGGTGACATGCTTCTTTTGTAAATAGTATCGACGGCCCTTATCGGTCAGCGAGTAGCGCTTGCCTGCATCTCCCGTGGCGGCGGAAGTGGACAATATGTTCGTTGAGGTGACGAGGCCCAAACGCTCGAGCACGGGCAATTGCACGGCATCATTCGTCTTCGCGGACAGATCCTCGGGCGTCACGTCCCGCGGCCAGCTGAACTTGCCCATGCACAGGTCGCCGTGATCGAACAGATACCGCTTGACCGCATCGCGAAGCGCATCGCGGCTGGGTTGATCGAGGGCGGCCTGCGACTGACCGGCCATCAACATCAGGCCGAGCGTCAGGCCGAGCGTCAGGCAAGCTGCGCCCGACCGTGCTTTCAGATTCATTTTTTGACTCCTCACTGCTTGTCCTGACTCAGCCTCTAATTCACGCACTTAGGGTCTTCCGGCGTAATCCCTTGCTCGTAACCATCCGTCAAGGTCTCCAGAAAACACAACAGATCGGCTTCGTTCTGCGCCGTCATGTAAGGGGTATCGCCCGGTGACAAACCGAACGGAATATCCGTGTTGTCGACGAATACTCTGTAGGCGGTCGGCAGATCGTTGAACTTCTGCACGACCCCACCCACGGTGGGATACCACTTCCCGGGGTCGGTATCGCGCGTGTTGTAAAAATCGATCACCTGGGCCAAGGACGTGAACACGCCGTTGTGAAAAAACACGTTACGGGTCGCCGCGTTGCGCAGCGTGGGTGTCTTGAAGGACCCGCACCATTGCGCGCTACCCGGGAGTACGTGCGGAATCAAATACGGATTTTCCGGATCCGGATTCACGGCCGTGCAGAGACCGAGGTCGTAATAGGTAGGCAGCGGGAACTTCGTCGTGTTGGCCGGTATCCGCGTGTTGCGCGGCGGAGAGGCATTCTCGTACGTATAGTCGGTGAAAATCGCGCCGCCGCCGCCGTTCTGCGGGCCATTGTAGTGGCATGCAAAGCAGTTTCCGGTGTAGTTGAACACCTCGTAGCCGCGCACTTCGGCGGGCGTCAGATTGACGGGCTTGCCGTTGCTGAGCGCGAGCGTCGCCCAATAATCGTACTTGCTCGTGAAGGCATTGAAGCTCGGGTCTTCCTGCTGGTAGGCCTGCAGCGCCAAGCCGACATCGGTGAACGCGGTGTCGGTGTCGCCAAAAACATCCGCGCCATAGGCTTGCTCGAACAGAGAGGCGTAGCTGGCATTCTGGACGACGGCAACGACGGCGGCTTCACTGGCGTTGTCCATCTCGAAGGAAGACAACAGCGGAATGGCTGCCTGCTGGGCCTGAGTGTCGGCGTGGCCGTCCCAGGTGAACCCGCCACCCGGGGCGTTCGTGCTCACGCCGTCAGGATTGACGGCACTATCGTTGTACGGTGGATTGTAAAGCTTATACGTCAGCGTCGGCACCGCCCTGAAGCCCGGGCTGCTCAGGTTCGGACCGCCGAGCTGCACGGGCGAGGTGTTGGTGGCCGACTGTGCGTAGTGGTTAGTCGGGTCGTGGCAACTGGCGCAGGACATCTTCTTCGAACCGGACAAATTAGTGTCGAAGAAGAGTTGTTGTCCGACCTGCGCCTGCGGACTCAGAGTCGTGGTCTCTGCATTGGAGAGACTCATCAAGCCGACCAACAGAAACGTTCCGAGCGCGAACATCGCGCCTCCACCGCCGTGCAAACGGCGTTGCGCGTCTACCGCGACATGTGTCGCCCGCGAATTGTTGAGCATGCAGTACTCCTCAAAAATAACGGGCCGGCGCTCTCGCGCCGGCCCTTGCCTCTCGATTGCAGCCGACGGCGGGGCGCTTTACTGCGCCCAGAGGTTCGTCTGACTGGCGTCCGGTCCCGTGGTCACCGGAGCTTGCACGGTCCCCGCGGAGGTCACGTGAGTCACGCCGGCCGGGAACTGGTACACATGGTTCATCGCACGCACCGCATCGAAATGCGGATTCGCGCTGCCGGCGAACTCCGGCAAGACGGTCGCATTTTGATTGATGAACGTTTCCGTGTACTTGGAGCGATTCATGTAGGTGCCCGGTTGGCCCGGATCGGCCAGACCGAAGACGTCCTGCAAGGTACGCACGAACGAGAAGTGACTGTAGTAGTCCGTGTCGTACAGACCGCTGGGCGCGCCATTTGCCACCTGATTGGTCTGCAGCGAGAACATCGTCACGCCATGACCACCGTTGCCGTTGCTGTACGGGGGAGGAGTGAAGGTCAAAGTACTCGTGCCGGTGGAGCCCTTGTAGGCCTCCGTGAACGACGACTCCGCGGACTGGCTCGAGATCACGCTGCCGTTCGCCGAGAACGTGACCAATTGCGACTTTCCATCGCCGCTGCGCCCCGGATTCCAACCGCAGCACGAAGTCGTCGCGGACTCGCCTTCGTCGAACGTGACGACGATTGCGACGCGCTTGGTCGGATCGTTCCAGATCGGCGAAGACTTGATCTTCGTGACGACGTTCTGGAGCCAATAATCGGTACGCGGCACCGTGCCGGTGTTGTGCATGTCATCGTCTTGATCGGGGACGATGAAGTTCAGATTGGCAATGTTACCGCTCGCGAGATCGGCTTTGAATTGGTCTTGCACCCATGGTTGAGTGTTACCGCTCCACCAGGAGCTGATGCCGTTCGCCGTGGCATAGGACTGCAAGGCGCTGTCCCAGTCGCCCGCGGCGGTGTAGTTGCTCCCACCGCTCGCCGTATTGCTGGGGTAGCTGTAGGGGATCGCATTGCCATTGACGTCGGTCGTGCCGTAGGCGCCGGAAATGCTGCGCGCATTCAGTGCGTAGTTTGGTTGCGCCACCGCGTCCGCGAACCACACGACTGGGTTATGCTTCTTGGCGACCAGCGAGCTACCGTAGGTGCTGCCGTCGACGCCGACGATGCTGCTCACGGAAGGATTGTCGAAGAAGATACCGCCGGTCGCGGTATTCCAGCTGGTGACGCCCGGATTGTTCGCCGTCGTACCACCCGGTGAGGGCCAGAGCGAACCTTCGTAGGTGTGCCAGGTCAGGCCCTTGGCGAGCATCGCGTTTGCGAGGTTCGGCACCACGCCGACGATCGCCGGATAGGGAATCGCTTCGTCGCCGGTCTGACCCCAATCATCGGCCGCGCCCAGCGCCAAATAGTTCGGCTCACTCGGATGGCCCGTGGCGAAGTAGTTGTAGTATGTGTTGCCGGCCTTGAGGAAGCTGTTGAGGTACGGCAGGCTCGAGTTGTTGTAGAGGCTGCTCTGCGACTCGTTCTCTTCGATGATCACGAAGACATAGTCATACTGCGGCATGCCTTCCAGGTTGTAAGCATATTGCTCGGCGGCCGGGATGGTGGCGACGCTTTGCAAATCCGCGGCCGCGCAGGCATCGGCATTGGTGGCATCGAAGCTCGCGACGGCCGGGCAATCGAAGTTGCCGCGAAGCTCACCGACGGTATCGCCGCGATCGACGAACTTCGCCGCCAGTGCGAGACGGCCTTCGGCAACCACGGACTCCTTGAGGATCGCCGCTTGATCGGCGGCACTCGTCACTTGGCCGGGCGGCAGCAAGAGGTTCGAGCTGGTGGCAACGCCAATGCGATCGGCCAGATTCGCGACGGCGCTGTTGAACGTCGCGCCCTGGGTTTCGATGGCGAGAGCGAGCTCCGTGGAGATCGGGGTGACGTTCACGGTCGCTGCGAGCAGCGGGCTCTTGGTGGCGGTCTGAATCTGGGCTGGATTGACGCGGAACACGGTGCGGCCGGCAGTGCCCGGCACGCCGCCGATCTGAGCCACCAGAGGCGCGAGAGTCGCACTCGACAGCTTGAAGCTACCAGTGGACGTCGTCGTCGTGGACGGCTCGCCGGCATCGCAGGCGCCGTTGCCGTTCAGGTCGAAGCAGACCGTGGCACCCGCATAGACGGTGGCGGCCGTGCGGGAAGCGGAGGAGGCGGCCGCCGTGTCGGCGAAGACTGGCGGAGTGAACTGCGCGCCGGCTACGACGCCTTCGACGATGGCTACCGAGGCGAAGGCGGAAGCGGAACTCAGCGCGAGCACGCTCGCTACGGCGGCGGCGACCCTGGAGGGACGCACCGGCTTGGATTGAGAACTCATTTTTACTTATCTCCTGATTGTTCGATGGTGGTTTGCGCAGCGGGTCAGGCGGTCTGGCGGCGACGGCCGATCACGCCGAAGAAAGCCAGTCCCGACGCGAGGAGCAGCGCGGGGGCTGGAACGGGGACGGGCGTCAATGCCCAGCTCGAAGCGTTGGGGGTCGCATCGAGCGCCAACTGCGTGGCTCCCGCGCTGTAAGAATCGGTCTGCAGAAAATTGGCTGCGACCACTCCGGCCGCGGCCGCATCGTTGATGTACCCAAACTCGTAATCGGGCGAGTTGTTTACCGCCGCGTCGACGTCCGAAAATACGAAGTTGTTGAGTGCGCCATTGGCATATACGGTCACAGGCGTGGTGTCGTCGAACGCTTCCGAGTTCGTGTTCCAGGTGTTGGCTTGCAGCGTCGCGTTGCCCAAGGTTTGCCCGGAAACGAGCACCGGCGCAAAGGCAATGCCGTTCAGCACCACTTGAATGTTGCTGATGTCCGTTACCGCCTGACCACCATCGGTGGACACGCCGTTGAACGAACCCGTGACTTGTTGGCCGTCGGAAAACGTGTAGGAAAAATCGTAGGTAGCCGCGTGCGCAGCCCCTCCCGTGAGAACGGCGCAAACCGCCGCTGCCGTCAGGAATTGCTTGATCATAGTGTCCTCGTGTGTCGTGAGTGTGTGTCGTCTCGTCCCATGTCTAATCGGGGCTGCTGGCTGTGTCCTCAGCAGTGCTCAATCAAGGGATGGGTGTCGCGCGAATCGGTTGTGATCGAGCTCGTGCGGCATCCACACCTCGGAGCGCACTATGTTTTCTTCACCGCGTTTTTTTGTTACTCGCAGGTGAAGCTTCAGTAACACTGACAATTCTTCGCACACGGAGAAGCGTCGCCTCGTTGCGGCGCGGTGAGGGGAGGGGAGGAGGCGTTATGGGCGGGATCGTGCCGCCGGCACGATAGGTCCGCCGATCAAACCCGCAAGAATTCCGCGAAACGCTCCGCGTCGACATTCCCGCCGCTGACGATCACGCCGATGCGGCCGCCCGCGAAAGCGACGGCCTGTGCGCGGGCGGCCGCGAAGCCGAGACAGCCTGTCGGCTCGACGACGATTTTCATGCGAGTCGCGAAAAATCGCAGACAGTCGATCAGTTCCGCGTCGGTCGCGGTGAAAATATCCGCGACCTCGCGGCGAATGATCTCGAAGGTTTGGGATCCGAGGGCCTGAGTCTGGGCCCCATCGGCGATCGTCTGCGGAACTTCGATGCGGACGATCTTGCCCGCGCGCAGAGATTGCCGGCCGTCGTCGCCGGCCGCGGGCTCGACGCCGAAGACCTTGCAGCCGGCGGACAGGGCGCGCGCTGCCAATGCCGAACCCGCGAGCAATCCGCCGCCGCCGAGGCAAACGAACAAAGCGTCGAGCGGTCCGACCTCCTCGAACAACTCCTTGGCCGCAGTCCCCTGGCCGGCGATCACGTCAGCGTGGTCGTAGGGCGGGATCAAGGTAAAGCCCCGCTCGTGCGCGAGTTGGGCTGCAATCTCTTCCCGGCTCTCGCGATAGCGATCGTAGCTTACGATCTCGCCGCCGTAGCCGCGCGTGGCCGCCACCTTCGACGCGGGCGCGTCCAAGGGCATGACGATCGTCGCCGGGATCTTCAAGAGCCGCGCGGCCAGCGCGATTGCCTGCGCGTGATTACCCGAGGAAAATGCGACGACGCCGCGCCTGCGAGCCTCTTCCGACAAACAGGAGAGCGCGTTGAACGCGCCGCGAAACTTGAAGGCGCCGGCTCTTTGAAAATTCTCGCACTTGAAAAACACCGACGCGCCGAGCTCCGCGTCGACTGTCGCCGAGCTCATCACCGGCGTTCGTCGCGCGGCGCCCTGCAGGCGCTGCGCCGCCGCAACCACGTGCTCGTAGTTGGGCGGTTTGTCCATCATCCCAGCGGGGATACTCCGAACAAGCGCACGTGCGCCCAAAGAATGAAGAACACGTAGGTCGCGAGACCCAGCACGACGGCAAGCGCATCGTTCCACGGTCGCGCCGGAGCCATGCGTAGCACCTTCGGCGGCCGACGCTTCAGCGAGATCCGGTCGACGACCGCCCAGGCGAGGAAGCCGCCGAACAAGAGCAGGTCATCGAGTCTGCCGTTGGCAAGCAAATGCGCCAGGGCCCAGAACTTCACGGCGGCGAGCATCGGATGTTTCGTGGCGGTCTGGATGCGGCCCGGGAGATTCGCGGCATAGAGCAGCGGGAACACCGGCAGCATGAACAGAAATGCGACGTGGCGCAGCCATCGGGGCGGCGTGTAGAGGGTCACCGGGTCGAGACGCGCGAGGCCGAAGCCGTAGCAGATCAGCACGAAACCAGCCAAGGCGACGATGGAATAAACCGCCTTGAACCCGTTTTCGCCGAGGCGTCCAATCAGAACCGCGCGCGGACCCGGCGCGAAGATCGCGAACGAATGGGACCCCAAGAAGATCATCAATCCAATTATCAGCAGACTCATGTTGCGATTCTATTCCTCATTTCTTGGCGCGAGTCCCAGGGCGTCCCGGCCTCTTGGATTTGGCGGCTCGTTTGACCGTGGCAGGTTTCTTATGCTTCGCGGCCTTCTCCGGCTTAGCTGCCTTCTTCGGCTTAGCAGCCTTCGCCAATTTCGAGACTACGCTCTTGCCGCGCCCCGCTCGACCTTTCGCTGCGCCCGCGCGCGCCGTGGACACCGGTTTGGCTTTCCGCGCGGCCGTTTTCTTCGCCGGCAGCGTCGAGGTCGCCGGTCCGTCCGTGCTGCCGCGCAATTGCTCGAGGATGGCCGGATTCTCCAGCGTCGAAACGTCCTGGGTGATCGGTTCGCCGCGGGCTATCGAGCGCAGGAGCCGGCGCATGATCTTGCCGGAACGAGTCTTGGGCAGATTATCGGTGAGACGGATCTCGTCGGGTTTGGCGATGGGACTGAGCTGTTCCCCGACCCAGTCGCGGAGCTTCGTGATCAAGAGGCGGGCATCACCTCCCGTGGGCCGCGGGACGTTCAGAACGACGTAGGCAAAGACGGATTCGCCCTTGATTTCATGCTGCTTGCCGACCACGGCGGCCTCGGCGACCTGGGGATGCGCGACGAGCGCGGATTCTATCTCCATGGTGCCGAGCCGATGCCCCGCGACGTTGAGCACGTCGTCGATGCGCCCCATGATCCAGTAATAACCGTCGGCATCGCGATTGGCGGAATCACCGGCGACGTAATAACGGTTCTGGAATTTGCTCCAATAGGTGTCGAGATAGCGTTGGTTGTCGCCCCAAATCGTCCTCAGCATCGAGGGCCACGGGCGCTTGATCACGAGGTAACCGCCGGCACCGGCTGATTTCACGGGTCGACCGTCGTCATCGACGATGTCGGCAAAGATGCCGGGTAGGGGTTTGGTGCAGGAACCGGGCTTGGTGGGCGTGACGCCAGGCAGGGGTGTCATCATGATCGACCCGGTCTCGGTCTGCCACCACGTGTCGACGATCGGACATCGACTTCTGCCGACCACGCGGTGATACCACATCCACGCCTCGGGATTGATCGGCTCCCCGACGCTGCCGAGGAGCCGCAGCTTCGACAAGTCGTAGCGGCCCGGGGTCTCGTCGCCGAGCTTCATCAAGGCGCGGATGGCCGTCGGCGCCGTGTAGAAAATCGTGACGCCGTGGGTCTGGCAGATCTGCCAGAACCGTCCGCCGTCCGGGAAATTCGGCGCCCCTTCGTACATGACGATCGTCGCGCCAGCCGCGAGCGGTCCATAGGCGACGTAGGTGTGGCCCGTGATCCAGCCCACGTCGGCGGTACACCAGAAAACGTCCTGCTCCTGCAGATCGAAGGTCCAGCGGCTCGTGAGTTTTGCACCCAGCAAATAGCCGCCGCTCGAATGCTGGATGCCCTTCGGTTTGCCGGTCGAACCCGAAGTGTACAAGAGGAACAAGGGATGCTCGGCGTTTACCCACACCGGCGGGCAATCCGCGCTCTGGCCCGAGATCAGGTCCCCCCACCAATGGTCGCGACCGGATTGCATCGCGCATTGACCGCCGAGACGCGCGTAGACGATCACGCCCTGCACGGAATTGCAGCCCTCGGCCAACGCCTTGTCGACGGCACGCTTCAATTCGATGCGCGTTCCGCCGCGCCAGCCGCCGTCCGCCGTGATGACCAGTTTCGCTTCGGCATCCTCGATGCGATCCTTGACCGCATTCGCGGAAAACCCGCCGAACACCACGGAATGCACGGCACCGATACGGGCGCAGGCGTGCATGGCGATCACCGCCTCGGGGATCAATGGCATGTAGATCACGACGCGATCGCCCGCCACGATGCCTTGGGACTTCAAGACGTTCGCGAAACGCGACACTTGCGCCTGCAGCTCGCGATAGCTCAGGACGCGGACTTCCCCCGGTTCACCTTCGAAGACGATCGCCGGCTTGTCGCCGCGCGCCGCGAGATGCACGTCGATGCAGTTGTACGAGACGTTCAGCTGCCCATCCGTGAACCAGCGGTAATTCGGCGCATTGCTGTCGTCGAGGGGGACCGTGAAGGGTTTGTGCCAATCGATTTCCGCGACGGCGAGATCGGACCAAAAGCCGATGTAATCCTCGGCGGCCTTGGCGTACATCGCGTCGAGATCCGAACGCTTCAATACGGCATGCTTCGTGAACTTCGGAGGCGGCGGGAAAACGCGCAGCTCCTGCAACACCGATTGAATGTTTTCTTGTGCCACGGACGATATCCCCCCCGATCGATCGATTCGATCCCTTATTCTACGATCAATTCCGGGCGGCGGCGGCGATGCGGCGCATTTGCTGGCGCAAAATATTTCCGAATCCGTGACGGTCGAAAAACCGGTCCACGGACTCTGGATCCATTCCTCTTGGACGAAGGTCGTCTGGCGTCGCCTGCAAAGGCATGTCGCAGACGATGTTGGTGAGGCGACGCGCGAAATAGGCCGCTTCCTTGTGCGCAAGCAGCCGGATGCGCAAGGCAGCCGCGCCGCGCAGCTTTAGCGTCGCAACGCGATCGAGGTTGGCATAGAGATCGTCGAGGGAGGCGAACACCGCAAACAATTCCGCGGCGGTTTTCTTGCCGATGCCGGGTATGCCCGGAATGTTGTCGACGCTGTCACCGGTGAGCGCGAGGAAATCCGCGATGGCCTCCGGATGAGCGCCGAATCGAGGACTGATATCATGGTAATGATAGCGGGCGTGGTCGCTGTAATCCCAGAAAACGTCGCCGTCGCGGATCAGCTGCGACAGGTCCTTGTCGCGCGTCACGAGCACGTTGCGCAAACCCGCGGCGCGCGAGCGGGCCACGAGCGTGCCGATGATGTCGTCCGCTTCGTATTCGCCGCTGGCGAACTCGGGGATACCCATGAGGCGGCAGAATTCGCGGCATAATTCGAACTGCCGCACGAGGTCCGCGGGCGCGGCTTCGCGATTGGCCTTGTAGGCAGGATAGAGCCGCCCGCGAAACGAGATCTCGCTGCCGAGGCTGGAGTCGAAGGCGACCCCGATGCGCTCCGGGTTCACCCGTTCCAGCAAATCAGACAAAAATCGCGCGAAGCCGTACAGCGCGTTGGTCGCGTTACCGTCGCCGTCGACCATGTCCGGCGGCATCGAATGATAAGCCCGGAATATGAAATAGCTGGCGTCGATATGGTAGACGACGCCGGCTCTGGGCATCTGCGTTACCACGGGGTCACGGCGGGCACGGGGTCACGCCAGGCTCACATTGGCCAGCGTTGCATACGCTCGTGCAGTGGACTCGAACGCGGAAAGTGCGCGATCAGATATTCCATTTGATCGGCCAGCACCCGGCGGCCTTTGAGGTAGATGTACTCGGCGTAAGTTGGCGTGAACGGCACGGCGAGCAGTTGCATCCCCGCCTGTTCGGGCGTGCGCGAGGCCTTCGCATTGTTGCAGCGGCGGCATGCTGTCACGACGTTGCTCCAGGAGTCCTGGCCGCCGCGACTGAACGGGGTCACGTGGTCACGGGAGAGGAGGCTGTACTGGAAACGCGCGCCGCAATACAGGCACAAATACGCGTCGCGCCGGAACAAGGTCTGGTTGTTCAGCGGCGGCACATAAGCGGCGCCGCGCAAGTTTCCGGGATTTCCCGTCACGCCGACGGTCGCGATGATGGAGTTCACGTCGACGATCGTCCGCAGGCCGGTGCGGGCCGAGGTTCCACCGTACAGACGGTAGAGCAGCGTGCCGCATGTATAGGCCACCTGGTCGGTATGGTAAAGACGGGCAGCCTCGCGATAGTCGACCCATTCGAGCGGCATCCCTGAGATGTCGGTGCGCAAGATCTGCTGGGACAAGGGATACGCCTGCTCGGCAAGCGTCATCTCGTCCCGCCAGTCAGCCAACGCGGCAAGCTCGTGTGTCGACGGCTTCATACTGCACTTAAGATAGTCGAGTCTTGTGCCATAATTCAACGTTTAGGGGGAGATAAGCTGCATGTCAGTCGTCGTCGGTGTCCTCAAGGAAACCGCTGCAAATGAAAACCGTGTTGCGATCGTTCCGGAAATAGCGACCAAACTACGCACTCTTGGCGCGCTCGTCCTCGTCGAATTTGGCGCCGGTGTTGCCGCACAATTCACCGATCCGCAGTATACAGGCATCGAGTTCGCCGATTCCGCGACGATCCTCGCTCGCGCGGACATATTGTTGACCGTCCAGCCCCCGCAACTGCAGGTGATCGGCGCATTGAAACCCGGTGCCGTCGTCGTGGGCTTCATGCAGGCTTACGCACGCCCCGATCTGGTCAAGGCTTTGCAGGAGCGCGGCATCACGAGCTTCGCGATGGAACTCGTGCCGCGGATCTCGCGCGCGCAATCGATGGACGCGCTGTCGTCCCAGGCAGCGGTTGCCGGTTACAAGGCCGTGCTGATCGCCGCCAACTCGCTGGAGAAATTCATGCCCATGCTGACGACCGCGGCCGGCACGATCAGGCCCGCATCGGTACTCGTGATCGGAGCCGGAGTCGCGGGACTCCAGGCCATCGCGACGGCCAAGCGCCTCGGTGCGGTCGTCGAGGCCTATGACGTGCGCAGCGCGACGCGTGAACAAGTCAAATCCCTCGGGGCGAAGTTCGTCGAAACGGGAGTCTCGGCCGACGGCAGCGGCGGCTACGCCCGCGAATTGACCGACGAGGAAAAAGCCAAACAGCAGGAAGTTCTGGACGGGCGGATAGCGGCCAGCGACGCGGTCATCAGCACCGCTTCCGTCCCGGGTCGCGCCGCACCACGCATCATCGGCCAGGCGGCGGTAGAGCGCATGAAACCTGGTTCCGTGATCGTCGACGTCGCGGCCGAGCAAGGCGGGAACTGCGCGCTGACACGCTCCGGGGAAACCGTCGTGCACAAGGGCGTCAAGATCGTGGGGCCCGTCAACCTGCCGTCCACTCTCGCCTTTCATGCCAGCGAAATGTACTCACGGAATCTTTTCAATCTGCTGAAACCCGCGCTGCCGAAGGGCGAACTCGCCATCGACTGGACGGACGAGGTGTTTGCTGGCGCGGTGTTGACGCATGCAGGCCAGATCAAGCACGAAGCGACCCGCAAAGCCGTCGAAGGAGTCTCGCCATGATAGACGGCGTCATCGCCCTGTACATTTTCATGCTGGCCGCCTTCACGGGCTACGAGGTCATCTCGCGCGTCCCCGTGATCCTGCATACGCCGCTGATGTCGGGATCGAACTTCATCCACGGCATCGTGCTCGTGGGCGCGATGGTCGCGCTCGCCACGGCGGACACGACGCTCGTGCGCGTCATCGGCGTGATCGGGGTGTTTCTCGCGGCCGGCAACGCCGTGGGCGGTTATGTCGCGACCGAGCGCATGCTGCAGATGTTCGTGGCCGCGGGCAAGAAGAAAGGGAAGAATTGATGGACTTCGCACATACGGGACAGACGCTCGTACAACTGAGCTATCTGGTCGCCGCGTTCCTGTTCATCGTCGGCTTGAAGCGCATGAGTTCGCCGGTGACGGCCGTCAGCGGCATACGCTGGGCGGGCGTCGGCATGGTGCTCGCGACCCTGGTGACGCTGGGATTCATGCATGCCTCCACGCTGAATCTCATGCTCGTGATCGGCGCGATCGCCGCCGGAGGCGCGCTCGCCTGGATCAGCGGCAAACGGGTCGCCATGACCGACATGCCGCAGATGATCGCGCTGTACAACGGCATGGGAGGCGGCGCCGCGGGCGCGATTGCGGCGGTCGAGCTGTATAGCGGCAACGAACAAAGCATCACGCATCTCGCGATCGCCGCGGTCGGCGGTTTCATCGGTTCGGTGTCCTTCAGCGGCAGCCTGATCGCCTTCGGCAAGCTGCAGGGACTGATCACGAAGTCGGTGCGATTTTCCGGCCAGAAGCTCGTCAATCTCGCGATTTTACTCGTGACCGTGGGACTGGGCGTGGCCGTCGTCTCGGGTCTTTGCACCGGGCCACTGGACGTATCGCTGTTCTTCGCGTTCGCGCTGCTGCTCGGCATCGCGATGACTCTGCCGATCGGTGGCGCGGACATGCCGGTGGTCATTTCCTTGTATAACGCGCTGACGGGACTCGCGGTCGGCTTCGAAGGATTCGTGCTCGACAATGCCGCGATGATCATCGCCGGCACCGTAGTCGGCGCGGCGGGTACGCTGCTGACCCAGCTGATGGCGAAGGCGATGAATCGCTCGCTCGCGAACGTGCTGTTCGCGAATTTCGGCGAAAGCTCGGGTGCCGGAGGATCCACGGTCACGGGAACGCAGAAAGCGATCGAAGCCTCCGATGCCGGCGTCATGCTCGCCTTCTCGCAGAAGGTCATCGTCGTGCCGGGCTACGGCATGGCCGTCGCCCAGGCCCAGCACAAGGTCTGGGAGCTCTGTCAGCTGCTGATCGAGCGCGGTGTGCAGGTGCGGTTTGCGATCCACCCGGTCGCCGGCCGCATGCCGGGTCACATGAACGTCTTGCTCGCTGAAGCCGGCGTGCCGTACGAGCTGATCTCGGATCTCGATGAAATCAACGCGGAGTTCGAGACCGCCGATGTGGCGCTGATCATCGGCGCGAACGACGTCGTGAACCCGGACGCCCGCACCAACAAGGCGAGCCCGATTTTCGGGATGCCGATCTTGAGTGCCGACAAGGCGAAGAACGTGATCGTCGTCAAGCGCGGTCAGGGACAGGGCTTCTCGGGGATCGACAACGCATTGTTCGTGCTCGATCAGACGCGGATGCTCTACGGCGACGCGCAGTCCGCGGTGGGCCAGTTGATCCAGGCGGTCAAGGCCGCGGGCTGATCAGCGCCCGCGGTGCGGCCCCGCATGCGGCGCGGATCGGTGCGGTGCTGCATGCGGCCCTGCGTGCGGTACCGGATGCGGTTCGACGTGTGCTGCGGGCCGGGACATCATGGTCGGCGCGGGTTCACGCCGTTGCTCCAGCATTTCCCGGTGCTGCTGAATCACGCTCTGACGCTGCTCGGGACTCATTTGCTGCCACTGGCGTTGCAGTTCACGCCGTTGCTCTTCGGGTCGCTGCCGAAACTGCTGATATTGCTCGCGCACGCGTTGCTGCTGCTCGGGCGGCAGGCTCTTGAACTGCCGCCAGCGTTCGCGCAGCTGCTGTCGCTGTTCGGGCGGCATCGCACGCCATTGACTGAAGCGCTGCTGTGCGCTCGCGCGTTGCTGCGGCGTCATCGACAGCCAGCGGTTGCTGCCCCTGGCCAGCGCCTGCTGCCGGTCCGCCGGCAGGGCCGCCCAGTTGCCGCGATAGCTCTGTAGCAACTGTTGCTGCGCGGGCGACAGCGACTCCCAGGCACGCGGTGCGGCCGGGGCCTCGGCCGGTGCCGGCTCGGAGGGTGTCTGGGCGTGCGTCGTGCCCTGCATGCCCAGCAGCAAGACGGCGCACAGCAGTACCGCGCGCCTCATTGCTTGGGCTCCGGCGGCGCCGGCGCGCTCGTCGCCGTCCCCGGATGTGGATCCGTGTTCTTCAAGAAGTCCCACCACCCCGCATCTCCCACGTCGTCGGCGCCCAGGAACTCGATGAAAGACTCGTCGCTGGGCGGCGGCGGCGGGGGCGGCGGGGGCGGTGGCGGGGACGGTGCCGGAGTCGCGGCGATGGAAACCGCCGAGAGAAAGCTCGTCATGACCCACGAATGCCATTTGAGTCGCAACGACGAATCAACCGATGCTTCCGGAGTCACCCGAAGCGGTCTTGTCGGCAGCCCACTCATAGAAATCGATGTCGTTCTGGAGCATTTCCATGGGCGCCGCATTGTTCTCGTCGGATGAGGCGACCAATTCCAAGTCCTCGAGGCCCGCCTGGGTATCGGCGACCGGTTGCGCGTGATGCGGCTGGCCCATCGGGCCACCCACCCAGAGAGCGAATGCGAGCACGCCGGCCGCCGTCACGCCGGCCGCCGACGACCACACCGGCAGCCGCAGGAAACGCAGGCGCGGACCGGCCGCCACGTCGAGAGCGGCATGGCGCGCCTGGGTGAGCCGGGAACGTACGCGCATGTCGATATTCTCGACACTCGCCTCGAACAGACGACGCCCGTGTTCCTCGAAAGACGATTGCTCGTTCATCACCAAACCTCGCCGAGTTGTTCGCGCAGCGTGTGCACGGCGCGCGAGTAATGAGTCTTGACGCTGCCCTCGGAGCAACCCATGGCCTTGGCGGTCTGCGCGACGTCCAAACCTTCGAAGTTCCTCAGCATGAACGCCTCGCGCTGCCGTGCCGGCAGAGCCCGCAAAGAAGTTTCCAACTGACGCATCGCCTGTTCCTGCATCAACAGCCCGGGCGCGTCGCTTCCGCCGGCCGCGACGTTCTCCAAGGGATCCACGGCCTCTTCGTCGGGATCCTCCTTCGGGCCGGGCATCCATGCCATGAGGCGTTTGCGCACCGCACGGCGTCGTTGCAGATCGCGAATCCCATTCTCGAGGATCCGGTAGAACAGCGGCCGCCATTCCGCACTCGGCTTGGCGCTGTAGTTGCGCGCGAGCTTGAGCATCGCGTCCTGGACGACATCCAAGGCATCGTCCTCGTCGCGCAAGCTCACCTGAGCAATCCTGAACGCGCGCCTTTCAACCTCGCTCAAAAATTTTTCCAGTTCCTTGGTATGGTCCAAAGCAGCATCCTTAGGCGCGGGTGCCGGACCATCCCATGCCATCCATGCCTGCGAGAGCGTAGCAAACCCTGCCATACCACGTCCTTTCCACATCGGGGGTCGCTTGACTAATGAAAGGATTAACGGCTACCTACGGCTCCGGTTGACCGACCACGTTGCAACAGATCAGCGACTTACGCACATTCCGGGTGACTTGCCATGCAACATTTACGGACGACACTTGAGCGCAAGATCCAGTGGGACTTCTAAGCTGTTGAATATTTTAGAATTGAGTCGATTTCGAGCAGTTTTTCGCCATTTTAAAAAGGAGTCGAAACAGAACGGGCACTTGGCCCCTTTTACCCCGGCTTCTGCACAGACTTATCCACAAGATTTGTGGACAAGAGGTCGCGCTGTCCGACGAGGCGCGCAGTGATCCTGCAGATCGCTTTGGATACGCCGCTGCGGCATGCCTTCGATTACTTGCCGCCGGCGGGTGCTGCCGGAGCGGGCGAGTCACGCCTGCCGCGCGCCGGTATGCGGGTCCGTGTGCCGTTCGGGCGCCGACAATTGATCGGCATCATCGTCGGCATCGCGACGCAATCCGGCTTGCCCCTGGAAAAACTCAAGCCGGTCGCCGAGATCCTCGACGATGCGCCCGTGTTCGACCCCGTGACGCTCGAATTGCTGCGGTGGGCGGCCGATTATTACCACCATCCGATCGGCGAGGTCTTTGCCGCCGCGTTGCCGGCGAGCCTGCGGGCCGGCGGTGCGACATTCGTCGCCACGCAGATCTGGGATTTGACCGAAGCCGGTCGACAGGAGCTCATCACCCCGGGCGATCGTCGCGCCCCGCAGCGGCGCGCCCTGCTCGCCTGGCTGGCCGATACCGGTCCATCCACCCGGGACGAGTTGCGTGCGCGCTTCACGGCTGCGCAGTTGCGTGCCGCCGCGGCACGCGCTTGGATCAGCCTAGCCCCGGCGGCGGGACAGGACCCCGCACTGCCGGCGATCACCGCGGGCGCCAGCGAGGTCGAGCTCACGACGGCTCAAGCCGCGGCCGTGGCCGCGATCGAGTCCTCACTCGCAGGCTACGCCGCGCATCTGCTCTACGGCGTCACGGGCAGCGGCAAGACCGAGGTCTACCTGCGCGCCATCGCGCGCGCCGTCGCCCATGGCGGACAAGCGCTCGTGCTCGTGCCGGAGATCGCCTTGACGCCGCAGTTGGTGGCGCGCTTCGAGCGACGGTTTAGCAGCGGCGTCGCAGTTTTGCATTCCGGCCTCGCCGGCGCGCAGCGCCGCGACGCATGGCGGGCCGCTCACAATGGCGAGGCGAGCATCGTGATCGGCACGCGCTCGGCGGTGTTCGCTTCGCTGCCGCGACTCGCGCTGATCGTCGTCGACGAGGAGCACGACGCGTCCTACAAGCAGCAGGAGGGCTTTCGCTATTCGGCCCGCGATCTCGCCGTGCTGCGCGCACAGCGCGCCAAGGTACCGGTCGTGCTCGGGTCCGCCACGCCGTCCTTGGAGACGCTGGACAACGTCGCCCAGGGTCGATACTCGGAACTGTCCCTGCCGCAGCGGCCCGGTGTCGCCCGCGCGCCGGTGATGCGGCTCGTCGATCTGAAGAAACATGCCTGCGAACAGGGCTTGTCCCAGCCGGCGCTGCAGGCGATCGAACGGCATCTGGTCGCAGGCGGCCAGGTGATCGTGTTCTTGAACCGCCGTGGCTACGCGCCCACGCTGTTCTGCAATCGGTGCGGCTGGGTTGCGCCCTGCGCGCATTGCGATGCGCGTATGACTCTGCATCGCCAGGCACAGCAACTGCGCTGCCATCACTGCGGCGCCCAGCGCGAAGTGCCCGTGGTTTGCGGGAGCTGCCAACATCCGCTGTTGGCCGTGGGACAAGGCACGGAACGGGTCGAGGAGACCTTGCTGCGTTTCTTTCCCGATGCACCGCTCGCGCGCCTGGACCGGGACACCGCAGCAGCACGCGGTGGCGCAGCCGCAGTGCTCGCGCGCGTGCATGCGGGCGAAGCCCGGATTCTCGTCGGTACGCAAATGCTCACCAAGGGTCATGATTTTCCGGACGTCAGTCTGGTCGTGATACTCGAGGCGGATCAGGGCCTGTTCGCGAGCGATTACCGGGCGAGCGAAAGGCTCGCGCAAACCATCATTCAGGTCGCCGGGCGTGCCGGCCGGGACGCGCGGGCGGGCGAAGTCTTGATCCAGACCGCCTTTCCCGAGCACCCGCTGCTGGGTAGCCTGATCTCGCACGGATACGCGGCCTTCGCGGCCGGCGCTCTGGCCGAACGCCGTGCGGCGAACTGGCCACCCTTCTCGCGCTTGGCGCTGCTCAGGGCCGAAGCGCGGGATGCCGATCGTCTCGACGACTTTCTGCGCGCGGCGGCCGGGTTGGAGGCAGCCGCGGAGGTCACGGTACTGGGTCCTGCACCGGCGCTGATGGCCCGTCGCGCCGACTACTTTCGGGCGCATTTACTGGTCGAAGCCCGCGCGCGCGCCGCTTTGCAGCGGTTCTTGTCGCGCTGGTTGCCGCGGGTCGAGTCCTTGAACACGCCGGCCGGGTTGCGCTGGTCGATCGACGTCGATCCGCTCGAAGTCGATTGAGCGGTTTCGGGTAAACTCTGCGGCCTTTTCCGCCATGAGCAGCCAACGGGTGCGCCAGTGAAGAACTTGATCGAATCCTTGTTGCAGGAGGCTGTCAACGCCCTGCCGGAAACGAGCCTGCCGGAATCGACCCGCAGCGGGAGCTTCGAGGTCGAGCACACGCGCGACCCCGCGCACGGCGACTTTGCCAGTAATGTGGCGCTACGCCTCGCGAAGGCCACGCGCCAGAATCCGCGCGCGCTCGCCACGGCGATCGTGGCGGCTCTGCCCGCCCATGAGGACATCGCGAAGGTCGAGGTCGCGGGCGCCGGGTTCATCAATTTTTTTCTGACCGAAGGCGCCTACGCCCGCCAGATCGCGCGAATCCTTGCGGCGCCCGCCGACTACGGACGCTCCTCCGTCGGCGCGGGGCGCAAAGTCCTGCTCGAATTCGTGTCGGCGAACCCCACGGGTCCGCTGCACGTCGGCCACGGCCGTCACGCCGCGTTCGGCGCGACCTTGGGCAACTTATTGGCGGCCGTCGGCTTCGAGGTCAGCCGCGAGTACTACATCAACGACGATGGACGCCAGATGGACATCCTCGCAGTCAGCACCTGGCTGCGCTATCTCGAGCTATGCGGGGAAACCTTCCCGTTTCCGGCGAACGGTTACCGCGGCGACTACATCGCGGCGATCGCAGCGCAGCTGCTCGAGCTCAGGGGACGCGAGTTGCAGCGCCCGAGCGCGGAGGTATTCGCGGATCTGCCGCCGGATGAACCGCAAGGCGGCGACAAGGACACGTATATCGACGCGCTGATCGCGCGCGCGCGGGCATTGATCGGCGACGCCGCTTTTCGCGCCGTCTTGAAGCTGGCGCTCGACGATATCCTCGGCGACATTCGCGCTGACCTGGAAGAATTTGGCGTGCATTTCGACCGCTGGTTTTCTGAGCGCTCATTGAGCGAGGACGGCGCGACCGACCGCGCGCTGCAAGCGCTCAAAGACGCCGATCGCGCCTACCTCAAGGACGGCGCACTGTGGTTCAAAAGCACGTCTTATGGCGACGAGAAGGATCGCGTCATGGTGCGCGACAATGGCGTGAAGACCTATTTCGCCTCCGACATCGCGTACATCTTCAACAAGCTGCAGCGCGGCTTCACGCATCTGCTCTACATCTGGGGGGCGGATCACCACGGCTACATCGCGCGGCTGCGCGCCGGCCTGCTGGCGCTCGGCGGCCCCGCCGAATGCTTCGAAGTCCGCCTCGTCCAGTTCGTGTCCCTGTACCGGGGCGGCGAGAAGGCGCAGATGTCGACGCGCTCCGGCGACTTCGTCACGCTGCGCGATCTGCGCAAGGAAGTCGGCAACGATGCGGCGCGCCTGTTCTACGTCATGCGCAGCAACGATCAGCACCTGGATTTCGATCTGGAACTGGCGACTTCGCGCTCGAACGACAATCCCGTCTACTACATCCAATATGCGAATGCCCGGGTTGCGAGCGTCATGCGCCAGCTCAAGGACCGGGGTCTCACGCATGACGCCGCCGACGGCAGTGCGCGGCTCGCACTGCTGACGACGCCGCAGGAACAACAGCTGATCAAGAAGCTGTGTCTGTATCCGCAGATCGTGGAGCAATCGGCCCTGCAGCGTGCGCCGCACACGCTGGTGCATTATCTGCGCGATCTTGCCAATGATTTTCATACCAACTACAGCGCGCATCAGATCATCGTCGACGATGCGCCGTTGCGCAACGCGCGGCTCGTCCTCGCACTCGCGACCCAGGTCGTGATCCAGAACGGCCTGCGACTCCTCGGAGTCTCCGCGCCCGAAACCATGTAGGTCTGGATGGCACGCGATTACAAGCCGAGACGCAAACAGCCCACTGCCTTCTCCGGCTGGCTGGGCTTGTTTGGCGGTCTGCTGATCGGGCTCGTCGTGGCCGGCTTCGTTTACCTCAAGGATCACCGCGGCGACGCGCCGGCGACGCAGGCGGCGAAGACGAGCACGAAAAAAGCGCGCAGCGAGGCGCCGGAACCGGATGCGCGCGAAGGCGCAGCAAACGGCGATCCGGCGGCCGGCGATCCGGCGAAGTCCTATGAGTTCTACAGCATGCTGCCGAAATTCGAGGTGGTCGTGCCGGAAAAAGACAAGGACGTGCGACCGGACATCAAACCGACACCGGAAACTCGGCCCGGCACCTACGTCCTGCAGGCGGGTTCCTATAAGAATTTCGCCGATGCCGACCGCATCCGCGCCCAGCTCGCGCTGCAGGGCATCGAGTCGAAGGTGCAAAAGGTATCGGTCGACAACGATACCTGGCATCGGATTCGCGTCGGGCCGATCACCAAGCTCGATGAGCTGAACCGGTTGCGTCAAATCCTGCGCAAGGCAGATGTCGACGTGCTGGTCATACGCGTCGGAGACTAAAGCCTGCGCGGGCGTTTTTTGGCAGCGCCGGCCGCGTGAAGGGCTGATTGACAAGCTCTTGCGGCATGCAAAAATGCCGCGCTGATGGCAGCGATTCCGCTCAAAATGCGCTCTTTGATGGTGGCACTCGGCTGGCTTTTGGCAGCATACCCCGCGGCCGCCGAACAACAGGGCCTGAAATTCGTCGGTCGCTGGGTCACGAGTCCCGACGGGCAGGTCGCCACCTACGCCGGCTCGACGGTATTGCTGCGCTTCCACGATTCTGGCAGCGTAGCGGCCGATCTTGCCATCTCGAACTCCAGCTACGGCGACGAGTCCTTCATCTCGGTCACGGTCGACGGGGGCAAGCCCGTGCGCATGGGACTCACGGAGGGCCGCCATCCCGGTGTCGTCTTCGCCGCGAACTTGTCGCGCGGTCCGCACGTCGTCGCGGTGCGCAAGGAGGGCGAACCGCGGTTCGGCGCCCTGCATTTCGCGAACCCGCGGCTCGAGCCGTCGGGAAAGTGGGACTCGATCTCGGATTATCGACCCATCGTCGAGGTCATCGGCGACAGCGATGCGACGGGTATTTGCGTGCTCGGGCCCGACAGCCCGGCCGACGGGGTCAGTATCAATGAACCGGCCTGGGGCTCGGAAGCGGACTCGTGGGTCGGCCGATTGGAAGCGGACTTGGCCGGCGTCGGACATCCGGTGGACATGGTCGATCTCGCCATTTCCGGGTCGACCGCTGGGTCGGAAGCCGCCTCGTATGACGACGCTGCGCCGGGCTTCAGCGACGCCAAGTTCGACCAGTACTCGCTGCCGGGCAATGAGCACGCCTCACTCGTATTGATGTGGGGAGGCGGAAACGACCGGCATGGTGGCGGGGACCTCGCGAGCGGCAAGCCCGTGACCTATGCCCGTCTGAGTCCGTTCGAGCGCGGCATCTTCGATCAGCTCACGAAGATATTGGCGCGTAACCCGGACGTCAGGGTCGTTTTGCTCGACTACATCGACGTGACGGAGCCCGATTGGCGGCCGGCGTACGCGCAGATCGAGAGCCTGTTTACCGATGCCGAACGCGAGCGCATGTTCGTTCTGCCGGTCTACGACCAGAAGGGTAAGCAGGACGCCTGCGAGATCGATCCCAAGGGTCATCCGAACATGTCGCTGCACGAGAGCTGGGCCGCCCAGATCCTCGTCTGGATAATGTCCGCGAACAACTTGGAGCGCTTGGGCCTGCCCGAGGCGCAGGCCTGGGATGACCACTGAGCGCGCGGTTTGCGTGGCGAGCGCCTGAGGTTTGCGTGCTGCGCACCGGAGGTTTGCGGCCCGCGTATGCTTTTCATGTAAGACTTAGCGATGCTCAACATTTCGTCCCGTGCGCGGTCGGCCGCCGCCACCCAGATCGCGCGTGGCGTCGCCCTCGGTCTATTCGCCGCGGTCACGGCGCAGGTCGCGGTGGCCACGGCGGATGTCTCGACAGCGCCGGATTCGGCCGAGTCACCTCAGTCGGCCCCGTCGTCACGGCTGTTCGGAGATCTTAAATATCGTTTGATAGGCCCGTTTCGCGGCGGGCGCGTCGTCGCGGTCGGCGGCGTGCCGGGTTCGGGCAGTACGTTTTATTTCGGTGCCGTCGACGGTGGTGTCTGGCGCAGCACCGATGCGGGCGTGGTTTGGAAACCGCTGTTCGACGCGCAAGCGGTCGCCTCGATCGGTGCGCTCGTGGTCTCGCCGTCCGATCCTCGCGTGCTCTATGTCGGCACCGGAGAGAGCGACATCCGTTCGGACCTGGCGTCCGGTGCCGGAGTCTACCGATCCAGCGACGGCGGCGACAGCTGGACCTACAGCGGTTTGCGCGACACGCGCCAGATCAGCAAGCTCCTCGTCGATCCGAACAACCCCGACGTCGTCTATGCCGGCGCATTGGGCTATGCCTATGGACCCAACCCGGATCGCGGCGTCTACAAGTCCAGCGACGGCGGCAAGACCTGGCGACAGACGCTCTATCGCGGTCCCGAGGTCGGTGTCGCCGATCTCGCGATCGCCGCCGCCCAGCCGAACGTGCTGTTCGCGTCGCTCTGGGCCGCGCACCGGCCACCCTGGAGCACGTATGCGCCGCTGATCGGCGCCGGCAGCGGTCTCCTGCGTTCGCTGGACGCCGGCGAGACCTGGCAACCCTGCCTGGGGCACGGTCTTCCGGACGGCAAGTGGGGACGCAGCGGTGTCGCGGTCAGCGCGGATGGGCGCCGGGTCTATGCGCTGATCGAGGCCAAGCGCTCCGGGCTTTATGTGTCGGACGACGGCGGCGACACCTGGCGTTTGGCAAACGACGATGCGCGGCTCACGAGCCGGGCCTGGTACTTCAGCCGCGTCACGGTCGACCCGAGCGACCGAGATACGATCTACGTGCCGAACATTGCCTTGCTGACGTCGACGGACGGCGGCAAGACCATCGGGGTCTTGCGCGGCGCGCCCGGCGGCGACGATTATCATGAGTTGTGGGTCGATCCACGCGATCGAAATCGCTTGGTGCTGGGCACCGACCAGGGAACGAGCATCAGCTTGAATCGCGGCCAAACCTGGTCGAGTTGGTACAACCAGCCGACGGCGCAGCTCTATCACGTCACGACCGATGACCGGTTCCCCTATACGGTCTACGGCGCCCAGCAGGATAGCGGCGGCGCCGCGGTACCCAGCCGCACCGATCATGGGCAGATCACGCCGCGCGACTGGTTCCCGGCGAGCGGCAGCGAAAGCGGTTATTTCGCGCTCGACCCCGAGGATCCGGACATCGTTTACGCGAGCGGCACCTACGGCACGGTCTCGCGCTGGGACCGGCGCCGCTCGCTGACCCAGGACGTCACACCCTGGCCCGTGAAGGTGTTCGGCACGGACCTCACGCAGCGCAAGTATCGCGATCCCTGGACCCCGCCGCTGGTGTTCTCGCCGGTCGACAAGAAGACGCTGTTCCTGGGCGCTCAGAAGGTGTTGCAGACGACCGACGGCGGCACGCATTGGACCGAGATCAGCCCCGACCTCACGGGCGGCAAGGCACGCGCGGCCCCGATCAAAGCGGTCGCCGCGCGCGAGGGCAACCCGTCGGCGCAGAACTCGATCGATGCGGGACCCGGCCCTGCGCTCGAGCAAGCCGTGGCCTTAGGGTTCGGGACGCTCGCCACCGTCGCGCCCTCCTACGTCGACGCCGATGTCTTGTGGACGGGCAGCGACACGGGCGTGGTGTCTCTGACGCGTGACGGCGGCAAGACCTGGAGCACGGTAACGCCTCCCGGTGTTCGGCCCTGGAGCAAGATCTCGCTGATCGAGCCGTCGCATTTCGATGCCGGCGTCGCCTACGCCGCGGTCGAACGCCACCGGCTCGATGATCGCATGCCGTATTTGTACGTGACGCGGGACTACGGCAAGACCTGGGCGGCGATCACGACGGGGCTGTCCGATCCGAACTTCGTGCTCGCCATACGCGAGGATCCGCAGCGGGCGGGACTGTTGTTCGCGGGAACGGAGTTCGGCGTGTCCGTATCCTTCGACGACGGCGCGCATTGGCAGCCGTTGCAATTGAACCTTCCGGTGAGCTCGGTGCGTGATCTGGTCGTGCACGGCGACGATCTCGTGGTCGCGACGCACGGCAGATCCTTCTGGATACTCGACGACATCACGCCGCTGCGCCAGGCTGCCGCGAAATCGAGTACCCACACGGCATTCCTGTACGAGCCCGAGCGCGCGGTGCGCATCGACAACGACGCCTTCACGGGCACGCCCCTGCCGCCCGAGGAGCCCACGGCGGAGAATCCACCGAGCGGCGCGCTGCTCGATTATTACCTGCCGGCCGCGGCGAGTACGGTCGAATTGCTGGTTTACGACTCGCACCACGCCTTGGTGCGTCACATCGGCTCCGCGCCGGAGCGAGACACCGCGCATGTGCCCCTGCCGATCGCGGCGCGCTGGTTTCCGAAACCGCAGCGCCTCGAGACCACCGTCGGCATGCACCGGATCGCGTGGACGCTGAGCTGGAATACCTCGGATGAGGTGACGGAGGACGAGCCCGATGACGGCGAGGGCGACGTTGCGCGGCCACCGCGCGTGCCACCCGGCGATTACACGGTCGAGCTGCGCGTGGACGGGCAGTCCGTGTCCACGGTCCCCCTGGTGCTGCTCAAGGATCCGCGCTCGGCTGCGAGTGCGGAACAATTCGCAGATCAGTTTGCGACCGGGGTGCGCATCTTCAATGACTCGCTCGCGTGCCGGCGGGCGCTCGCGGAAATCGCCGCGGTCCGGGAGCGTCTGGCTCAGTCGCTCGCCGCGCCCGGCGCAGGCGCGCAGCGGTCCGCGGCGAGCACGAAGGAATTACAGGAACGACTGAACGACCTCGTCGAGGGCAGCACGGGGCTCGAAACCGCCAACACCGAACTGACGAGCGCGCTCAATGTCGTCGAGAGTTCGGATCGGCCCGCCCCTGCGCAAGCGCTGGGGGTCTACGATCTCGCGCGTACGGCGTCGCAGGCCAAGCTCGAGCAATGGGCGAAACTCAAGGCAGGCCCTCTGGCCAAGCTCGACCGGCAATGGCAGGCCGAGGGCATCGCCCCGGTGGCGATCCGCGCGATCGAGCGCGAGGTCGATTACTTGATGACTCGCTGAGGCCTCCAGGCCTGGGCGCCGCCGGTCTTCCCGACCCCTTGTGCTGGTACCATTTTTTTGACATTATAAATGCCATGAAAACTACCATCGACGCGGCCGGGCGTATCGTCGTGCCCAAGTCGCTGCGCGAGGCACTCGACATCAAGCCTGGCCAGACGCTCGAAATTCGCGCCGGCGATGGGCGGCTCGAAATAGAAGTGGCCGCAACTCCGATGACGTTGCAGAAGCGCGGCAAGGATGTCGTTGCGGTCCCGGACGTCGGCCTGCCCACGCTCACAGCGGATGCGGTGCGTGGAACCTTGGAGCGCATTCGACGGTGAAAGCGGCGGATACGAGCGTGGTGGTCGCTGCGTTCGCGTCCTGGCACGAACACCACGACCGGGCGCGCGAAGCGCTAGATTCTGGTCTGCGCTTGATCGACCATTGCGCGCTGGAGACCTACTCGGTCTTGACTCGGCTACCTCCTCCGCATCGTTGTGCGGCAGATGTGGTACGTGATTTTCTCCGCGCTCGCTTCGTCGAGCCTTTCCTGCGCATGGATGGTCGACTTTACAAGGATTTTGTCCTGGCGCTGCCGGAACGCTCCGTGACCGGGGGTGGCGCCTACGACGCTCTCGTTGCGGCAACCGCGGCAGCGCATTCGGCAGCGCTGCTCACCTGCGATCGTCGCGCGGCGTTGGTTTACGAGTCTTATGGACTGCGAGCAACTTTCATCGGCTGATCTGCGTCGGTCGCACCCATGATAGGCTTGATGCCATGTTCGAGAATGCTGCCGCTGTCGAGGTCAGTCTCGCACCGAGCGTCGAAGAGTTCGCAGAGCGCTATGTGCGTCGCGAGCGCCCGGTCGTCGTGCGTGGCGCCGTAAAAGACTGGACGCCTTCGTATAAATGGACCCCCGAGTATTTGAAGGCGACGTACGGTACGCGTGCTGTAAAGATTGGCGTCTCCAAGAATGGCGACTATCTCAACGATGACGAGAGGCTGAATATCGGTGTCGAACGGGAAGTCGCGTTTGCGAAGACCATCGACGATATCTTCGCGCCGGCGAACCCGGAACAGAAGTGCCGCATCGACCAAACCCCGCTCGAAGCGTGGGGCGCACTAGACGAAGAGTCCGCGCCGATCCCGTACGTTCGCGGGAACGTCATCGCCAAGAACATCTGGATGGCTACGACCGGCAGTCTTACGAAGACGCACTACGACATGGAGCACAACATCAACGTCCAGGTCCGCGGCCGAAAGGAGATCATTCTCTTCCCTTCGATGCAGCTCGATGAGCTCTATCCGCGAAGCGCCTGGGACTACAGGTCGAACTTCAGCCGTGTCGAGATCGCAGCGCCGGACCTCTCCCGCTACCCACGATTCAGTCGTGCGACGCCGTTGCGTGCGATCCTCGAGCCCGGCGACTTCATTTACATTCCCATTTACTGGTGGCATCACGTCTATACGCTCGCCGCCAGCCTCAACGTCAATTTTTTTTGGCAGGCTAGCCCTGGTCAAGCCTTGCGCCGGCATGGCTTGCGCTACTGGCCGCGCATGGCAAGGGACGGCTATCTTCACACGCACATCAAGCGAACGGTACTCGACGTGAGCAAAGCGCTCTTCGCGCGGTGAGCCTGCGGTCTAATTGTATGGATGGCCGGCCTGCTAGCGAGGCGGGGCGACCTTCTTTGCTTGATCGCCGGGATTTGATCCTTGCGTTCATCGGGGCCGCGAGCTTCCGCTGGAGCGACCGCCGAGAGGGGCGCGTGAAATCTCTGGCTCTCGGCGATTGGGTCCGTGACTGCGGAACCGGCTTGTTTGCGGATTTGACCGCACTTCGTCGCCTCGGAGCCATCTATCTCGCGGCACACCCCGAGGAACGCTCTCACACCTTATTGTCGCGCTTGCTGATCGCCGCGAACGACTGCACGATTCCATCGCAATTATTGAGCGCCGTTGCCCGGGATTGGTCGAGCAATCACGTTGTCTTGGTGGACGGCTGGCTTCTGGCGCGGTCCGAGGCACGCCTCTGTGCGCTCTTGCATCTAGAGCAGGCCGCCCGCGCGTGATTGAAGACCTTCGGGACCACGCTCGCAAGCTCAACGTCAAAGCAGATGTCTGTCTGATCGGTGCGGGTGCTGCCGGAATCACCATCGCGCGCGAACTTGCGGGAAGTGGACTGCGTGTCTGCCTCATCGAAGGCGGCGGTCTGCAGTTTGAGTACGCGGAATCGCAGGCCCTGTATGCCGGTACCAACGTGGGACTTCCCGTGTCGCTTGAAGGTGGGCGCCTGCGTTATTTTGGCGGGACGACCAATCACTGGGCTGGGCGATGTGCGGCGCTCAGCGAGATCGACTTCCGACCCCGTCCATGGATTTCTCATAGCGGCTGGCCTCTCGATCGTGCCGAGATCGATCCGTACTATCTGCGCGCGCGTGCGGTGGCCGGCTTTGGATCGAAGTGGCGTACCGATGAGGAAACGATGGCGCACCTCAAGGCACCGCTGCCGTCGCTGAATCCGGAGTGGATCAGGCCGTTTGTGTGGAATTACGCCCCGCCGATGCAGGACGCAGCGACGTGGAGATGGGCGAACGCCTATGGCGCCTTCCTCGCCGAGCGGAATGATGTTCGCACGCTGCTGCATGCGAACTTCGCGGAGTTTTCACTCTCGAAGGATCGCGCTCGGGTGGTGAGCCTGACCGTGCGGGCCCTGACCGGCGTTGCTGCAACAGTCGAAGCCGGCAAGTACGTGCTTTGTTGCGGCGCGATCGAGAACGCCAGGTTGTTGCTGCTTGAGTCGCAGCGCAATTCAGGCGGTTGCGGCAACGACCACGATCTCGTTGGACGTTATTTGATGCAGCATCTGCGCGGTACTGCGGGGCTGATCGTGAGTTCGGAGCGCACGATGGGGCACGTACAGAACCAGTTCAATGTCCTCCGAGCTGCGAACGGGGTCCAGGTGGAGGTGGGGCTGACCTTGTCGCCGCAGATCATGGAACGTGAGGGTTTACTCAACTGCAGCAGCATCCTGCAATATGAACCGGACCGCGAGTCGGGGGTCACCGCCGCTCAGGACATCTGGCGCTCTCTTCAGACGGGGCACTGGCCGGCCGACGTGGGCGAAAAGGTCGGTCTGATGGCGAAGGACTTCCCGCAGGTGGCCGGCGTCGTCGAGCAGCACATGGCGTCGACACAGACGCTCGCGAGTGGCGGGGTTCCCGCGAAGTCCGCGGTGCTCCTGGTCGATCTCGAACCGGAGCCGGATCCGGAAAGTCGCGTATTACTAGCCGATGACAGTGACGCACTCGGGCTGCGTCGGGTGAAAACCGACTGGCGGCATGGAAGGCTCGAGCGGCGAACGGCAACGCGGTTGGCGAGCCTCGTCGCTGCGGAGTTTGCCCGCATCGGCATCGGTCGCACCCGCCTCGAACCCTGGCTGCGGGATGAACGAGTGTCGGTGCAGGATGCGCTCGCAGGAGTTCCTCACTATATGGGGACTACCCGGATGTCGGACGATCCCCGGCAAGGGGTTGTCGATCGAAATGGCGCCGTGCACGGGATGGAAAACCTCTATGTGGCCGGGAGTTCGGTATTTCCCACCGCGGGGCAGGCCAATCCGACCTTGACCATCGTCGCACTGGGCCTGCGCTTGGCGGATCACTTGAGGGAGTAGCAAAGTCTTGTCAGAACCGCGGGAAGAACCGATGGACCAAGACGGGGAGCAGGAGCCAAAGTGCCAAGCTAGAGACCGCAACGGCCAGACCGTAGATCCACGAATTTCTCCTTGATTCAGGATATAACCTACAGGCGACTCGGTATAAGGGATATAGCCAAACCCCATTGATCGAGCCGACAGTCAAGGTAATGATGATCCAACCCAGCACGCTGGTCATCGAGCGTCACGACCGTGCAGCTTCAATCGTCGCCCAACTGCCTGAAGTCCACGCCCAGCGCGCGCAGCTTGCGGTAGAGGTGCGTGCGCTCCATGCCGACGCGCTTCGCGAGCTGGCCCACCTTGCCGTTGCAGAGCTGCAGTTGCTGCTGCAGATAAGCACGCTCAAATTGCTCGCGCGCCTCGCGCAACGGTAGCGCGAGGAGGTCCTGCTTCACCAGGGGCTCATCGACGCTGAATTTTTCCGCGAGTTCGCGTTCGACTTCCTCGAGCCGGATCTCTTCGCCGGCGCCGAGGATCAGCACGCGCTGCACGAGATTCTTGAGTTCCCCGACGTTTCCGGGCCACGGATAGTTGCGCAGCCGGTTTTGCGCCGCGACGCTGAAGCGGCGCAAGGGCAGGTTCTGATCGTCGACCAGGCGGTCCACGTAATAGCGCAGGAGATCGGGCACGTCCTCGGCGTAGTCGCGCAGCGGCGGCACGCGCAGCGTGATCACATTGAGCTGGGCGACCAAGTCCCGGCGCAGCGTCTCGGGCGGATTATTGACATCGAAGCCTTCCTCGGCTGAACTCACCCAGCGAATGTCGACCGGGAGGCGCTGGCGTCCGCCGACGCGCACATAGCTGCTCTGCTCGATCGCGCCGATCAAGGCCCGCTGTGCCGCCGAGTTCAAGTCCTCGAGACCGTTGATGAACAGCGTGCCGCCGGCCGCGAGCTCGAGCAAACCGGGCTCTATCTTGCCCTCGCGTTCGGCGCCGAACAAAGCGACCGCCGGATCCTGACCGAGGCTCGCGGCAATCACCATCGTGAAGGGCCTGGCTGCGCGGCCGCTCCAGGAATGCAGCAGCCGCGCATAGGCTTCGCGACCGGATCCAATTTCGCCGACGAACAGCACGGGCGAACTGCTCGGAGCGACCTGCTGAATCTGCTCGCGCAAGACCTGCGTGACCTTGCCTTTGCCGATCGGCACGGCAAGCGTATTGGTCTGGCCGCGGGCCGATACGCGCTTGCGCCGACCGGCTTCGAGGGCGCGTTCGACGGTCTTCAGAAGCTTGGTCAGGGACAGGGGCTTTTCGACATAATCGAAGGCACCGAGGCGCGTCGCCTCGACCGCCGTCTCGACGGTGCCGTGGCCGGACATCATCACGACGGGGCAGTCGTAGCCCTCGGTGTTCGACCATTCCCGGAGCAAGGTGATCCCGTCGGTGTCCGGCATCCAGATGTCGAGGAACACGAGGTCCGGCGAATTGACCGCGCGAGCGGCACGCGCCTCGGCGGCGTTGGCGGCCGCCTCGACCTCGTAGCCTTCCTCCGAAAGGATCTCCTGCAGCAGCTCGCGGATATCGGCCTCGTCGTCGACAACCAGTATTCTCGAAGCGGTCATACGCGTTCTCTCCTCTGTTCACTTTTGCGCGGTTCGCGTAGCCCCAGCGAACGCCCGCCGTCGCCCAGCGGCAATAGAATCCTCACCCGTGCACCGCCGGTGCGGCGATTATCCGCCTCAATGCGGCCCCCGTGTTCTTCCACGATCTTTTTGACGATCGCAAGTCCGAGACCGGTTCCCTTCGGTTTGCTGGTCACGTACGGATCGAACACCGTGCCGATCAAATCCCGCTGGAAGCCAGGACCATTGTCGGCGACGACGATGCAGGCCACCGACTTGCCGCCATCTTCGCTGACGCGGGTCTCGATCTCGATGCCGCCGCCGTCGCGACCTTCGAGAGCCTCGAAGGAGTTCGTCACGAGGTTGTTGAGTATCTGTCGAATCCGCACACGATCCGCGACTATTTCCGGCAGGTCGGGGTCCAGATGCAACTTCAGATCGGCACTGCTGTCCTGCGCCCGATATAGATCGACCACCTCGGTGATCAGTTGGTTCAGATCGAAGCGCGCGAAGTGTAGATCGGGCGCACGCGCGTATTCGCTGAATGCATTGACCATTTGTTTCATGGCATCGACCTGGGCGACGATCGTGTGGGTCGCCCGCTCCAGGATCTGTGCGTCCTGGGCGTTCATGCTGCCGAGGAATTTGCGCCGCATGCGCTCGGCGGACAACTGGATCGGCGTCAGCGGATTCTTGATCTCGTGGGCGAGGCGACGCGCCACCTCGCCCCAGGCGGCATCGCGTTGCGCCTGCAGCAAGGTGGTGATGTCGTCGAACACGAGCACCATGCCGGCCGCGCCCATGTCGTTCGGCAGCGCTGTGCAAGCGCACATGAGCACGCGTTTGCCGGCATCGGACAGCAGCTCGATCTGTTCTCGCCAATCGAGCCTGTCGGGACCCAGCCTCGCCGTCACGGCCGCGAGGAACTGGACATAAAGCGCACTGTCGCTGACGCTCTCGTCGAAGCGCTTGCCGACCACGCTCTCGAGGTCGACCCCGAGTATCGCGCTCGCGGCCTGATTCGCGGTGCGCACGGTGAGGTCGGCCTCGAGCGAGACGACGCCCGTGGACAAGCGCGCCAGGATCACGGCGAGTCCGGCTCGCTCCGCTTCGACAGCCTGTTGACTGCGGCGCGTCTCGACGCGGGCGCGGGCGAGGCGCTTGGTCATGTCATTGAACGAGGTGACGAGAAAGCCGAGCTCGTCGCGCGACGGCAGCGGCAGTTGCGTATCGTAATCGCCGCGCGCGACGGCGCGCGTGCCTGCGATCAGATCCTGCACCGGTTTGACCAGACGCTGCGCGGCAAAAAAAGCGCCGTAGACCGCGGCGATCAAGGAGAGCAGCACGACGAAGGTCAGAATGAGAACGAACGTGGATTTCAGGGGCTGGCGCAACTGCACGAGGTTGGCATACTGGGTATAGGAGCGCTGTACCGTATCGGCAAGTTCGCTGAGTTGTTCCGGGACGGGATACATCGCGATCAACACCCGACCGCCCGGATTGCCGTTGGCATTGAGCGGCGCGGCGGCGCGAATGACGTATCCGCCTTGCGCGTCCGTATCGAGGCTCACGTAGGACCGACCGCGCCGCACCTGCAACATCATTTCGTCGGTCGCGGGCAGCGGCACCGAATCCATCGGTCGGTCGGAGCTCGTTGCCAGGATCCGGGTCTGCGCGCCGAGTACCGTGAATTCGAGCGCCGTGCTGTCGCGGCGGGCGCGATCGAGCGGCCCCACGAGATCGAAGTCCGGCAGGCCGGACAAGCTACGTGCCACCGATTCCGTGTTCTGCAGGAATTCGCGCACCCGGACGTCGAGCGCGGCGCGCGACAATTCCCGCGTATCCCGCAAGCCCCGACTCACCTCGATTTCAAACCAACTGTCGATGCCGCGATTGAGGAATTGCAGCGCGAAGTAATAGACGACGAGGATCGGTGCCACGGCGAGCGCGCTGAAGATCGCGACCGTGCGGGCTTTGAGGCGTGAGCCCGGAGCATGCCGGCGGTATTCGGCAACCAAGCGAAACAGCTTGCCGGCGAGCAGCATGAACAACGTCAGAAGACCCGCGATGTTGACGAACAGGATCCAGGGCAGCCAGTTTTCGAACAGCGCCGAGTTCTGCGCCGCCGAGGCGAGCAGATAGAGCGCGACCAACCACAAGGCGATGCCGATGCCGCCCAGCACCGTCGACCCGTACTTGCGGATTACGGCTGCAGTGTCCATGTGTACCAATCGCTTTCACGGTGCCATTCGTTGACCCAGAACATCAGAATGCGGACGGTCAGGGGAACCGCGCCGTAGTCGATTTTCGCGCGCACGCTCGCCTCGTAGCGACGGCCTTCAGGGAGCAACGATTGATCGAGCACCGGCAAGCCGCGCACTTGCGAGAGTTGTTCGATGGCCGCATCGACGGTCGGCAGGGATTGCTGCTGTCCGCTGTTGTCGTTGCGCAGGATGTAACGGGCGCTCACGGTATTGTATTGCAGATGATAACGCTGGGTCAGTTCCGCCACCGTGGCGTTGGGCAGTAACTGGCGCACCCGCGCGATCCCCAAATCGATCTCCAGGGTGAGCGGTACCCCCTCGGCCAGCCCCTGCTTCACCGCATCCTCGACGGGGAGATCGACGCGTGCGTTCAACTGATAAACGCCGTCCTTCAATTCGAGGTCGGCGGAACGCACCTCGAACCGCCCTGCCAGTCCGTCCGCGCTCGCCGCCGCGGCGAGCAAGGCCAAGGGCGCCAGCAAACCCACGCGCCAGCGCGGAGAAAGCGCGCGGCCGAATCCGGCGGCGCTGGTATGCGCGCGAGACGCGATCATGGCGGGCTGACGGGATGGGGCTTTCATCGTTTGTTTAGGGCAGCATAATAGAAGCCGTCGGCACCCGCCTCCCCGGGTAAGATTTGCGTGCCGTATGCGTCGGGCTGGCCGAGTCCCGGCCAATCCGCCCAGCTTTCCGCCGGTGCGATCTCGACGTCCGGCGTCGCTGCCACGAAGCTCGCCACGACATCGCGGTTCTCGCGGTGAGTGACGGTGCAGGTCGCATAGACGAGGCGGCCACCGGGCGCGAGCAGCCGCCACGCCGAGCGCAACAGGCGTCCCTGCAAGACCGGCAGTTTGTCGATTTCCGACGGGGACTTACGCAAGCGAATATCGGGATGGCGGCGGATCACGCCGAGCGCCGAACACGGCGCATCGAGCAGAATGCGATCGAATGCCTCGCCGTCCCACCACGGCTCCGGACTACCCGCATCGGCGGCGATCAAGCGCGCCGTCAGGCCGCCGCGCTGCAGATTGCTGCGCACCCGCTCGAGTCGCACGGGATCGATGTCGACGGCCGTGAGTTGCAGCGGCGCTGGCGCGCGCTCGGCAATCAGTGCGGTCTTGCCACCGGGCGCCGCACAGGCATCGAGCACGCGCTGGCCCGGGCGCAGGGCTAGCGGAAACGCGACGCACTGCGCGCCAAGATCCTGCACTGACACCAGGCCCGCAGCGAAGCCGGGCAAGGCGTTGACGTCGCAGGGTTCGTCCAGTTGCAGCGCAAATGGCACGCGCGGTTCGGGGCGTGCTTCGATGCCCGCCGCCGCCAGTCGTTCGAGGTAAGCGGCCATCGTCGTGAGCTGCGAATTGACGCGAAGCCACATCGGCGCCTGAGCATCCCCGGCGGCCAGCAATTGCGTCCAGCGCACGGGCCAGTCCGCGCGCAGCAAATCGGCGAGCCAGATCGGGGCGGCGTGACGTGTTGCGGGACTGCTGGCAATGACCGCATCGATCTCGGGGCGTTCGCGCAGATAGCGGCGCAGCACGGCGTTGATGAGGCCGCTGGCGCGCGCGGCGTCGGTCGCCTTCGCGGTCTTCACGGCCGCATCGACGACCGCGTAGTTCGGCGTCAACGCGTCCTCGAGTTCGAACAGGGCAACCGAGAGAATCGCGCGCACCAAGGGATCGAGGCTGCGCACCGGTTGCGACAGGATCCGTCCGAGAATCGCCTCGTGCCGGTAATAACCGCGCACGGCACCGTAACTCAGGGAACGAACGGCCGGAGCGAATTCCACCGCTGCACTCGCGAGCGCATCGTGCAGCGCCGTGTCCAGCGTCACGCTCTCACGAACGATGCGCGCCACGACGTAGGCGGCGCGGGCGCGGGCACCGGCGGCGGCGTTCATTCGCCACCGAACTGCGCGCCGCTGAGCGACTGGGCATTCGCGAATTCGCGGGCGGCGACGGCCTTGCGGCCCGGTAACTGCAGCCGCTTGACGTAGAGCAGGCCCTGCCCACAGGCCACGGCAATCGCGTCGCCAACGAGACCGAGCACGGTCCCGGGTGGCGCTGACGACGGCACTGGCGCCTGCACGGCGGCCGGCGCATCACCCGGCGCGGGCTCGGCCACATGGATGCGCAACTGCAGTCCGCGGAAGCGCGTCTCGGCGATCGGCCAGGGATTGAAGGCGCGGATTTTCCGCGCGAGGCTCGCGGCATCCTCTCGCCAATCGATGCGCGCCTCGGCCTTGTCGATCTTGGCCGCGTAGGTCACGCCGTCCGCGGGTTGCGCCCGTTCCGGCACCGGCCCCACGCTGAGGTCGGCGAGCACCGAGACGATCAACTCGCCGCCGAGCACGCTCAAGCGATCATGCAAGGTCTGCGCGTTGTCCTCGGCGAGAATCGGTACGGCACGGGCCTTCAGCATCGGGCCGGTGTCCAGTCCCGCTTCCATGCGCATGATCGTCACGCCGGTCGACGCATCCCCGGCAAGAATCGCGCGCTGGATCGGAGCCGCCCCGCGCCAGCGCGGCAACAGAGACGCGTGAATGTTGAATGAGCCGAGACGCGGGATGCCGAGTACCGCGGCCGGCAAGATCAACCCGTAAGCGACGACGATGAAGGCATCGACGCCGAGTGCCGCGAGCGCATCGGACGCCTCGGCCGCCTTGAAGGTCAAAGGCTGCAGCACGGGAATACCGAGTTCCACGGCCCGCTGCTTGACCGGACTCGGCTGCAGGCCGAGTCCGCGGCCGGCGGGACGATCCGCCTGTGTGAACGCGCCCGCGACGAGGAAGCCCGCGCTATGCAGTGCGTCCAGTGCCGCGACCGCGAATGCCGGGGTCCCGGCGAATGCCAGCCGCAGCGACCTGGAATGGCCGGCCAAGAGCTTAGAGTGCCGGTGCGGTAGCGCGGGTCTCGCTCACCGAAGAACGTTGCTTGCGCTCCTTCTGGAGACGCTTACGAATCAATTGACGCTTCAATTCGGATAGGTAGTCGACGAACAGCTTACCGTCGAGATGGTCCATCTCGTGCTGAATGCAAATCGCGAGCAGACCGTCCGCATCGAGCTCGAAGGCCGCGCCGTCGCGTCCCAAGGCGCGTACGCGAATGCGCTCGGCTCGCTTCACTTTGTCGTAAATGCCGGGCACGGAGAGACAACCCTCTTCGGCCGGCGCGAGGCCTTCCGCACTCAAAATCTCAGGGTTGATGAGCAACAGCGGTTGATTGCGCTCCTCGCTGACGTCGACGACCAGAATTCGCTTGTGGACGTCGACCTGGGTGGCGGCGAGTCCCACGCCTTTGCACGCATACATGGTCTGCAACAAATCGTCCGCGAAGCGGCGCACAGCGTCGTCGACCACTCGCACCGCTTCGGCGGTCTGCCGGAGCCTGGGGTCCGGATACTCGAGAATTACTAAGTTAGTCATGGGATTTATGAGAGCAAGATCGTGTTTTCGGCCAAATTTTGTTGGTAAAGTTCCAGAACTGCTTAACTTAATCGAGTTGCGGTAGCGCCATAAGTATATCAGTCAGCCCAGCACCCCAAGCCAGGTGACTCAAGGGAGCTTTAACGAATGCAACCGCAGAAACTATGCCTCGCCCTCTCCGTATCGATCGCCCTGCTCGCAGGGTGCCGCACGGAAAGACCCCTGCCGCCCCCCGTGCCGGTGGCGGAAGCCGACAATGTGCCCCCGGGCATCATCGTCGGCGACGAACGGACCGCAATGGAGGCGGCGGTCAGCACCGGCGAAAGCGCACCCGCGCCCGTCGTCGGCAGCGGCGTGCCGCTGTCCCCGGACGCCCCGGACAGCTATGTCGTCAAGCGCGGCGACACCCTCTGGGGCATTGCCAAGGTGTTCCTGCGTGACCCCTGGTATTGGCCCGAAATTTGGCAGGTCAATCCCCAAATCCAGAATCCGCACTTGATTTACCCGGGCGACACGCTGCGTCTGGTGTATATCGAGGGCAAACCGCAGATTCTGTTGCAACGCGGCGAATCGGCGCGTGTCGAACCTCGTGTGCGCAGCGAACCGCTGGAAACGGCGATCACGACGATTCCGTACGACAGCATCGCAGCGTTCATGTCCAAGCCCTCGATTTTGAGCAAGGAGCAGCTGAAATGCTCGGCCTACGTGCTCTCGTCGCTCGATGATCATGCCGGCATCACCGATGGCAACACCCTGTATGCGCGCGGTTTTTGCCAGCCCGCCGAAGTCGGTACGCGCTACAACGTCGTGCGCGTCGGCGACGAACTGCGCGATCCCGACGACAATCAGTTGCTCGGCTTCAACGGCATCTACACCGGCACGGGTCGCGTAACCCGCAGCGGCGATCCCGCGACCCTGCTCATGACGGAATCGAATCGCGAGTCCGAACCCGGCGACAAGGTTCTGCCCGGCAGCGTCGATGTGGCGCTCGATTTCGCGCCTAGCGCGCCGCACACGAAGGTCACCGGCCGCCTCATGGCCGTGACCGACGGGATCACCGTGATCGGCCAGTATCAAGTGGTTGCGATCAACCGCGGCATCCGCGACGGGCTGGTTCCGGGCAACGTGCTGGCGATCTTCAAGACCGGTGAAGTGGTCCGCGACGGCGAAAAACATGGGTTTTTGTCGGCCACCGATAAGATCTTCCAACAGAAAGTCCGTCTGCCCAACGAGCGTATCGGCACCTATATGGTGTTCAAGACCTTCGATCGCATGAGCTTCGGCTTGGTCATGGAAGCGAAGAATCTGATTCACCTCGGGGATTTGGTCGAGAATCCTTAAGCCGAAGACTCGTCAGCGCCTATTTCTCGACGATGAGGCGCCTTTTCGGCCGGGCTCGTAACGGCACGGCGCCGCATACTGGCGCGCATGCCGCTCAGCGACGATGCCTTGGGCTGTGCCGCGCTGTTGCGCGCACCCGCAAGCGACCGCGAATCGCTCGCCACCGCACTGCGCCGCTTGGACGGCGCCGGGGGGCTCTTGCGGGCCACCTCCCGAGAACGCCTCGCCGCGGGCGTTCCCCCGGCCGTGGACGCCTTCCTGCGCGGTCCGTGCGGCGTGCCGACACCGGCGGAACAGCGCTGGCTCGACGATCCCCGCCATCATGTGCTGGGGTTTTGGCACCCAGAATTCCCCGCATTGCTGCGAGGCACCCACAACTGCCCGCTCGCGCTCTACGTCGACGGCGATCCGGCCGCGTTGTGCCAGCCGCAGTTGGCCATCGTCGGCAGCCGCAACCCGACGCCGCCCGGCTTGGAAAACGCCTTCGAATTCGCGCAACTCCTCGCGCGGCGGGGCCTCGCGATCACGAGTGGACTCGCGCTCGGCATCGACACCGCTGCTCACCGTGGCGCCCTGGCCGCCCAGGGAACGACGTTCGCCGTGCTCGGCAGTGGCATCGACTGGGTTTATCCCCGCGAGAATCGTCGCCTCGCCGCAGATATCGCCTGCACCGGCGCGCTGCTCAGCGAATTCGCGCTAGGTGCGCCGCCGCGGCCGGCCCACTTTCCCCAGCGCAACCGCATCATCGCCGGGCTGTCGCTCGGGACGCTGATCGTCGAAGCAGCCCGTCGCAGCGGCTCCTTGATCACGGCGCGGATCGCCTGTGATGAGGGGCGCGAAGTATTCGCGCTGCCGGGTTCCATTCAAAATCCGCTCGCGCGGGGCTGCCACGAACTGATCAAGCAGGGCGCAAAACTCACCGAAACCGCGCATGACATATTGAGTGAATTGAACTTTTCGGACTTTTTCGCGACGACGACCGCGGCCCGCGCCGGTCCCGCCTCACCCAAGTCGCCGGCCGCGGGCATGGACAAGGATCGGAAAATCTTGTTAGATGCGCTCGGTTTCGATCCCGCGGGTATCGACTTGCTGGTGGTCCGCACCGGGTTGAAACCAGAAGCCGTGTCTTCGATCATGCTGACCCTCGAGCTCGAAGGCTACGTTCAGGCTGCCCCCGGAGGCCGCTACTCCCGAGTCGCCAGGAGCCCATGAGGTGAAAGACAACGTTCTCGATCTGCTCATTTATATGTTCGATAATTACATGAGCACGGACGACGAACCACGCCCCGACCGACAGACCCTCAAGCTCGAACTCGATAAGGCGGGGTTCGTGGAACCCGACATTGGCCGGGCCTTGGAGTGGTTGGACGGGCTCGCGGGAGAGCAACGCGGCAAGGTCGCCGAGGCGACAGCGCGCGCGGTGCGCGTTTTCAGCGGCCAGGAGATCCAGCGCCTCGACACGGATGTGCGGGGTTATCTCGTGCATCTGGAAAACCTGGCGATCCTGTCCGCCGACCAGCGCGAACTCGTGATCGATCGACTCATGGCGCTCGAGGCCGACGAAATCGATATCGAACAGGTCAAGTGGGTCGTGCTGATGGTCTTGTTCAGCCAACCCGGACAAGAGTCCGCCTATGCGCAAATGGAAGACCTGGTCTTCGAAGAGCGCACCGATGCATTGCACTAAGTAAGCCAATTGAGCAACAACCTGGTCATCGTGGAATCGCCCGCCAAGGCGAAAACCATCAAGAAGTACCTCGGCAAGGACTTCGAGGTGCTTGCCTCCTATGGCCATGTCCGCGATCTCGTCCCCAAGGAGGGGGCGGTGGATACCGGCCATGGCTTCGCGATGAAATACGAAGTCGTCGAACGTAATCAAAAGCACGTCGATGCCATCTCGAAGGCCCTGAAGAAAGCCAAAGCGCTGTTCCTCGCGACCGACCCGGATCGCGAGGGCGAGGCGATTTCATGGCATCTCTACGAGTTATTGAAAGCCAAGGGCGAGCTCGTCGGCAAGGAAGTCCAGCGGGTCGTGTTCTACGAGATCACCAAGAACGCGGTTCGTGAGGCGATGGCCAAGCCGCGCCAGCTGTCGGTCGACCTCGTCAATGCGCAGCAGGCGCGGCGCGCACTCGATTTCTTGGTCGGCTTCAATCTATCGCCCTTGCTGTGGAAGAAGGTGCGTCCCAAACTCTCGGCGGGGCGCGTCCAAAGTCCGGCACTGCGCATGATTTGCGAGCGCGAAGCCGAGATCGACGCCTTCGTGGCGCGCGAATATTGGACGATCGACGCTGAACTCGAGTCCGCGGAGCAGAAATTCCCCGGCAAACTCGTGGAATTCGCCGGCGCCAAGGTCGAGCAGTTCAGTTTCACGAGCGCCGCTGCGGCGCACGATGCCGAGCGCCGCCTGCGGCAGGCCGCCGGCGGCGAATTGACGGTGCTCGAGGTGGACCGCAAGCAGCGGCGGCGAAATCCGGCACCGCCGTTCACGACCTCGACGCTGCAGCAGGAGGCGGCTCGCAAGCTCGGATTCAGCGCCCAGAAAACGATGCGCGTCGCGCAGCAGCTCTACGAAGGCGTCGACATCGGCGAAGGCCAGGTGGGCCTCATCAGCTACATGCGCACCGACTCGCTCAATCTGTCCCAGGAAGCCGTCGGCCAGATCCGCGACGTGATCGTGAACTTGTACGGCAAGGAGGGCCTTTCCGACGAGCCGCGCACCTTCAAGACGAAATCGAAGAACGCCCAGGAGGCGCACGAGGCGATCAGGCCCACGGCGGCGAACGTCCTGCCGACCGACATCGAGCAGAAGCTGGAAACGGACCAGTATCGTCTCTATGCCTTGATCTGGAAGCGCACGGTCGCATGCCAGATGGCTCCCGCAGTCTTCGATACCGTCGCCGTGGAACTCCTGGCCGGCAAGCCCGGTGATCCGTCCGTGGCGGCCGACGCGGAACGGCACGTGCTGCGTGCCAACGGTTCGACCTTGGTCAAGCCCGGATACATCTCGGTCTATCAGGAGGGCCTCGACGACGCCGTCCAGGACGACAGCGATCACGTTTTGCCGCCGATGCAGGCGGGCGATCGCGTCAAGCTGGTCGGCGTCGTGCCGGCGCAGCACTTCACCGAACCACCGCCGCGCTTTTCGGAAGCTTCGCTCGTCAAGGCGCTCGAGGAATACGGCATCGGCCGTCCTTCGACCTACGCCTCGATCATCTCGACGCTGCGCGACCGCGAGTACGTCGAGATCGAGAACCGGCGTTTCACCGCCACCGACATCGGTAAGATCGTGAGCCGCTTCCTGACGCAGTACTTCACGACTTACGTGGACTACGACTTCACGGCGAAGATGGAAGATTCACTCGACTCGGTCGCGAGCGGTGAACAGGAATGGGTGCCGCTGCTGGAGCGATTCTGGAAGCCCTTCATCGATCTGGTCAATCACACCGAGACCTCGGTCAGCCGCGAGGAAGTCGCGCAGGCGCGTGATCTCGGGCCCGATCCGGTGAGCGGCAAACCGATGAGCGTGCGCATGGGACGTTTCGGCCCGTTCGTGCAGATCGGCACGAAAGACGATGCGGACAAGCCGCGATTCGCAGGCCTGCGGCCGGGCCAGAAGATGGATGCGATCACGCATGCCGAGGCGCTGGAACTGTTCAAGCTGCCGCGCAAGCTTGGACTCACGGCGCAGGGCGAGGAGATCCTGACCAACACGGGACGCTTCGGGCCCTATGTCAAGTACGGCGCGAAATACGTATCGCTGAAAACGGACGATCCCTACACGATCACGCCGGAACGCGCGCTCGAGGTGATCCGTGAAAAGGAGATCGCGGATGCCAGCCGGCTGATCCTGGATTTTCCCGACGCCAAGATTCAGGTGCTGAACGGGCGTTACGGGCCCTATATCACGGACAAGGAACGCAACGCCAAGATCCCGAAGGACAGAGATCCCAAGACCCTGAGCTTGGAGGAGTGTCAGGCCTTGCTCGCGGCCGCCCCGGTACGCACGTTCGGCAAATGGGGACGCAAGGGCGCCAAGCCGAAGACTCCGGCGAAGACCGCGAAGGCCAAGAAGACGGCGGAGATCCCAGAGGTCGCAACGACGAAATTCGCCACGGCGGCGGCCAAGAAGACCACGCCGACGAAAACGGCCGTACCGGCGAAGCCGGCTGCATCGGCAAAGCCGGCTGCAGCGGCAAAGCCGGCTGCAGCGGCGAAGCCCGCGGCTACGGGAAAAGCGGCGTCCGCCAAAGCCAAAGCGAAGGCGCGCCCGCAGAAAAAGCCCGCCAATTGAGGGTTGAGCGATGATCACTGAGCGTGTCGACACCGAGGCCGTGTCGGCCACGGCGGCCGGAGCCGCGGTCACGAACTACCTGCACGGTCTGCATGACCGCATCACGGCCGCCATCGAGGCGCTCGACACGGCGCGCTTCAGGCGCGACGCCTGGGACCGGCCGGAGGGCGGTGGCGGCGAGAGCCGGATACTGTCCGCGGGCTCGATCTTCGAGCGCGCCGGTGTGTCCTTCTCGCATGTCTTCGGCGACAAGATGCCGCAATCGGCCACACAGCAACGGCCGGAAATCGCGGGCGCCCCGTTCGAGGCGATGGGTCTCTCACTGGTGTTCCATCCCCGGAACCCCTACGCACCTACGACGCACGCGAACGTGCGTTTCTTGATTGCGACGCCGCGGACCGGCGCGCCGGTCTGGTGGTTCGGCGGCGGCTTCGACCTCACGCCCTATTATCCGTTCGACGAGGACGTGCGCCACTGGCACGAGACCGCGCGGGCGGCGTGCCGGCCGTTCGGCGAGGGGGTCTACGAGAACTACAAGAGTTGGTGTGATCGCTATTTCTTCCTGCCACATCGCAACGAGACGCGCGGGGTCGGGGGACTGTTCTTCGATGACCTCAACGAAGGCGGCTTCGAGCGCTGCTTCAGCCTGCAACGCAGCGTCGGCGACCATTTTTTGACGGCCTATCTACCGATCCTCGGCCGCCGTAAGGACCTTGCCTATGGCGAGCGGGAGCGCGAGTTCCAACTCTACCGTCGCGGTCGTTACGTGGAATTCAATCTGGTCTACGATCGCGGCACGCTGTTCGGGCTGCAATCGCGCGGCCGCACCGAATCCATCTTGATGTCCATGCCGCCGCTGGCGCGCTGGGAATACGACTGGCAACCCGCGGCGGGTACGCCGGAGGCACGCTTGTACAGCGACTTTTTGCGGCCCCGGGACTTTCTCAAGGAACTGCCGCAGCGGACCGAAGCATGACCGCGGCTGCCGCGGGCACTTGCGGCGTAGTACGCGTGGCTGCCCTGCTCGCCGTCGTCTTGGGGCTCGGCATGGACGCCTCGGTCCATGCCGGGTCGGCTGTTGGCACGGCACCAGGTGACACGCCACCAGTCAGCACGCCGCCTGCGCTGACTCTCGAGCAGATCATGGCGGACCCGTCTTGGATCGGCTTCCCGGCACAAAGCGCGTATTGGGCGGTCGATGGGCACGCGGTGTATTACTCGCAGAAGCGCGCGGCCACGATGCTCTCCGACCTACACCGCGTCGATCTCGCGAATGGCCGGGACAGCCTCATCGAGGGCGCCGCGCGCGCGGAGGCCGACGCAGGTGCAGTCTACGACCGTAGCGGCAAACGCGGCGCATTCGTGCGCAACGACGATTTGTTCGTGCGCACGGTCGGCGGCAAAGAGATCACGCAGATCACGCGCGGCCTCGCAGGCGTGAGTGCACCACAGTTCTCCGCAGATGGTCGCTCCCTGCAGTTCCGCAGCGGCAATGACTGGTACGTGCACGATTTCGCGAACGGCCTGACGACGGCGGCGGCCGTGGTACGCGCCGAAAAGAGTCCGGACGCGGCTCCGGCTGCCGATGGCCTGCGCGAGATGCAGCTGCGCACGTTCACGACGCTCAAGACACTTCAGGACCAGAAAGACTTCGCGCGGAAATACGCGGAGGACCAGAGACGTCTGGATCCGACGCGTGCCGCCATGCCTTATTATCTGGGTGAGGACGTCAAGATCCGCGATACGGAACTCTCACCGAACGGTCGCTGGTTGCTGGTCATCACGGAACCGAAGACCTACGACAAGGGCCGCGCGGGCAAGCTCACGCGTTACGTCACCAACTCCGGGTACGAGGAGTTCGAGGACGAGCGACTGCGCGTCGGCCGCAATCCGCCGCCGCCGCAGTCCCTGCTGCTGATCGACCTGACCGCACATGCGGTGCACCCGCTCGATGTCAGCGTCTTACCTGGCATCCATGATGACCCCTTGCAGGCGGTTCGTGCCGAAAATGGCTCGGGCGCAGCCCCCGCGTCGCCGCCCACCCGCAACGTGAGCGTAATCTCCGATGATTCGGAGGATCCCGCCAGCGCGAGCATTGCGTGGAGCCGCGACGGTGAGGCGCTCGGGATCGCACTGTTCGCCGTGGATCACAAGGATCGATGGCTCGCGAGCGTCGATTTCGCCGGCTTCGGTCTGGTCATGCAACATCGCCTGAGCGATCCGGCGTGGGTGAACCACGAGTACAGCGCCTTCGGCTGGCTGCAGGACGGACGCACGCTGTGGTACCAGTCCGAGGAATCCGGGTTCGTGCAGCTGTACACGAAAACACTCGGCGAACCGGCGGCCGCTTTGACGCAGGGCGCGTTCGAGCTGTCGGATCCGGTCCTCTCGGCCGACGGCCGCTGGTTTTATGCGCTCGCCAACGTCGCAGCGCCTTACTCCTATGATGTCTATCGCGTCCCGAGCCGTGGCGGCAAACTCGAACGCGTTACGCATCTGCAGGGCGTCGAATCCTTCGTGCTGTCGCAGGACGGCAAGCAGCTCTTGCTCACGCATTCGTCGAGCTATGTTCCCGCGCAAATCGCGGTCGCGCCGGCGGACGGCACGGGTGGCGTGCGCGAGCTGACCGATACGCGTACGCCGGCTTTCAAGTCGCTGTCCTGGGTCACGCCGGAGATCGTCGCGGTGCCATCGAGCCACTTCAAGGGCGTGATCTACGCAAAACTCTACCGGCCCCCGGCGGACGGCGGCAAGCATCCGGCCGTCGTGTTCGTCCACGGTGCCGGGTATCTGCAGGACGTACACCTGCGTTACCCGTATTATTTTCGCGAGCAGATGTTCAACAACCTCCTGGTCCGTCGCGGTTACGTGGTCATCGATCTCGATTACCGCGCATCGCGCGGCTACGGACGGGATTGGCGGACCGCGATCTATCGGCAGATGGGACACAGGGAACTCGAAGACCTGCTGGATGGCAAGCAGTGGCTGGTCGATCACGCCTCCGCCGATCCCAGCCGCTTCGGTGTCTACGGCGGCTCCTATGGCGGCTTCATGACCCTGATGGCCTTGTTTCGCGCGCCGGGCGAGTTCGCCGCCGGTGCCGCGCTGCGTCCCGTGACCGACTGGATGCAGTATGACGACACCTATACCTCGGAAATCTTGAACGATCCGCAAGTCGACCCCATTGCTTACGCGCGCAGTTCGCCGATCGAGTTCGCCGACGGTCTGCGGGATTCGCTGTTGATCTGTCACGGCGTCATCGACGACAACGTGCTGTTCGAGGACTCGATGCGCCTCTACGAGCGCT
>Ga0209208_10000687_pt1 | contig 45365 bp, 59 predicted proteins | sample S1TSphfallax_3_FD_187694 | JGI IMG/M metagenome (GOLD analysis project Ga0209208, IMG submission 187694) | Host-associated microbial communities from peat moss isolated from Minnesota, USA - S1T2_Fd - Sphagnum fallax MG (SPAdes) (version 2) | ecosystem: Host-associated > Plants > Peat moss >...
CCTACGTCCGTAGCGATTGCCTGGGCTTGAGGGTTGCTTTTCAGGCTTTCGGCAAATGCGATTAACTGCTGTGCCTCAGCAGCAAGTGCTTGAGCTGCCTGAATGTCGGCAAGAATGTTTTCCATGTTTCGAACCTCTCCTTTTATGGGGTCTGTTGTTATCTCTACAAGCTTCGGAACAAGCCCCTTGTGTTTTTTAGGGGCTGTAGCCATCTACTCTCCTCCCGAAGAATATTCGAGTTTCATCTATGCGTCGAGTTAACAAACCTTCGATCGCTTCTCCCTTAGCATGGCAGAATTGACTCCAAATAGAAAAAGCTTCGACAAATTGACCGTGGTTTAGAAAAGTCAAAAAGTGTGTTCCGTTAATACTGCCAGCTCCGAGGTTAAATAACCCGGAGATTAAAGCATCCACCTGGCACTGATAATTCAAAGGCCACACCACCAAATCCTTAACAGCATTCACGGCAATCTGTAAATCCTGATGGAAATAAGCTTCTGCTTCTTCCGCGGTAATTACCGTTTTATCCCCAATCTTCCACTTGTGCCCAAAGCCTATTGTGGGGTCTTTGGAGATGTGTGTATAGACCTTCAGGTAGGGACCACCCTCAATGTGTTTTAGATAGCCTTCCAGGGCAAGAGAAGCGGTTATGCCCGTGTTTTTACTTTGCACTGCGCTTGCCCCATTGATAAACAGCCCAGAGAATACCTGTAATCACCGTGCTTGAGACAAAGCCAGCGGCGTAAAAGAAGCCGACAATTAGAAAAGGGTTTGGTGGTTCGTGGGTCATGCTATTGATTTCCATTCCCGAGCCGTGACTTTAAACCCAATCTCGGGCAAAAGGTCGTCTTGAATTTGTTCGAATAAAATCCTTACCTCCTCTTCGCCCTTGTTGGCAAACACGTCTAAAGACCATTCATCCGGCTTAAAAACCCAGTCTGGGTATTTGCGCTTGAGAATATCGATTGCTCTTTGTCGATCAGACCTTTTGGATTTAACAGGTTGAGATTTTGGTTTGATGCTTTCCAGCAAGAAGCACAAAGCTGAGATATCTGTTGAATCCAACCTTGGTCCCAATTCGTGAATATTGAGCATGTGGTCATAAAGACGATCATACGCCTCGTCATAGCCGTTAACCCAAGAGGTTGCTCGTTCTCTGACAGAAGGTTCTTTTATCATGGGGTGAACTTTGCTTTTGGTTTGCGAGTGGTTGACGGCGGTTTGATTTTAACAGGCAGTCCAATTTTCTTGGCTTTGCCTGCGGTTGCTGGCTGACCAGCTACTTTCATTTTCATCTTCTTCATGACTTTCTCCTATAGTTTTGTCCTGTGGTGTTGTCTTATGGTGCTGACCTTGGTCCTTGTACAAACGAATTGAGTGTAAGGATACCCGTTCCTCCCGCCGTACCATAATAACCGCCAGTACCTACAGCCCCACCGGCGCAATTGGTAGCTGCTGTAAGCCCGGCTGTGTTGGTAACAGAAGATCCAAACATTTGAATGACACCACCAGACCCACCACCACCGCCAATCCCCCCTGAACCACCTGCGCCGCCGATTGATGAAATTGAAGCCCCGGAAGCAATTGTTATTGCCGCAAGACACCGAACGTCCATCCCACCACCAGACCCACCACCACCGCCAATTGAAGCGGTTCCTACCGTCCCCGTGCCACCGTTAAGCGTAATTGCAGTTCCGCTTGCAAACGTAATAGCGCCTACAGATTCGATATAAAGACTTCCTCCGCCATTACCCCCGCCGCCACCATATTGTCCGGAGGACCCACCAGACCCACCACCACCACCAGACCCGCTTAAACAGATACTTATGGGGTATGTCCCAGAAGCTCCGGTCAATCCCGCTGCGGTAGCGGAAGCACTTCCACCGCCACCGTAAGCGCCAAAACTTCCGCCCGTACCCGCCGTTGCGACATATCCAGGAAGGTTTTCGCCACCTTCTCCACCGCCAAGTCCCCCACCTTGTCCACCAGGGGCGCTAGTACTTCCAGCACTTGTTGCACCCGCTCCTCCTAAACATTCGGTGGCTACAGTAAACGTATTGTTGAAAGTAAGAGTGCCAGCGCTGTAAATGCGAACGCCAGTAGCTGTTATGGCGCCCGTTTGCGTCCAATTACCCGAATTGTAATAGTCACCACTTAAAGCACCACTCGTAGGCAGTGATCGCAAATTAGACCAACCACCCATAACCGATGTGCGGTCATAGTTGTTAAATGCCGGTGCTTGATTTGCAGCACCAGGAGTTGGTGAGCCGCCGAAGGCGGTAAGAGCCGCCACGCTAGACGCACCGGTGCCGCCGTTTGCAACACTAACAGGCGTGGAGAGCGAAACAGTTGGAGAGCTAGTGAGATTGCCACCCCCTGTTAGACCAGTCCCTGCGGTCACAGAAAGGGCATTAAATGCAGGAGCGGCAGTGCTACCACTCGTGTTGGAAAAGATCGTGTTAGCGGCGACTGTGGAAGCCCCTGTTCCACCATTGGCAATGGAAACTGGAGTGCTCAAAGAAATAGTTGGCGAACCTGTAAGCGCTCCGCCCCCTGTTAAGCCCGTGCCTGCATTGACCGCAAGTGAACCAGATAGGCTAATTGTTGGAGAGGCAAGAAGATTGCCACCACCTGTCAATCCAGTGCCAGCGGTAATAGTTGGGGTTGTAAAAGAAGGTGCAGCGCTTGAGCCGGTAGCATTGCCGAAGATCGAGTAAGCAGCTTGTGATTTAAGGACCGGCGGACCAAGTGTCCCGTTTGCTGTTAAAGGACTGTTTGGAAAAGCAGTGGGATAAAGAACGTTATCCCAAGACAAGCCAATCGAAGTAATGCCGCCGCTAGAAGCCTGCCAGCTTGCGGTTGTGCCGTTGGAAGTAAGTACTGTGTTATTGGCGCCAATACCAAGCCTGGTAGCAGCACCAGCCGTGCCACCGACAATCAAGTCCCCTACGGAAGTCATTGGATTAGCAAATCCACCACCCCCGCCAGCCGTCCAAACGGGCAATCCCGTGGAATTGGAAACTGTTAGAACGTAACCTGGTGAACCTATAGGTAATCGATTAAAGACGCCATTGTTGTAGTAAATAACATCGCCATTCTGCCAACCGTTTACCCCCAGTGGGTTGGTTACACCGATCGGAACGTTTGAGTACTGAGCAAGGGAAGGTAAGGTTATCCACGCACTTACCCACCAAAGCGAAATGAACCAGGCGATTAATTTATTAGTTACTTGTCTACCCACTTAGGGACCCCTCCTGCTCCAACGGTCAAAACTTGTCCTTCTGAACCAATGGGTATTTTTGCCAAAGTATGAGGACCGGTTGCATATAAAATGTCGCCAGCATTGTAGGAACCAACACCGGTGCCACCAGAAGCCACGGGGATAATTTGAATCGTTCTAAAACTAGTTGGAGTGTCGGCTTGAAGCATGTCGCCAACTTCAAACACACCCAACCCTGTACCCCCAAAGCTTGGGGACAAAGTTCCAAACACCGGAGCGCCAGTACCTTGACTTAAAAGAACCGCCCCGATCGTTCCCGGAGCGGAATAATGCAAGCCGTAACCGTCGCTATAAGGCACCGTACCCGCACTACCGGTAGGACCTCCAAGAACAAACTGCCCATCTGAATTAACATCTGGAATCGTGTAGTGCCTTGGACCGGTCGTAGCCTGCCAATCAATCGTGTATCCTCCGCCCGATTGTAGGAGCTTTAAATACGGCGGGCTGTTGTCTATAGTCAACCCCAAAAAAGTCTTGTTGTAGAGGCTCTGGGGAGCCGCTAATGTCGCGATCGTGTCAGAACCTTTAGGCAGCTCGTAGCTGTCAGTACCAGCACCGAACAAGTAGTCGTCCAAAGCAAATCCGGTAAAAGTTTTGATTCCGTCGATTCTTTGGTTTCCTTCGGACATAACAAAAGAACAATCAGCGAGAGCATCAGGAATGCTATATCGAGCTTCTCTTGAAGAGTCTTGAGCTGTGATTGAAACATTATGATTCAAGCCTTTGAAGTTCATGCCTGACACGAGCGAGGGAGGCGCGTTGAAGATATCGACTCCAAAGATCGTCTGCCCCCCAGTTGTTCTCAGAACGGAACCGTCTAAGCCTATCGTCGTGGTTGGACCGGCAGGCTGTATGGTTATGCCACCGGCTGTGCTCGCGTTCAATACGCTGGAGTTCGGCAAGTTGGTCGGTTGTGAGGTCAAGACAGGAGAATCTTTTGGAATAGAAATTGCAGAGAAAGTCCACGATGGCTTTCCATTCGTCGTCTGTAAAACCGACCCTTCCTGACCCGGCGCTAACACTGTCCATTGATTATTTCCTTTTACTAACAGAGAGCCAAGAACGCCGTTTATCATGTTCGTTAGGCCCGTTGGACCATCCGAAGCTCCAGTTCCACCCAGGCTGATCGGTACTACCCCAAGATTCAACCGGTAAAGACCACCAGACGCTTGCCCCGCAAGTGGGGCAGAGGGTTGAATTTGAAAAGAAGCTGGCAGTGTGTCCGTTTCCGGAGACGCAGTTAAATAACTCGGTGGGTGAAAGCTCGGAGCCAGGCCAGGGGCCCAAGGGAAACTTGGAGCGGCTGTCTGTGCAGATGCGGCTGTGAGCCCCAAGAGGAAGCTCGAAATTGTCAGGGCTATAGCAGCTATCCACCTCACGCGACAGCGCCGCCAGTAAGCCCGCTAGCAGAAAGCCCGACACCATCAACAGAAACCGTACCGGCTGCCGGTGAGTTGGTTGTGGATTGGAGATACCAGATAGCACCTTCTGGAACGGTAAATACATCCTGAGCATTCGGTCCAAAGGTCTTGGTGTTAGTACCGGTAGCTGCGCCAGCGGTCACCCATTGCCCAAGATGACTGTTGAAAATCCAAAGCGTAAGAGCTGTAGATGCAGGAAAACTACTGTTAGTAGCAATGGTAAGAACACAGTCGTCAGCGCCAGCCTGTCCCATGCCTTGAAAAACATCTGTTAGAGGAGTCGGAGCAGAGGTCGTAATGCCGACTGTTGCTCCGGTGCGAGCGTTAGTTGGGAATCTACTCGTTTTGTGTCCAACTGCGCCAGCTGGTCTGTAAGTAAGTGCCATTTCAATTCTCCTAAACTTTCATGATGTAAACAAGGACATAACAAGCAGGAGCGCTATTGGTGGCGGACGTGGTGCCGGACGCTGTACCGCTAAAAGTGTGTGCGTGAGCAGAAGTGCTGACGCTAGCCCCCGAACCTATACTAACAACAACAGCACCCCCGTAAGGAGTTCCCGTGTTTCCCGAAAAACCTAAATTAGCACCGTGGGTGTGGCTAACATTGCCGCTGTAAACACTGTTTGGAGTTTGGTTTCCAAAACCAGAAGCATTAGCAGTCGAAGAAGAAGTGGTTGGCTGTCCCCCAAGAATAAACATGCCGATCAAGTTGGGGGTACTGTTATTTCCATCGCAAAGAACCCAGCCGGTCGGAATAGTATTGCCGCCATAAGAAGGATTGTAACTAACAATAGTGCCAGATGGGATAGAAGCCGCACCCGCAGTCTCCCAACCCACACCAAAAGGTTGCGTGCTGTCCGCTGTTAAGACAGTGCCGTTAGTGCCAACTGGGATACGCCCAGCGGCTGTAGAAAAGCCGATTAAATCACCCTTGGTAGTGATGTACGTAGTGTTGGCAATTGACGCCCAATTAACCCCGAGAGAAGCCCCGGAATTTGCCGTTAAAACAGTACCATTAGCACCAACAGCAAGCCTCCCGAGTGAACTACCACCCGAACCGCAAACGTACATATCACCCAATGTTGTAAGAACATTGATGTTGGGCAAAAGTACAGAGTTAATCCACGTGTAAAGAGAGCCGATAGCGCCATTCCAGTTAGACGCATACACTACCGTTCCATCGGTGAGAGTGTTGAAAGCTGTTATCGAAGAAAAGGGAGTGGCTTGAGCTGGCAGCAAAGCCGCTGCCAAAAAAAGCATCGCTGTAAGAATAGATAGAAGTTTCTTTTTCATGCCGTCAATCCCCCCACCTTCATCAGGTAGTGAGCCCCGATGCAGTCAATGTAATTATTAGATGCATTGGTCGTTAATTGCAACTCAAAAGCATGTCCTTCGATAGTCGGTATAAACTCACAAGGCTGTACGTAAGTACCAGGGAAAGCCGACAAAGAAAGAACCCACTGGCTAAGAATAGTTTCCTGACTGCCTCCAGAAACAATATTTGTCAGCGTTTGCTGCATTTGTTGCTTTCTAAACGTGCCGTCGTTCATTCGCTCTATGGCTGATATGCCTGCAAAGAAGTTTTGCTGAGCACCTTCGCAAAGAATAAAAATCTTCTGCATAGAAGCTCGTGTTTGAGGAGTAGACGTGTCAAGCAATGCAAAGGTAATGTTGACAGGCAATGGCGTACCGTTGACCGAATCGGATAAATTGCCTTGGTAATGTTGATAGACGATGCCGTTGTAACCACCCGAAAACATCGTAAATTGGTTATTGTTATTAGCATCTCTAAACTCCAAGCCACAAGGAATAGAAATTCCCTGTCTGTAGGAAATTTGGAAAGTAAGCTGTGTGTCTATAGTTGCCCCACTAACAGAACTGCCGTAATTAAAAACTATTCCTAGAGAACACACGCCCCCAGAAGAAGCACCGCTTGAACTTGTTACCGGCACCCAAAACTGTATGTCTCTCGTGTTTCTATTGCGAACAACAAAAGCATTTTGAAGATAAGCCTGGTCCCATGTTTGAACGTTGTCTTGAATGCCATAACTTAGAGCAGACGGGATAAGGTTAGAGTTGAGAGCAAGAGAGGCAAAAGTACGGATACCGTCATTAGCCAAAAAGATCACATCGTTCAAGACCTGAATAATTGCTCGGTTGCTTGGGATACCGAACTCCAAAGTCTGAATAAACAATCCAAATTCCAAGGTACCAGTACCAGTGATGACGCAAACACCATTAGTACAGCCAATAATCAAAGCTTGAGTGTTATTTTGATTGTTCAATTGAGCAGCAAACAAAGCCGTTGGAGTACCGCAAATAGCAGGCACCTGGAAGATCGCCCCGTCCGTATCGAGCACTGTTGAGTTCTGGGTACAGGTGTTATACAAACCAGCATTGCTAATAACAATGTCAAATTGATTGGCAGCTTGAGAGGCATTACCCGTAACGGTCGTAAAGCCCGCGTAAACCATGCGGTTTAGAAACGGACAACACAGAGCCGGGTTGGAATAAGTCTTAGCCGCTAGAGGGCTCGCCGTGGCACCCCATTCGGTCGTAGTGCTATTCCCATTCAGCCCACTAAAAGCAAGCGCCGTGTAGGGGCTCAGAAGCGCCTGAGGTTGCGTCTGGGGACTGGTCAAAACGCAAACCGGAGTGACACCCGCTAGAGAAGGCTGAAACTGGCGAATACAAAACGGCACCGTTGAAGCCGAAACCCCAGTAAGGGCGGTTCCCGTATTCGTTGAAGTGTTGAAGTTGTAAACCCCAGTGTTGGTTTGAGCCAGCATGTGGAAAACACCAGAGCTATCGACATAACTGCCTAGTTCTACAATATTGTCCGAAGCATCCAAAGCAGAAGAATTGCGGCGAACCATCCCGCAGTCTCTGTTAGTCCAAATGTTTTGCCGTCTGGATTGCAAGACATTTACAAGAAGCTTGGCGGTTTGGTCCGTTCGAAAATAATCAGATTGATAACTGATCATCCCATTCTGCAAAGTCTGCAAAACAGGATAAAGACCTACCGCAAGTTTATCTGTGGGCGATAACTCTGCTGGTACTAATGGATTAACAGCGCTCTGATCTGAACCCATTAGTTGCTACCGTTGTAAGCTGGTGTGTCGCTCCAGAAGTTCACACGTCTGCCCTTTCTGGTTCCTTTAATGTTCATGCCTGTGCGAACAGATTTCCTTTGTTCTTCTGGTCCCGAAGAAACCCAAAACAAATAATCCGAAACAAACTTTTCGGCGTACATCATGGTCATCTGCTCTTGCCCTTCTCCCAGTTGCCCCTGCAACATCGCCTTGGCATATTGCCAAAGCACATGCTCATACTGAGGTTTCCAAAGAACAGGGTCGTAATCATTCACCAGTTGATTGGCGAATTGCTGCGCTTGATAAACGATCGTATAAGCCTGATCCGGCAAAGGCCAGAACATGATCATGTCTTGTGTTATTCCCTGGGGCTGCGACAAGTTCTTAGGCAAAATAATCCAACGGGTCGGAGTTTGATAGTCAGTAATCGCAGTGAAATCTGGATAAACTCTCCGAAATTCTCGATAGTCCCAATTAAACAGAGGCGTCCCCAGGGGCGCCTGAGAGCTTCCCTGGGGCGTTATGTTGAAGAAGCTTAGATATCGCAAGTTCTCTACCGAGACAGACGAATCTAGAGCATACTGGAAGGTGCTCTGAACCGAAGCATTAGCGGCTTGCGTCGTGATGACAAATTCTTGGGTAGTGTCTCGATTGAAACGTTTAACGTTTAAAGACATGTCGCAAATTTGTATAAACCTGCGCATCAAACCTTGAACCCTATTCAAGCTTGATATCGGGTTGTTGAAATTTGTTCGACTGGAAATCTGAGTTTGTCCAGAAGCCTCAAGAGCACTATTTGTACAAGTGAACCAATCGCTATTCGATGTCATTCGACACCTCTATCGGATTGAATACCAAACATCGACGATAGCGGTGCCAGTCCCAGTTGTAAAAGCAGCGGTTTGGTTGCTGAGATACAATCCAACCCCAGCGGAACTTGTGTAGCTAGTTGGTGAATTTACTTTCGTATATGACGTACCAGCAGCCGCCGTAACAGTGGATGCGGGGATGTTAGTAGCAAGCACGCTTGTACCAGCACCTAATGCAGTGTTACCCAATTGAACAACAACAGGGCCACCGCTAGCGTACTGAGTAGAAGTTGTCGTCATCGTAAACATAGTGTTGTCAACGATGATGTTCTTACCAGCCGCCGGAGCAGGAATTAGCTGTATGGGCGTTGCCGACATGGACAAGATTTGAGCCGAGGTAATCGGAACGCTAATATGAAAGCTGTCGGCGTAAACCGTCGAAGAAGTACCTGGGTCCGTAATCGTGATTGTCGAGTTTTGAGCCGGTGCCACTGAATTTACAGTAGTGCTGGGTATTGTCGGATTGGGAATGCCACCACCAGGACCGCTAGTGCCACCAGAGGAACTTTGCACCTGAAAGTTGATACCGGCAGGTGGTACGTACAGCGGATAGTCCGTTCCAGCCGTGCCGTATTGCCCCGTCCAGCCGTTAATTTGAACAGGACCTTTAAAAAGGGTAACTGATTCTGGTGACGGTTGGGCAGCGGCTGTCTGCGCCAGTGCTTGAGGGGTAAAGGATAAACCCTCAAACACCAGTGCAGTTGTTATCGCCAGGCGACGAAGACTAACCTTGCGAGCCATAGAGACCTCTCCAAGTGGGAATCAAGAAGGAGTAACGAAGCAAAACTTGATAAAGAACGTCTGGTGAATGCGGGTCTTTTACAACTTCAGTCTTTGGCTCTTCGCGCGAGAAGAAGATGTTTTCAGCCCGTACAGCGTCCCTTAAATACCACTGAGTACCAGAGATAGCATTGGAACCTACAGCAGGGGCTTCTGCGAGCAAAGGAAGCACTACGGGCTCGATGGAGAAACCACCTTTGCCTTCCATGTTGTAAACGTTAGCTGCCCAGTTGGCAGTGTCTGGTTCGTAAGGCGAACGACAGAGCTGAACAGCCAGTCTTTGTAGTTGCGGAGGAACAATCAACTGAATCTTGCCCACGCCGAAAGGAGAAACGGAGCCGTTCTCGTCAAGCGTGGTCATCATGTTGGTGATGCCGATGTTTAAGGCATCAGATGACAACGGGTTGAGAGAACTGTTGTTGTAGGTCAGGGTCGAGAACTTGAGCGAGTGGGTCGAGAACAGGTTTCCGCCGTCTGGCGTTGCGTTGCCGGTAAAACCGGTGTAGAACTGCGAGCAAGCATCTCTGTAGAGCTTACGAGCCATGGCATCTCCCAAGCCCCAGATGTCTTTTTCAATCTGGCGGTAGAAGTTGTCTTGAATGAACTCGTGCGAGATACGCACTTCGCCGGTGAACTTGGCGTGGATGACAGCCGCGTCGTAGACCTTTTGAACTTGCAAGCGAGCATACGGTCCACCTTCTGGGGTTTCAATCACTACGTCCGGTGTCGTGAATTCCACCGTTTCTTCACGGCGCTTATCAGACTTCTCCATAACAAAGACTTGTTGCCAGTCTGCACCAGCATTGAAGCCAGCGGAGAATGTCTCGTGAAGCGTAGGCTCCATATATTCGATAAATTCGTCCCGTGTAAGTTGTCCGGCCATTGTCTAAGCTCCTTATGTCAAGCTAAATTCAGGGAATGAAACGACGGCGTAAGGCAGCGAAGGCACTTGAGATGCCGTGTTTGCCAGAGGGCCGAGAACAACGTCTTCGATTCGGATGTTGCCACCGGTCTTACCGGCAACTGTGTTGGAAAGCCCTTGTGAAGGCTGTGTGGCGTTGAACTGAACAGACTCGAAGCCCTTGGACCAAGGCACAGCTGTAACCGTGTCGCCAGTCGTAACCGCACGAGGCAGGGTGATTTGGTTCCATTCGGTTTGAAGGGTTGTAAGGAAAGTGATCGTTCTGACACCGCCAGAGACGGTATCGGTCAAGATCGGAGACTGCCAGTTAAGGGTGGCGATATAAACTTGTCCACCAAGAACATCACCGGTAGAACCAGCATCGGTGATGAGCGCAGTGTTTAAAGTCGAATTGGCGTTAGCTGAAATGTTGTTTCTGTACGGAACGGAGTTGCCGATCAAATAAGTGCGGAAACGAAGTTGATTAGCCATCGCCGGGATAGCAAAGATTCGTTCACCGTTAGTAGTTGAGAGGTCGGCAGTACCGGGTCTGAGCAAAGGCGACGGGGTTTCCATCGAGGCGTAAACGTGGGTGCATTTACCAGTTGCGGTAACTTGTTGAAGTCTTCCGTAAGCGTCAAGGTTGAGCGCATCGTTTTTGTAAAACTGCGTAGAAGGAACAGCCAGTACGCGATCTAAAACGTTGTCTAATGACGCCATTTTAGAAAAGAGCTGAAACCCGTTAATAATCGCCATCGGTTAATCTCCTACTTTTTGAAACGCAGTGCGGCTGCTACGGCGGATTTTTCGGCTTCTTCAGGCGACTTGCCGATACGTCGCATTTGGGAAAGGTGGGCTGAATAAACTTCGTTTTGACGGTCGTTGAAGCGAGACTTGTCAGCGCTTGCCGGGTCCGTTCCTTCGTCGGAGGGCCTCGAGGTCACGGTGGATGCGCCCAAAGCCGGGGTGGCGGATTTCTTAGACCCGTCGCCTTTCTTGCTTTCAATGGCGGTAACAGACCGTTCACAGAGCGCCTCTAAAACATCTTCATCAAGTACTCCGCCGTTAACGTGGCGGTTTCTAGCATTTACAACTTCGGGTTCTTTGCTATTCAAATAAGCTGCAATAGCGTTCTCGCGGATTGTCGAAGCGACAGCGGTAAGAAGCTCGTCGCCTTTGGTCAAGCTTCTAATCGTTCGATTTATAAAGTTCTGAACCTCGGAAGCCCGTTGCTGTTTAACAACGCGGTCCATGGTGTCGGAGATTTCTTTCTTAATGGTCTTTTCGGTCTTGCTCTGCAAGCCAACCAAACCAGTCATAGTGCGATGGATGTCTTCTTCAGCCATGCCGGAGGCTCTGAGCTGAGTGACTACCCCTACCAGGTCATCTTCGGTAGGAGCTTGATTTTGAGTGCCATTAGATCTTTGTACGGCGGTAACAATAGAAGCTGCTAGTGCGTCGGTATCGATCGCTACTTGCGCAGGCGCTTGAGCCGGAGTACCATCTTTAATGTCCAGTGCCATGGAAAGGGAATGCCTCGTGCGGTGTCAATCGGAAAGTTGGGGAACTTCTCGATATTCACTGTACGAGGCACCTTCATTAGGGACCAGACAGATTTAGAAGATTAGTCGAGGTCTAGAAAGTCGTGCTCGGCAAACAACGACTCTCTCATGCCATCAAGCGGCTCTTGATCCTCCGGTTCTACCGAACGAGCCAAATTCTCTATCGTTCCAAACAAAAGGTCGAAACCTGACCGTCTGCCCTGGGCAAACAGCCAAGAAATTGCAGTGTTTAAATCCTCGGGGTACTTGGACATAGCCAGGCTGCTTGCAAGCTTCTTCATTTGCCTGTAGGCGTCCGTTTTAACAAGATGACCGAATGCTATAGCAGTCTGTCTTTTGCGGTCGTCTACGGGGCGCGTAGGCACCTCTCCGTAAGCCTGCCGAGAATTTATTGGTCTTCTGGTTCTCGGGTCTATATACTTCTTGGGTTCGTTAGCCAAGGGGTTGCTCCTTCTTTGGGACGCGAGTATGATAATTGAAAATAGCCCTGATGCGCTTCCTTGGTTGGTTCGCGTCGGGGCTATCCATTTGAAAGGGATTTGAAATGAAACTGAAGATCGACAACAAAACCATTCGAGATGATGACACCCCGAGACAGCCCAAGAAGGCAGAAGAAAAGGAACCATCCACTCCCCCTATGGACATTACCGAACAACTAGCCTTTTGCGAAGAGAACAACCTTGCAGTCCAATACCTAAAAGAGCGTACCGGAATAAGGTGCCAGGTATTTGACACCGATGGCGAGTTGCTTACCTGGGGGCGTGGCTACGACCAGACCAGAGCTTTGATCAACGCCTTAAAGGACTATATTGGCGAAGAAGAGGTGCGCTACGAAAACACCAGCGCCCCGGCTGTTGAACCAGCGCCAGAACCAGAGCCTCTTGATACGCCAACCAAAAAGTCCGTGCCGCCGTCAGCTCCAAAAAGGGGACTGCAAGTTGAACCGACTTTCGAAAGCCTGCTAGACAAAATGATTGAAGCAAAGGTCAAAGCTTGCTTCAGGAAACTCTTCGAATAGGAGGTTGTTGTGGCTGTTGCTGAGGAGGCTGGGTCGTTCCGCCAGCCAGATGATTCTGAACAACCTTTGCTATCTCAGGGTGTTTTTGTAGGACGCCAGCGACAGCAAGTTGCTGCACCTGAGGAGATTGAGCAGCTTGTTGCATTACTTGAGGGTTTTGCGCTGCTAATTGAATTGGCGACATTTTCGCTTCATCCGGAACCGATATGCCCATCTTGTCCAGCAACCGAATTACAATGGGCTGAGCAAGAGCTGAAGCGTTTGGAAGAATTGCAGCGATCTTCGCTATTCCCTCAAGAGCCTGATTCATGTTCTGGATTTCCTGAGCCTTATTAAATTGACCATGCATCCCACTAACAAGAACATCTCTGGGCACAACAAACTGGTCCCAATCAATACCAACCTGCTTGACCTGATTGGGTCCGGTCATGGAGGGGAAGGAGACCTGGCCATTCTGGTCGGGCTCCAGCTCTTGCCTCGCGAGGTCGTAGGTGCCTTGTGCCAGTTCCTGAAGGCTAACGGAGAATTTTTCCACGAGCTCATCGATAGCCAGAGACCCCGAGGTAGCTGTTATGTTAGCCTCTGTGGCAGTCTTTCGACTGGATACAGATTTTGTGGGATCGTCTATAGTTCCGGCTCCCCATTCTCCGAAGGCCGAGGCGATCATCTCGCCCCAAAATTGCAACTCTTTCATCCCGACCGGGACACCGTTGATCGGGGCAGGCATTGGTGTGATGAACTTTTCGTTCATCGGGTTCTGGGCAAATTCGTTTAAGGATCCAGGAGAGAAAGATACGCCCGTCTCATCTCTGAGGACCCCTGCGAGTACATTGTACGCAGGAAAAACGGAAGTAATCGCCGCTTCGAGAGTAACAGCCTTGATAACATTTTTCTGTTGGTAGGAAGAAAGCATCTTCTCGACCAGGGAGATACCGTAAGCGGTATTTCCGAACCAATCCACCATCGTGTCTTTGATGATGAACTGGTGTCCGTCGAGTGACGGGTTTTGCTCCACTCTAATAACTCGTATATCACTACCTTCACGGCTTTCTGCAATGTGGAAGTAGGTATCGTAAAATTCTTCGCCTTCATGCTCAAAGTATGGCATATAGCAAATGTATACAGGAACATATCCTTCGTTTCTATACGGCTGATTTTGGGGGAAAACTCCAAGGGTGTTTAAATCTCGAACCCGAAAACTTCCCTCAATATCCTTCATGTAAATCTCGGTGGCTGTGAAGGCTTCTATGCCCTCTAAATTACCGTAAAGCTCTTCCCCATCACGGTCGGTTTCCAATAACAGCTCAGAGAGCCTTCTATACGTCGCTATAATGCTTCCTGCTCTTCGGTCAACAGTCAAATCTAAAGCTGGGTCCATGTAAAGGTCTAGGCAATCGAGCACTCGAATCTTCGGCCCGATATAATCAGGCACTTCCATTCTCATGTCGTCGATCATTCGAGCTTCTTTTCTAGCTACGCCACCCTTTTGAAGGATTCGCTTGAGATGCCTACGTCCTTCGATGTCGGAAACCTTGCGAAGCTTTGCGCGGTGCTCCCAGGTCCAGAAGATGGCAGAGGTGCCACGAACCATGAGTTGTTTGAGGTGTTTGGCAATCTGCCGTCTGGTATGAGCCTTGTTATGCATCCAGATTTGTTGCTGTTGGATTTGGTCGACCATTTGCGGATCGTCGTTTTGCCTGGAGACAACAGTCAGCCATGAACCATCCTTGGGTAACAAAGCTAAAGAGAGTCTTGCTGCAAGAGTATTTACGCCGTCGAAAATATCCGTTTCGCCGAAGTCACTTTTGTCAGTCCAAACCATGCCTTCATTGTATGGAAGCTCTCTATAGCAGAGATAAGCGTCATCACATTCCCGCCATACCTCCATTAGGGGGCGACGTGCCCATTCGTAGTAGCACTTCGTGTGCCAAAGCTTTTTGGCAACACCTTTCATGAACTCTGAATCTAAGGGCGGAAGGTCTTTCTCCCGATAAATCAACTTCGGCACTAGATGCTCTCCTTGAGCAAATTCAGGGCTGTTTCTATCTTTACCTTTTCATCGTCCCTAAGCCAGACAGTAAGTATCTTTGTCTGGGCGTGTTTGGTTTTCACTTCCCAGCCGCCGTCGGTGATCTGGATGGTGCATTTGGGAATGCCGCGAGTGCGCTCGATGATTTTGGCCAATCTCAAAGTAAGAACCAAAGGAGGAGTATTTGATTTCATCTTCTAAACCCTCCACGTTGACGAGAAGGGCGAGCATAGTAGGTTGTCGTTTTCTTTACTTTGATACGCTCTTGAATAGACACAGCAGAAGCCCATCTGATTTTGAAGAGTGCCCCCATGCCCGCGCAGTCGACCGCATCTTCAGCCGGGTGCATCTCATCGATTTCGTCTTGGACAATACCCTGGCTGTTAACAACGCGCTTATATTCGCCATCAAAGGCTCGATGGAGAATCCCACACTTTTCGATATCCACCAAAAGGGCTGCTGTAGGCGGACTTGTTTGCCCAATCATTTGACCCATCTTGTGTTCAAGAAGAGTCACGCGGCTTTTCACCTTGGTCTTAGGCGCCATCTTGTTCATGAAGGCGGTCTGCACTCTTATTCCGTATGGCTCCCGTGCAAGCGCTGCATACTCTGGCTCCATTTGTGCAGACACTTGGCGGTGATCTCCGTATGGGTCGCCACAGTCTTCAAAATCAAACCCGTTAAATTCACGAGCAGAGACCTCTAGAACCTCTTCTGCGATGTTTTCTAGGTGAGCGCCTTCGTGGTAGACCTCGCGCAAGAATAAAAGCCTCTGGTAGCTGTCTACTTGCATGAACAAAACATAGAAGTGAAGGCCTGGATCCCAGACCCGTATAATCGGCTTGTTTTTAACCGGCTGGAGATTTCGGCATTGATTCCCTGGACCGTACTTGCCAAAGACTATGCCCTTCAATGTGGTTGCGTAACTGATATCTATTTCTTTTGCGACGATATCCGCACCATCTTTCGCTTGCTTGTTTCTGTACCAAGTCGAAGTGGCTTTGTTATTTACGATCTCGATGTCCCGAGCTTTTTCAGGGTGCAGTACCCAGCGCATAGTGCGGAGATTAACCTCGCCCTCCTCACCATGGCGAAGACGGCCGAACATGTCATATCGAGTTTCCCCTGGGGTGCTTACAGCTATCCTGACTGGAGCGGATTCAGAGCCCGCTTGCCAGGCTGCCGTGTCGTACAGCCATTTGGCGAACTCGTCGTAGAGAATCCCGAGGCCACGTTTACCGCGAGAGAAGTTGGGGTTGCTGGATTCCCCGAGGATTTCGCCATTACCGACACCCCCCGGGGGCTTGCGGATGATCATCTCGGATATGTCACGCTTACTATTCCACCCCTCGGGCAAAAGCCAAGGGAAGACATCTTCATGCTTTTTCAATTGGTAAATAAGTTTGGAAAAGAGCGTAGTCATGGACCCGCGCTTATAGACTTCCTCTTCTTTGCGAGAGCCAATAATGAAACTGCCGTCGTGGAAAAGAAAGAACCAGAGAAAAACCATTAGAACAAACCAGGAGACGCCCATGTCTCTCGATTTCTCGTAAATGATGTTTTCTGTTGGACCGTAAGCAACACCACACTTAAACAAGGTCTCAACCAAAAACTTGATTTCTTTTTCTTGATACCCATAGGGGAAGTAGGGCAGGTCTTTGTCTTTGATGTTTCTTGGTTCGAAAACAAAGCAAAAGTAACGCAGCCAATGCATGATATCGGCTGCGCACTTCTTCTTTTGGATTCGTTGTTCGGTAGGCGAGCTTAGAACACGTACAAGCATCTTGGCTCGCTCGGGTAACCAGTAGTTGTAATCAACTGGCTCAGGAGGCGTGGGCCTTATTATGCTTTCCGGCATTACTATCTGCGGGTTTTGATCCGGCAGTATCAGCTTCGCCGTCGTGTTTTCCATTTGCTTTGCTCATTACTTTTTCAACAAGTTCTTTGGCTTCTTCGCTTAATGGCTCTCTTAGCCTTTTGAGCTTTGACCACATTGGCTGAAGCTCGTCTTCGCTCATTTCGTAACCAAGGTTGTGCATGATCGTTTGCGTTTCCTCGGTCGGGTTGTGGAAGTACCAGGTCTCGTCAAGGTTTTGAGAATGCGGAGCATAGACCTTGTCGTCATAGCGCCAGACTCCAGGGCCCATCAAAGGAGAAGACAGCACGAGGGTCGCTCGCACTGTCCTTGAGTTTTGATCAAACCTCAAGCCAATAACATTGCCTTGAAGATAGGTTCCTTGTTTTGCTCGATACCAGATACGAGTATCCGGCAACATGCGCAGGTCTGTGTTTACCGCAAGTGCGGCAGGGCTCTTTTCTATTTCTTCAATCACGGGTTAGCGATCTCCCGTGCTGCCGTCTACGCCCTTCCAGCTGGAAGTTGGAGTATCAAGTTCGCGGTGGCGATTAAAAGCGCCCTTGTTTACGCCAAGAGTTTCAGAGCCGTATTTTGGACGACCAGCGCGACCTTCATCCTGATTGGCAGTTGGAGTTTTTTCTTGCGAACCCGAATAAGCACTTGTTTGATTAGCGGATTTGCCAGACGGAATATTCCGCAAAGCTGGCTTGCCCATTTCTTTTCCCATGTCTAGTTTACCTTCCCAGTAGGAGACAACTCATTCCTACCGCGAAACTAGTCGTGGAACCAGACAGAAGGTTCTATTTGGCTTTCGGAGTAGGCTTGCGCTTCTTTTTGGTCAGCATGTTTTGAGGCTGCGCAGTTTTGCTTTTCTTGGCTGACATGGGCTTGTCTGCCCACTCATTAGAGCTGTTACTTGCCGGAAGGGTTTTCTTCATCGGAAATGACTTGGCCATTATTTTCTTCTTTCCTGTGATGGCGCTTTGCGTAGCGCGGGGATGGTTCGAGTTTCTTTGCCCATTCGGGGTCAGCCTCGGCTTGCCGGAGCATTGTAAGCCAATAATTGCGAGGTGTCACTCGCCCTTTGTCTGTATCAAACTCGGTATCGTTTTCCTTTTCGAGAGTGGCGTAGCGTTCTTTGATGTTGTCGTAGGCAGCTTTCTCTTCTTCGCCAATGTCTTTGCCTTGAGAAAGTTTGCGTCGATCGGAATCAAAGCGTTTCTTTTCGGGCCTGTTCTGTTCCAGCTGCTCGGCAAGTGCATCTCGAGCATCTTGCCCAAAGGATACTTTCAGTTTCTCCTCGCACTTGTATTCAACCATGTCGTGAAAGCGATTCTCGGCATCGTCAACAGTCTCCCCTGGGCGAATAGCCTTTTCGATAGCGGCAAGGATTGGATTGTCGCGGTCTTCTAAATGGGAGCTGACGTAATGAGGGTGCTCATAGCCAAAAACATTACTGCCGCGAGGAAGTAGTTCGTTTAGTCCAAATGGAGCTTCTTTCGGGTACGTGTAATTGATCGTGCCACCCTGATTAGCGCTATCTCGATAAGCTTGAGAAATCTTTCGCATATTCTCAAGAGAAACGGTGTTGCTGATTTTACTCAGTCCAACCTGACCAACCATGGTGGTTAAAAGTCTTTCTTTTTCTTTGTCTGAGGCTTTGCCAATTGCAGTTTTGGTGAGGAGTTTGGCGTCAGAGACAATAATCGGAGCATTGATTCTTGTCCACCAAGCAACCGCTGGCCTGGTGTGGGTCATTTCGAAATTGTATTTAGACAAATCGTTTTTAACGCCGGCTGCCTGCAAGGCGCCACCAACAGCGCCTGGTGCGTTGCCAATCACATTGAATCTATGCATGGCATCGTGCAGGGTCTGTGCTGTTGGCGGGTCGGTTTCAAGCAAGTACTCTTCGACCTCTCTATCTATGGCAGCTCCACCAAGAACGGTTGCGCCGATGGCGTAAAGATAGACAAAAGACCTAAAAGAGCTGCGAGCTTTATCAAACTCACCATTTTCAATATGCCTGAGCGTGTCGGTAATTAAAAGGGTTTTGCTGCGATTGGCGATTGTCGCTGTGCGAACGAAAGGAAAAAAGATTTTGACAAGGGAAGAATGAAGTGCGGCACGGTCAACCGGAAGAGATACTCTGAAACCGCTAGGACCGGCTCCAATGCCTTGATCAAGGGTGTCCCTGATAGTGGATAAGGCACGAAGCCCATTCGCCTCTGTAAACGCCCCAGAGCACTTGTAGGTTTCGCCGTTCAGCCAGTGCGTTAAATCGGTAGCTAGTTGGTTGAAGCCACCGGGGTATTTCAAATCGTCGGCAGCTTTGATTGTAGCGGCTGTGATAGCGTGGTTGATCTTAAGATGCTTTTCCATCGCTCGGCCGGAAAGCACTTCACCCGCTGCGCGAACGGGTTTGGTTTTGCCCAGAGCAGAAAGACCTGTAACGTTGGACACCTTTTGAAGAAAACGATCGATGGCGTCAGTAATCGGATTGGCCGTGTCTTCAGCGTGTCCAAATAACGGCATTTTGACGTTGATTGAGTCGCAAAGACCGTGAGCGGCTTTGTTGCCCGAAGCCAATATTGCACTAGCTTCTGCCATTTCAGTAGGTAACCGGCTGCCGACAGCCTCAGCCCCCTCTTTAACGTGCATCCAGTGCAGTGGCAAGTTACCCATTTGAACAATGTCGGAAACGCCATGAGCGACTGCATTGAGAATGTTCTCAAGGATATGACGACTATAAAGGCCGTCGCTTTCCCAGTTGATTTTTAACTCGGCTCGAAGCATGTTTGCCAATCCGCCGTCTCCGAACTTAGCGCCTTTGCCGGTTGGATCAAGCTTTTCTATTTCAGCCTTGATTAACTTAGCACCTTCTTTCTTGACGCGGGCCAGCTCTTTCAAAGCATCTCTGCGTTTTTGGCTAAGCTGAAGTTTGTCGATATCTCTTTCGCTTGAGCGCAGTCCGCGCACCCAGGCTTGCTGAACTTCAACCGGCTCATGCGGTTCAGGAACTAGTCCTTTGCCGCCGACAGCTTTCATCCATTTGTTCATTTGAGATTCAAGCCGACCAACAAAAACAGGGTCTGCTTCGCGTCGAATAACGTCCCAAGAAGCTCGATTGACGGTGGCGATGTGAATGATTCGTTTTACGTCCAGAAGCCCTTTGGCGCCAGCAACCTTGATGTTTTTCATAGCATTCAAACCAGCTTTTAAAGCAGGAAAGAAAATGTGGTCTGGGATGTACCAAGCATAGTGCTCGACCAAGCTGACAAAGTCTTTAGGCAGCGCCTTGATAATTTTAGGTCCGGCAATAACAAGACCGCCAGTAAACGTCAAGGCTGCTCCTAGGTCGGTAAGGTTTTGAGACTGTTCTTCTTCTCGGGAGCGAGCTTCAGCCTTTTGCCCTATAGCCTGACCGGCCGCTACCAGTCCGATGCCAAACATGCGGCTGACTTGAGAGTCGTGCTCGGCAAGGTCTTTTAAAAAGCTTACCCAGTCTTTGTCTATGCCCTGTTTTTTAGCTTCAGCAACAATAGCATTGTCAGCAGTAATTGGTTTTCTTTGCCTGAGAACTGTAGCTATGTCGGGGCGATCGGCTTCTAATTCGTCAGCAAGCCGAGAAATTGATGGCTCAACCTCCCCGTTCATCGCTTGCTTGTATTCTTTGACCTCTTCGGTCAGTTTGTTTCGAGTCTCGATGTAATCAGCGTTTTGCTCGGGAGTGCCTGTAGGCTCGTACTCGTCGGGGGTTTCTCGATATTCGACACGAAACTTGTGCGGCCCGCGTTGAACCTGAATGGCTTCGCCGGGGCTAAGGTACTTCTCAATTCCAGAAGCTTTGCGAATCGCCTCGTATTGCTCTTTTAAGCCACCCGGATCGCCAATTTTTTCATTTGGTTTATGTGTGTAGCGCTGACGCCAGAATTTAGTTTCAATCGCCAACTCCTCGGGAGTCTTGCCGCGAACTTCGTAAGGGCGAAGCGGGGTTTCTCGAATGACGTTTGAGGTGGTTTTGACGTTTCTGGCTACAAGCTGGGTATCTGGGTCCAGCCCAGAAAGCAATGCCGCAGTGCGTCGAATTTCATCGGCTGCGTCTACAACCTGGTTGGGCTTAGGCGACCTGCCTAATTTGCCTGTGGCGTTTTCCAAGGCTTCGTGCGAAGTCTGCCAATTGAGCTTAGCCTGGTCTTTAGCTAAAGTTGCTTCAGCCAGCTCTTGAAAGTGGGTATTGAGAGACTTGAGGTGCTTAGCATCTGTCTTTGGCGCGTTGCTGATGTCCCGCATTTTAACGGCGTCTTCTCGCACTGTTGGTGCTGGAGGCGGCGGAGTTTCAGGAAGCGGTTCAGGGGAGGGTGTTGCCTTTGTCTCTGCCTCGACGTTTTTTGAAGTGCCGAGGTAATAGACCTTTTTAATGTCTTTCTCGCGCTCATTGGCAATGCGAGCGTCTCTATTGGCGTTGAATTTGGCGTTGAGTTTAACGTTCTCGTCGTAGATGAGTTGTTGAAAGTCGCGAAGATGCTGCTCTTCGGCTTCACGCTCAACCTTTTCCGATTTCCACTTTTCGTAATCCGACTGTTCTCCAAGCTTGGTTTGCCGCACTTGTTCGGCGCGTTGCGCAGCGTCGCGCTCTTCGGCCTCCTGTTTGTAATTAGCATTTTTGGTGGTTTGCTGGTCTTGACGAAGTTGAGCAACCCGATCGGGATCGTTTTTGACTCCTTTGATTTTAGCGAGCTTGATGGCTTTGTTTGTATTTTTGACCCCGGTAACACCGCCGTGAAGAAGTGCTGTTGCCCCAAAGCCACCGAGAGCAGCAGCTAAGGTTTTTCTCGGGTCGTAGCCCTTGTTCTCGCCAGCCTGTTCAGCAAGGTCCATTAAAGCTCCCGAGCCAGCACCCATAGCGCTGTGTGCAAGTATGCCACCGGCTGTAATTTCAGGAGTAATCAAGGCTGGCAAAATACCAGTACCGCCAGCCTCTACGATTGGATCTTTAGCCGGAGGAATGTACTGGTTATACAGCTCGGTTAAGGTTTGCTGCGGCTTGGCGCCTGGCGGATGAGGCAAAATGTTATTTACGGCTCTAGAGGGTGTACCAACCAGGTCTATTGCCTGAGCAACGCTTAGTCCCATACCTCTAATTACGTCCGGCACTTTTCCTAGGACATCTTGACCGCCTTTGAGAAGGGTATCGACCATCGGGTTGGATTTGGCGACTTGCCCTTTGATGAGATTAGCGTTGGCTTCCTGGGCTTTTCTTTTAGCAGCTTCAAGCTTTTCGTCGTAAAGTATTTTGCCGTTGCGATCGGCTAACTGGTAGTCGTTTATCCAACGAGGGGCGGTGGCTTTGTCCGCATAATTAGACTCGGCTGAAAAACTCGGGTGCCAAGGCTTCTTGTACTCGTCAGTGAAATGAGGCTTGCGGTCGTTTTCATTTTGAGTTGTTTCAAGCTTGCCGCCCTTATCTTTCCAATAGCCACGAAGGTTGTAATCCTCACGCGGATTGTCCGGGTCAAACAAACCATTAGGCCCGCTGCCAGCCACGCCTTTTTCAGCAGCCCATTTGCGAAATTTGTTTTCCTCGTCGGGCTTGAGAATGGTGTTGTAATTTTCGTCGTGGTCAGCCGGAGGTGGCAAAGCATCTTCTCGAGGGGGTGTGCGTTTTACCAGCTCGTCGCCTTGCTTTTCCCAGTCGTCGCTTTCAGGGGCGGCCTTAACTTCAACCCCGCCTTGAATAGGGGCTTGCTGGGGTTGAACCCGCTGGGGTTGAGCTTGCGGAAGAGCCAAGGAAGCCAGGGCATCACCTTGCTTTTCCCAGTCGTCGTCATCAGCCATTTACTACTCACGCTCCTCGTAGTCCGCTTGTTGAGCACCACCCCCGCCGCGACTAAACAGGGTTTGGAATGCTTCCATCGGCATTCGGTAACGCCGACCGCCGCGAACAAATTCAACTTCACCTTCCTGAGCCGGTCCAAACTGGTCTGAACCCCCTTGCATTTGAGCGCCTGGAGTGGGAGAACCGCTTTGTGTCATTTGAGGGACCAAGGAGGGGCTTGTAGGGGGTGGAGGTGGGACATTAAACCCGGTTTTGGTAGGAGCCTTTTTGCCAGGTGGGGTTTTTTGACCAAGCTCTCCGCCGCCGCTTGGAGCAGGCATTACCGCAACGCCAGACGGCGGGGGAGGTTGGGTTTGTGGTTTTGATGTACCAAGAGCGGCTTTTTTTGCTTTTAAAGCAGCCCATTGTCTGCTGGCTTGAATGCGCTGAGCAGAGTTTTGGCTTTTCAAAGCAGGAAGCAGCGCTTTCATTTGAGCGTTAATGCCTTCGATAGGATCGGTTTGAGAGATCGATTGCCCTTGTTGAGGGTTTTGCTGAAGAGTCGCTTCTGTCGGTGCATCAAGAGAACCGGCTTGTCCGCGAAGCTCTGGCATTTGTCCGTTTTGAACACGATCGCGCCTGTATTCGGCTCTGTGGATTTCCTCCAACTGCTGGTCTCTGAGCGGACCTTTAGGCATGTCGATGAGGTTTTTATAGCCCTGTTCGATGATGCGACTTTCGTTTTGAATTGCAGTTGTCGAATCGCGAAGGCCGTGCATTGCGTAATACCTTTCGGCTCGATCATTATCCTCTTTCGTGTTTTGAATTTGGTTTCGAATCAAATCTCCGCGCTGATCAGCATTTTGCTGCTTAATAGTGTTACCAATTGCTTGGTTGTTAATTCGTTGCTGTTCAAAGCCAGGCTTTTGTTTCCACCACTCGGCTTGAGCAAGCTTCTGCGGATTAGTGTAGGGGTTTTGCCAATCTGCAACCTGCTGCCGTCGCCGTTCGGCAGCGATCAACCTGAGCTGTGTGCCGTAATCATTTTGAGCTTTTTCGTTGGCGGCGTTAGTCTTGGCGGCTTCTTCTGCGTCTTTGCGCTCTTCATCAGTGGCACCTTTGTAGAGATTAGCCAGCCTGTCGTAGTTGTGGGCAAGGAGATTGTATTGCGTGTTCAAGGCGGCTTCTTTACGGTGTTTGCCAGCCCTTAAGGTGGCCCCTACTAAAGGCGCGAAGCGAGGCGCAGCTAGAGAAAGCAAACCGATAGCCGTTTCCACTGTCGGATTGCCATTAAGTTCCTTTTGCATGGCAGCAGTGGTGTCGTCCAGTCCTTGGCGAGTAGCCACAAGCTTATTGGCTATGTTTCTTTTCTCATCATCGGTCAAGAAGTGGCGAACAGGAGGCACTGGCTGCATGACTGGGCGCTGCGGGGCAGGCAAAGGCATAAAATTGCTATACGTTACCGGCGTTGGTGGCATCTGTTGTTGCTGCATAGACTGCTGCGGCATGGGCTCTTGCTGCATTTGCTGTTGCGGTTGTTGACCGGGCGGCATTTGCGGCATCTGAGGCTGTTGTTGAATTACCGGCGATCCAGAACCGAGTCCGTAAAGCTGATTTAAGGCTGCGCGCTGACTGCCCGGCACCATAGAATTGAGATCATTGTCTTCGTCCATTACGGACCACCTTTACCGGCTGTAGATGCGTTCAATTGGCTGCCGTACATTCCCGCCTGGGTGCCGTAAATGTTTGCCGCGGTGGCGTATTCCTGGTTTAAAGCGTTAAGTTGGTCGTTGTAGATGTTACCAGTGGTGCTGTAGTTTTGGCTGTTTGTGGTGTTGTTGTTTTGAGAATTTGCCAGGTTGTAAGCATTCAACCCTGTAGAGTTTTGAGACTCGTAGCCGCTAAGAGTCGAGTTGAGATTAGCCAGAATCTGGTCGTAGTTCAACGTGTTGGCGTTGTTGTTTTGAGAAGCAGTTAGAGAGCCTTGGGCGGAATTAGTCGCAAGTCCACCTTCCAACCCGGCGAAAGAGCTTCGGGTGTCGAGGAAGTTATTGAGAGCGTTTGTATAGTACTGTTGACCCGCCAGCCCAGCTTGGGCAGCGCCTTGTGCATAAGCCGTACCAATTTCAGCACCACCAGCAGTTGAATTTTGCTGTCCGTTGTTATAGACGCTTTGTTGTGCGCTAGCAATTCCAGGAAGAATGTCGTTGTTGTAAAAATCTTGCTGGTACGCGGCTTGCCCCGATGCGGAACCATTAGAAACGTTGGTCAGCCCTCCAGGTCCAGAGTTATCTATAATCGACAGCGAAGGACCGAGTGCTACGTCTGCTGCTTGAGCGTTATTTGCTAGAGTGTACGCGCTCGGGTAGCTTTCGCTTGTTGGCCCTGACAGTCCGTTGTAGAGGGTCGATAGCTCCTGCGACAGATTCTGGGAGGTGTAGTTCCCTGGGCTCACGTAACTCGGGCTTGCTACGCTGTTGATCCCAAGCTGGGGTGCTTTGGGGGCGCTGGGTTGGCTTGCCACTCTTCTTTAGCTCCATCTTCACGGGGTTCATTTGTGCGGAGACGCTAGGGTGATAACGCTCCAGGTAGAGCATAGTGGCTGTCTGCCCCTCGAACCAGCCATGAAAGGGCAACTCAGCCTTCAATTCAAATCCTGATTGTTTTAAAGCCCTAAGGGCTGGATAGTTGTTTCGATGAACAGTCGCGGTCATTTTGATTAGCCCGAGCCCTTCGGGTAGCGGCGCAAAAGCGTAATCCGCCAAAGCTGTTCTCATTTCGTGCAACAGATAGGTTTTTCGCTGTGACGGGTGGACGTAGATTTCTAGCTCGGCTCTGTGGTTCGCTCGAATATTACGCCAAGCCGCATAAGCAACTGGCTGCCTTTCTAGTTCGACCACAAACACTTCACTGTTGATTACCAAGCCTTTAACTATTTCTTTGAGTGGGTTTTCTTTGGTTCGGTCGTCGAAAAGATAAGGCTCCAAGAGAGCCTCGGCAATCAAGACGCCTGCCCTTTCCAGCACGGTGTTGACCAAGGTTTCAAATTCCAACCCCCAGGTGCGGCTGGTTGGGTCGAGCCGAAAGCCCGAATACTTGAACATTTCAGCTTCGCTCATTCGATCGTCTCCACGTCTTGAATGTCTTGGTTTTGGTGGTCGGCAAGCTGTTTCATGGCACCTTTTAACGGGCCAGAAGCTTCTCTTTCCATTCCCTTTGGAATAACAGCGGTCATTTGTTCGGTTCGGGTAACGATTTTGTTGATCATTCTGATTTGAATTTCGCGAGTAGGGGCTGCTGCAAGGGCTTTTAAGTCATCTTCTGTGGCCACTACGTCCAAATCACCATCCAAGGCCCTTTCATCGAGCCCGTAGGCATCAGGAGTCTCTTTTTTGGCAAGATTTATGGCTTGCATCGACACAGAGCCCAAATATCCAAGCGTTGAGGCTTGTTTTGAATCTAAAACACCCGAAAGATAGCCGTTTACGGTCGATTGAATGAGCCCGACCACATCTTTGTGCGTCTGAAGCTCTCTGTAAGAGGACAATTCCAGCATTGCGCGCTCTCTAAAAGCATCTGGAATGATGAGTTCGTGCCGTTTTTCTTCCGCTTTTTCTTTTGGCTTTTTGGCTTTAATCGGCTTGCCTTTGTTTTTGCCGAATTTCACTACAGTCATTCAGCGTTTGCCCGCCGTTTATAGGGGACTTCTAGGGTTCTGGCTGCTTCTTCGGCGGCTTCGCGCTCCCATATGACCTTCATTGCCCGCTGTCTGTAACAGTCTTCGTTTATTTTAAGAACATCGCACCAGCCTTCGAAGCTATCGCCATGCAGAAAAGCGACTATTTTTTCGTAGGCACTAGAAATTGTTTCTCTGCGCAGTTCTTCTTCGGTTCTGGATTTGAGAAGCTCGCCAGGGTTTGGATAAAAGGCTTTCCACATGCCGAAATGAACAAAGACACAATCTCGAATGGTCTGTTCAAGGATCAACCTTGCCACTCCCCGAATGTCGCAGACCTTATTTACAACGACCGTATTCAACGAGCACCTGGTTCTTTAAGAGACACCTGACGAAGGGGAATTTGTCGAGGAATTGCTCTCTGGCTTGTTCTTCTTTCATCAGCGTTTTCATGAAAGCCTTTGCTTCTGTTCGGGTCGTGATGTTTAACTTGAGGAGAGCTTTGAATTGTTCTTCCGAGCATGGCAACGCCTCAATGAAATCAGCCTTACCCCGTTCTGTCAACAATTTTCTATCGTAAGCCTCAAGCTTGACGATCGCCTTGTTTAGCCAAACATCAACCGTCGTTTGATCGATATCAAGGATTTCAGCAATGTGCTGTTGGGTCGTGCCTTTGAGGCAATAAAGCTCTACGCACTCCAAAAGCGGTTCGGAGAAAACTGTTTGGAAATACTTCGCTCGGCGGCGAAACCACTTTTTTCTATCCCTGGCTTGCGGTACGTCGTAACCGGTTAATCGCCGCTGATAAAGCCGATGATACGCCTTGTACCAGTTGGTCTTGTTCCGTTCGTAGCTTTTGCCCCTAGGTCTTGCTTGCTTCGACATATAAGTCTCGAAAGGTGGTAGCAACAGCAAGAGCCGACCAAGCATGACTGGACATTCCGTAAGTCGGGCCTGGGTTTTTCTTTGTACCCTTTGGTCCCCAAATATCCAGCAGTCGCTGATTGACGTTAGCATCTTTAGCGCGGGCGGAGTGGCAAAGATGCAGCTTGATCTCGCTGCGAGTAATGCGGTGCAGTTCCCTGCTTAGTTTGCGGTTTAAGGCTTCTGCGAATCTGCCAGTCCAGTAAACGGTTTCAAGAGTTGTTTCGCCGACCGCCATGCCCATGCAGGCTATCTTTTCGCAGACAAAGAAGTGATAGCAGCGCTCAAAAAGCTTGTCTACAACCTCGGAGTTTGGCATGTCCGCGTGAATCTGAGTAATCTTCCATTCGTCGAGACTGCCTTCAATTACGACAATGCCGCTAGTCGTCGTTCCCGGATCTATCGCTACTATCGCCTTCGGCAAATACATCGCCTCTATTTGGGGTGTTGCATCGCTTGTGGATGGCGGTTTCCCCAACTCTTTCGCCGTCTTCGTAGATGCCATGAACAATCCTTGCCTCGTCTTCGTCTCTGAATTTCATGCCGCATTTAGAGCAGCGGTTTGACTCGATCACCTTTTAGCTCCGCGATTATTTGAGTCATTTCGGCAAGAATCGTTTGAATCTGTTTGACTTGTTCGTAGCACTCTTCTCGCTCGTGCTCTTTTTTTTCTAGCTCGGCTCGAAGACGATCGTTTTCATCCGCAAGCTGTTTGTAAGCACTGAAATCAAACACGGCTGGGGAATCCGCGAGGTAACAATCACACTGTACCCAAAGTTCATCAAATCCAGCCGTGTTTGTTCTAGCTATTTCTTCTCCGCTTCTACAACCGCCGTTTCGGCTTCGAAAGGGCGAGCGGCTTTTTCTTCCGCCTTTTTAATCAAGTTTGGAATTTCACCAGCAAGATGCTTTAGTCCTGCAACAAAAGAAGCGTGACCGGTCGTCTTAACTGTTATAGCCCCTTTGGTGTGCGTGGCAACTACACCCGGGGTGGGAGGGGTTTCTAACTTTTCGTCTGGCTTTAAAATAGGCATCGTTTACTCCTTTAGGGTCGAGTAAATAATACAAGATTTTTAAAAGACTTAATACTAAAATTACTGGATACTGCCAGGGGTGTTGCCAGCAGCAGTACTAACAGCCGTAAAATCAGCCGCTAAGTTCGTCCAATTGCCAGCGGTGATGTCTGACGCTAACACCTGCTGCTTATAATGCCCTGTCTCTGTCGCGATAATAGCGGCATAGTCAACACCATTCCAATCTCCGATAATGACGATTGTCGGGTCTATAACCTTTGCTATTTGAGCTACCTGTGGGTTTACATCGAGCAGTGATTGTTGGGTAAAATTCAAAGCAGGCATCCTCGTCTCCTAGAAGTCAACCAAATTGCGATTGATCCATGCTTTTCAGAATAAAGCAAACGGTTCGGGGGAGGAAGACAGTTAGTCAATTTCTCCAACCGGATTCTTTCCTGCTTTCTTACACAGACACTTAAAAAGAAAATTCAACTCTGTCCACTTTTGTGCTTTCACCAACCCCGGGTCTACAAAACACCTGTGCTGGTCTCCGTGCCTATCCCTAAGCTTGGCTACCATCACCCCGTCAGACTCAAACTTGTCCACTTGAATATCTCGGTGGACAATCTCAGCAATCTTCTTGACTTGGTATATCGGGTCTACTTGCATTTTCTCTTTCTGTTTTTACCGCTTGCACAAGACCGTCAAACAAAGCCTCTGGGACTGTTCTAGCATCCGGGAAATAAGGACTCGGAGGATAAGTCCTATCGTGCCATTCCTTGTGGGCTCGTAGAAACTCTTGCTTGTCTTTATACCAAGCATATCTGTTTTCCCCGTCTTGCCTGGAAATAAAACTTTGTTTGCTCATGCTGAGATATTAAAACCAAAAACCACCCCGGTCAAGGAGTGGTTTTTGAACCGAGGTGCTCTTGACCTTCCGATCTCCAACCCCTCGCGAAGAAATACTATCGTCAGCTCCTTTGTTGTGTCAAGCATTTTGACGTGGCAGATATGTAGCAAATTTTCTGGAAGCTTCTACGAGGCTGTTGTGAGGCTTTTGGGGGTGGGTAGGGGGTCTTTTGACGTAGTGAGTACATGGCGAATTTTCTGGGTGGTCTCCCGGTCGTGTCGGGTCGTCATGGGGGTGGCCCCACCCCGCCACCCTGCGCCTCAAGCAATCCCTTAGCCTGAGCTCTCACGCTACCCCACCCAAGAACAATGGGAATGATTATCATTGCATTGTTATACTCCAGTCTATTGTTACTCATCAGTCTAATGTTACTCACCAGTCATTAGGCATGACAAGATGTCACTCATAAGCCTCCTACTATACGCAAGTCCAATCAGGCGCGCGCGCACACGCGTTAGTTACGCACACGCGTTAGTTATATATATAATTACGCGCGCGTCGCGCGTAAACTACTAGTGTTCTAGCAACCCTTGAGGGTTGCAAAAGTAGACTCGAAATTGAATTTACCCGGTGGCGCTAGCCTAGTGCTGCTGGTAACGTCATTAGAGGTGGCTAGAAGGCTCTGTATTGAATTGGAGTTGCAACACCCTTATTTCTTGCTATCCAATTTTCCAACCAGCCTTAAATCACCTCAAAACAACCTCTATCATTTTATGAGCTCACCTTAATCCGATTAATCAATTCAACTGTTCAACAATACGAACAGTCGTATCGTTAAACAGTCCAATTTCTCAAAAAAAAACACTTAAGCCCTATTAGGACAATGTAGCGCGCGGCAAGCGCGCGGAATTGGACTAAATCGCTATCGCTCCGCTTGACGCTCCGCTACCGCTCTTAGCTGCATTGGATTGAGAGATTATCTGCGCTGGAGCGCCGTCGATCAGCAGCTTTACTTTTAAGCGTCGCTCCGCTCCAGCGGTTTAGAGAAGGGTGATTGCGAGTGATAGCGAGCACCATTCCTTTCGTTTTCTAGAACGACATTTGCGCGCCTTGAAGCGCGCTTGAACAATTACCTCAGTCGCCGGTGGGCTAAAAAAAAGAATAACAAAGCTCAGTCGGCGCAAGCCTTAATACACTAGCTATATTATATCTTCATTAGTACTAATATAGACCCTTGCCAAGAAGCTGAATTCTGTTGACTTTCGGGCGATTTACTGTCAAGCTGGAGTTGACACCTGTCAAACTGTACTTTACACCTGACAACCGTCGAGGCTTGGGAATGGAGGCAAAGATTTTCACAAAAGAAGAGTCGATACTAGACATAGCGACTGGTGAGATAATAGCACGAAAGATGACCAAAGTCACTGCTAAAGAAGCTGGTGTGGCTCCAGTCTCTAAAATCTACAATTATGGGCACTATCTAAAACGAGCCGTCACGGCACTTTCTGAAGATCCTGATCTTACTCACCTGGCAACTAAAATCATTCTCTTTATGCTCGGACAGCTAACTGCTGAAAATATCGTCGTTTTAAAAGCACCTTTGCTGGCAAAACATTTCAAGGTAAGTCGGCAACATATCCTGTCTAATCTTTCTTTGCTGGTCAGAAAAAACATCATTCTAAAAGTAGATACCAACCTTTACCAGCTCAATCCGCGTATCGGCTGGATAGGAAGATTCGACGAAGAAATGTGTAAATATCCAGAAATAAGGAACTTGAAAAATGAATAAAGCCAAATCAATCACTCTTGAGAGGGATACAAATAACCTAGCGTTAGGTTATTGTGTTGAAGTTGGCGGTGAGGAAATCCGACTCAGGTGTTTAGGACTGCCGGGTAATTCCCTAAATAAACTACACAGTTACCCAAGGCCTATCGGCGCCGCCAACACTCTTTCAAACCAACCAAGGAGAAAAGCAATGAAGAAGTTGAAAAAAATATTGAGCAAGTCGATAAGGAACGAGCTATTCGGCGTGACAATCAGCAATAGGCTGACTAATGGCAGCAATCCAACAACTAGATGGTTTGGAGACCGCAGTAATGCAATCTTTAAAAAAACAGTTAGGTTAGCAAAATAACAGTTTAGCGTGCGATTAGAACCAACCAACCAAGGAGAAAACAATGCAAAACAAAGTGTTTATAGGCAAAAGTGACAAGTGTGTGATTTTTGAAAAAACTACTAACTTGTACTGGATAACTTTACGCCAAGGTAATTTTGTTTTAGACAAAATGCGCTGTGATAACTACCGATTAGCGCACGGATACTATCGCGCTTTTAAAGCAATAGCGAAAGCACAATAGTCAAACGAGCCGATTACCAATCAATCCGTAAACCGATTCTAAGGCGTCTACAAGGCTCTCTATTGAGACTTTACCTACCAAGCCTGGTAATCCGTCATCTCGACACTAAAAACTCAATAGAAGGCAAAAGAACGACCTGTAATGTACAAACCCAAACCAACCACCCGTCAAGAGACGATAAGGAAAATAAATGAGGAGTGATGAATAAAACCACAAGATTAATCACTAGCACCACATATAGTGCTTAATTATTGGGTCTTTATTTGATAGCGAGGTTTTAAATGAGCACTACTACACTAATCGCATTTCACGGCGATAAGAAAATCAAAGCTAAATACGAGTCACGTGTACGCGCTCACAAAAGGGCCGATCAGATAATCAAAGGTCAGTACTGGGAAAACGGCAAAGGGTGTGCTGTGGGTTGCACGGTTCATAGTGATAGTCACGCTGCGTACGAAACTGAGTTGGGCATTCCGCGTATCCTGGCACGGCTGGAAGATGGCATCTTCGAAGCGCTTCCTAATGCAAGAGCGCTTGAATGGCCTGGCGAATTTTTAAACGCTATTCCAGTCGGCGCTGATTTGTCAGGTGCTTGGCCTCAATTTGCCCAATGGCTTTTGACTGATCCCCAGAATGGCGTTATCAAATTCGGTAAGACTGACCGGGTCAAGAAGGCTATTCAGATCGTATCTGATTTGTATCGTGATGGATGTGTTGATAAGGATAAGTTCCGAAATGCGGCATTAGAGGCTCGGGGCGCTGCCGACGCTGCCTCCTACGCTGCTGCCAACGCCGCCAACGCCGCCACCTGCGCCGCCGCCTACGCCGCTGCCGACGCTTACGCCGCGAGACGATCAGCTCGTATTGGACAAGCAGACAAGCTTCTCGAGCTGATGGCAGTTGCCCCTGCGCGGGCAAAATAATAGCCCCGCAATCATGAAGGCATCTCGGATTTCACTATAAACAAATAACCACCAGTACCTTACTGGCTTCAAGATGACAACTAACAACCAACCAAGGAGAAAACTTATGAACGACACTTTTAAGTTTGATATCGAGCTGGCAATTATTCTTACCCTATTTGCTCTATCTGTCACGTTTTTAATGCAGTCAATACTCGCAAGCCTAGGGCTCAACTGATGAATACTAAAACAAACCAATTTAATTCATATGTCATAAGCAAAGGGCATGGCAAACATGCGCCCGGCGAAGCCATGTCATTGTGCTCAGTGCACGCCGAAGCTGTTGAATATCGCCTCGGATATATAGAGCCCAACTACGCCAGATTAACGCTGTGCAAAGATGATCCGGCGACTCATTGCGATACCTGTGAGCGTCAAAAACTTGCCGCCGAAACCGATGAGGGGCGATGGTTTAACTACTGATTAATGGGGTTTAGAGAATGCCAAAAGAAGAAATGTTTTGCATAATCACAGCTTCCCTAGCGTCTCTCGCAGTAGTTAGTATTCCCTGGTGCTGGTATTTACTTAGCGGTGCTAAATACATTCGGGAGCAAGTAGCGATTCAAAACAAACGAGAAACACTAGAAAAGGCTTGGCAAAAGGAAAAAACAAAATGACAAACAATCCACCTAAAAAAGACTATTCCGTCTGCTTGATGACATATGCAGAAAAACTTGTAACTGTTTCTGCAGAGACTCCAGAACAAGCAAAACAAATTGCCGAGGCTAGCAAAGAAAATAATTTTGTACTGTGTAAACACTGCTCAGAACATTTTGAATTGACCAATCCAATCGGCACGGCAATTGAAGTTGAAGACCAATGATAAATACACACGAGGAATAAAATGAGTATATGCGCCGTTTGTAAGCAATCGTATGACCGAATAAAAGACGGTGACGATTACGTTTGTTCGGAATGTCGCGGCAAACACGATGCTAATAAACGAAAGAAAGAAGACGATGAATTGCTACTTCGGTTTGCCTCTGCCGCGTGCGAGCCGTTTTGCACCGACAACCAGGATGCAGTCGCCAATTATGCAAAACAATCTTTCGATCTTGCCGAAGCGATGTTAGCCGAATACAGAAAGAGGCGCGGATTTGATGAATAACACAAAAACCACCACAAAAACCGATTGATGATTGTGATCGTCACAAGGGGTGAGTAATGCGCGTTTTAAGTTTGTTTAGTGGGATTGGTGGCATCGACCTTGGCTTAGAACGCACTGGAATGAAAATTGTCGGGCAGGTTGAAAACGATGAGTTCTGTACCAAAGTCCTATCGAAGCACTGGCCGAAAGTCCCAAAATGGCAAGACATCCACAATGTCACAGCTAACGATATTCGACGTAGAATTAAGCAAATTGACCTTATCTGCGGAGGCTTCCCCTGCCAAGACATCTCGGTTGCAGGAAAAGGCGCGGGAATTGTCGAAGGCGAGCGTTCAGGATTGTGGCGGGAAATGTGGCGCATTATCAGGGACCTGCGACCCGATTGGCTGCTCATTGAGAATGTGCCTGCTCTCAGGACTAGAGGAGCTGACGGGGTTCTCGCCGCGCTGGAAGCTCTCGGCTACACCTCGTGGCCGTGCGTGGTGGGTGCTTGGGCGGTTGGCGCCCCACACAAAAGAGACAGAATTTGGATTGTATCCCACTCCAACAGTGATGCCTTACGGAAGCAACCAAGGAGGGGCTGCGGGGCGAATAGGCAAGAAGAGGCCAAGCTTACGGAATTGGGTGACACCACAAGCGTCAATGTACCGCGACATCAACCACGACAATCAACACAGCCGACATTCGCCTTCCCTGCCGGTCCAGGTGAACCTCAATTCGAATGGGAAGAGCCGCGCACGATTGAACTATCGCTGGGTGCTTCAGTTGATGGGATATCCAGCCGATTGGCTTTGAAAGCCATAGGGAATGCAGTGGTGCCGCAAATACCGGAGCTCTTTGGGCGATGGATTATGGAGCAGGCTAGCTCAGGAAGTAAAGCATGACTGAAAACATTGACGAGCGATTGAACGAAATTAAAAGCCGCCTGCGCGTATTTCAACGGCACCAAAAAGGCGAAGGGCAAATATTTGACTCTACGTATGAATCTACAAAGCGCTACGTTGAAGCTAGCGAATCAGACATCCCTTGGCTGATTGATCAATTAGAGCTGTATTGTAAGGCGCTTAAATTAGCTTGCGATGGCATAGGGTTTTGGGGTGGTTACGCAGGTGCGTATCTCCAAATCAAATACGACCTGGATAAAGAAACAAAAGCTGATTACTGGCTAGAGGAGGCGGCGAAGATAACAGATGAAAGTCGTTGAAAATTGATGGCTGTATGGAGACTTGGTTGGAGGAAGCGAGGGGTGCAACTTAAATGAGCGGAATGAAAACCCCGTGGGTAGTCATGGATGTAAAAGAGCAACCACCTCAGCTGGTTTGTATGCAGTGCGGCAGGCGCGAGCCAGTCAAGTTGCCGTGTCCTATCAAACTTCTAAACTTGTGCAACCAGGTCTTTCAGGAAAAACATAAGAAGTGCAAGGAGAATAAGGCGTGAGTCACAAATACAAAAGCTGAATACAGACAGAGGCGCGGATACGATGAGTGAGAGTTTTAGAAGGGAAATAGCGTTGAAATTGAACCAATACCACCACAAAAATCGATTGATAAAGGAAGAAATGAAACTGAGTGATTGTTTGCGGCAAATGCGAGACAGCACAAAACATTTTTCCGAAGAAGGGCTCGATGATTTGGTGCGGCACGCTAAGCAACTAGAAAGTGACGCTGAGCTTGGCGCGGCTGTGAGGCGATTGTTTAACAGCTCTGCCGGAAGCGTTCTCGGTTCGGTTAGTACGCCTAAAAAAACACGTGCTGTCAAAGCAAATGGTAAGCTTGGCGGTCGCCCTCCTAAAAAGAAGACAAAAGACAATGACGGAGCGCAAAACAATGATATGTGATGACTGCGGGTTCGAAACGATGGCGCTTGTACAACATTGCCCTTCTCCTGATCTCGATCCTTTTCCCCTAGATCGAAGCTTGCCGGAGCAATATTATCCGTCTCGTCAAAACCCATACAATTACTTTTCGCCAAACGAGCAATTAAATTACCAAGCTTGGGAAACCGACAACTGGTAATTACCGCGCTTGAAAAACAAGAGACCGAAAGGAATAATCCGATCGGTCTCTTGTTTTTATGCCAGGTTTTGCTCCGGCGGAGTGTTTAGTGCTTCGTCAAGAGATTTTGCTAAATGCGTTTTTTGAGGTTGGTGTTTAACATAATCGGGTAGATAGTACTCAAGCAGGTCTCGGTAAATATTCGTCATTGGGCTGTTTAGTGCTTTGCTTACTCGCTTAAGCGCCGCATATTGTTCGTTCGTTATTTTTAAAATAACTATCCGGGGATAAGTATCGGTGAACTTGCGTTCTGGCGTTGGTTTTCTGTCAGGTGCTTTACGCATTTTTCACCGCCTGGGCATTGCACCGGTGAAAATCTGTTCGTCTTATTTTGCATCCGTCCATCGGGTTGTAATCCTCGCTGGCGTTAACGGGGTATTTATTGCCGGTGCGTTCGGATAAACACATATAGATCGTGTCTCCACATTTTGCACATCTGGTTAATTCCTCCGGGTCGATAAAAATCGTGACCGGCTTTTTCTTCGAGCCGTCTGCGTTGGTTAGAGGGTTAGATAGGGGACCTCCACAGTCGTGGAAAATATTGGTGGCTACCATCACCCCTTGATTCGGTCCTTTATTATCCCGCACTGCATTAACTCGATATTTTTTGCCCGTCCTTCGGCTTGTTAGCCAAGCAATGTCCTTACCGCACTCTCGGCACTTTGCTAGGTCCTTCTCAAACACTTCCATTTCAGCCACTTTTTTCTTCTCCTCTGTTATTGCCGTTACTTTGTCGTCTGTAATTACTCGCGCTCCCGGTCCCCTGAACATCACCTGCGCCTGTGTGAAAAGCTCTCGCATACGCTTCAACCTCAAAATATTTTGTTCTACCAACTCCCTAAAACACACTATGTGCTTGCTGGGAAGCCAGGGCCTAAGCCCTATCTTGTTACACAAGACTGCATAGTGCGGCACGTCGTCTATGCGATATCTCTTTAATTCGGCATCAAAACAAGAATGGGTATAGCTTTCAACAGCGTCAGATAGATTGTCAAATAAAATACCCCGCACTGCCACGGGTGTGTCTATTTCCGCCGGGGACATAACAGAAATAGGCTCCCGCCAGACAGACAATCTATCCCCTTTCTAAAAAATGCTCTCTAAGGCACTTCTCTTGCCCTAGAAGAGCCGTACCAAACAGAGTGCCTAGCGTCCTGAGCCTGAGATTTATTACACTCATTCAAAAGCCTCCTGTCTCTTGGTTGGGTTAATGATTATATGCTGAGGTTGGATGAATGGAGCAAAAATAAGAAGTATTAAATCGATGGAAACTCTATGTACATTCCGTACTTCATCCACTACTCTAGAAAAGTAAATCCAACTTGGAGGTTGTTATGGATGGACTGGTTGATCGCTTGTACTGTCAGTGTGTTGTGGTTGGCTGTAACGAGCCTGCTTTTGTTGGGGCTTATTGTCCTGGTCACGAGGCTCACCAGAATTTAGTGTGTGACACTATGAAACGCACTCCAGGACATCAATTGTCTTGCGATTTTGATGATTACATTTGCCATTTAGCAGAAGCAGGAGGTCCTTAACTATGAAGCTTGAAACAAAAGAGGCTCTTGATCGTTACCTCAACAGAGGAATTAGTCCGGGAAGGTTTTTAACTGCTGTTTTGTCAAATGATTTAAGTGAGGCTTGTTTGCTTGCGGACGAAGAAAATTCAAAAGACCTCGTGGAAATTGTGCTGCACGTTTACAACAACTTTCCTATTGCCTGTTGGACTAGCCCTGAACGCGTTAAAGCCTGGGTGCGTGTCGGTGGACTTCCTGGCTTCGAAGCAGGGCTTCTAGCTGCAGCCAGAGGGCTCTAATAGTGATTGAGAAAAAAGAGCGGGCATTAACTGTTTTTGGAGCTTCTGTTAAAAAAGCACTTCGTGCAGAATTGTCGCAAATAATGCGCCGCCACGAAGACAGAGTAAGTAGCCGCTTTGTTTACGACTTGCTGAACGCGCGAATTAGAAACAAGTTTGGTTATAAAAAGCTTCGCCCCGAGTTGAAATATGAAATTTGGGAGGCGTTGTGTTGGGAATTTGGGGTTTTTGAACACGAAGACGTACCCATGCCCGAGCAAGAGGTGGTGGTGTGATTGATTACAACGATCCGCTGGAAATTCGTCGCTGGTTGATTACGCAAAGGGATTTTTATCAGCGCATGATTGACGCTTTTGACAAAATGAATAGCGACGAATACTTACAAGAACACGCGCTGTTTTTCCAGCGCGAGCCAGCTCGGCTCGAAGAGTCTTATTTGAATCGTGTTGCAGAGCACCCGTTTGAAAAACCTATTAAAAGCAGAGAAGGAGAAAAAACAACCCCCACCGATAACTGGCGGTTTGGGAATTGGAGATACGAGACTGACGGGACGGTGAGGAAGCTAGAAAGTGAGTAATAAAGACAAGCCGCGAGCGTTTCAATTACAAATGCCACCTAGAATGTTGGCGGAATTGGACGATTTAGCGCGGTTGAGAGAGCAGACAAGGGCCGAGTTAATTCGTTCGATAATTAGAGATTACTTAGAAAGGAAGAAATTAAATGCAAAAGAGGTTTAGAAGACAGGGTGATGTCATGGTCGAAGAGATTGAAGGCGCTGAGACTATTCCAACACCGGCTAAAAAAATCGAAGCCGACAATGGGCGCGTAATTTTAGCCTACGGCGAAGTAACCGGGCACGCTCATGCTTTGCCAGCAGCTAAAAGCGCACTGTATGAGTGGCAAGGTGAACGTTTGTTGGAAATCAAGGAGATAACTTGCTTGACTCACGAAGAACATGCTCCGATTGAGTTTGAGCCTGGGTTTTATCGCGTAATTCAACAGCGTGAATATCACCCCGAGGCAATCAGGAACGTAGCGGACTAAACACGAGAGCATTCAAACTGAAGGTTGTTAAATGGAAAGAGAAATAGTAAGAAAACCCGATCGGGCAGAGGGTGGAATTACAAAAGAAGAAACCGCGTTGTTGAAAATCCATACCGCAAAATGGATTGCCAACGCGATGCGCACCGACAAGGCGGATCCCGAAATTGTCAAAAAAAACATAATTGATTTGTATGCAGCTGCTGGATTACCCGCTCCGCGAGTAGTACTGGTCCCCAGTCCATTAGTGATGGCAATTGCATACGGGTTTTCTGCGGCAATTTGGCATTTTCGAGACACCACCCCCGCCGATTTGGATATGCTTGGTATTGCTTGTTGTGCTGTAAATTCGCGCACACGCGCGATTGCAAGCGCTGTGCATGATGCTGTGGGCTTCGGTGTTGATATTGCCGTGAATAATTCTTTAGCCGACAATGCTTACAATCCCGCCACCGCGCCATATGCGTCCACGCGCATCGCTACACAAAGCGCTTTGGACGAAGCTGTGGCTGTAAACGTTGCTACTGCCAAAAACGTTTTTTTAGCTACAAGCCCGACCACGGCGAACCTTACTAGTGGACTTCGATCGAAGGCGAGAGTTGAGACAAGCCAAGCCATGGGGTTGCTCAGTGCCTATTGGGCTGTATGCCGATCTATGGGCGAGGCTGTTGACCAGGAAACAGCAAACAGTGCGGACTTTGTATTTGGGAATGTGACAGATGCCACATATGATGCTATGTACAATTTCATCGATGTTTCTGCAAACTGGGCTACACATACTATTTCCAGGGATTGGGCAGCGCACATTCCTGGTGGATGGGCGTCTTCCCTTGCTGAAAAAATAGCTGGCGGTAATAACCCTTTAGCGAAATTGATGATTTCTTGCGTAAGCCAGTGGTACAAGGTTTATCAAGGTGGCAACATGTGGTCTGGTTACGATTGTTATTTAACTGGTGCTCGTGATGTTTTAGGTTTGCGATTACCCGCTTACGAGCAATACAAGGCGTGGGAAGCTTGCGCCACGAGCGGTGGGTTTCGTGTCATGCACGAGAAATTTTGCCTTGTTAGTGATTTTCCCGAGGTGCTAACAAAAGATGACCAACACCGCCCACATAATGATTCAGGACCATCACACAAGTGGAGAGACGGCTGGTCTCTTTGGTACATCCACGGCATAAAAGTGACTCAACAGATCGTCGAAGCGCCGGAAACCCTGACTATTGAACAGATTGAAAACGAGCAAAATGCCGAGGTTCGCCGAGTAATGATCGAGCGCTTCGGAATGGAGCGATTTTTGAAAGAATCTCATGCCGAAAAGATACACGAAGACGATTACGGCATTCTGTATCGCAAAAAGATAGTCGATGACGAGCCTCTGGTTATGGTCAAAGTCGTTAACTCAACACCCGAGCCAGATGGCACATACAAAGACTATTTCCTGCGCGTACCGCCTAATATTCAGCGCGCGAGAGAAGCCGTCGCGTGGACATTCGACATACCCGAGTCTGATTATGTCTTATCTGCTCAAACCTAGAAAAGGAATTTTGAAATGTCTTGTCAGTATCTTTATTGCCGAATGGGAGACAAAAAAGCCCCCTGTCCGGTATGTGGAACAACTAACCAACCAAGGAGAACAAAGCAATGCAAGAAGAGAAGCTCATACATAGACAGTTACGAGCAATACGTGACGAGATTGAAGCAGTTGGAAAGGATCACCAAAACCCTATTCTTGGCTATAGCTATCGGAGTGCTGACGATGTTCTGGCGGCTGTCAAACCGCTGTTCATTAAACATCAGGTAATGGTCTACTCGTGTTTTACACTGCTTCGACGAGATCAATATACTGGACCCAAAGGAAACCTTATTCTTTCGACGCTATTAGAGGGCATCTGGAGGTTCGTGGCGGCTGATGGCAGCATGGAGACGGTGCAGACCATAGGGGACGGCTGCGACAATGCCGACAAAGGCTCTGGGAAGGCTATGACGGCTTCTGAGAAATATGCTTATTGCCAGCTTTTGCAAATTACCGTTGCCGAGGTCCGGCGTGACATCGAAACAGAGGATTATGAGATTCAAGCTTCAAAGCACCCCACCCACTCAGCCCCTTCGGCGTCTAGCAAAAAACCTCAGTTGATCACAAAAGAGGATTACGAAGACTTGATGCGCTATGCAGCTCAATTCCACTTCGATAGGAAATCCGCTCACGCTTTTCTCCTGAAGACTTTTGGTGATAGTCACGGTTTGACTAATGAGAATTTTAAAGACAAGTTCGACGTGGAAATGTTTGCTGCAGCAAAAGTCAAATTCTTCGAAACACACATGGCGGAGGCAAAATGAAAAAACTGTGTTTGATATTAGGACTGCTTTTAATACCCCCTGCCGAAGCATTCTCCTTGAAAAGATTTAGCGTCAAGTGCTTGAAAAGTGTTGCTGTTGTGGGAGGAGCTGCGGTCTTTGCCCGTGCTGCCAATAGTTCAAATGTGCAGTTGAATCAAATTCGATTGCAAAACAATCAAATTATCCAAAACCAAAACCAAATACAGTGGCAGCAGCTGAAACAACAGCAATATCAAAACGAACAACGAGTAAAACAAATTTGGAATCAACCTAAATCTCATATTTAAAAAAGGAAAATAAAATGCAGATGTTAGAAAAAATAGAAGTGGAAAAGCTTTCCAAAGATTTGCGTTTGGCTAGCGCTCTCATGTCACGAGACGAGGCCAGATTTCTTGTAGATGCTTATTATCAAATTCAAGAACACCGCATCGCCATGCAGGCACAAGCTCAAAGTTTGCAAAAGAACGACGAGCCTAACGCCTATATGTCCTATATCGGCGCTCAACAGGAAATGTTGGAAGAACAGATCAAGAAAGCTTTGGGGGCTTATGCTAAAGCACAACCTGCCGGTAAATGGGCGATGAGTGTTTGCGGTATCGGTCCCATTATTTCCGCAGGGTTGCTTGCGTATATCAACCCTGACGAATATCAGTACATAGGCTCAGTGCTGAGGTTTGGCGGGTATGACTCGTCGATCACTTGGGAAAAGGGTGAAAAACGACCTTGGGCTGCCGGATTGAAAGTACTGTTTTTTAAGATTGGAGAATCGTTTATAAAGGTGCAGAACCGTGATTCTGACTTTTACGGAAAGTTCTATCGCAAGTGGAAAGATGTGTATCTGTGGCGCAACGAGCGCGGTGAACATGCAAAAGCCGCAGAAGCAAAGCTAGAAAAATTCAAGATTGGGAAAACGACCGAAGCTTACAAGGCTTACAGCCAAGGACAATTGCCACCGGCTCACATACATGCAAGAGCTAGGCGTAAAGCGGTGCAGTTGTTTATTTCTCATTTTTGCCAGGTGCAGTGGGAAAGCCATCACAAAAAACCTTTCCCGCGTCCTTGGGTGTTTGTTCACCCAGACAGGCCGCACGAGCAGGGTTCGTTTGTGCCACCACCAGGCTACGAACCTTTGCCGAGATAATTGATTTTAGCTAAAGGAAGTGATTGTCGAATGAAAGGGAACGAGCTATTGCACTCGATTGTTGACAGAGCGAGAACGAGCTAAAAGATTAGATTGTCGAATGAATATGAACGAGCTAACAAAAGAGATTGTTGAGGTTGACTGAACGAGCTAGAGTGCCTGATTGTTGAGGTTAAGTGAACGAGCTAATATGCCTGATTGTTGATAGTGCACAAACGAGCTATGTTATCGGATTGTTGAAAGATTGTGAACGAGCTATGTAATCGGATTGTTGACGGATTGTGAACGAGCTACAGTGCAGATTGTGTAAGGTATTGAACGAGCTAGAATGCCTGATTGTTGATTGAATAGGAACGAACTAAAAACCTTGATTGTTGAGGTCAATGGAATGAACTAAGAGATTAGATTGTTGAATATGAGCGAATGAACTAAGTGTGAGGATTGTTGATGCAGCCGGAATGAACTAGGGTCGAGGATTGTTGAAGACGACGGAATGAGCTATTTGATACGAATGTAGAGAATCATGGAACGAACTATCGATCGCGAATGTAGACAATAGATGAGTGAGCTAAAAAACTAGATTGTAAAACTAATACGAACGAGCTAAGAGTTGCGATTGTAGATAATCAAGGAACGAGCTGCGGTATAAGATTGTTGAACTACTACGAACGAGTTATTTGACATGAATGTAGAAGATAATGGAACGAGTTAAAACTCAATCGCAAGTGATGACGATACGAAGCAAAAAAAGGAAAAAGATAAATGACTACCCAAGCTAAAACTAAAAAACTGCATGAGATTCTCGCCATCGAGAAAGGGGTAAAAGCTCGTAGCTATGACAAGCTGACTGAGTTTCACAAGGTTCTTCAAAAGCCAGACCTTTTTAACGGTCACTACAAGAAATGGCTTCCGCTGCACGAAAACGGCGAGATGTTTCCTCCCGAGAACAAGAAAGTTCAAGCCTTTGCAAAAGAGATGCTTGGTCAATATGCAGCCTTGAGAGAGGAGTGCATTGACCTTGAAATCACAAAAGACTTGACCAACAGTCAGGCTCGGGCTGATATTGTAATTGGTGATACAACGATTGCTACTGAAGTGCCAGCAACGACACTCCTTTTCCTTGAAAAGGAATTGACTGACCTTCGCACTTTTATTCAAAGCATCCCAGTTTTGGATGCTGCCGAAAGTTGGGAAAAGGACGCTAACAACGACCTGGTTTATAAAACCTCACCGGAGAAGGTTAGCCGGACCAAAAAGATCGAGAAAGCATTGGTCTTGTATGAGGCTACCGACAAGCATCCAGCCCAAGTGAAAACGACTACAGAGGACGTTATCATCGGCAATTGGGAAACCGTCAAATCTACCGGTGCTGTGCCGGTAGCTGAGAAACTTGCCTGGTGGCAGAAGGTCAACCAATTGCTAGATGCCGTAAAGCAAGCAAGAGAAAGGGCTAATAATGCGGTCGTGATCGAGCGCAAATTGGGCAAGACCTTGTTTGAATATGTACTGGGTGGCAAGTAAACTCGGGAATAGCAGGCAGGTGTTTAGAAAGAGGGCTGGGGAAATCCTGGCCCTCTTTTAACTTGACTCCCTTAATACCACCTGTTAGATTGAAGTTCTGAGCTAAGTTGATAGATAAAGTTGAGATTGAGAAATTTGGGAAAGGTATCTCCGGGAAACCGGCGAAGTGGACGGTGCAAATCCTCCCTTCCGCACCATTTGCGGAAGTAGCCAAAGTAGTAAAGGCGCCTCCCCGAACAAGCAAGCTGATAGTTATTCCTCAGAAGTTCAAGCTAAGTTCAAGCGCATCAGATCTAGGTAGGAACGCTTCATTTGAGATAGTGGTTCAAATCCACTCCCGCCCGCCATGGGCAGGTAGCTTAACGGTAAAGCGCAGTGCGTGAGAGATAATGTTCCGATTTAAACGCCGTTGGTGTGTCTGAGGCTAAAAACCAAGCAATAGCTCAAGGTAGAGCAGCAGCCTTGTAAACTGCAGGTTCCGGTTTCATCACCGGTTGCAAAATATAGACCGGAGGGCGGGCAGGCTACGCCCGTCCTTCACCCTTTTAAACCGGGAGTTTTAAACGAAAATGAACTTGGATAACAAAACCAAAAAGTATTTTGAGGACATGCTTGGGGTTGGTGTCTCTCAGCACTTGTTAAACGTTCGACTGGTTGATGGTTTATTTGGCGAGCCAAGTTCATTAGAGGTGTCTGTCGTGCCTTTGCCGCCCCCTTTGAAGAACATGCTTGACCAACTGTGCCAAAAGTATTTTCAGGAGCTTCAGAAGCAAGCGGAGAAGGCTATGGCTCCAGAGGAGAAACTGAAACTTCGGGGCTTTCATTCGGATGCACGAACTAGATCGGCAAGACCAGAACAGAAAGAGGAAGAGTACGTTTCCCCAACAGCGAGCTTTATGTAATTGGACGACTTTTTTAATGGGGGTCTTGAAGCGAAAGACGATTAGCCATCTGTTTCGCCTCCAGAACCAAAGCCTCTCTAAGGCGTTTTAAGGCTCTTGAATCTTGTTTGCCTTGGTTGCATACGTCGCATATCTTTGAAGGCAGTCTAGCGGTCCCACAGCGGGGGCAGAATGATCTTTTCAGAAGCATCTCCGGGTTGTTAAGCCAGGATTCAATTGCTTGCTGCGGGGGTATCTTTCGACTTTGCCTTGTCTTGGACAATTGCTTGAATCTCCTTGTCCTTCTCTTCTAGCTTGACCTGGTGTTCTACCACTGTTTGCTCAAGAGATTTGACATATTCTCTCTGTACAAAAAAGGTTAGAGAGGCGGTGATGGTTGCAGAAACCAAAGAGACTAGATACTCCGGTGGGGCGTACCTAGTCGTGGGATGTATCGCCCATTCTGCTAAATCTAAACCGAACAGAATGCAAACGATCGCTGGTGCAAAAAACAGAAGGAAACCAAATGGGGAATTTTGGTTGTTCACGGTTACCTCAGGGGGATGAATTTAGAGTCTTGATTACAAGCAGTACAATAAACCCCAAACTCGCCCCGAGACAAGCCACTTGGAACATAGTCACGTTTGAAAAGATTCTTGGATGAATCAGATCGTGTTTCATTTGGTCGATCATAGCTTTAAACCTGCTTTGAATTTAGCGATTGCCGCTGTTAGTTCAGGCGACGCCGCCTTGTACAAAGTTTCCACATCGGCTTCTACTTGGGAAAGAAGGCTCTTTACGGCATTTGCATGTCCAATTAACAAACCTACGTCCGTAGCGATTGCCTGGGCTTGAGGGTTGCTTTTCAGGCTTTCGGCAAATGCGATTAACTGCTGTGCCTCAGCAGCAAGTGCTTGAGCTGCCTGAATGTCGGCAAGAATGTTTTCCATGTCTCGAACCTCTCCTTTTATGGGGTCTGTTGTTATCTCTACAAGCTTCGGAACAAGCCCCTTGTGTTTTTTAGGGGCTGTAGCCATCTACTCTCCTCCCGAAGAATATTC
>Ga0209208_10000689_pt1 | contig 45347 bp, 30 predicted proteins | sample S1TSphfallax_3_FD_187694 | JGI IMG/M metagenome (GOLD analysis project Ga0209208, IMG submission 187694) | Host-associated microbial communities from peat moss isolated from Minnesota, USA - S1T2_Fd - Sphagnum fallax MG (SPAdes) (version 2) | ecosystem: Host-associated > Plants > Peat moss >...
TATGGTTCAGGGTTATAAAAGGAGATAGTCTAGGGAACAACTCTTCAGCAGATCAACACCAGTTGATGGATCAATAAAACTTGTCTTGTCTTGTAATTCTTCACTTGTTTGTAGTCGGTCCATAACACCTTTTGGGTTGAAGAACTAACTGAATTTGACCTTCAACCCTAAACCTAATCTCTGGATCACTTGAACACCATTTTGGTCACCAAATCTAGCCCCATAACCAAAGGTTAAATAAGTTATGAGACTCACAAACCAAGAATCATCAACTCATAAAATTTAAAGGTTTTTAGTTTTTTTTTTAAAAAGAAAACACACAACCCAAACACAAAGGTTCTCTTTACAATAAACAAATGTCTAATCCAAAATTAACAATATAGTTCAAATAATCGATTTTGAAAAATAGTTGGAATAATAGTTCTTTAGCCAATTTTTAAACTTTTAAAAAATTGGCAAACCATGGTTCTTTATAAAAATTAGGTTTTTGAGAAATTTGGAAATTGATAAGTGGGTATATGCTTAGGTTAATAACACTACGTATCTTCTTTCATTTTAAGAACCACCCAACAGTGATCCATAACACTTCCACTTCTCCTTGATAATATTTTCAAAAATGTAATCAAGCCATTAACATAACACTAGTTAGTAAAAGATCACAAAGCTAATGTAAAAATCAATGTTGGTTTAGTATATAAACAATAGGATTATGTTTGGTATCAACATGGGTATCAATATTGATAGATGGATCCTACCAGGTGGGTATGACCCGAAGCAACACTAGCTTGATAATGAATTCCAACCTTACAAGTTCTTGGATCATAAGGACTTAAGGTAATACCAAGGCCTTGTACCAATTTCAATTTTAGGGATACGCCTACCCTATACCAACTGAAAATCAATCTTGGACTCAATATTGAAGTAATCCTAATATGAAAGTTTTTAAAAGGGCCAAATACCAAGACTAAGTTTATATGAACATTTTTTTAAACACCCAATACCAGGACCAACCAGTATGTTCAAAAGTTGATCCAACCTCTTCTGGGACCTTAAGACCACAAAAGGTCCTAAATTCAAACCCAATGGTGAATAGGCCAATTAGCCGAATATGTAACCCAAAGTATAACTACTGATAAAATGCTTTCACTCTCAAGACAAACCCATTTCCATCACGATGGAAGTTCATGGGTACTTGTACCAGTATGAAAAGGATCATCATTATAGCAAATGCCAAACATTCCAAAAAAATTGAAGTCCATGTCATGGTACAATGAAACCTAAAAAAAATCTAGGGAGTTCCCATAGTGGTTTTACTTACAAAGGAAGGCCAATTGTCTGCACTAACGAAGAATGCACAAGAGACCTACATTAATCTCTGGTCCACCCATGAAGAACAATCAAACTCATTTGCCCCCTTATGGTAAATTCAAACTTCAAACCAATAAACAATTAAAACAAGAAATGTTCCATGAAGTTCCCAACAAATGAACTCATAGTTCGAACTTCACATGAACATTTGCTGGAGAACATTCCTCTAAATGCTATTGGTGGGTGCTGGAGATTATGTGAAACCCAACATTAGGCATTCAAAACACTAGATAAACCACAACTAAGTTACTTGGTTACCAAGATTCCACCTTGGTAATTTATTTGGTTATTTCAAAACCTCAAATAATCATCCAATTTCATGAAAGAATTGGCAAATAATTAGGTAGTTTTTTGAATGATTATTTTATACCTTTTTGAAAAAATTGAGAACTGTGGTCATATATAAAAGCAAGGTATTTTATTTTTGATAGCCACAATTACACATCAAAACTGGGTATTTCATTGTTTTAAGAACCATGGTTATCAACCTAACCCACTAAGATACCAAGCAAGTATTTGCTACAGTTTTAATAACTATTTAACATTGGTGATTTCACATCCCTAGCTTGATTTTTGTGCAATCAAGGAACTCAAAAAACTTGGTGCACATAATTGTGAAAGGTGCAACAAAGGCCATTGGGGGATTTTATTTATTTATTTATTTATTTATATTTTTGGTGAGGTTATGTGAAGGGTAAAGCCTTAGGATAAAGCCCTAAACAAAACCATCTTTTTGGTCATTTTGAAATCAACAATTACCAATCCTTGTGTTTGGAAAACCATTTTCATGTTGAATAATAACATGTTAAATGTGAATTCCATTTGATTCATTAGTAGAACATTTGCAGGAATAATGTAGGGTTATGTAAAGCAAATTTATAGGGAGGTAACAGCTACTCCATTAGGGCTTGGCACATGTTCTCCTAAAGTTGAATGGCCAATAATTCACCTTCTATTTCATCAAAATGACAAGTACACTACTATTATTCGATTCATTTATAGTTGAGGTTTCAAAAAGCAAAATAAGGATCCCACAACTTTTTTGGGGTTACTTTTTACAAATAATAATTATTATAGAACATATTTAAGTGAAAATCTGAGTGATCCAAGATAAGATAATTCATTATGTGCTAATGATTTTTCGCATGCATACATAATTGTAGATTAATAATTTGATTTACAAGCATAAACACAAAAGATGTTGAAATGAAATTCTATGGACAATTAAACATGATTTTTTGCATGATTATTTTTTGCACATGTGACCCATGCCTCAAGCTAGAGATTATGAGCCTAAATTAAAAAATCTAACAAAATGGTTTTTTAAAAGTGTCATTTCCTTACAACCTTTTGTTTCAAATTTTCAAGAATTTGAATTTTTCAAATGATTTATTTTTTCATCAAATTCACTCAATGAACATGTATTTGCATAGAAGGAAACATGCTTTTCTTATTTTAAAAACTTTGAAATCACTTGCATGATTTTATACCTTCCTTTTAAGAAAACTATATAGTTAATTTAAGGGATTCAAAAACACATTTACATTGTATCCAAAATATATATATTATTTATTAACTTAACAAGACATCATTTTATCTATTGGTATACAACAATCCACTATAGAATTATAATAATTCAAATGGAACAAAAATCTACAATTGGACATTGGAATCCTTTAAAAGTTAGACTTTCTTTTTTGGAGCCCCAATTGTGAATGAGCTCTATTAACACCTTGACCCAGTGGAAAAACTTTTCATCCCACATTATAAATTTTCCTTCTAACACATCAAAAATGTTTTTTGTACACTTTGTGAATAACAACCATGTTTGACTCTATAAGCCCCAAACCATACAACTCATAATGAACAAGCAAAGGAGGGTGAAAACACATTAAGGTGAGCCAAAAATAACAAATTTTAATCCAAAAGTAATCCAAAATGAAAATGCAATTCTAGAACTATAAAAAAAAATTATGAATCAGGACCTATTGCTTATAATGAAATTTATAATAAAATTTTAAACATTTTTTATGTTTAACTTTAGGTGACCTTCCTACGAATCTTCTGAAACACATTTATGAAATGTGGGTCTTGAAAAAAATTATTTAAATATTTAAATGGACTTTGTATATTATTACAATTTTTGAATCATTATTTAAATTTTGTATACAATATTGAATTATGGTTGAATGTTGGCATGTGTCCTCACCAACTTTATTCCATCAACAATTAGTGTTTTGCAAATTGAAAGCCTCACATCTCATGCAACTTTTTATAAACATAAGGCTCCCTACATCAACTTTCATTCATTCATTATTACACTACCAATTTAATCTAATATAATAAAATATCATGAGAAAAAATATTATTATATAATTTTTTCTCTTATATAAAAGTTTGAATAATTATTGTACATGATTATATCACTTTGAAGGTATTTCAAGTCCTTTATAAAAAAAAATTAATATTGGAATCACTTGTTATAATGTTTTGTACATGTTTTTGAATATTTTTTGCTCATTAGATTCAATCCAAATTATTCCATATATTTCCATCGCTAAAAATAATCATGTCCTTTACAATTTTAAAAAATGTCTAAAACCTACCCTAATCCTAGACTAAAGTAGTTAGGTAAATAGGTTAAGTTAAATAGGTTAAAGTAACTTCTAAGTTAAACTAGGCTACCACCTAATTACCTACATGTTTTTTTGACCTACCTAGACCTATTACTTACATACCTACTTATTTGAAATTATTTTTATTATAATCCAAAAAAATACTTAATTAAGGTATAAATTCGACTAGTCAAATGGTCCACTATTTGCTGATCATATTCTAGTCATTCATATCATGACATATTAGTAGAATATATGATTTGTCCCCTACGACTTGTCTTATATAACTTAACAATTATCCTTTATGGCTACATGATGAAAAATGCCACATCAAACATTCAATGACTCTTTTTTTAAACAATTCGTTCAAAATGACTAAAGGCCCCTTAATCATGTAATGTCCAATATGACTAAAAAAGTCATAAATGGAATCAACTTTAAATCACTTTATAGTTGAATATGCGATTATAAGTCATTTTTACCATGTGCTACAAAAGACAATTACATCAACAATCACAAAAATGGTTGATTTGGACACAAGTTGCAAATGAGTGGGTTGGAATCTGGACATGATTCCTTGTAGAATTTCTTTTAATGCATAATAAATTAGAAAGAACATCATGTAAAAATATTATAAAATTGAAACATTAATATAATTCTTGATACTAAAAACATGAAAAATTAAAAGCTTGTTTCACTTGAATTATAATATGTGTTAACATGAATACACCTAGTCGCTTTCTTGCATTTAACTTTGGTTAAAGCTCTTCATGTTTAAATGGGTGTGGGTGTGTTTGCATTTGGAGTGGCTTTGTCATCTTCAATGCTTTATTTCATGCACTTTTTCTTTTGAGAACCTTTGTTAACCTAGCCCCACAATCCAATTTAGATATGCCCGAAAGGGTCATGTTACTAATATAAATACTCTAAATTTTAATTATTGATTCCAACTTGCAAGTTTGTTGTTCTTACAAAAAATTTGTGTTTCATTTTGTTGTAGGTTTGCCATTCTTGCATGATTTTTTTTTCTTATTATTCTGGGGGACCTTTTTTGCAATTTTGGTTAAAGTTTGTTTCTCATAAATTTATGTTTCAAATTCTTGTTATGGTATGTATTTATTCCAATTTTGATTGCAAGTTTTGATTGTGTGATGTCTTCGTATTTGTTTATGTATTCTTCATGTCTTTTATGTTCTTTATTATTGTAGTATGGAACTTCTTAACATTAACATTATGTAGATATGTTTTCTACAATGGTCTTTATCTGATTTGATGTAACAAAAGTCTGTGACACAACATTGCAATTAGGGTTGCCATGAAGGATGTCCCTTACATCCCTCCAAACACCCTTAATAGAAGTAATTATTTTTATATTTTTACTAAAAGTTATTATATTTTTCATGTTGTCCTTCAACATTTGTCGAATGTTGTCTAATGTTCTCTTGACATCCCCTATCATTTTCTTGACATTGCCCACCATCTTCCTAACATTTTTTTTTGTATTTATCATCTATTAAATTGTTTTTAACATCCCTATAAGTTTTCCTAACATTTCCCAACACCCATTAGAATTTTCATGGTTTTGTTTAACATCTTTTAGAGTTATCCTAACATAGCCCAAGGTCCTTTGATGTCTCCCTAGGGTGCAAATTCTTTAAGGTGTACCAAAATCTTGTCACAACGTTACCTTTTTCTATCTTTTTTATCTAGTCCTTTTTTACCAAGTAAAAGACATATTTATGGATGATTATGATGGAATCTAAAATTATAATAATCTAAAATATAATCCTTCTGAAATTTTTGATAGCTTTTGATTAATTATTTTTTATGGGGATCAAAATATAAGGTAAAAAAGGATTGCAATAAGGACTAAACCTTTTTTGTCTTGTGTGGTACACTTTAAAGGCTTTTCACCCCCTAGTGTTTTTTGACACCCTATTGTGTTACCCAACACCCCTCGCCATCTCCCCAACTTTGCTTGGTGTCCCCTAACATTATTCGACACAACATTATTGTCCCTAAACATCAAACCCTATCATCACTCAAAAATATGTGTAAAATAAAATTTCTTGACATCACCCCATGTTTTCCTAACATTGTTTAACACCCCTTATTGTCTCCTTATTGTTATTTTATTTCAATGTTTCCTTAATGTTGCTTGATAGTGCCCCCATTGTGTCTTAGTGTCTTCCCAACATCCCCAATTCCCCACAAAAAAAGATAAACAAACAAACTTTTTTTTCTTTACAGTTCTTAAATGTCACCCCACCATCCTTGCCATTGCTTACTCTCCTTTCATCATATTGTGAACATGACCCCATCATTTGCCAAACTTAAACAAGACATCTTTGAATTTTGAAAACCATGTTAAACCCAAAAATTACCAAATACACCCTAGGACATCCTTCAAGTCCCAAATATGTCCTTTGGATGTCCCAAAAAAAAAAGGACACTAGGTAGTAACCTTGATTGTAGTTTTGTTGTCAAATTGTAGTTTTTTCTTTTTTTTGTTATCATGAATTTTGATTCATCTTTTGTAATTTCTAATGTCAAAGTTTAAAAAGGTTAGGATATTATTATTGATTTTGATAATGTTTGCCATCACAATCAAACCAACCAAAAACTATGTCGAACTGAAAAACTATTAATTTTATCACATATATTTATGTAATGCCACTTTAATTTCATGTTGAAGAAATTTTTTAAAAAATCATTTGGTTTAATACATTGAGTTTTGGTTTTAGTAAGAGACTTTTGAACTTTAACACCAAAAAATCAATTTTATAAAGCATTAGACTAAGGATTCTTTTAATAAAGAAATGTTGATGGGAAAAGAATTGAAATGATGATAATGTATTATCCAAATTTGAAATGTTCATAATTTTAAAATTGTGGTACTTGAGATTTTTTTAACTCAAAATATGATTTCAGAATGTTCAAATTTGAAGAATCATTTGCCAAATGTAAATGGGTCATAATGCGTATGTCATATGAACAAAGTTGTGGCTTATGATACGAAAAACTAAAGTTTAAAGTAGTTAGCATTTTTTTACATGATTTGAAATTATGATCATTTTTCAATAAAATTTGTAAATTTTTAAACAATTCATATTTGTTCAAAAAGAGTTAACACAAATCATGTAATTTATTGAGGAAATTGTAAATATTTTTAAAAACATGTTGCCCAAAAATTCTTTCAAATTTTCTTTTTTATGAAAAAATCAAAATGACTGCAAAAGGCCCATTTGTGGTTAAGTCCTTTGTCACCATTGTGTCATTTGATTATGATTGCATTCATCAAGATGATAGTATTTTTGGTGGCTATGATGCATCATGTGACGATTTGTTCAACAACTTGTTAATGTTGACTTTGATTATCTATCCCAATATGAAAAAAATAAAAATTGTGTGCATTTAATAGCCATCGATGATGTTGATGAAGATGATGAGAACCTAGGTCTCCATCCTCATGATTTAAACCTTATAAAACTCAAGAATATTAGAATAAAAGGTTGAAGAAGGAGTTGGCATTTTGAAGGAGGGTGCAAAGAATAATTTCAATTGTGAAAGTGCTACAAGAAACTAAACGTTTCATTGTTGATCAAAGACCTTTCGAAGTCCAACCTAAAGTCATTGTTAGTCTCAACCTCTTTGAATTTATGGTGCAAGTTGTAAAGGAAAGTAGAAATCTATATCTTCAAACAAGGTTTGTTGTCTTTGGCTTCTTATTTTTTGTAATTTGGTCCTTTTTTTTAAAACAATTTAGTTCAAAAAATTTGTAATTTTTTAAATATATTTTTTAATCTATTTTTGTTTGTCTAACATAACATTGCAAAATTGTTTTGTGAATATAGAAGATTAGTAAAATCTAAAAAAACATATAGATGTGTTGATATTGGAAGATTTGGTATCAAATTGAACATAAGGAATGACCTAGTTACAAACATGTGAGGTTGACTATGAACAAGGTCATCACTTGCTCTTAGGGAAATCATTACTTGTATATTTTAGGAAGCACCTAAAATAAAAGGGTATTTTTTAGTTTGCTATGAAACAATGGCATATTTTTAATATGTTCTAGGTATATTTTCATAATGAATTACATGCAGCTTATTTACATTTGAGTATTTTTTTTTAAAAAATCTAATAAATTGCACCATTTTTTTTAATGTTGTTTAGAATAAAATGGAAATGACCTCCCTAGGCAATTCATCTAGATTCTTGTAGGTTTGGTCAAAATAGCAAGAATTTTATTAAAAAATCATCCTTTTTAAAGAGAATTTAATGTTGTCCCAAGCTAAATGTTAACTAGATATGCCACATAAAATTAATTTGAAATTTGGTTACTTCTAGATTTGAAACTTTTTAATTTTTGGTGTGAACAAATTTTGAAATGTGGATGATTGCAACCTTCCTCTACATTCATATATAAACATTTAAACAATATTTCTTGAAATTTTTATTTTTTTTAGTTGAATTAATTTTTCTATAATGGCATTTTGGTTTGAGTTTTTATTGTTGATTTTTTTTTCTTTTATTCATTTTTTTCTTGCATTTCTTTTCTTTTGAATGTGTCTTTTATAAATATCAACAAGGTGCTTATAAAAATTTGTGTTTCGATGTGAATCATTATAATCTTGACAACCATTAACCACCCAATTGGGGTTATCAAACTATATTGGCTAATAACTTAAATGGTTGATGCATTGGTTCTAGTTGAATATGTATTATGAAATGACAATGTCAAGTCATCAAGACACAAAAAGTTACTATAAATAAGGATTTCTTTGTTATTTCTTTGAGTTTTTTCTTTTAAATCAATGTTCTATTTTTATTTTTAATTTCAATCTTGATTACAAGTATGATTGCACAAAAGATGAAACAAGAAATCACATTATGCAAAGGATCATATCTAGAAATTTCATGGTGACCACCTAGTCCTCACATTTGGGGAAACATTTTCTAAAAAATGACAATCTATCAAGACTTAAGGTGAAAGTTCTAAAGACCTAATTTGTATTTTTCTAATTGAATGATGTACGATGTTGTGTAGTTTTTTTTTTTTTGTTGGTTGGTTATGACTCTCTTTTTTGTGTAATTTTGCAAACTTTAAATTGTTTTGCCATAATTCTAATTGTGAAATATTCAAACAACAAGGATGATACAAATTTTTACATAATTTTTTAAATTTATGGTCTTCAAATTATAGCCAATCTCTTTCAAAACATGTAGCCTCCATAGTGAGTTAGTTTTTTTTTTTCGTTCCCTTATGCCTTTGGGTGCATTTTCTATATATCAAGAACCACTAGCATCAAAGGCACAATAGTACCCAATTAAATAACGGCATGACCCAACAAAGAAATACCTATATCATCACAACCATCAGATTCAACTCCTATTGTGACAATTTGCTTAAATGATAATGTTAAAACCAATGAACATTATCCAATATAATTTGTTTCTTTTACTATTCATCGAATCATTAGAAAGATTTTCAATGCCATAACTTTTGACCTTTCAACAATCATTTTGAAGGCCACCAATGCACCATGAAGGATGAATGGTAAGTGGTCAGAAAACAGTTTTCTGTTGGGTTCTAGTTCTCTAGCTAACCATGGTGGTTAGCTCAGTTACATTCCTTTTTTACCTACCTACTAACAACCCATATGCAGGTTGTTAGTAGGTAGGCAATGAAAAAAGCACATACCTATGTATAAACCATCTACTTAGCTAGAAGTTGCCTATTTTGCTACCTATATGCCTATATATGAGACCTATTTCCTACAGAATTGGTTACCAAGATGAAACCAAAATATTAACTCAGTTGAGTTTCATCCGCAACTGAGTAATAACAGACATCCAGTGGACGGTGCGCTGGTGGCCATTTTGAACACAATGCACAATTTCTAGTGGCCCACATTGAAATGATACAATGATGAAAAACCTCACCTTGTTGCATGTATTTTTCGCATGTAGGAGGAATGATGATGAGTCACCTAGCTTCAACTAGCAATTGCAAAAAAATTGCATGATAATGTAAATTGACCAAACTTTATTCCAAGAAAAACACTGCAAAGGAATTTTTTTTTGATAATGTATGAAGAAAGGATGCAAAGTCCTATATTAATTAATTAAACCTTGATGTACAATGTTATGTTAGTGCAATTACTATTAATTAGTTAGTTGGGGACTTTTTCTTTCTTTGGGTAATAGACCTCTTTCATTCATATACTACCCAAAATTAAATAAATTAAATAAATTTGAAAATCGCCTTTAAAAAAACCTGTTCACAAGGCCGAGTGTCGTAAGTTGGTGAGCGAACTCTGCCAATCCCAAATCTACATAATGTATGTAGACTTTTCTTTTGGGCTTGGTCTAAAGTTTTTACAAGAAGAGATATTTGAGGCAAAACAAAATGAGGGATAAAGTGTGCTGCTATGGGGAACCTAGTGGGAACTTGAGGAACAAATTGAGAACATGATAAATAACCATTAGCCACTGAGGTGGTTTCCTAATGTTTAGAGCTAAGTTGGGGAGAGATATTGGAGTTTGAGTAATTTTTGGGATTAAAAATTAATTTAAATTTAAAATATTTTTTTCATAAATTGGGCCCCATTGTTAAGGTCCTCTTCACACTTGGAAGAGTTACATAGTCATGTGTGAACTTAGGCCAATAACACATGTCACACTAGTTTATCACAAGGCATTTTTTTTGTATTTCTCACTACCTAGGTTGAATTGTAATGAATTTTTTAATAAAAAATTCCAGGAATATTAAAAGTATGGCGAAAGAAAACCCCAAAAATCATCATTCCAATTTTTGGTTCACTTTTCTCCAAAAAGATTCACCAATTTATGAATTTTGACAAGTTCATAATTTTAAAAAACACACTGCTTAGGGTGGAGGATGCTTACATCCTTTGAAGTGTGAAATGTCACAATCCTCTGAATTTGTTCGTTGGCCTTACCTACCGAGGCAAGGATATTGTGTTTTAGATTCATTAAAGAGTATAGTAGCTTAAGGGATTTTGGCCCCTAAGTAGTAGCTATATTTTTATATGAGGATTTTTGAAAGATGATATTTTAGCTTGGGTCATAACTTGAGATTAGTTATAGAGCTATGATATCTTGAAGGATTTTGGTTTCTTTAAGAGGATTTTTTTGAAGATTATATGTTTGAACCCAAGGTCCGGTTCTCATATTTGTATAGGTTTATATTATAAACCTAAATAGGCATAAAAGCACTTATCCATTGCCATATATAAAAAAGTTTTGAGTTTGAGCCCCCAAGACTCCTTAATGTTTTTTTCGTTTTTTTCATTGTAAAATGTGTTTTTCATGTGTTTTGCATTATAAAATGTGTGTGTGTGTGTGTTTTTTTGAAGTGTGGTAAGGAAAGTCAGTTCTGGTGGGTAGGAACCAGATTTGAATTGGGACTGATTTTCATGATTTGAATCAGAATTGAAATTTATTTTTTGAATAACTGAACTTGAAATTTCATTTTCAAATTTATTTGTGTGTGGAGTCAGAAGCAAATTAAGATACATAAACAAACTGGGAATTTATTTTTTTAATGTATCTCAAGCAACATGGTCAATGGAACTTTTTGGAAAACTTTCAAAAAACAATTGTCACATTTTGAGGAAAAAAGCTATGAAATCATCAAGATTTTTTGGAAGATTTGGGCAAATATGTAGCTTATTTCTAGCTTTTGAAATCGCCATATTTTAGCTAATAAGTTTCTACTGATTCAACCACGTGTAATAATAGGATTCCTATATTTTCTACTTCTCTATTTGTTATGTAGCCAGATTTGGTAAAATCCTCTTGGGACTGATCGCCACTTTTGGACTAATATGATAAAATTGAAATTTGTTTTTAAAAAAAAGAAAAAAAGACTGCTACTGAGTGGCAAATAAATACTGGTTTTTCAAAGCAAAAATTCGCCGATTTTGGGGAAAAAAATAAAAATCTGTAGAATCGTTGCTGTTGACTCTTCTCTCTATGAGTTCTGGGAAAACTTGTACTCTCCTTCCAAGAGCAAGCAGCCCACCATCGACGCGTTTTGCTTTTGTCATTGTTTGTTGCTGCTGTTGTTGTTATCCTTTTTTTTGGGTCTGTGTTGTTAGGTTTTTGTTGTTGTTTTTGTTGTTTTTTTATCCTTATTTTTTAAATTTTTGGTGTGTGTTTGGTTTTGGTACCTAAGTATTGGGATTGTTGCCAAAAAGACAGCTTGTGTTTGTTGCAAGAAGGGCTACCTTGTGATTGTTGCTGTTTCTCGTTGTTGTTTTCGTCGCAGAAAAGCCCCCAGAAGAAGAAGAAAAAATTTCGGTGTTGAAGAAGCCCTCAATCTGATCAAGAACTAACTTGCAAAAGGGAATGAAAGAAAGAAAGAAAGAAAGAAATATAAAGCTCATATGATTTGGATACCTACGCCATTACTATTCTGGCGCGAGCTAGACTTGATGATGATGTTTTGATCTTCTCCAAGTCAGTTGGCAAACGCTTTGTTAACAAAATCCTGTGAAAGAACCATTGTGTTGTTGTTGTTGTTGTTATCGTCGTCGTCGTCGTTTTTTTTTTTGTTGTTGTTGAGTAGTTTGTTTGTTGTCGCTCAGAAGAAAAGACTCTATTCCCGCCTGTTTTCGGTTCTTCTTTGTTTTGTTCTTGGTTGTTTTCCTGGCGGATCTAGTCTTTGCTTTGGACTTCGATCCTCCAGCTCTTTGGTTTTTGTAATTGTGATGATGGAGGCCGATGGATTGATGTTTGTCAAGATCTCTTCTTTCTAGGGTACTGCTGGTGCCGAAGAGCCAGAAAGGAGGAGGAGGAGGAAGAAGAAGAAGCACAAGAGAAGGAGGAGGAGGAGGAAGAGGAGAAGGGAGTGGAGCCATGAAGCGACAGCGACTGCTACTCCATGGGCAACATGAGTCTCCGACTTCTGCTGCTGCCGTTGAGAGTCGTGGCGAGCAACCGAGGTTCAAGCGCATGGACGATGGGGGGCACAGTAGCCGCGGGATCCGTCGGCACAGTGTTGGCGGTGACAGAGACGGTTCGGAGGCAGCGCGAAAGGGGGAGGAGAGGGAGGAAGGAGCGGCGACGGCGATGGTTTCATCAGACAGAGGTATGAAGCACACTTACCACCATCATCACCACCATAATCACCACTCTCGCGCATCTTCTTCCGTCAAGGACGGCCGTGGCGTGTCCAAGAGTCATCAGTCTTACCTCAACGGTAAGGGCTCTGCTGCTGCTGGTGCTGCTGAAGAGTCCAGGAAGGACCGAGGCAGAGAAGAAGAGGGTTTGGACTCCGAGTTGTTCGAGTCTCGCTCGCGAAGTTCTATCAGAGAGCAGGAAACTGCGACCAATGGTAATAAAGGGACGTCCAGGAGAGAACAACAGGAGGTAGCGGACAATGTGAAGGTGGCTTCAGAAAGCAATAGGGAACAGATGGAGAAGGAGAAGGAGCAAAAGGAGAGTAGCAGCAAAGGCACGGACATGGTGGCGGAGGTGGAACAGAGTAATGAGCGAGAGGAGGGTGAGATGGAGTCTGATGGGGATGTCAATGCATCTGTTGCACAGGAGCAGGATCCAGATGGTCCAGAAAAGATGGTAGTAGCCAATGAGACTACATCAGAGCAAATACGTTTCCAAGATGGCAGGGATGGGGTTACCCAAGGAATGGGAGGGACATCCATTCAGGCTCCAGAGTCAGCAGGGACAGACAAGGATGCACACCCTGACCAAGAAGCTGATTCTCAGGAGCACATGTTGAAGAGCTCCAACAATGACCAAGTGGTAGAGGTGGAATTGGATGAGGGGAATGAACAGGCTGCTGGAGACCCAACCACATGTGCGAATGACAAGATTGACGCAGCAGCAAGAGATTCCTTGTGTGCCCGAGGAGGGGAGCCAGAATGTTCTAGGGTTTGCGATGATGAAGAAAGGAAACAAGGTAGAGAGCAAGGACTCACCTTAACAACTGCAGTTGAAGATGACACAACACAACAGGCAAGAAAAGAAGCTAGGGGTAAATTAGTTGTCGAGGCACCAGATGAAAAGGAGCTGTTGGGGGAGAATTTGATGAGGAGGAGGCTTGGGAAGGAGCGATTGAGGGAAGGAGAGAAAGAAATAGGAAAAGAGAAGGTGGAGGAGAGACAGAGTGAGAAAAAACAGAGGGTGGAGAATGGTGCACTTTTATCTCTAGCACTGCCTGATACCTCACTGTCCCTTTCCTCCGGTGATCCACATGGTCGCCAGTCTCTTCCACACCGGCATGTACATTCCCATCCCTCTCAAGCCCCAACACGCACACACTCCACTGGCTTCACCAATTCAATCTCCCTTTCCCACTCTCAGCCCTTCCATCACAACCCCAGCTGCTCCCTCACTCAGACCTCTCTTGACAAAACAGAGCTCTCAAGTGGAAGCCAACAAATCTCTCAAGCCAAGGAGCAAGGTTCTCATGGCAGCTGGCAGATGTCATACGGAAGCAACCATGCAAATGAAGGGTTTCTGACAGCTCAAGACAGGCAGAGATCTAAGCCCTTGTACCAGAGGCTTCTTCAGTCAGGAAACAATCCACAAATCCTGCAAGGTTCCCTGGGTAGTGAACGGTTGCGAAACCAAGGAAGAGACCGAATTTCAGAAAGTGTCGACATAAGTCAAGGCAGTCATCAGGTGGCACCAGCTGACAGTGGGCTGCAGGCTACCCATTCATCAGATGCCAGGCGATCACTGCGACATGACTTGCAGCACAAGCGCCGTCACAATGATGAAGTCTGGTCCTCCCCATCCCAGAGTGCAAGCTCACGGGAGACCCAGCCCCGTGATTTGCCTACTAATATAGAGAGGGCTCCTTCTCGAGAAAAAGGAGTGTTGGAGAGAGAGGTAGCAGGCTCAGAGAAACCATTTACAAGTATAAGGGTCCAGGACATAGTGTCAGAGCCAATTCCGTCAATGGCCCGCAAGCTGCAGGAGCTGCCTGACAGTTTCTTGGAGGGGTTGAAGGAAAGTTTGCGTGACATGCTAAATAGCATAGAGAAACGAGAGGAGTTTGTGTTGCTACAGCAAACTCTTGCAGCTCGCACAGACCTAGTCACCAACACCTTGCTGCGAGCACATCGAGTGCAGTTGGAGCTCTTGGTGGCAGTGAAGACAGGCATCCTGGCCTTCTTGCATCCTGACATTCCAATGACCCACTCAGCTCTAGTTGAAATTTTCTTGCAAACCAAATGCCGCAACTTTGCTTGCCAAAGTCCACTGCCAGCAGATGAATGTGATTGCAAGCTATGTGCACAGAAGGCTGGCTTCTGCAACTCATGCATGTGTGTGGTGTGCTCAAAATTTGACTTTGATGCCAACACATGCCGTTGGATTGGCTGTGACTTCTGCTTGCACTGGTGTCACACTGATTGTGGCATCCGTATGGGCTACATTGCTCCTGGCCCCAGCATTTCTGGTGCAGCAGGCACTTCTGAGATGCAGTTCCACTGCATTGCATGTGAGCATACCAGTGAGCTGTATGGGTTTGTTAAGGATGTGTTTTGTGCTTTTGCTCCACAATGGAAGCGGGACGTGTTGGCTAGTGAACTGGATTGTGTGAGGCGGATCTTCCGTGACAGCAATGATGCACGTGGGCAGCAATTGTGCAGCAAGGCTGAGGAAATGCTTCTACTGCTGGATGCTCAGTTGGACCCAGCCCCTGCTTGCAGTGCCATGCTTAATTTTTTCTCTGGTAAGCTCTTTATATTCTATTTTCCTGACTCTGTGTAACCAACACATCATACTCTGCGAAACCTTTGTAGTGCAGTCAAAGTTGTAGTGGTTGATGGCAAGTCCATGAGATAGTGGAGTTGCTACAAGGGTAAGTGTATGCTAAGAATTTTATTCTAACACCAAGTTCAAGCCCAACTGGTGGAATGTCTTTTCCTCAATGTTTTTCATATTATGGATTCTAGGGATATAGTGAACCCAAACATTTTTTTAATTGATTCTTATGGGTCAAATACCTGTGGGCCCTGCCAAGGCTGTTGCTGGTTGCTAGCAGAATTGTCAGAGTAACGATAACAACTATTCCATGATGACCTTTAAAGCTCTGCTTGATTATTTGGTGCATCAACAAACATGGGCACATTAGAGGGTTACATGCAGATGAGCTGATAACAAAATGTCGCATTTGGTGACCCTCTATGGAGTCCTCTCTATGCCTTTTGCTTAGATGCTTGCACATATCAGCGTATGCTGCAATAAAGCAAAGCTTACCCTCACAAACTCGGAGCAACTTGAATGGGGGTATTATTGATCTTTTTATTATTAGATTTCCTTCTAATAATTTGTGACTGAGGCTTCCTGTTGCTTGTGGAAATAGGACAGAAACACAGGATACATTTTTTTTTTAAAATTGTTTGCCATAATCTTCTAGAAAATTATTATATACTTATTCTTTTGGGGCCAAGCTTATGAGATTTTTGGGGTTCATATTACAAAGCAGTAATTTTTGTTGAAAGGTTATTAGAAGATTGCCATTTGGTGCTTGCTTGCTGAAGTTAGGCCATGCATCATGCCTATGTTGTGGACATTTGTTCAACAAGGTAATTTATTTACCATTGGATTCATTAGTGTAGTAACCAAGGTGGGCTATTGAAAGTGTAGGTCCTATATGCATGATGGCTATTCCATGCTAAAGTAGCTTATTCTTTCAATTTTTTGGGAATGGACAAATAGCAAGAAAATAAATTGCATTGGATATTGTTCCTTGCTCATGGCATAACCATGGCAAGCAGTTATATATACTGCTTATCTGCACCCTTTGTTGGGAGCTGATGAAGTTAGCAGATGGCTATGGCAGCTAGTCACTGCCATTCATGATGAGGATAGCAGTCTGATGCTTTTTGAGTTACAATCTCCAGTTACTGCAGCACTCATTCTTGTCATGTTTGTTTGTGTTTACCCAGAATTGGCATAACATTGGTTTGGTTACCTTATATGTTTTTGTGGAGTCTTCTCTCCCATATCATTGATATTTGGTGTGCTCCTTCGGATCTGACGGGATTCTCTCTAAATTGTGGCAGATGGTGATGTAGGTGGGATTCAAAGTCAGGCACCTTCTGTCTCAAGAGAAGGTCAAATCCAGCCAGCTCCTGTGTTAGAGGAAGCTGTAAAAGCTCCACCAGTTTCAGGAAGGGACAATAAGACCACAAGGGACACACTGGATCGAGCACGTGCAGCATTGCAGACATATGATGCTGAGCTGGAGGAGAAGAGGCAAGAAGCTGCAGAGCTGCAGCAGGAGCGTGAGCACAAGAAGGGGCAGATAGAAGAGCTGGAAAGCATCGTGCGCATCAAGCAGGCTGAGGCCAAGATGTTTGCAGTTCGTGCTGATGAGGCACGGCGGGAGGCAGAAGGACTGCAGCGTATAGTACTTGCAAAGTCAGAGAAGATTGAACAGGAGTATGCATCCAAGCTGACAAAGTTGCGCTTGGAAGAGGCAGAAGACCGCTGTCGCAAGGGTCATGAAGCAGTGCAGGTGCTACATCAGGCTCAGATGGATTTCCACACACTAAAACTACCCCTTCTCTCTGAGCTTCATGACCTCTTGAAGCAGCTTGAAGCTATGAAACGGAAAAGTTGGAAATAAGATTGCAGATGCAGGTGATTGTGAGCCTTTTGGTAAAGGGGATGTAAGGTCTTTTGTAATTTTCAAATTAAGTTAAACACAGGTGACTTGGATTATGCTGGTTAACCCTTGACAGCTATCAGGGCATGACTAGCAGGTATTAAGGGAGGTAGAGATATTCACAAAGATGGTTCCCCTTTCTCTATTTATTGACGAAATTTGGATGGTGAGGAGTAAATACAACTTTGTGTTATGTTTGCAAGTCTTTACTTGTTTGGTAAGTCAAGCCCTAAAGCTGTGCAAGGCAAGGATGGTAATCATTCTTTTTACACCTGGAAGACATGATGTGTAATGGGACAGGACAGAAGCTATCTCTCTTGAGTGCTAGCCAACATCATGATTTGAGTCTTCCCTTTGCTTCCAGAGAAGTGATGAAAAATTAAGGGTTCTCATCTACATCAGGACCTAGTGAAGTGAGCAATGGAGGCTAGTCACAGCTATTAATGATGAAGGTAACTGTAATGTTATGACCACATCCATTCTTGTCTGGTTGATTTTGGCTTGGCTGGAACTGACACAATGTCTAGCTTTAATGTGTTATTATGGAATTTTCTCTGCAATCTTACAGCAATGCACAATGTGACGGAAGCTTGGAATCCTTTGGATTTGTAGCAGGTTTGCTCAAACAAATCTAACTGCCAGGTCTGGAGCTTGTAAATGTGGAATCACTATGGACCTGTCACTACAGCTAAGAATGATGAGTTGTTTGGGTCCTGATTCTTACATTGTCATTGATCAACTGTCTGAATGTAGTCAGACGGTAGACAACATCATCCAGCATATGTATTCCAACAGCTTGCTCTGCCCTGAGTCATCATCTGGTCTACCCAGGAATCAAATGCTGCAACTGCTCTTTGCCTAAATGACCTGCTGCTGTGTTGAAAGTATTTGGGGCTCATGGTTCTGACCAGAATTGAATGTCTCAGATACCTGGTTGCAGACCTGTCTGTCGCTTGAAAAGGACCAAAGCACTGAGCTGGTGTATCACATCAAGTTAAGCAGATGAACACAGCAGTCAGCTTCAGTAAGTTACCCTGGCAATATTTGCATCTTTGGAATGAGTCTGTCAAGTTAGGGGGAGCAATCAACTGGGCAATGCCAGCTTGATATGTCCTTGTAATGATACTTGTGCATTTTTGGAATGAATTGTCTCCCCCAATTAGGTTACTGTTATCATGGGTGGTGTCTAGCATGTGAGTATGATTTGAAATGAACCCAAGATGATATGCAAGGTGACCATCAGCCCTGGCCACAAGGCTTCTTTGCTTAATGCTTTCATATATCTAGGAAATACTTAATAAAAATTTGCAGATCGAAACAAGAACAACAGGTTTTAGGGTCCATCTGGATATCCTTTGGCTGTATACTGTGGTTCAATGTAAAATCTTGCAATGGTTTATTAAATTATGTCCTCAGGTGAAAACAAGGTTCTTATAACTTTGGTTTCTAAAACTGCTCAGTCCTGGAAAGGACTTCCAAAATGCATGTGCAGCATGATGGCAGTTTTTTGGAGCTTCCAAGCTGTGCAAAGGACAGGCACATAGTAAGTACCCTGTGTATTGGAAAATCTGATGACAACAGATTTCTCTCACACACTACAGCCCCAATTCAGCAGGAGGGCTCGAAGATGAGCAACTAAAAATTGTACTGGTATCTGCTGGCACTAACTCCCCCATGATCAGATGTTGGAATTGAGTGATGAGGCTTTTGTAATTCAACCATCCACTGTGTTGCTTGATTGGGAAACAATGCTTGTAAATGTGTACCCTGTTAGAATCATATCATCATCCCTTACAGGGAAATGGTGTGAAGCTCGAGGCGGGTATACTTAGTACATTGTTGAGTTTCCTGTGGGATGATGAGAGATGTACTGGAAAGAGGCCCTTTCCCAGTTGCAGTTTTGTTGTGACCTTTCACACTGCACCCAGCTTGTACCAGGGTATGAGCCTCCCAAAAGCAGGGATTTCTCAATTTGAGAGAATCCATCTCCATGCTGTATTTCAGCCCTTGACTCTGTTTTTTTCTTACAACCACAATGTGGAGGGGAAAATGGCAGGGATTACAGTGAATTGGATACAATCCAAGTACAAATGCAGATGTGAGATCAATCAGCAACTTTGTGGAGTAACAAGTGCTTCAAACGATGTGTACCTTCAAATGTCCCCAAGATTTTCCAAGGATTTTGTATCCTCAGCTCTTATATATTGGATCTGCATGTCCTGCCAAAACGCTATGTTCATTTTCATTTTTTCCATTTAGCTTCTTTCTCTTTGGGTGTGTAAGTAAACCCATTGAGTCAGAACTGGGGCATAGGGACTTTTCAATATGTGACAGCTCTCCAACATGGCCAGTAAAGAAATATGATGGGCTTTGGTTGGCTGGTCACAATGATTGGCCCATGTGGTGGCATTATCTTCACTTCACACTATCCAAGATCTCATGGTCAGGGGTGGGGGTGGAGAAATAACTTGCACACAGGTAGATGCTCACATATTGGGTGCAGGTGGCTCTACCTCTCCCTCTAGCCTCATAACCAATAACATGCTGTGAATTCAAATTAGACCCATATCTTGGAAGTGTGCAAATACAATTCTCATTGAGTGATTTGATGGTGGAATCTTTCCAAGCTACTTGTAATCAATTACTTAGTTTGCCATCATCTTTGTGTTGGGTGATGGCAGAAGTGATCACAATAGTCTCATCCCTGGAAAAATGCATTCAAATCTAAGTTCCTCAAGAATTTGTAATTGGATCCAGATTTTTAGTGGAGGAACAAAAAAAATAACTGATGGGATAATAACTCAGTCCACAAGTAATGCAATTTTGGAACTGTGTCATCAAACCCCATATCCTTCCTCCCAAGTTTTTCTGGAACTCTTACAATTGTGCTATGTCAGTGCAATCACTCAAGATCTTGTATATACACTTAAGGAAAACCATGATAGTAAAAGAACATGACATTTGTAGAAGAAACATACAATCTCCCTCTCTTTTGGTACAATTTAGATAAACCCAAGAATGTGAGATAGTGTTTGCACCCATGAATCAAATGAGCACAGATTTCAAAAGTAATCACAGATCAACACAGAATAAAAAAATTCCCTTGTTGAACAGCAATGAGTCAGACTGGCACCTTCATAGCCCTCATGCAGAGAAGGAGGAAGAGGAGAAGAAGAGGAAGAAAGAGCAACCCATCTCTTCATAAAAATCTGACTCTGTGAGGTCAAATTTGTATTTCTCATACTTCACCACGGACAGTCTTTTTTGATCCCAAGTCTAGCTCTCTTCTGAGACCTTACCAATTTTTGAATTTTTGTCAAGCCAAGAGGATGGACACATTAGTAGTGTTTTAGTTTTGTTCCAGAGTGGATCCCATGTTTCAGTAGCCACATGGTGCACACCCCATTTCAAAGCCTTCATTGTTTGAGGTTGCAATTCTGAACATCCTTGAGTGCTGCTGATCTTGTGCAATAATTAATATGGGTGGATGTTTCAGGGGTGGATTTTGATGCTGCCAAAGAGACTTGTTACTGATATGCTTCACATATTGATGAAGAACTTGATTATGTCAATTTCTTTCTTCCACTGAAATTTATTTAAATTTCAATTTCCATGTTCAGATGGCAGAATAGGCTGATAGATCCAACAATATTCATATTTTCCTCTAACAATCTAATTCGCCCATGTTTTTACATTATTACCCACTTGTCAAACATGCAATTTGGCTATCTTGCAAGATTTCTTTGTATTGAATATCATCTCTTGTAGTAATGTCAGACATCATCATTCCAGTGCTAGACTGAGGGTTGCTCTCTAGAGTTCAATGAGGCCACAAACAGATATGGTGGGCTGTTGTGTTATTGAACCAATGCCCCAACACCAACAGAAACTAATCAAAGTCACACACATGAAATCATGCACAACAAAGATGAGACTCCAGAGACATGCACAGCAAAGATGAGACTCCATAGACACCCCTTTAAGATATATATCCCCAAACACGAAAAAGTTAAAAGCATGTTCACATTAAACTAAGTTCCAACAACAAAAATGATTACAGAAAATTGGTGTTCTGCAATAAAAATACCTAACCACCTCATGATAGAATCACAAGAGGTGAACAAAGTGTTTTTTCTTTTTTTTTTCTTTTGAAAATGAGGCAAGTACCATAAAATTATTTGAGCACTTTCTTTGACAAGAAATCTTTTTACATAACCATGTCATGCTATCAGAAATACATTGAGGAAAAAGTGCTCAAACTCTATACCATACTGAAGTACAAAAGGATTGATTTGTACAAAGAAAATTACTCACTTGTGTGCAAGGATGCTACTACCTCCTAGTACAAACTATTTGAAGAAAGCTTGTGACAGAGTTCTTTCTGTAGTGGCCATTGTTGCATTTGGCCAATCTCTACTGTGCTAGATTGTAACCAGCCAACTACGTATTCCATGACCATATTATGTTCCTCTGCAAGGTGAAGAGAGTTGTTGCAGTGTTGGGTGGGTATTAGAAATTGCACGAAACCCTTGTCAGATATAAAGATGGCTTTTAGAGTTCATAACCATGGTTCTACAAAAAATCAAAAGAAACAATTCTGATATATAACCATAGTTTCCCAGCTTTTGAAAACATGAAATAGCCACACACAAAACCATCAGTAGTTCCTCCATGAAATCCACTGATTCTTTGAGGTTTTTGAAATAACCTGAACCAACAGTTCTCTGATTCTGATTTTTTTCCAAAATTCAAAAACAGAATGCACCGTCTTCTGATTATGAAATACTCAAGGAAACCAGAACCAGTGATTATCAACAAATCAAATACATACTCACCCATAGCTGGTCTAAACCTTGAATCAATCTAGTTGTTCAACATCTACAATTATTGGGTTCCCTTATTTCAAGCCAGCTGATGGGTGCAGCAGAATGAAATAGAAGGAAAACTTACACCTATGCAATCCATGTGTTTGTTCCAGTGTTATGCGGGTATCAGAAATGGCACCAAACAACTACCAGTTATCAGAGCAGTTCTTTAATGTCAAAACCAGTGTTCTCTGAGAATCAGAGAACCGGTTCTGATTTATAAGCACCATTCTCACCCAAAAAAACCCCAAGGATAAAAAAAGTAGTGGAAGAATAGCTGAGAAAACCACCAGTCTCCTTCACTAGTTCTTTCATGAAAACCATTAGTTCTTTGAGTTTTTGAAATAGTTAGAATGGGTGATTGTTTGTATAGGAGAAGGTTTCTTCTTTAGGCCCTTCAGGATTTTGAGACTCATACCAAGGCCGATAGGCTAAGGGTAGGTGTCAAAAAATCGGGAAGGGCCTAAAGGAGAAACCTTCTCCTGTGTAAAGAACTGATCCTATTTTGGCTTTCTTTCCATCACTTCTTTCCTGACTCTTTTTTCCTTTCTGTTTTCTTTTTCCTTCTAAAGCTGTCTGACCTCATACTTTCTGCCCTAAAACATTCCATCCTTCTTCTTTATGCCATCTGGGCTTTTTGCCCTTGTCCTTCTTAGTTTAGTTTTTAAAATTTTAATGGAATTTATTAATTAGTTGACATTTATTTTGAAAAAAATATTTCATTTAATTTCTTTCTGGTAAAGAATTTTCTGTAAAGGAAAAACATATGTTAAAGAAATCCGGGGGTTTGGAAAGAAAATCTGGCCTTGCCTTAAAGAAAAGAAATTGGGCATTAAAGAAAAGAAATTGTATCCTTAAAGAAGGATTAAGTTTTGGTCCCTTCCAAAATTTGGAAAGGTACCAGTGACAGCCTTGCAAGTTCTTCCACTTTGCGGAAGGGACCAGTGACAACAGCCTGGTGTGTTTGGAAGGAGCACTTGGAAGATTTCTTCCGCGCCCCAGAAGTGACTGAAAACTACACTAAGAAAATAGGATCGGTTCTTTACAATTGTGAAATTTCAAACAACTGGAACCAGGGTTATTAACAATTGAATTGAGTTTTTGAAAGAGTTAGAATGGCTAATTCTTTGGTATAGTCCAACTCAAGGATTCACTTTGCTTCAAATCAGTCCAAATTGTTTCCTAGGAAATTGGGACCCTGGACCCTCGTCTAAAGTGGGCCTGAATCACACAAAATAGGTTCAAACATTTTGGCAACAATTCAGTTTCGCCACAATAACCATGTCATATCATAATTGACCAGCTTAATAATAAGGGACTTGCCATCTTAGACTCCTACTAAGCATAAGGTAAAGCCCCAAGGTGGGAGGCATTCCCAAACTAATGGGCCTAAGGACAAGGCAATAGCCAAATCTAGCCTCACATCTTGAGAATATTCTTCACACATAAAGCACAAGGCAAACATTACCATGAACCTAAACATACAGAGATCCATAGATCATGAGGCATAGGAGGGGAAGGGTTCTTACACCTATAAAGGAGACATAATATCCCTATCACTCCTAAGGAGTAGGCATAAGATCCCTTCTTTCTTCTAGGATGGGATATTCACATATGTAAAGTAACCTACAATTATGCTAGGAAATTTGTCAAAGTGCTTTATGAGAATAATTTGTCTTAGAAGCATTGCAACACATCAACTCCATCTGAAATTGGGGGGATGTACATTTGACATCCAAGAGGGAAATCTTGGAACCCTAATGTGGGACTTCTTGGCGTCCGATGTGAGTAAGCAATTTTACAAAACTCCATACTTACTCCCAAAGTTCAAACTCTGGGAGCAGGAGTAAATTTTTTCCTCAATAGAAAATCCAAAGGTCTTTTAAGTTACGCCAACCAACCATAGTTTTTATCAGCCCCCTGGCTTCTAGCAAAGAACATATGAATAGATATGAAAGTTTGGGCTAATGTGCGACATAACCCACCCTTGACTTACCCCAGCCCTCCACTACTCTCATGTATTGAGAAGTTTCCTCACTTCCATAACACAAAAATGAAAGAAGTGGGGTTAAAAAAACAGAAAAGGGTCACTACCCACCTACACCTTGTGGTAGTTCAGAGCCCCAAACCCTAATTTCATGGAGGGTAAAATGTGACCATTTGGCTACCTTAAGATATTCTTGGCTACCTACTGGAACTTATCATAAAAAATCTGGCAATTTGCACCAACAAATATTAATAATAATAATAATAATAATAATAATAAAATCCTTAAGCTGGCGAATTTGGGTCTTTTTTCTTTCCATCAAAAATCCATTGTTTAGGTTGAAATCATTATTTTCAGGTTCAAATTTGCCAAAAATTAGCCAGTAAAAGAAACCTTGTAACCTGCTCATTGCCATGTTTATGCTCTTCACCATGGTCATCTTTCATGATGGACCCTTCTTCTTGAGGTACCATCTTTGAGTGGTTATCATTTTTTGTTGGGATTCTGAAATCAGAGGTACAGTGGGGTTAGGGTTTTCCCATTAGGTTTTCCCCTATGTACAACAAAGCCAAAGGAAAGGAAGTGATGTACAGTGTGGGGGCAGGTATTTGAATTTTTAACCCTTACCCATGCCTGTAAACAGACAATGGTTCTAGTATTAGTCTACTTTTTAAATAGAGAGGGTGGGTGTTGAATAGGCTTGTGTGTAGGTGTGAAGGAAAAATGTTATGGCCAATGAAATTGTTGGATTTGGTTACTTGAAAGAAAAAAATTTAATGTGCATTTGGTATTGGTAGGTTTGTGAAAATTTTAGGCAACCAATGGAATGGTAGAAAGGGATCAATATTTTCAATATTTTAAAAAATATCTCTATTTTTTTTTGTAATTTTGAAGATTTTTTTTTCAGTGAACTAACAATTAAATGTGTATTAGAGATTGGTAGGTTTGTCAAAATTTTAGAGGACCAATGGAAATGGTAGAGAGGGATCATTATTTTCAAAGTTCAGCAGATTATGTCTGGGTTGTGTGTAGGCTTCAAAGATTTTTTTTCAAGTCAATGGGATTGCTAAATTTGATGGTTTAGATTTTATTTTTTTAGTTTTCTTAAGTGAACTAACAACTATTTCCAAATAAGGTTCTAGCACATTATTTGTGTACTTTGTTTAAATAATAGTTGGGTCCAGTTTTTTGTTTAAAGAAATTGAAAGAATTACGCGAATTTGAGCCTTTTTCAATTAAAAAATAAAACTAACTACCCAGGTCCAAGATTTAGAACCCAGTGTTGGGCAAGTATGAGGTAGGGGCAAAGGGCTTGAGTGACCCAGCACTCACCAGTGCACCATCCAAAAAATCCTGTTGTGGAATTCCATGGATGGGATGAAACCGTCCCCCATGGGTCAGTTTACTTGGTCAATAGTTTTTTTTTCTCATGCTTTATTTTTCTTTTTGCTCTCACTGTCTTTTCTCCCAGGCCTCACTTTTTTCTTTTTCTTTTTGTTCCTTCCCGAAATCCTTGAACCCAAATTTTTTTTGGGAACTCCAACCTACCTACCTCCCTTCCACCACCAAACCCATATACCTCCTCCATTCTACCCACCCCTTATTTGTGCTCCCCTCCATCACCAGAGCTTGAGAACTGGGTAGAGCTTCACTAGTTGGGTTTAGGGTTTAGGAAGCACCTTGCCAAGCAAAGAAGGAGGAGCTTGCCATGGTTTTAGAGTGCAACTTTCAAGGTAAGAGTTTTTTTTCTCATGCAACCTGTAAATTTTTATTTTTTTTTGTTGCCTTGTGTGAGCTTCTGAACCAGGACAACAAGCTGCAACTCATTGTCCTAGTTTTTTTTCACTTTCAAAACCTGGCTTTCTTTTTACTGTTGCAACATCCAAAACCACCACAATGAACATTTGCACGTCATCATGGTTTTTCTCACATTCTAGTTACTTCCAAAACCAATACAACGAGCTACGCTCATCATCCTAGTTTGTTTTTTGTTGCATTGTGTAAGCTTCTCAACCAAGACAACTAGCTACAGTTCGTCACCCTGGCTTTTTTTCTTGTGTTGCAGCATCTGAAACCAGGATGACGAGCTCGTCATCCTAGTTTTTTTCTTGTGTTGTAGAATTTGAAACCATGACGACGAGCGCCATGCTCATCATCTTGGTTTTTTTCATTCTCGCCATTTCCACAACCAAGATTATAAGCGTAGCTCATCATCCTATGTGTGTTTTTTTTTGTGACCTATGAAACCATGACAACAAGTGCTACACTCATCGTTGTGGTTCTTTTTTCTCATGATTGGTACCTCGTTGCCCTAGTCATTTGTTCTCTTATGTTGCCAACTAAGTTTTTATGAAATTTTCTTTATTAATTCCTCTAAAAGGTTGGTATTTTTTTCTTCAATTCTTGCCTCTAAGGATTGGTGTTTTTCTTGGTTTCTATTAGTACTATGGAACTACGTTGGGTTTCTTTTTTTTCTAGTGTTGGTAAGAGAGTTAGAAATTAATCAAATAGTGTCGGTCCTCATTTTATTTTGGGCTTTTTTTGGTTAGATGCACACTTGAAAGAAAATGAGCAATGTAGCAATAGATTAGCAAGGCCTAGTTAAATTTACAAATGGTGTTAGAGGTGTGATGAATGGAGATGTAAATGTTGGGGTGATTGGACAACAAGCGCAAGTTAATGTTGAAAATGCACCTACATTGGCTCTGAGTGAAGATATTGAACAGCAAGTGCAAGCTAGTGTTCAAATGTGCATGCATTGGCTCCAAGTGAGAATATTGAAAAGCAAATGTAAACTAGTGTTGATGGTGGGGAAACATCTGCAAAAGCAATTTTTTTAAAATAGAAGTTGAGTTGTAGAAAATTATTGACATGATACAAGAACAATGACTCACCCCCACACTCCTTGAAAAATTCAAATGCAAATCCGAAAGTGGAAACATCGGAAGAAGGAGTTGGGGTATGTTCTTTGACTTGTAGCACTTTAAGGGCAAAAGAACATGTTAGAGCTCCGAAATGGGGACTAAGACAAGTGATAAACGAGTCAATTATTCACATGAACCGACACAAACCAAACAACAAGTTGGTTAGTGTGTGGTTGGAGCATTTTTTGTGCATGGACAAGTCACGAACATACACAGACTCACAAGACTCACCATGGCTCGAACTTGGGGGAAGCCGCCACCTTCCCCCTTATAGTATTCTTTGTGATTAACCATAGTGGTTACATCCAAATGTCATTTTGTCCATAACTCTCAAGTTGGGAGTCTTGAAATTCTCAAAATTGGGTCTCCCGACACTTTGGAAGGCCATAACTTCTTATGCAGACCTCTGATTGAGGTGAGGTCTGAAGCAAAGTTGTAACATTTGTCAAAATATTTTCAATAATATGTGGCACAACACCTATACGCATGTATTTCAGGGCGATTCTCAACTCTTAGTGGTTGAAAGTCAAATTGACACTTTGACTTTTAGCCTTTCTTTTGGCCATAACTTGTGTTTTAAGTACCCAAATGGGTCATGTGAGCCCATTTTAGACATCTACAAGTCAATTTCTTTCCAATGATATAAAGAACTTATCAATCCAATGTGTTTTGACCCCTGAAATGGCACTCTAAAAATTCGGGAATCCATCAAAACTCCAACTCCCAAAGTGGGAATTCTCTTAGGAGCGTGGAGGTTCATTCTCTCACACTCTCCCACACTCCAGGGAGCATCAAATGTGACTCCCATGCTTCACTCTTGGCCTGCACCTTTACAAGCCCTTGCCTTAATCGCGAACCCAAGGTTAGGGTTGCAACAATATTCAAATGTTGGCATTACCTTCTCCATCTAAGATATCCTATGCATGTACAACCTTTCACTTCTTTCATACTTCCTATAGATCTTTCCAATATCCTTCTAAAAAATATCATGTACTACATCTCACAAGATATCTACATATTTTTCCTCCATTGATAATGCCTTGAGTTTTACCCAAAACAAAGTAATTATGTTTCTTATACTCATTGTTCTATGTGAAGACACTATCATAATTAAAAGTCTTAACTCTCCAAGTCTACTCCAAAAGCTTTTGTAATTTTTCATTAAAGGCCATCTACTTCTCCAAATTTCTATCCATTTATGCATGCCTATGATCAACTTGCCTTTGTATTCATTATTGGTTCGATACACATTTCCAACTTCCATTATGAAGTCCTCCAACTCTTTTTGCCACTTCAAAAGAATTTCCTCCATATTCTTATAGTCTCTTTAAAAAAATTTGTGTTCCACATTTAAAATGTCCTTTTCTGCCTTCAAATTCCAATAATTGGCATCTATGTCCTTCAAAGTTGCTTGCAAAGAATCCCTTTCTATTCTAACATTCTCCAAATCATTGTTTTGCTTATCCATGTTATTAATCTTCTGCATGGCTACTTGGAATTCCACCAATACCTGATTATTCTCATCATTCTTATCCTAGAACTTTGTTTTGAACTTCTGCTCTTCTAAAGCCCCTTATAGATTCTGGATAAATATGTCCTCCTCTATGATATGCTTATTCTTGATCTCCAATTCAAAAAGTCTAAACAAAATATTTGTCATTTGTACATTGTATTTTGCTACCCATCAAAACATACTAACAACTCTTTTATGTTCATCCAATTTTTCTTCTATCCTTGTTGAAACCCTGGTGTATGAAATTTAGGAGTTTGACCCTTGGAATTTCACTAGGAGAAAAACCAAGGTTTTTAACTATGGTTTTGATTACGTTTCAACTACATTTTGAAGTTGAAAATGTCACTTCCAACTGTAAAATGTTTTTTTCAACTCAAAATGATGTCTTCAATTGCCTACCAAAATAGTCGACAATGTTGAGTCAAACCCACAACATAGTTGAAGCCCTCCTACACATGTCAATTTTTCAACCAACATTGAGGTGACAATATTTTAGTTGAAAATGACAAACCATTTTAGTCAACATAACATTTTCGACTTTTGGATGAAGTTCATCCACCTTCGTCCAGATCTCAAAGTCGAACTTTCAACTATTTCCAACTTCATGAATTGTCTTACTCAAAGTTATGTCTACGCAAAAAATCTAAGCAATAGTTTGTTGACACATATCCCTACCTAAAATTATGTGTAGGCTTAAGTCTAGATATATAGGTCCACCTAAAAATAAATAGGTAAGTATCTACTTACTAAGCTTACATATGTATATAGACCTCCCTAACCTAACCCTATGTAAATAGGTAGGTAGGCCTAGATAAATAAGTAGATCATAGTGCTACTTAAGCTTAGGGTAAATAAGTAGGCTTCAAATAATTCTTTTTTTCACCATGTGGCCTTTAAGGTCAAACCTTAATTATTAGTTTGTCCTAGGTGCCAACTTCACCTTTTGAAAACATTTGGTGCACTAACTTCATTATGTAGTTTACAAACTTGGAAGTTATGACAAACCATATGGGATAAAAATTATAGTTGCACTCTAGTTGATAATTTGTCTCAAATGTTTTGAAGAAAAAATTTAAACCCCTTTCTAATTTGAAACTCCATATCTTTTTCATTTTAAGTCCGTTTTTAGTGATCGAAAAAGCTATGGGTGCACCAACTAGTGATTTACAAGACTTTTTGGAACTTCAAATGCAAAAAAGTAATGAGAAAATAGTTTACTCTCAATACCTAAAACTATGATATTTTGTTCCAAATGTTTTGAAAAAACCTTTAAACCTATCTAGTTTGAAACCTCATATCTTTTTCATTTTAGATCTAGTTTGAGATCTAAAAAGCTATGTGTGTGCCAACTAGTGATCTACAATATCTTTTTGAATTTCAAATGCAACAAAGCAATGAAAAAATAGTTTAATCTCAGATTCCAAAACTGTGATATTTTGTTTGAAATGTTTTGAAAAAGAACTTTAAACCTCTCTAGTTTGAAACCCCATATCTTTTTCATTGTAAGTTCGTTTTAAGTTATTTAAAATGCTATGGGTACACCAACTAACAATCTACAATACCTCTTTGAACGTCAAGTGTAGCAAAGCAATGAGAAAAAAGTTTAATTTCAAAATTTAAAACTGCGATATTTGGTTTGAAATGTTTTGAAAAAAAAACTTTAAACCTCTCTAGTTTGAATTAATTTGTAAATAATAAATTATTTTTAATTAATCATTAATATTAATTAAATAATTTAACTCATGAATAGTTAAATATTTTAATAGTTAACTACTAATTAATTAATATTTATTAGTTGTTAACCATAACTATATAATTGGGTTAATCCAACTTATAAATGAGATGAGGCCAGATTTTTAATGGCCAACTTTCAACATATGTTGGTGAATGGCAATGAACCATTTGTCTTCCCATCACAAGTCCAACAAGTTTTTTATTTTGATGATTCTTCCAACCCATGGTGGAAGGTTATATTGTATAAGGAGTCAAAAAATAACCATGTGTTGCTAGACACCTATGGGGAGTACATTAGCACAAATGAGTATGGAAGTGTGACGGATGCACGAGGGGCAATGCCAAATGCACCAACCACTCTAAGTAATGTTGGTGCAATATTCCTCTTTACATAAGAATCACTATTACTCAATGAATCAAAGCAACTTAGCCTTGAAAGACAATCCCAAGGAAGAAATTTTAGGAGGTAGACATTTGCTTCAATAAGCAAGGACATGTCAACTTAATGTTCCACGCTTTTTAACCACTCCAATACCATGCCCAATGACTTTAGATGAAGATGTTTGTGTTCTTACACTTTTGATGTTTTATCACATCTAGACACCATGAAACAAAAAAAGTTCCAACAAACTTAGGGTTTCTAGTGGCAAGGTGCAATGTAATGAAAGGTATTGATTTCAAGATTAAGGGGTTCTGAAATTACCAAAGTTGGAAACTAGTTATAATAAAGTTGTAAAAAAGTTGCAATTAAGTTGAACCTAAAATGAAATCAAAGTTAAACTATAGTGGAAAACATAAACATTACTTCATCCATCAAAATTTCCAACATTCATCCATCCATAAACAAGGTAACCAAAATAATGAAACGATCGACATTATAAAGCCTAACAAATTTTGAAAGTGGATTTCTCCACCATAGTTTGACTACGAATTTATTAATTAAAAATAAAAATCAATGGTCAATTGGTATTGATGGTCAACAACATACACTTACCAACCTAGTCGAAAAGTCGACTAAGTTGAGGTGTGAAGTGGGCCACGTGAAATTTGTTGAAATAAATATAATTTTGCAATCAATGGCAAGTTGAACCCGACATGCAACCAAAAATTGGTTAGTTAGAAAATGGAATTTTTCTCCTAATGCTTGTTCTTGAAAAACCTCGATTCCTATGTGCAATCTAGATTTTTCTAAACACATTTGTGCATGTTACAGAACTTGGTCTTGAAGGTAGCATACCTTCATTATTTTGTTATGCTAGAACAAATTGTTGTATTTCTAGTGGATCTAGGTCCAGATCTTGTGTTTGCTCTGTTACTAGCTATTGGTCTAGAGATTATAGCTCTTGTTTAGGCCTTCTTTGGTTCTCCCGCCCATTTGATCTCTGCTCCTACTTAGAAAATATTTATGGTCTTGAATTATATTTAGGAGATACATATTTCTCCTTTTGTCTTTGATGCTTATGATGTTGTTTCCTCAACAATTTTGTTGCATGTTGAGGATTAATATTGCCCTTCATTGTAGTAACCTCTTGTCTCCTCTACCTCTTCTACAAAGTCTCTCTCTCTTCATCATCATCAAATCAAGACATCAAAATTATATTCTTTTGGTTGTCCTAATCTCTAGTTGTTTCTCCTTTTTAGGAGAGATGTGTGTAGGGTTTAGAGGTCTTTTGTTCTTGATAAAGCTTTCTTTCAAACTTTCTATTCTTTTCATATTCTCATGTGGCTCTGCTTACTTCTTTTTCTCCTATGGCTCTACCTACTTCTTTTTCTCTTGTGGCTCTACCTATTAGTCGAAACCATTTTTGAAAAATAATTTCTAGCATTATGGCAAAATGACACATCCTTTTTTGGTTCTCTTTTAGTTGTTCCCTCAATCATTTTTTATACACTTTTCCCATCTGATCAACTCCTTGACCAATTGAAAAAACATAATTACAGTCCAATTGACAAACTCTCCATGATCTGCTTTGGAGATCGTCATAGTAAACTTATTACTAAAATAATGCACCTTATCCTTTTGGTAAATAATAGGAAAAATGGCAACTATTAGGTAGATGCAAGCTACGGTGTGCCTAAATTTCTATCACATGGCAAATTTTCTCACTACTTTGACTAAAATGATGACCAAAATTCAAATTTTCACAAGATTGTGAAATGGTACTCAAATCTATGAAAAAAATTGTTAGACTACTAATCCCAAGTGGAATCATTATCAAATTGTTTATACAGACCATATGATGGACTTTTAAAGTGCAGTATCCCCAAATGTCACAGTCCATAAAGAACGTGGAAATGGACTTTGATTTTTAATTATATTTAATTAGTCCTCCAAAGTTTTGTCCTAAAAAAATCAATGGGAGGTTAGTTATTTAAAATAGTTGTTTAAAGTGTCATTGGCAAATAATAAGTACTTTTAAGGACTTTTGAGAGACTCAAAATGACCCCCATGTTGGCAAGTCCTTTTGGAAAAAAATTAAAACATTTTTTACATTTTTTTTCATTGTATTCCAATTCATGTGATACACAATTTTTTTTTAAAGTCCTTTTTCCAAAAAATCCAAGCTTTATTTTTCTCACATTTGTGGTTGGATGACGATGTCAACATGACACCCTAAACTTGTTTCTCAAGCATCCCATTTTTTTCCCTTTCTTTCCAAGCCAATTACACATTGCAACATATAGTATACTCCTAGTTCCAGCCAACAAGCTTTTCTTGGACTTTTGTGTCTATAATCTTGATTAAAAGTTGCAACTTCTTCAACTTGCTTGATCTTCTTTGTAGATAATCTTTCAATCTCGACTTGCACAACTACCATGCACTTGAAACTTGTTGATGTTCAAGTCTTCTTTGTATGTTAGGAGCATCATTTTTTTTCACAAAGTTGTGTTTGATTTCCTATGATAGTAAGGTTTGAAGACTTTGATGTAACAGAACATTGAAGGATAACACCTTTGTGCTTAAGGCTCATCTACTTGATTCGTCTTCAATGAATGTAACCATGGATCAACCTCAAATTTCTACAAGGTAATTTTTATTGTTTTTTCAATGTGATCATTTGTCTACATAAGACTACAAATTATCCTACCAAATAATTAAAAAGTTCTATCATGGCAAAAGGCCCTACAACATTTACAACATGACCTATGATTTTTTAACTGGCTTTGCAACAATTCTTAATGCAAAATCTACCTCCATGGTAATTATGGTATCATGTTCTTCATTTTGTCAACTACCAAAGCCAATGAGTGTTTGGGTCTTCATGTGCCCCATAAAAACATTGAAATGGAGTTTTGGTAGTTCATAATAAAGGAAGGCATTTCAATAAATGTCGAACCTCACTTAATAAACTTGCTTGTATTGTTAGTAACTAGTAAAAACCTTATTATACATTTTGGTAATCTAGTTTTTCTATAAGTCCCACTTCTCTAATTTACCTTTCTTTGTATTCTTCTAATAGATCATTACCTTCATGAAAACATTCTCCATCTTTAGATTTCAAACTTTGCCATCTAGTGATGGTAGCCATTTATAACCTGTGCCCTCCTCCTAAAGGTCATATTCCATTACATCAATCTCCTCATGATTCAAAGATCTACTTTCACCTTTGGATATTCTTTTGTTGGAGTTCAATTTTTTAATATAATGTTTTTTGTTTACATCCTATTCCTTTAGCCTCTCACCCAATGAAGAGTTTTCTTGTTTTGGCCAACCTAAGCTCCTTGTTAGTCATACTAACTCGCATATCCAAAGTTTTCTAGTTCTATTCCTTTTTCTCCCATTCAAGCTCCACTTGATTCCTTTCTTCTTTAAATGCATCCAAAGCAATACTAATTCTCAAAAATTGATTCTTTAATTCTAGTAGTTTATTTTGGTAATCTTCATTTTATGTTTAGGCTTCATTCAATCTAGCCTAAACACCTTGGAAATTCTACATGCCTTGAATGGTCAAAAAATCTTATTGATGGAGCCTAGGTAGGAGTTTAGTTGTTTTTTGAGTTTTAACAACTTTTCTTATGTTTTCTACATACATTTTTTCTATAACCAACTTTTCAGTAATGGAATTTTGGAAAATTTCCCCATTTTTTTTACTATTAAACATAATTAACAAAAAACAACGAGTGGTCCTCTAGCCCCCTAAAAGAAGATGTTAGGGAAGAAAAATGGCCTTGCAAATGGGGTCTACCTTTTACAAATTTGGGAGTGTTAAAAAGTTGTGGTCATATTGAAAAATGACATTTTTAGTTGTCAAGATGATGTTGAAGTTTCCATGCCCATTGGGAATGGAGGGGTTTTTTAATTGGTTCAACTGGAAATGAGTTTCGGTTGCATATCAAAATTTGGTATGTTTCGTATTAGAATTGCCTTTCATTGTAGCCTATCATGCAAAGTTTGAAAAAGGTTGGGAACAACAAGTTCTAATGCACCTTCTTGTGTAGGCAAATTTGGTCCAGCTACTTTGGGACTATTAAAAATTGATGGAGGTCTTGTTAGACTTAGGCTTTTTCATCTTCATCTTCTTTTTTGGGCTAGATGGTATTTTTGATGATTGCAATGTTAACATATGTTTCCCAAATGACCACATTTGGCCTTCAAGGTTGCGCAACTTCAATTCACCCAAACTCTAATTCTTCAAAGTTGATAGCGAGTTTGTTAGCCCAACTTTTGGTATTCTAAATTCTAGTTCATTGATTTCCAATATTTCAACAAATTCCAATGGTCAGTTAAATTGACCAACTTTTGAAAGGTTGAATGGTTGTTCATCTAGTGCAAGGGGTTTGTCTTTTTAGAATGCATCTATGTTGATGATGCAAGCCTCACTATTTGCCTCCCCTAGCATATTTTTGTTTTCATTTTCTAATTTTGGTATTTGCAAATTTTTATCCATCAAAACCTAATTTTGAACTAAAATGCTTACAACATGAGTTGGACTAAATTTTGGTTCCTCACTAAGTTTGTCTCGTTTCAATTTTGTGGGCATTAATAGATCTTTCATAACATGTTGTACAACTTATAAAAAACAATAGCTTATTAATTGATTTACTTTCCTTGTTTTACCAAGGCAACAATAATCATGAGCTTCTTGTTCACATACATGATTTGACTCCCATTCACCCAAATTGCTTGGATGACCACCAACATCTCCACCACATATTTCCCTTTTAACTGGGAAACCTTCCATCCTTCCTTGCACGACTACATCTAAAGGTGCCATCATGACACACATTATGCTGCATTCTCTTACTTAATTAATGGCAACCTTCTAATTTGGATTGTGGCAAACACAATATTTGACCACTAATGTTTTTGGTAATGAATACCATAACACCTTGCACTACTAATTTTATTAACTTTGGATTGAACTAGACTATTGATTGCAAAAACTCCTTCATTAATGTGCTTATAGCCCAACTACACATTACAAAGATTGAAAACTATAATATGTTTGGCCCATTTGACATTCTTGCTATATGTCCATCTTTAAAACTTGTCCATTTTGATTGAAACTAGTTTCCCTTTACCAAAAAGGCTCATTACCATTTTTTCCCTCTTTTGTTTCTCTATTTGCGATTTTCGTACTCTTTCCCCTTCCATTTCTTTCAATATTTTTGCTTCTTCCTTGTTCACACTCCCCTTCATGGCACTTTCACACAAACTAGAAGGAAACAACTAGAAATTGGAATGCAAAGACAAACATAATTTTTAAAAAATCTAGTAGTCAAATTTTTTGTACATCAAATCTTAACAATCCTTTCTTAAGCTTTAATATGCATTTTCCAAATTTTGTTAATGGTGATGAATCATACATATTCAAAGCTTAGATGGGGAATTTGCAAAAGCAAAGAACTATTTGGAAGCCATACAATTGCAATTCAACCATAAGGGCATTTTAAAAAGTGGACAATAATCAACTTGTTGATGTTTTTCCAAACCAAGTCATGAATTATATTATTTTCCAATGTAATGAAATTATTGGTCCTAAAACTTTGGCCCTACGCACCAAGTGTTAGAAAGGCCTCATTTTTTACCATAATTAGTTTCATGGCATAACAACAATGAAAAATCATTTTCACTATGAGTATGGCACTTTAATGAAGAAGTTGTTAGTAGAAGCACGTATTTGCCCAAAGAACTATAGTTGAATGTGAGTTGGGAGAAAAATAGGCACAATATATATCCCCAAATGTTATCTTTGGCTTATATTTTTTTGCAACTCAATTCATAATATTAGATGATGCAACACACATTGGTTTTTTGGAGGATCTAACGTTGTTTATGTTTAAAAGGTTCTTGTGTATGAATATTGTTGAGTCATTTAGCTCCAAAGGTTAGCATATAGGTTGTGTGCACAGGTTGTGTTCCTATTTAAGAAGGTATTTGTGGAAGAGGTTTTGTTTGGCTTGGTAAAAAAACTATGGTTATGTATGTGTAGCTTGTATTGGTCAATTGCTTATCAACCACATGAACATTTTATCTTTGGAATCATAGACAATGGTGCATGATGTGCAGTTTTTTGTTGTTGTTAATTTTATCTAGAGGGATTAGGAGGCAAAATGTCATTAATTTTGTTTTTTGAAGTGACAAACACAAACAATGTAATAATGAATCCTAAATTGTAACAACTTCTTGATAGGTTTTCTTTGATTCAAAAGATACTTGGGTGCAAACATGGTAAAATAAACAAAAAAAAAAATGAGTATCCATTTTTATACAATATCATGCATATGAAGAAATTAAATGACATCAAAATGGGCGTAAATTTGATAGAATATTGTCTAAGTTATCTTCTCGAGGATGATGTTAAAGGTCAAAAAATAATAATAATAATAATAATAATTGTACAAGAAATTTGATTATTAGATTTTACTATTGAAAATTGACCACCGAATTTCATTACCAAAATTGAATACCAAATTTATGTTATCAAAATTTGTTCGTGTTTTTTAGTACTAGAAAATTGGTAATTATATATAATTATTAATTAGGAGTTTTTAGACTATAAATAAAACTTTAACAACTTTAAAAATATTTTAGGAAATTTATTATTTTGGGTTGCATCACCATTTTGAATTTAAATTTGCACTTTTTGTTTTGATGTACTTAAAGGTTTGGTTTTAAGTAAGTTCAACATAACTTGTGTATTATATCTTGATGTTGATTATAATTCAAATTCTAGTATTGTTGAAATTGTCTTTTCCATTACAAATTTTTATTTTGCATTTCAAAATTATGTTTGTTTCATAAGTTCAAGTGTTTTCATTTTTCCTACTAAGTTTTGTTATTTTGAGTTCTTGTAAGAATTTTGTAATTTATTTATAATATTGATTTTAGAACTTTTGTGATTATTTGCCACTTTAAAGTTGAAAGAAAAATAGTTCTTGCTCCTATTTTCACTTCTTGTTCCTATTGTTTTCATTTCCCAAAACCTGGAATATTACCAAGTGGACTTAATAATGCAACTACCCACTTTTGTGCCCAACTTGTATATTGTTAGTATTATAAATATTATCATATTATGTTACAAAAATTGACTTAAAATCTTTTCATTAGAATTAATATCATTAACATCCTCATAGGACATGAAAAGGATTCACCCATCACTTCCAATTGAATATGTTTGTAATTAGAAACTAAAAGGTGAGAAAAAAAAACAAAAAACAAAAAACACTACTCCAAACCCTTAAACAACAAATTAAATGCAATAGAAGTCATAGGTTTAAGATTGAAGTGTTGATGTGAGGTGATAGAACATGGATAGATGTAAGCTACGGTGGTTCACTTTTGTGATGAAACAATATTTTTTCCTTGGGTACCTTTTATTCAAATGCATATGGTGATTAATATATCCTTAGATATACTAATTGGGACTTGGATCTAAATTAACAATTTCGTTGAAGAGAATTATATGGTTATTTATTGATAAAAAATTCATTTGTTAATAGTAATGGACTTTTGAAGTTGAAAAATATGGATTGATCATTTGATTGGAACATCACAAAATGAAAAAAATATATATTGATTCACATTCCAAATTTTTCAATACATAATGTAATACAAGATGATAAACTCATATGAAGATTCTTTTCTTTGAAAAAATCTAATTATTTAATAGTTTGGGACTTTTGAATGGTTTAAATTTGACTATATTTTCATAAGTTCATATGAGTTGCAATTTTTGTTTGTTTTTCAATTTCTTTGTCACAAAAACATATTCTTTTGAAAGTTTTAGATGGGGCATTATTCTTTGGACTTTGTGGGTTTTCCTTTTAAAATTTCCAAATTAAACAATGACATCAATTACATTAAATACAAGTTTTCACATAGATTTGGGAAGGTTTGTAGGTGATTGAACATGTATTATTCAAATATTAGAATAATAATATTTTAAAAATTAACAACCATGTCCATTTGATCATTTTTAAAAATCCTGTATGGACTTATGAGGAGTGTATTTTTTTTCACTATTGAGTCACTATATTGTGCATTCACCCATAGTTAATAATCACCAAAAATGCTTGAAGCCAAAAGATTTCTTTCATTCCCATAATTTCACAAATGCATTTGAAAATATAAGCAATGAGGTGCTAGAAGAAGGCTAATGATCAAAGGTTCTTCACTTGATGAAAAACAACATAACAAGTCACTACAAATGCAAAAAGTTCTCCCCTTACCTTTGTAATTTACAAATTTACCTCAAAGGAAAAAGAACAAGGTGCAAAAAAAAAAAAAAAAAAAAAAAAAAATTAAAAAATAAAAAAAAAAAAAAAAAAAAAAAAAAAAAGAAAAAGATAAAAAAAAAAAAAAAAAACAAGCACAAAGTTCAAAAATTAGAACTTGAGATGAAAGGTTATAAAACATTAGATCACCACATATAACAAAAAAAAAATCCACTTTCATTGTTGTGCATTTGCTTCAAAATAAATGCAACAATGCAAAAGAAACAAACAATCACAAAGCTTGGTCATAAGCAATGAAAAACAAGGTCACTATAAATGTCCAAATTTCATAGCTTGCCTTTTTTGCTTCACACATTTGCCTTAAAACTTAAAGGTAACAATTTTAAAACTTAGGAGTTTACCCCCCACCTCACACAAAGCTTTTGACAATGTGTGATGAAACATGAAACAAAGAACAACATATTATACCTTAAACCAAAACGAAAAAAAAAAAGCTGTTGAAATTGGAGACCGCTTACCCTCTTTCAATTCTTCTAGTTTAATAACAAGTGCATATTCCATGTTTCATCAAAAAGCTTGATGTTTGGAAATGTATCGTTGTAATCAACAAAATGGCCCATAGTATTGTTGAAGGAGAAATTTACAAACTACAAAACCTAATGTTAATTGAAGACTCCTTTGGGTATTTAGATAGGTTATGCACCCAAGCTTTATGTTGATACCTTGACAATTCACTCCTTTTGAATCAAGTTCAATTATGGCTATTTAAACCTCTAAAAATAATCAAGAAGATTTCTTTGGGTATGTAGATAGGTTATGCACCCAAGCTTTATGTTGATACCTTTGACCATATTTCTTTTCGAATTAAGTTTAATTATGGCTATTAAAACCTTTAAAAACAATTGAAGACTCCTTTCGGTATTTAGATAGGTTATGCACCCAAGGTTTATGTTGATACCTTTGACCATTGTTTCCTTTCCAGTCAAGTTCATTTATGGCTATTCAAACCTCTAAAAACAATGGGTATAAAGCAAAGGCTGGAACCAAATTCCTCAAAAGATTAGGTATGAGCTGATGTTGAGATTTTGAAAAAGTAACCTATTGTGGGGTGAAAAGAAATCCAATGAAAATTTACCTAGATGAAGACCTAATGAAAAGGATCAAATTGCCAAAAGGTGAAAGAAACAAAAGAGTAGGCGATTACTGTTGATCCTTTTCTTTCTATAGTGGTAATGCATGTGTTTTTGTCTATTGTAGGTTTATGGGGTTGAAAATTTTGGTGATATTATGTTCGTGTGTTTTAATTCAAGATGTTAGTAAAGAATTTTTTTTGTTTGTTGCTCTTGATGTTCGTTGGCGATGGTGAAACTCAATGGGATGTGTTGGTTGTGGAATTTGATGAAGGAGTGTGCGACGAAGGAAATAAAAAGGACACCTTGCTAAAAAACAAGTATTTTGTTTTTTAAAGAAAAATAGGGGATTTGAATAGAGGAGTTGTGCTTTTCTTTTTGTTTTAGACAATTTGGGAAGCATACTTGCATGTTTTAGGTGTGTGCTTGTGTTAAATTCTAGGACTTCTCCGCTACGCACTGGAATCTATAGGTGAAAGTAGCATAGGACAACAAAACGAATAAAAATGTGTGTACTTGGTGGCAGTGATGAAGAGCCCTAGGGAACAAAAGGTTGGTTTGGAGAAGGCATTAGAATTGTTGATTAGTAAAAGTGTGGGGTGTGTTGAGTGAAAACCTTAGGAATTCACATTTAGGCAAGGACTTAGATTATTGGGAACTCCAAGGTTATGGGTTATGCATTGCCATGAGAAATTGGGAAAGAAGTGGGATCTTTTAATGGTGTCAATGTCCAATAATATCTCTGTAAAATTTGCTTGAGTGTACTTATGAGTTAGCATGTGGTTTCTATGGGAATGGATGGGTTGATGGATGTCAAAAGAAGACCATGACAACCAAAGGAGAGATGTTTGAAGAGATTTGATCCACCAAATCAGATTCTTATCATTCTTTTAAGGTTTGTGTAGGTCAATTGGTTAGGACAATTGATCACTGGAAGTTATTTGTTGTGATAGGAAAATATGAAGCATGTAGCAATGTTTTATGTCATCAGAGTTGCTGGATAATTCACAGCTTACTTCCTCTGATTATTTGTTCCTAATAGTATCATAACTTGGTTTGGAACAGATATTCAATGAGCTGTCTCTGACAATAATCACAACCTCTTTTTTTCTTTTCTTTTTCCTACACTACCACTATCATATATGTGCATAACAAGTCTAATACCCATGGGGGTTTGGTACTTAACCGAATACCAGCCCCCACACAGGTAATTTACCTCAACATCCAACACCCAATTGGAAGGATTTCCTTGTCACAACAAAAGAAAGAGAGAGCACAATAGAAAGAGATAAATTTTGGAAAGGGTGAGTTGGATACTTTAATAGGTCTATATTTATGTGTAGATTATGTTCCTTTCGTGATACGGTGCCTTAGTTCTTGGGTAAGGAATTTCAGGGTTTGAAGATGAAGTCACTGCATGAGCAGACCAGGTTTACTTAATTCTTTAAAATCATCCCTCACCCCCATCAACCCTGCACAATGGTGAACCAGTGGCATCTACACTTTTTACTATGGCAAAACCCTAAAGAATTTTGGGTTTCCTCTAAACATTTTTAAATACTCTCTCTTGGGACTAAATCATGGTCACTGAGTCCAAATTTATCATTTGCAGGGTTCAATCTAACCACTACTATTAAGAGGCCTCACTCAAGAACCTGAACCTCCATTCTGGCAACAACCAAGGAAAGAAAATGACAATAACAACAACAAAACGACACCAGAAAGAATGGGCAATTTTTCTTTTACTTTGTATGTGGAGGTCCCTTGTCAGGCAGAATATTTGCGAGCCATCTTAGATTGTCAAAGAATTCTTACAATAGAGTTATCAGTAAAGTGAGGAAAACATAGCACCAGAACCCTGAGTTGGGTCGTGCACAGGATGAGAGATTCAAGAAAAACCTGCAAACAAGTACATTAACATTCGACGAGGAGAGGGGGGGAGGTGAAACTAAGAAAATCATCAATGTTTTTTTGGTAAACTGAGTTTCGCCCTGTCTTTCTTTTTGCCTGAGCGCCTCCATTGCTGCTACATATATTTTCACTATTCCTTCGTCTACAGCTATTTTAATTCCTCTCGAACCTTGTGCATTAAATGCTGAGTTGCAGTATTTCATACCCAGATTTAATAAAATTTCCTTACTTTAGGGATGCCACTGAAAGAGAGGTTAGGGAGTGAAATGAGGCCCAAACAGAGGGTGAAGATAGGGTGACTTTAGGGGCTTCTCTAATGTGTAAGGTTAGTTCTCAGTTTTGTTTGTTTGTTTGTTTTTTTGTTTTAGTTGCCAGCTTTTCTTTCCAATCTGCTCAAATGTTGGAAAAAAAAATTGCCCATTCACTAGGTCAGATAATGCAGTCCTCTCAGATATTCCATGTTTTTCATAGTCCCAGAGCTTGAGTTACTGGCCTTGCAATGGGACCTCAAAACATGGAAGAGCTTCTAGGGCTGCCATTAATTTATCCCTATACACTTACATTGCAACAACATTCTCACACTCCAAGTGATAAGAGAACATTAACCCTGAAAAAGGATTATGTAAAAGAGTCAAGTCGAGCTTTACTAGTATGTGTGGAGAGGGTGTTTGCCCATAGTAAATTTTTTTTGCCGCCTCAAGAGAGGGTGGTACCTTATGTAAGTAAAAGGTTTGTCAATTTGATGCCTTACATGGAAGGTGCTTCGTATCCTCTCAAATGAATCACAGCCATCTGTTTACAAAAGAAAAGCTCCACTGGTTGTTCTCAAGGACCTCAAAGGGGGCTGTTCTGGGTATTTGGGTCCCATGCCTGACTTCCCACCTTGCAAGTGACCCACATTCCCAGAACAGCCCCTTCATCTGACCTTTGTCCTTACCTCACCCAGGAAAAAAAAAAACAAAAAAAACAATAACCTATAAGCTTTCATATACCTACTATGTATCTAATGGAAGTCATGAACAAAAAAGAACTAATTCTTTTTGGCTATAGCAATCTATAGTCTCCTTGACATTAATAGAGAACCACCCAAAATTCAATTAAAATTCAGAAAAATATCTCATATTAAGTAAAGAACTAGGGGGGGAAAATACACAAGATGGGTTTTATTTCTATTTTTTTTATTTAAAAAAATTCCAACAAGTTTTTTTTGCTCCCCCACCCCCCAAAAGAAAAAGGGAGATGTGTGTCATTTGGCCAGTTTACTGGCTTCCTTCTTTGACCGGGCCAAGATTTTTTTTTTTTAAAAAAAAACATTAACCCCCCTCTCCCCCTGCCCACCCCCAAGGCACGGATAAAGCAACCTGACCCCTTCTACATTCCATAGAAAGCTGACATGACAGTTCCAGCAGAAAGTGCCAGATGTTTGAAAGAAAGGCTGATTGGGTAGAAAGTGCCACTCGTCGTTATACCGCTTTCACACGGCCGACGTCATGCGATTGTGGGAATTTTGACTACGTGGCAAAAAAAGAGTAATCTCACTATTTTAACTTCTGGTTCCACTTTCCCCATCTTTGTGGATTTTTTTTAAAAATCTAAAATTCGTTTCCCTTTAAACTCTTGTGCTATGAATATTTATACCCTCCACTAACCAATGAGATTCTTTGGTTAGATTTGGGAACACAATCTTATGTGAGAGCATGGGTGACCTGCATCACAAAAATGGGTAGTAAAATAAATAATAGAAATAATTACTTAAAAATTTAATTATAAAAAAATTCTAATCAAGGAGTTTAAGAGCTAAGACATGAATATTGCATAGCCCTAACTAGGTAGTCAATGAGAGCTTATAGAAAGATTTGGGAACACGATCTCCCTGAACCCCTCCAACAAGTACTTGGGCCTATTCAATTGAAAAAGGGTGGGGAACCATGATGGGGAACCCTTGGCTTTATAGTTTTGCCAAAGGAGTTGAGAATCAAAAAGTAAGTTAAAAACGTTAAAAAAACATGTCACAAGGTCATACATGCATGTGCATAATAAATAAATTGCCCTCACAAGAATCTTACACCCATAAGGAGTAGGCGGGATCTTATGCCTACTTATAGGTGTAAGATCCGTTTGACTCTATAGGAGTAGCTGTGTAAGGACCCTCCCCCATTTCTTGTGGTCTATGTATGCCCCTGGGATGCACTTGAGATAGATTATTTTCTTTGAGAGGAAGCACCTTAACCGGAACCCTAAGGCCCGCCCCATATATGAGGAAGTTTAATGTGGAAGTTGTCATTCTTGCAAACCTGTCCATATTTATATAATGTGTAGCTAATCACACTTGGTTTTGTGTTATTGCACACTACCAATGATAATCGATTGAAAAATTAATGAAAAAAGTGAATTGATTTTTTTAACGTGAAAATTAAGTTTCATTTTTGAATGAAAATATTGAATGACATTGGATGCAAATTGAAGTGACTTCAGATTTAATTGAATTGGATTTTAATTCAACTAATCAATTCAACAATTGGATTAAAAAAATTTAAAAATTGGAATACAAATTGATGGAAAAGATATTGAAAATCTGCATGTGAATATGATGTTGGAGAAAGAAATTTAAAAAAGAAATAATTTATAAAAGCACAATTTTTCATGTCTTTTTATTCCTCAAATTTCTGCTATAGAACAGGTTGTTATCAACCATCCGAAAATTTAGCCAGAAGACTTAGCCTAATCTGGCTATTTCAAAGTAAGCAAAGTGGAACATTTGAAAGGAATGTTAAATTTTCATTGAATTTGTGCTCCTATTTTTTTGGCTACTTGTTTAAGCCTCAGATAGAATGCTGGCTATTCAGGCCTCCAAGAAAGTCTAAATGTGGAGAATTTTTTTTGAAAAGAAAGGAATCTTGCGATGATAAATTTGGATCTTTTTCGCAATTTGGCGAAATTTCGCAC